>JAESFK010000231.1_pt1 | contig 36317 bp, 40 predicted proteins | sample 9269391 | NCBI WGS metagenome assembly JAESFK01 (sample SAMN14506231, study PRJNA617097) | algae metagenome | isolation source: Drouetiella hepatica UHER 2000/2452 and co-occurring heterotrophs from... | place: Slovakia: Slovak Paradise National Park, Hrabusice, Kosice Region | collected 2000-01-01
TCAATGCAGCGCGTATAGCCCGCAGGAGAAGCGGAATTCGGCCGGCTTGACGAGCTGGGCATTGGCCACGCGCACGCGGTGGACCTTGCCGTCGAGATTGTGCTCCCAGAAATCGAGGAACTTGGTGAGGGCGGGAAAGCGGGGGGCCAGGTCCAGATTCTGCCACACGAAACTCTGCAGGACGTGCTGATGATCGGGCATCCAGTAGAGAATTTCGGCTGTCGTGATGCGGTAGTCGTTGAGCTGCGCAACAAAACTGCGGTCCATTTGGGCACTCCTTGACTCGGTGCGCGTATGGGAATAGTCACGCACCGCCCCACGAAAATCAGCAAAAATCGTTCCATATCAATTGGTTAGCAGCGGTCTCCGGAGATTGCTGCCAGCGTGGCGTTTCTTTGGGAACTTTTTGCTCACTCGCTTGACTCGTCTGGCGGACAACCCTACATCCCGTGCGCCATTGGCACTCACTCTCTGAGAGTGCTGACAGCAATCCTTTCGCTGCGGCCGCGAGGTCGCGCAGGGTCAACAGTTCACTGGAGGAAGTCACATGAAGTTCCGTCCGCTTCACGACCGGGTTGTGGTCAAGCGCGTTGAGGAAGAAGGCAAGACCAAGGGCGGGATCATCATTCCCGACACCGCCAAGGAAAAGCCGATGGAAGGCGAGATCGTGGCCGTCGGTCCGGGCGCGCGCGACGAGAAGGGCAACCTGGTCCCGCTCGACGTCAAGAAGGGCGACCGCATCCTGTTCGGCAAGTGGTCGGGCACCGAGATCAAGCTCGATGGCCAGGATCTCCTGATCATGAAGGAATCCGACATCATGGGCATCATCGAAGGCTCCGCCTCGATGAAGAAGGCCGCCTGAGCTTCGCTCGGCAATCACCGAAGACAATCACAACATTCGAGAGGAATAGAAAATGGCAGCCAAGGAAGTCCGTTTTAGCGCGGACGCTCGCGAGCGCATGCTGCGCGGCGTCGACATTCTCGCCAACGCCGTCAAGGTGACGCTGGGTCCGAAGGGCCGCAACGTCGTCATCGACAAGTCGTTCGGCGCGCCGCGCATCACCAAGGACGGCGTCACCGTCGCCAAGGAGATCGAGCTCGCCGACAAGTTCGAGAACATGGGCGCCCAGATGGTGCGCGAAGTGGCCTCGAAGACCAACGACATCGCCGGCGACGGCACGACGACGGCGACCGTTCTCGCCCAGGCGATCGTGCGCGAAGGCGTGAAGTCGGTCGCGGCCGGCATGAACCCGATGGACCTCAAGCGCGGCATCGACCTCGCCGTCGACGCGGCCGTCGAGGACATCAAGGCGCGCGCCAAAAAGATCACGGGCACGGACGAAGTCGCCCAGGTCGGCACGATCTCGGCCAACGGCGACAAGTCGATCGGCAAGATGATCGCCGAAGCCATGAAGAAGGTCGGCAACGAGGGCGTCATCACGGTGGAAGAGGCCAAGAGCCTGGACACCGAGCTGGACGTCGTCGAGGGCATGCAGTTCGACCGCGGCTATCTCTCGCCGTACTTCATCACGAACGCCGACAAGATGATCGCCGAGCTCGACTCGCCGTACATCCTGCTGTTCGAGAAGAAGCTGTCGGGCCTGCAGGCGATGCTGCCGGTGCTCGAGGCGGTCGTGCAGTCGGGCAAGCCGCTGCTGATCATCGCCGAGGACGTCGAGGGCGAGGCCCTGGCGACCCTGGTCGTGAACAAGCTGCGTGGTGGCCTGAAGATCGCCGCCGTCAAGGCGCCGGGCTTCGGTGACCGTCGCAAGGCGATGCTCGAGGACATGGCGATCCTGACCGGCGGTCAGCTGATCTCCGAGGACCTCGGCATCAAGCTCGAGAACGTCACGCTCGACATGCTCGGCAAGGCCAAGAAGGTCATCGTCGAGAAGGAAAACACCACGATCGTCGACGGCTCGGGCAAGAAGGCGGACCTCCAGGCCCGCATCAGCCAGATCCGTGCGCAGATCGAGGAGACCACTTCGGACTACGACCGCGAGAAGCTCCAGGAGCGCCTGGCCAAGCTCGCCGGCGGTGTTGCGATCATCAAGGTCGGCGGCGCCACCGAAGTCGAAGTGAAGGAGAAGAAGGACCGCGTTGACGACGCCATGCACGCCACCAAGGCTGCGGTGGAAGAGGGTGTCGTCGCCGGCGGCGGTTCGGCCCTGCTCTACGCGATCCGCGCGCTGGACAAGGTCCGCACCGCCAACGACGACCAGAAGGTCGGCATCGAGATCGTGCGTCGTGCGCTGCAGGCGCCCGTCCGCCAGATCGCCGAGAACGCCGGCTACGACGGCGCCGTCGTCGCGGGCAAGATGCTCGAGCAGAAGGACACGAACTTCGGCTTCGACGCCCAGAAGGGCGACTATGTCGACATGATCAAGGCCGGCATCATCGATCCGGTGAAGGTCGTTCGTACCGCCCTGCAGGACGCCGCTTCGGTGGCCGGTCTGCTGGTCACGACGGAAGCCATGATCGCCGAGAAGCCGGAGAAGAAGGCCCCGATGATGCCGCCGGGTGGCGACGGCGGCATGGGCGGCATGGACTTCTAAGTCCAGTCTTCTCAGAGATTGTGGAAAGGCCGGGGAGCGATCCCCGGCCTTTCTCATTGGAGCGCACCACTAAAAGGGCGGAGACTACTCCGCCCGAAGTGGCGCATCATCAGCGCCACTGGAGTGACGCGCTCCCATGAGCCTGAATTACCCGACATCGATCAAAGGCGTGGTGATCCACGACGGCCGCGTTCTGCTGCTCCTGAACGAGCGCGAGGAATGGGACCTGCCGGGCGGGCGGCCCGATCCGGGCGAGGATCATCGGGCGGCGCTGGTGCGCGAGGTGCTCGAGGAGACGGGGCTTGCCGTCGAAGTCGGCGCTCTCGTCGACGAGCATCTGTTCGAGGTGTTGCCCCAGCGTTTCGTGCGAATCGTTGCCTATGTCTGCACGCTGGAGAACGAGGGCATGATCGCCCTCAGTCCCGAACATCTCGAAGCATACTGGGTCGAGCTCACGGCGCTCGACGAGCGGATCGCCGGCCGCCTGTTGCCGGCCGGCTATCTCGGCGCGATCCGCCAGGCCGCCTGCCAGCTCTTGTCGCCATAGCTGCGGCTCGTCTCCACCTTGAGGAACCTGTCGTGCGCGCCGGCAGCGCCGAGCCACAGCTCGTTCCAGGCGTCGAACCCGGCCAACGGATCGGCGAGTTGAAGCTCGCGGGCCAGTTTCCAGCCGTCCATTCGGACAGTGACGGCGCCGTCCTTTTCCTCGGTGATGACCTCCTCGCCCTCGGCGGCCAGAAGGGCCGTCAGCCAGCGCGCGAACAGGCGGGCGCTGTCGAGGTCGCCGGTCTCGACGTCGGTCGGCAGGTCGAGGTCGCGCGCGGTCTCCTCGTGGAACTGCAAGCCGACCAGTCGCGCCACGCGGCCCATCTCGGTCTGTGCGTCCTTCGGACCCAGCAGGTCCTGCAGCACCGGCAGCATGGTCTGCACGTAGCCCATCGCGTAGGAGCGATAGGTGCGCAGGCGGCGCTCCTCGGGCCAGTTCGCCGTTTCCAGCTTCGGCTGGGTCTTCCAGTCGATGCGCGGCATCTCCTCGTCGTAGGCGAAGCGCACGCGCTCCTCCTCCTTCAGGGGGCGGCCGTAGTCGTAATAGTAGCCTTCGAGCCCCGGCTTGCCGTCGACCGTCATGCCCGTGCAGACGAAGCCGAGGCCCGGGTTCTTCAAGGAGATGCCGTTGTGGCCATGCCAGCCGTGCAGGAAGGCCGCCGATACTTCGTGCGGGACGGCGGCGATCGCCGTGCCCTTCCACATCCAGCGCGGCGGCGGATAGCGCACCCACGCCTTCGTGTCGCTCTCGCGCAGGTAGCCGGTTTTCACGCCGCCCAGCGCGTTGGAGTGGTAGTGGTAAAGGGCGCAGGCGGGCGCGTTCTTCTCGCCCGCGATGCCGAGTTTCTGCAGGCCGGGCAGAAATTTCTCGAGATGCTGCCGGCGGAAATGGCGGAAGATGTATTCGCGCGCCGTATCGCTGCCCCGTCGCGAGACGAGGCCGATGACCAGCGCCGTCATCAGCGCATTGTAGAGCGTGCCGACCGCCCTGTAGGCGGGTTCGCTAGCCCCCCGCTGCTCAGCCATCGTGGCCGTCGACCAGGATCGCCTTGGAGTGACCGGCCTTGAGCCGCATCGCGAGGACGGGCTTGTATTCCTCGGAATGATAGAAGCGCTCAGCCTTGGCGCGGTCGGGGAACTCCAGCACCACGACGCGCGCCGGCGTCCAGCCGCCTTCGAGGCTCGTGCAGTTGCCGCCGCGCACGATGAACTTGCCGCCGAACTTCGAGACGAGGCCGGGCGTGTGCTTGCGGTATTCCGCCATCAGCTCTTCGTCCCGGGTGTCGATCTCGACGATGATATAGGCCGTCACGTCTTCCTCCCTCGTTAGCCGGCGTCCATGGGCAGGGCCGGATCGTTGGCCCACTCCTGCATGGAATTGTCGTACACCGAGACGTTCCTGTGACCCAAGAGGGCGGTGAGGACGAAAGCGTCGAGCGTCGCGGCGATGCCGCCGCCGCAATAGACCAGCACCCGCTTGTCGGGCGCGGCGCCGACGCCCTCGAAGGCGGCGCGCAGGTCGGCGATCGGCTTCAGCGCCTTGTCCGGCCCGAACAGGCTGGCGGCCGGCACGCAGGACGAGCCGGCGATGCGGCCGGCGCGGCCATAGGCCACGCCGCCGGTGCCGGTGTGCTGGTCGTGGCTGAGCGCATTGAGGGTCAGCGTCGAGGCATCGCCGATGGCGCCCTTGATCGCGTCCTTGTCGACGAAGATCTCCGGACGCCCGCGCAGCGACAGCGTGGCCGGCGGATGGCTGACGGGCTCGGTCGAAAGCGGGCGGCCTTCGGCCTTCCACTTGTCGAGGCCGCCATCGAGGATCGCGACCTCGTCGAAGCCGACGGCGCGCAGCATCCACCAGATGCGGCTCGCCCAGACCGGCGAGGCATGGCTGTAGAGCACGACGAACGTGCCGTGGCCGACGCCCTTGGCCGCGAAGGCCCGGGTGAGGTCCTCGAGCGACGGCAAGGTAAAGCGAAGCGGCGAGGTCTTGTCGGAAAGGTCGGCCTGGAGATCGAGATAGGCCGCGCCTGGAATGTGGCCCGTGTCGTAGTTGGCGCGACCGCTTTCGGCGATGTAGCGGCCGTCGGGGCCGGGCTTCAGGTAGGTGGTGCAGTCGAAGACGCGAAGCGCCGGCGCGCCGAGCTGGCGTGCGAGATCGTCCGTGGTGATCAGGTTGGCCGAATGGGCCATGTCGCTCTCCCGGGTTCAGGGAGAGCGGAGACTAGCGCGGTTCCGGCGAACCGTGCCTCAAGTTAAATCGTCTTGGACGGCAGCGGCGGAACGCTGACCGGGCCGGAGGACGGGCTGGCCGACGGTGCCGGAGCAGCCGGCGGCGGCGACTGCAGCTGGCCCACTTCCGGCGACTTCGGCGCGGCCGGGGTGGTGGTGGTCTTCTTCGTCTTCTTCTTCGGCGACGCCTTCGCGACCTGGACCTTCTTCAGGCAGGCGCTGCGCTGCGAGCTGCTCTTGATCTTGTTGCACGAGGCGGTCGTGGCGGCCTTCGGCTTGGCTGTGGGGGCCGTGGTCGGCGCAGGCATCGTCTCATCCTGCGCGAAGGACGGGGCGGCAAAGGCGACCGCAGCCAGGGCGGCCATGCTGGCGATCAAAAGACGCATGAGATTCTCCCGGGCCGCTTGCGATGAGGGGACGTGCGCGGCCTCGCTATATCGCTAAAATGCTATGGGATTTGTGCCATTTATGTCAAATTCTTAATAGGTTAGTGCAACTGCAATCGGATGCGCCGTGCAGGCCATTTTCAACGTCGCCCTGCCGATCTTCGGCGTCATCCTGGCGGGCTTCCTGGCCGGCCGCTGGCGTATCCTGGGGCCGGAGGCGACCACGGCGCTCAACGCCTTCGTGAGTTACTTCGCGCTGCCGGTCCTGTTCTTCGGGACCCTGGCGCGCACGCCGGTGGCCGCCGTGCTCGATCCCAGCCTGATGGCGGGGTTCGGCATCGCTGTGGTCGCGACGTTCGTCGTCGGCATGGTCACGACGCGGCTCGTCTCGCGCGGCGGTCTGGCGGCGATGAGCCTCCAGGGGATCGCCGCCTCGTGGGGCAATGTCGGCTACATGGGGGTGCCGCTCTGCCTGGCGGCCTTCGGCGAGCAGGGCCTGCCGCCGGCCATGCTCACGGTGATCGTGACGGCCGTGGTCTCCATGGTGTTCGGCGTCATGCTGATCGAGCTCGAGGTCGCGGCAGGGCACGGTCCGGTGCGGACTTTCCTGCGGGCCGCCTTCAACGTGGCGCGCAATCCGTTGCCGGTCTCGATCGCGCTGGGCATCGTGGCCTCCTGGGTCGGCCTGCCCATCCCGGTCCCGGTCGAGAAGTGGCTCGACCTCATGGGCGCCGCGGCCGCGCCCTGCGCGCTGTTCGCCATCGGCCTGTTCCTGTCGGACAAGTCGATCAAGAGCGGCCTCGCCGAGGCCGGCCTCGCCACCCTGATCAAGCTGCTGCTGCAGCCGCTGGCGGCATTGCTGATCCTGCCATTCTTCGTGCCGATCGAGTCGATTGCGGGCAAGGTGGCGCTGCTCATGGCGGCGCTGCCGACCGCCGCCAACGCCTTCGTGCTGGCCAAGCAGTTCGATGTGTCGGTCGAGCAGAACACGGCCTCCGTTCTGCTGTCGACGGCCTTCTCGGTGGTGACGGTTTCTGCTCTGCTGGTGTGGCTGCGCGTAACCTGACGACGAAACGGGAGAACATCCATGCTGGGGGAATTCAAGAAGTTCGCGATGCGCGGCAACGTCGTGGATCTCGCCATCGGCGTGATCATCGGCGCCGCCTTCAGCAAGATCATCGACTCGCTGGTCGGCGACATCATCATGCCGATCATCGGCCGCATCGCGGGCGGCCTGGACTTCACCAACTACTTCATCGGCCTCACGCCCGCGGCCAGCCAGGCCGCGACCTACGATGCGGCCAAGAAGGCCGGCGCGACGCTGGGCTACGGCACGTTCCTGACGGTAACGGTGAACTTCCTGATCATCGCCTGGGTCCTGTTCCTGGTGATCAAGGGCATGAACCGCGTGGTCAAGCAGGAGCAAAATGCGCCGGCGCCCCCCGCGCCGCCGACCAAGGAGCAGGAGCTGCTGACGGAGATCCGCGACCTGCTGAAGGCGCGCGGCTAGGCTGCCGCCTTCTTGTCGGCAAACACCGCGTCGAGCCGGCGGGCCAGCCCGTCGGAAATCTTCGTGAGCGGCAGGCGGCATTCGGGCGAGGCGATCAGACCCTGACGCCACAGGAGATGCTTGATCGGCATCGGGTTGGCTTCGGCAAACAGCAGCGGCACGAAGTGGGCAAGCGGTGCCCAGGCGGCCCGCGCGCCGGCGAGATCGTCGGCCGCGAAGCAGCGCTCGACCTCGACGAAGCCTTCCGTCATCAGATGGCTCGCCGCCAGGATGCCGCCCTCCGCGCCGTTGGCGCGCATGGTGAAGAACAGCGCATCCTCGCCGGTCAGGACGGCGAAATCGGCCGGCTTGCGGCGCAGCAGTTCGAGCGACTGCTCGACGCTGCCCGAACTGTCCTTCACGCCCACGATGTTCGGCACTTCGGCGAGCTCGAGCAGCGACTCGTTGGAGAGGTTCACCGCGGTGCGATAAGGGATGTTGTAGATCACGACGTTACGGTCGGTGGCCGCGGCGATGCGCCGGAAGTGCGCGATCAGCCCGTCCTGGCTCGGCCGGTTGTAGTAGGGGCAGACCGACAGGATGCCGGCGATGGGCAGGTGGCGGAGGCGCTTCAGCTCCTTCTCGACCTTGGCCGTGGCGTTGCCGCCGATACCGGCAAACACCGGCACCCGTCCGTCGGCGACCGCCAGCGTGCGCTCGATGACGGCGGCGACCTCGTCCTCGTCGAGCGCCGGCGATTCGCCGGTCGTGCCGAGCGGCAGCAGCCCGTCGACGCCTTTGGCGATGTAGTGGTTCACCAGCCGGTCGTAGCTCGCGAAATCGATGGCGCCGTCCTTGAACGGCGTGATGAGCGGCAGCCAGAGGCCTGAAATCCTGATGGTCATGGCGCCACGTTAGGGTTCGCAAACGAATAATAGAAACGAATGTTTTGGATGAGAACGTTCGGTAGTGCTTATATGTGTCCATGCGCAAGGATCTCGACATGGCGCTGCTGCGCGCCTTCCTCACCGTCGTCGAAGCGGGCGGCGTCACGCGCGCGGCGACGGCGCTCGGCATGAGCCAGGCCGCCGCCAGCCAGCAGATCAAGCGGCTGGAGGAGGCGCTCGACTGCCGTCTCTTCACGCGCCAGGGACGCGGGCTGGTGCTCGCGCCGGCGGGCGAGCGCCTGCTCGAGCAGGCGCGCCGCCTGTTGTCGATGAACGACGAAGTCTGGTCGTCGATGCGCGCGCCTCAGTTCGAGGGCGAGGTGCGATTCGGTGTGCCCTACGACATCATCGGCAGCTTCGTGCCGGCGATCCTGCGGCGCTTCGCCAAGGCGCAGCCGCGCGTGCGCGTCAGCCTCGTCTGCGAGGATTCGCGCGTGATCCGCGAGGAACTCAAGTCGGGCGGCGTCGATCTCGCGATGACGACCGAGACGGAGTGCGGCCGCCACGGCGAGACGCTGCGCACCGACCGGCTGGTCTGGGTGGGCGCGCCGGACGGGGACGCCCATCTCAAGGATCCGCTGCCGGTGTCGCTCGGCGCGCCGACCTGCGTCTTCCGCCCCGTCGCCGTCGAGGCGCTGGGCAAGGCGCGGCGCGACTGGCGCGCCGTCTGCGAGGTGAGCCGGCTGGAGCCTGTCTATGCCGTGCTGGAAGCGGGCCTCGCGGTGGCGCCGCTGCTGCGCTCCTCGGTGCCCGAGCGCTTCGTCATCCTGGGCCGTGAGGCCGGACTGCCGGTGCTGCCGGAGTTCCGCATCAACCTTTATGCACCGCCGGGCCTGGGTCCTGCGGCACGCGACCTGGCCGATCATGTGCGGGCAAGCTTTTCCGGACGGTTACGAAACCACAACAATTGATACCAAGGGCCCCCTGTGCCGCGGCCGCGCCGGCCCGTATCTTCGCGTGCATGGACGGGACGCGGTTCGAGACATCGCCGCGGCGGCCAGCGAGTTTAGAGGGGGCGTCTGGGGGCCTGGAGAGTGAATAACTCTCCGGGCCCTCTTTTTGGCTGACATGAAACGGTCATGGAGGCGTGTTTGATCCGGGCGTCTCGGAGGAGGATCGAGTGATGTCAGCGACGAGCGAGTCCCTGCTCGACAAGCCGCGCGGCGCGGTCGTGGTACGGCCGTCGACTGAAAACGACGTGGCGGCCATGATTGCGATCTATACGCACCACATCACGCGGGGCGTGGGCGACGTCGATATCGAACCGACGCAGACGGACGACATCAAGCGGCGGCGCAAGAACATGCTGCGGCGCCGGCTGCCGCATCTCGCGGCCGAGCGCGACGGTGCGATCGTGGGCTACGCCTACGCCGTGCCGTTCCGCAAGCGCCCGGCCTATCGCTATGCCGTGAAGCACTCGATCTACGTGCATCCAGACCATGTCTCCACCGGGATCGGCCGTCTGCTGCTGCCGGCGCTGATCGAGGCCTGCGCCGGCGCGGGCTATCGTCAGATGTTCGCCTATGTCGACGCCGACAATGTCGCGTCGCTCAGCCTGCACGAGGCCCACGGCTTTCGCCGGGTCGGCCTCCTCGAGGGCGTCGGGTTCAAGTACGGCAAGTGGGCCGACAGCGTGCTGATGCAGCGCGCCATCGGCGCGGGCGCCAGCACGCCGCCGGTCGAGATCGCCTACTCGCGCACCACGTAGGTGTAGAAGCGCACGCGGCCTTCCTTGTCGATCTCGCGATAGATGCCCTGGATCTCGACGTCGAAGCCGGGGAACAGGTTGGCCGACTTCTCGAACATGCGGAGATAATCGAGCATCGGCTTGGCCCGCTGGTCGAGCCTCTCGCCCGGTACGATGCTGGCGATGCCCGGCGGATAGACCACGAACATGGTCGTGGCGATGCGGCCGTCCGCCTCTTCGATCGGCACATAATCGACATTGTTGCGTACCAGCTCGCGGACCGCCACGTGCGGGGGCATCGCCGGCTCGGGCAGGTGCTCGGGCATGAACTGCGCGCGCTGCATCAGGCTGACGTTGCTCTCGCGGAAGAAGGCGTGCATCTCGGCGCAGAGATCGCGCAGACGCATGCCGGCATAGCGTGCCGGCCGCTTGCGAACGAACTCGCCGATGACGTCTTCAAGTCGTGCATTGTCGTCGTGCAGCCGCTTGAAGATCACAAACGCGCTCAGCAGGGTGCCGGCCTTGCTCGATTCGACTCCGGGAGTCATCAGGAACAGCAGCGAGTTGAGGTCGTTCTTTTCCGGGACGATCTGGTTCTCGCGCAGATACTGCGCGACCACGGGCGCGGGGATGCCGTGCCCGGCATAGCGCCCGGTCTCCCGGTCGAAGCCGGGCGTCAGCACGATCAGCTTGTTGGGGTCGGTGATCGCATAGCCCGGCGCCACGTGCTTGAAGCCGTGCCACGGCGCGTCGGGAGCCAGCTCCCAGTAGCGCGCGTCGACGGCGAGGTCGTCGGTCGGCACATCCTCCCAGGCCTGCTCGCGGCCGCCCACGTTGACGCGGTTGGGCACGAAGGGCTCGAAGAACCAGCGGCGCGCGAAGTCGCGCTCCTTGTCCTCGAACTCGCGGCGGATGGCGCGCATCTTCTTGCGGATCTCGATGCCCAGGCGAATCGTGTCGTCCCACAACACCTCGCCCGAACGCCCCTTCATCATCTGCGCGCCGACGTCGAGCGAGGCGAAGATCGGATAGAAGGGCGAGGTCGAGGCGTGCAGCATGAAGAATTCGTTGAAACGGCGATGCTCGATGCGGCGGCGCTGGCCCTTGATATGGCGATCCTTGACGTGGATCTGCGAGGCCTGGCTGAAGCTGGCGAGCTGCTTGTGCGCCGATTGCGTGGCGATGATGCCGGGACTGTCGGGCCCGAGGTCGGTGAGCCCCATGGCGAAGCGGCCGGCATAGAGGGGGTGGAACTTCATGAATCCCGCCCAGGCCTCGTCGAACAGGATGTAGTCGCAGAGATGGCCGATCTTCTCGACGATCAGGCGTGCGTCGTTGATCGTGCCGTCGTAGGTGCACTGCTCGATGACGGCGACGCGGAACGGCCGCTCGCGCTTCCACGCGTCCTTGTCCTGAACCAGCGGGTTGGTGCGGATCTTCTCGCGGATGGCGTTCTCGTCGAGCGCCTCATGGAAGATCGGTCCGATCAGCCCGTGGGCGTTGCGATCGGTCTCGAGATAGATCGGAATGCCGTTGCCCAGGAACAGCGCGCCGTGATGGGCGGCCTTGTGGTTGTTGCGGTCGAACAGCACGAGATCGCCCTCCGCGACCAGCGCCTGCAGCACGATCTTGTTCGACGACGAGGTGCCGTTCAGCACGAAATAGGTCTTCTCGGCGCCGAAGATGACGGCGGCTTCCTTCTGCGCCTTCAGCGCCGGACCCTCGTGGACCAGCAGGTCGCCGAGATCGAGCACGGAATTGTCGAGGTCGTCGCGGAACACCGCCTCGCCCAGATGCTCGACGAAGATCCGGCCGATCGGGCTCCTATTGTAGAAGATGCCGCCATTGTGGCCGGGGCAGGTCCAGAGCTGGTTGCCTTCCTCGGCGTAGTCGACCAGCTCGCCGAAGAACGGCGTCTTCAACGTCTCGGCATACTGCTTGAGACGGCTCACCAGGTTCTTGGCGATGAACTCCGGCGTCTCCTCGGAGAGGAAGATGTAGCCGTCGATATAGTCCATCACCTCGACCGGGATGTCCTGCAGCCGCTTGCGGCGCACCAGGATGACGATCGGCATCTCCAGCCCGCGCCGCCGCATCATGTTGATCATCGCGGCGGCCTTGCCGTCGAGGCCCTTCTTGCCCCAATCCACGACCATGCAGCCGACGGCGGCGTCGGTCTGGACGACCATCTCGGCATCCTCGATCCGGCGGGCCCGCACGACCTGGAAGCCCATCTTCTCGATCGAGACCGTGATCTCGCCGAGCCTGTGACCCTCGAGATCGTCGGCGTCGAAGGCCGGAGCGCAGACGAGGAACGTGAAACGCCTGAAGAAATCCATCAGTAAACCGCCGGGACATAGAGTTCGGGAGCGACCGGCATGCGCGCGTAGTCGGGCTTGTGTTCGCGCTTCGGCAGGACGATCGGTTGGTGTTCGACGTCCTTATAGGGCACTTGCTGCAGCAAGTGGTGGATGCAATTGAGGCGCGCGCGGCGCTTGTTGTTGCCCTCGACCACCCACCATGGCGCTTCCGGAATGTGCGTCCGGGCCAGCATCTCCTCCTTGGCCTTGGTGTACTCCTCCCAGCGCCGCCGGGATTCCAGGTCCATGGGTGACAGCTTCCACTGCTTCATCGGATCGTGGATGCGCATCAGGAAGCGCATGTTCTGCTCCTCGTCGGTGATCGAGAACCAGTACTTGAGCAGGACGATGCCGGACCGCACGAGCATGCGCTCGAATTCGGGCACCGTCTCGAAGAAATCCCGGACGTCGCTTTCCGAGCAGAAGCCCATGACCCGCTCGACGCCCGCCCGATTGTACCAGCTGCGATCGAACAGCACGATTTCGCCGCCCGCCGGCAGGTGCGAGATGTAGCGCTGGAAGTACCATTGGGTGCGCTCGCGCTCGGACGGCGCCGAAAGGGCGACGGTGCGGCAGACGCGCGGGTTGAGCCGCTGGGTGACGCGCTTGATCACGCCGCCCTTGCCCGCGGCGTCACGACCCTCGAACAGGACGACGACCTTGAGCTTCTGGTTGATGACCCAGTCCTGCAGCCTGATCAGCTCACGCTGCAGCCGCAGCAGCTCGGTGAAGTAGAACTTCCGGTCGATGCCTTCGGTCTGCGGCAGGTCGCCGTCGCCATGTTCGGGCAGGCGAGCCAGCATTTCGTCGCCCAGTTCGAGCTCGAGGTCTTCGTCGATACTGTCGGCCAGCTCCCGGCGGACGCGGTCCTCCAGCGCCCTGCGGTCCCCATCGCTCTGCATGCCAAGCCCTCCGTCGCCTTTCAGAATGGCCGGGAAAGTGAGGGGAGCATATGACAATTTCACGACACTCAGGCTACTTCCCGAGGCGCGCCTTCAGGGCCGCGGCAGCAACGCCTTTTCCTGCATTTGCGCGAAGCATTTCCGGAACATGGCCTCGGTGTCCATCACTTCCGTGAAGCCGGCCTGCATCAGCTTGATGGTCGAGACGATCGCCGCCGGTCCCGGCTCCGTGCGGCCGTAGCCCATCGTATAGTCGGCATACTCGAACGACAGGCCGACGAACTCCTTCAGGGGGCCCGACTTCAGGCGGTGCGCGGCGCGGATTTCGGCCCATTCGGCCTCGCGTGGGCGGATCTCGCGATCGAGCGCCAGGGGCACGCGATCGCCCGGCTCGAAGCCCAGCGCATCGGCGATCGCGGGCCAGACATTGGGCCACACGAAGACGTCGCCGTTGGTCACGTTGAAGATTTCGTTGCGCGCCGTACCGGCCTCGCCCGACCAGGCGATGGCGCGGGCCAGGAGATCGGCATCGACCGCCTGCGCCACGCGACCGACACCGCCCGGATAGTCGAGCTTCGTCTTACCGGCCCGGCGCATGAAGGCGGCATAGACGCCCAGCGCCGGAATGACGTTCATGGCGCTGCCGACCGAATCGCCCACGATCAGCACGGGCCGCAGGATGGACCAGCTCCAGCCCTTGCCCTGCTGGCGCTCGCGCAGGAACCGCTCCTGGTTCCAGTAGAAGTTCGGCTGCTCGTGCATCTCCGAACGGTTCTCGCGCGCCGGCACGGCGAGCGGGCGGACATGGACGCCATAGGCCTTGGTGCCCTGCAGCAAGGCCACGTGCCGCAATCCCGGCGCCGCCCGTTCGAGCGGCGCCATCAGATTGCGCAGCATCAGGTCGTTGGTGCGGATCTGCTCTTCTTCCTGCCAGCCCGCGACCAGCCCCGGCCGTTCGTAAAGGGCGGCATAGACGAGGTGCGTCACGCCCGCGAACTCCGCGGCCAGCGCGTCGCAGGCCGCCCGGTCGGCAAGATCGAGCGGGAACCATCGCGCACCGTAGGTTTCGTCCGGCCTTCTGCGCGAGACAGCGACGACTTCGCAGCCCTCAACGGCAGCGAAGTGCTTCAGGGCGGCATGGCCGACGAGGCCGGTGGCCCCGGCGACCAGGATTTTCTTAGAGGGCATCGTCACTCCCGGCACTGCAGGGTGACGAAGCTACTCCACCTTGGCGCCCGACGCCTTGATCACCGGGGCGAGCTTCTTTTCCTCGGCGGCGCGGAAGGCGGCGGTCTCGGCGGGCGTCCTCCAGGTCTGGGTGGCGCCCTGTTGATCGAAGGCGGCTTTCACGCTGGGCTTCTGCAGGGCCTGCTTGGTCAGCGCCGAGAGTTTCTCGACCATCGCCGGCGGCACGCCGGCCGGTGCGCAGATGCCGCCCCACGAGGTGATCTCGAAGCCCGGCAGGAACTCGCCGAAGGTCGGCTTGTCGGGGACCGCCGGATGGCGCTCCTTGGAGGTCACCGCGAAGCCCTTCACCTTGCCGCCCTTCATCAGGCCGAGGGGGCCCGGGATGTTGTCGAACATCATGTCGACCTGGCCGGCCAGGATATCCTGATGGGCGGGCGCGCTGCCCTTGTAGGGAACGTGCAGCAGGTTGACGCCCGCCATCTGCTTGAACATCTCGCCGGTGAGGTGCGGGCTGGTGCCGGCGCCCGACGAGGCGAACGAATACTTGCCCGGATTGGCCTTCGCCAGCGCGATCAGTTCGGGGATCGTGTTGGCCGGGAAGTCGAGCCGCGTCATCAGCATGTTGGGCACCGACCACAGGGTGGCGATCCCCGTGAAGTCCTTGCCCGCGTCGAACGGCAGCTTGGCGTAGAGCGTGGGCGCGATGGCGTGCGCGGCGATCGTGTAGAGGCCGATCGTGTAGCCGTCCGGGGCCGACTTGGCGATGATGTCGGCACCGATGTTGCCGCCCGAGCCGGCGCGGTTCTCGATGATGAACTGCTGGCCCGTCAGTTCTGAGAGTTCCTGGCAGACGATGCGCGACAGCGTGTCGGTCGGGCCGCCGGCCGGAAACACCACGATGTATTTCACCGACCGGTTGGGCCAGTCGTTCTGCGCGCGGGCGACGCCCGAGGCGATCATCGGCGCGGCGAGGGCGCCGCCTGAGAGAATGAGCGCGCGTCGACGCGGAATCATGACTTTGGACATCTTGAACGTAGCCTCCTGTGATTTCTTGATTGCGAGGCAGTCTAGCGGAGTCGTTCCGCTGTTCAACATGTCTGCTGCCGGTGTCAGTCCGTGACGATCACCGTGTAGGAACCCGTCGTCCCTTCAGGCACGACGATGTCGACCTGCATGCCTCTGGAGGTCGGCTTGGCGCGATGCTTTTGCGGCTTGGCCGGCCTGATCGAGACGGGGATCAGCGCGATGCCCCATCCGCCGCTGCGCTTCAACAGTGCCAGGGGAAGCTTGGCCCCCGCCTCGATGGTGTAGAGACCCGGCCACATCTCCCTCACCACGAAGGCGCCACGGCCATCGGTGATGGTCTCGATGATGACGCGGCCGTCAGCCTTGCTCCGGACGATGACGTCGACGCCGGTGACCGGCTCGTTGGCGGCCGCCGCGTCTGCAATGGGAAGAAAGGGGAGCACCACCGACGCCAGAAGCGTCCCAAGCATCCGCACCCTGTTCATTCTCCCTGTGCGGCGCCCGTCCCGGCGCCTGCGCCGCATGATGACGGCCAATGCGATCATTCTCCATGTGAAATTCATTCCTGATTGATTTGCAAGGCACTGGCCGCCACGGTGGCGGCCGCAACAGGAGATGATGCAATGAAGCTGGATTTCACGGGCAAGAAGGCGATCGTTTGCGGCGGCAGCCGGGGCATCGGCAAGGCGATCGCCATGGGCTTCGCGGCCTGCGGCGGCGACGTGTCGATCTGCGCGCGCGATGCCAGGACCCTCGAGGAAACCCGCGCGGAACTCGCAAAGCACGGCCACAAGACCCATGCCGCCAGCGCCGACCTCGCGCAGGGCGACGCCGTGCGCGGCTACGTCCGCGACGCGATCGCGGCGCTGGGGGGAGTGGATCTCCTGATCAACAACGCATCGGCCTTCGGCTCCTCGGACGACGACAAGGGTTGGACCAGCAGCCTCGCGGTCGACATGCTCTCGATCGTGCATGCAACGCAGGAGGCCCTGCCGGAACTGAAGAAGTCGCAGGGCAACGTGGTCAACATCTCCTCTATCTCCGCGCTCCATCCGGCGGCGCGCCAGCCGCCCTACGGCGCCATCAAGGCGGCGGTGATCCACTACACGGTCACCCAGGCGGCGATGTACGCGAAGGATCGCATCCGCGTGAACTGCATCGCGCCCGGCTCGATCGAGTTTCCCGGCGGCGTCTGGGACAAGCGCAAGACCGACAATCCCGCCCTCTACAACGGCACGCTCGCCTCGATCCCGTTCGGCCGCATGGGCCATGCCGAGGAAGTCGCGAACGTCGCGCTGTTCCTCGCCTCGCCGTTGGCGTCCTGGGTGACCGGCCAGACCATTGCGGTGGCCGGCGGGCAGGGGTTGTGATTTCCATGTCCTCGACGAACCGCTCCCACGTCCTGCTCTGGACGGATTCCCCCGCGGCCTATCTCGATGCGATCCAGGCTGCGGGTCTCGCCGAGCGGGTCGCGATCGACACGCTGCCGCGCAAGGAGAAACCGTCGGCCGAGCAGCTTGCCCGCACCGAGGCGATGATGGCGGGGGCGGTGCCGGCGGGCCTGCTGCCGGCGATGCCCCGGCTGCGCTGGGCGCAGGCAATGAGCGCCGGCGTCGACAACTGGCTGGCGCTGCCCGACCTGCCGTCGGGCCTCACGCTGACCTGCGCGCGCGGCACGCACACCGAATCGATGCCGGAAAACATCATCGGCGCGCTGTTCCATGTCGCGAAGCCCTACGCGCAGGTCGCCGAGCATCAGAAGCAGAGCACGTGGGTCCATACGGTGGCCCAGCCCCTGACGGGCAAGACGCTCGGCATCCTGGGCCTGGGCGTCATCGGCCAGGAAGTGGCGCGCATCGCCGCCGCGCTGGGCATGCACGTGATCGGCACCAAGCGGCGGCCGACGCGCATCCCGAACGTGGCCGAGGTGCTGGCGCCCGAGCAGACCGACGAGGTGCTGGCGCAGTCCGACTACGTGCTGCTGCTGCTGCCGGCGACGCCGGAGACCGAGAACTTCATCGATGCGAGGCGGCTGGCAAGGATGAAGTCATCCGCCTGGCTGCTGAACTTCGGCCGCGGCCAGATCGTCAACGATGCCGATCTCATGGCCGCCACGAAGGACAAGAAGATCGCCGGCGCCCTGCTCGACGTCTTCCGCCAGGAGCCCCTGCCGTCGGAGCATCCGTTCTGGAAGGCTCCGGGCATCATCGTGCTGCCGCACATCGGCGGTCCGCACCCCCAGCGCGACCGCTTCGTGGCGCGCCTGTTCGTCGAAAACCTGAAGCGCTTCCTCGACGGCGAACCGCTCAAGGAAGTGGTCGACCGCGCTGCGGGCTACTGATCGACCTGGGAGCTACTTGAGGCCGAAGGGCGCGAACTGCTGGGCGACCTCGGGGTCGAGCGTGACGGCGGCGGCCTTGTCGCCTTCACCTTCCCGCGTCTCGCCGATCATGCTGCGCGCGATGCCGCGGCCGTAGAGCGCCAGAGGGCGGTTGGGATCGACGTCGAGCGCGTCGTTGTACTCCTTCACCGCGAGGCGGGGATCGCCCAGCTTCAGGTAGATGAAGCCGCGCGTGTCGCGGACGTCGAGGTTCAGCGGCATCAGCTTCTGCGCCGTGTCGCAGTCCTGGAGGCCTGCAACCAGATCCTTGCCGGTGATGGCGCGGATCAGGCAGCGGTTGTTGTAGGCCCGCCCCATGCCGGGTTCGAGCTTGATGGCCGCGTCGTAGTCGGCCAGCGCCTTTTCGTACTCTTGCCGGGCGAAGTGGGCGTAGCCGCGATTGTAGTAGGCGACGGGATTGTCGGAATCGGCCTTGATCGATTCGTCGAGATCGTTGATCGCCTGGTCGTACCTGCCTTCCTCAGACAGAAGGGCGGCGCGATTGGCCAGTGCCTGCGGGTAGCGCGGGGCGATTTTCAGGGCCGTCTCGTAGTCGTGCATCGCCAGCTGCTTCTGGCCGCGCCGGTTGTTGGCGAGACCGCGAATCACGTAGGCCTGGGCATTGTCGGGCGCGAGGCGAATGGCGCGGTCGAGGTCTGCGAGCGCGCGGCCATTGTCGCCGAGCTGGCTGTAGGCATTGCCGCGGGAGATCAGGGCATCGACATTGTCGGGCTGCAATACCAGCACCTTGTCGAAATCCTCGATGGCGCGATTGTAGGAGCGCTTGCGGGTCGCCAGCAGCACGCCGCGACCGAGATAGGCCAGCGAGTTGCCCGGGTCGACACGGATCGCGTCGCCATAGTCGGAGAGGGCACGGTCGGTCTCGCCCATCGCGTGCAGCGAGGTGGCGCGGCGGTAGAGGTTCAGCGAATCGGGATTCCGGGGATCGACGGCGCCGTCATAGTGTTTCAGCGCCTCCGAGTAATCGTCGGCGGCCAGAACCCTGTCGCCCAGGGCGGTGCGGGCAATGCCGCGCGTGAGCCGGGCCAGCGCGATTTCAGGCGGCTTGAGCCGGCGGGTCTGCAGCGCCGTCGAGCAGGCGGCCGCCCGCGCGGGGGCGTCCTTGACCGTGGGCCAGGCGCCACGCACGCAGGCGTCATACAGCTGGGCCACCGCCTGGTCGGAAAGGGGAGCGGCGGGAGGGGGCGCTGGCGTCGGAGCCGGAGTGGCCGCCTGCCGGTCGCGCGCCGAGGGCGGCGGATAAAGATGGTAGGCAAAGGCGTAGATGCCGGCACCGCCGGCAATGAAGGCCGCGGCGGTCAACAGGAGCTTGGTCGAAAGGCGCATCTGCAAGGGCTCGATCTTAGAGAACGTCGTCTCAAGTCGGGCGCTTGTATCAGACGGGCGCATTCCTGTCGTACGTCGGACAGCGTATGGCCCGCTCCCTGCGGAGCGGGCCATGTGTCACCCTGAAGGGGAAGACTAGCGGGTCGTGCCCGTCGCACCGCCGGAAACGCCACCGGAGCCCGACGGTGCCGGAGCCATGCCCTGGTTCACCGAGCCGCCGCCGGTCGTGCCCGCCCCCACGCCCATCGAACTGGTGCTGCCGCCCGGCGCGGGCGCGGTGCCGCTGCCGGTCGCGCCGACGCCCGCACTGCCGCCGGGGGTGGTCGTCGTGGCACCGCCCGTCGTGGCACCGCCCGTTGTGGCGCCACCCGTCGCGCCCGTGCCGGTCGTGCCGCTCGGACCCGTGGTCGAGGCACCGCCGCCAACCGAGGCGCCGCCGCTCGACGCGCCGCCGCCGGCCCCGGCGCTGCCGCCTGCGCTTCCGCCGCCCTGCGCCATCGCGGAGCCGCCGAAGAGAAGGGCCGCCGCGGTGACGGCAATCAGCGTGTTGGTATTCATGAGTTCCTCCTGGTGCGTTGCTTGATGCAGGAGAAACAGCCTGTCGCAGCGATCGTTGCGGCGATCTCAACTATCCAGAAACCGCCTCGTTTCGGCCACCGCATCGGCCAGCCCGATGCGGTCGACGGTCACGCCTTGCGGAAAGGCACTGAGAAGGCGTGTCGGCAAACGCGAGTCCAGCATCACGAAGACACCGCGATCGTCGGCCCGTCGGATCAGGCGCCCATAGGCCTGCTTCAGCCGCAGCCGCGCCAGCATGTCGTCGTAGCCGTTGGCGCCCGCGCCCGCCGCCTTCCAGTGCGCCTTGCGCGCGCGGTGAAGAATGTCGGGGCGCGGCCAGGGTACGCGATCGAACACGATCAGCCGCAGCGACCGTCCCGGCACGTCGACACCGTCGCGCACGGCATCGGTGCCGAGCAGGCAGGAATGCTCCTCGGCGCGGAAGATATCGACCAGGGTCGCGGCATCCATGCCGCCGACATGCTGGGCATAGAGCGGCAGGCCGGCTTCCTCGAGCACCGGCGCGATACGCTGGTGCACGGCGCGCAGGCGGCCGATGGCGGTGAAGAGGCCCAGCGCGCCCCCACCCGACGCGAGGAAGAGTTCGCGATAGGCTGCAGCCACCTGTTCGGCATCGTCGCGCTTGACGTCCTTCACGACCAGGACCTTCGTCGCGCTCGCATAGTCGAACGGCGACGCCATGGCCGCGCGTATCGCCGGCGCCGCGAGATGCCGCGTGCCGGTGCGCGCCTCGGCGACCATCCAATCGGCCTGCGCCGCAACGTCCTCGTCGTTGGCGGCCTGCGGAACGCCGAGCGAATCGCGCAAGGTCGCCGAGGTGATCACCGCGCCATGCGCGGGCCGGATCACCGAGTTCACGAACGGCTCGGCCGGATCGAGATAGTGGCGATGCATGCCGACGTCGTATTCGCGGCCCTGCACGCGTTCGACGCCGAACCAGTCGACGAAGGCGGGATCGGGATCGTTGTGCAGGCCGCGCAGCATGGTGCGCCAGGATTCGAGCGTCAGCTCGCAGCGGTTGGTGAGCGACCGCGCCACGCCTTCGATGCGCGCGCGCTGGCCGGAGTCGAGCTTGTCGGCCTCGCCCTCGAGCTTGGCGCGGAGCGCCTGGCGCAGCCGGCGCACCGGCTGCAGCATCTTCTCCAGCGCCTCGGCGAGCTGGTCGGCCGCTTCGACCAGGCCGGGGTTGAGCGGCCGGACGTCGCATTCCTGGCCGAATCCCTGGTCGTCGCCGGCCGCGCGCGCGCGTACCTGCTGGCGCACCAGCGCGAGGAACTCCTCGGCCGGGCCCAGCACCGTGCCGTCGGCCAGCCGCGTCTGCCAGTTGGGCGAGGGGAGCTGTTGCGCGAGGTCGAGCAGTCGGCGCAAGGCGTTCTGGGCCTCGACATCCTCGCCGAGCAGGTCGGTGACGCGGCGCTCCAGCCCGCGGGCGCGGCTGCCGCGCCGTCCCTCCGCGCCGAGCAGCCAGCGGCGCAGGTCCGACGCCTCGACGCCGCTCAGATGCGCGCCGAACGCACCGTCGGCGGCATCGAACAGGTGATGGCCCTCGTCGAACACGTAGCGCAGCGGCCGCGTGCCGTCGTCGAGCCCGCCCATCGCCGCCTGGATCATCACCAGCGCATGGTTGGCGATGACGATATCGGCCTGGCGCGCGCGGCGGATCGTGCGTTCGACGTAGCACTTCCGATAATGTTCGCAGGCCGAATAGATGCACTCGCCGCGCCGGTCGGCCAGCCGTTGGACGCGGCTGCGGCCCACCAGGTCGAGCAGCCAGGCCGGCAGGTCGCCGCCGATCATGTCGCCGTCGCGGCTGGCCAGCGCCCAGCGCGCCAGCAGGCCAAGACCGACCGCGTTCTCCGGCACCAGGCCGGTGCGCATCGCCGCCTCCTGGAAGTTCAGCAGGCAGAGATAGTTCTCGCGGCCCTTGCGGATGACGACACGGCGACGCTTCTCCGCTGAGTCGCGATGCAGCCGGTCGAGCTCATTGTCGATCTGGCGCTGCAGGTTGCGGGTGTAGGTCGAGATCCAGACCGGCGCGCCGTTCTTCTCGGCCCACAGGCTGGCCGGCGCGACATAGCCCAGGGTCTTGCCGACGCCGGTGCCCGCCTCGACGAGAACGACGTGGGGTTTGCCTTCCTCCTCGCGCGGCGCGAAGGCCTCGCTGGCGGCCGAGGCATAGTCGCTCTGGGTCGGGCGCGCCTCGGCCAGGTTGGCGCCGGCCGAAACCAGATGCGCCAGCCGCAATCGCGCCTCGCGCGGTTCGACCGGCTGGCTGCCCGGCGGCGGCGGCGGCGGCGGCTCCTCCCAGACGGGCAGGCTTTTCCAGATGTCGAGACCGGCGCCGGAGCGCGCTTTCCGGCTACCCTGGTCAAGGCCGAGGGCGTCCAGCACCGCATCGCCCCAGCTCCAGTGCCCTCGCGCCATGGCGAGCGCCGTTTCCTTGAGTTCCGGCGAGGCCAGCGCCGCCATGTCGTCGAGTTCGTCGAGCAGCGAGCGGGCGATCGCGGGCAGGGCCGTGACCTCCTGGTCCGGCGTCGCGGGGACGTGCAGGCCGAGCGTCTCGCACAGGCCGCGCACCGTGGGCAGGCAGAAGAGCGCCGGCCGCACGAAGGCGAAGAGTTCGAGCAGGTCGTGTGCCGCGATCTCCTCGAGCCCGAGGCGCGCCGCCACGGCGGGGGCGTGGCAGACCAGAGGAGGGCTACCGGCCGCCCGGGCCCCCGCATTGGCGCCGCTCAGCCGCTCCAGCGTTCCGTGAGGCGCGCACCAGAGCGCGCCGCGGGCGGTCGCGACCAGAGCCGGCCAGGGAGAGGTCGCGGGGATTGTCACCGCCCGTGAATAGCACAGCGCAAATGCCCGATGCAGCGACCGTCAGTTGCACATAAATTGCGCTCCATGAAACCACCGCCCGTCATCAGCAAGACCACCGCCGTCTTTCACCAGTCCGGCGCCCTGCCCGTGGGCAAGGGCAAGATCACCGGCATCATCGCCCTCACCCTGGGCGGGCTAGCCGTGCTGGCGGTGCTCGCCTTCCACTTCCCGGAGTATTTGACCACGCCGGACCTGCGCAGGAAGTACGATGTGGGCCTGCTGCGCCAGGTGCTGCTGGTGGGCATGGTGATCGCGGGCGGCATGGCGATCGCCAACCTGGTCCAGCGCCGCAATCGCTGGCTGAATGCGACGGCACTGGGTCTCATTGCGCTGGCCGCGGCGATGGGCGGCCATCGCGTGCCCGTCGCCGACTTTCCCGACAACACGCCCTATGTCGGCCTCGACTGGTTCATCCTCGACCTGCTGGGCTCGAGCATGATCTTCATCCTGATCGAGAAGCTGGTGCCGCTGCATCGCGACCAGCCGGTGTTCCGGCCGGGCTGGCAGACCGACTTCACGCATTTCATCGTGAATCATCTGCTCGTCGGACTGGCGCTGCTGATCGTGAACTTCGCCATCCACCGCCTGTTCGGCTGGATGGTCTGGGACCCCCTGCAGAAATGGGTGGGCGGTCTGCCGTTCTTCGCCGCGCTCTTGCTCGTCCTGCTGGTGGCCGACCTGGTGCAGTACTGGACGCACCGCGCCTATCACGAGATCCCGTTCCTGTGGCGCTTCCACGCGGTTCATCACAGCGCCGAGTACATGGACTGGATGGCCGGCTCGCGGCTGCACCTGTTCGAGCTGCTGATGACACGCGTGTCCATCCTCGGCGTGCTCTACGTGCTGGGCTTCAGCCAGGCCGTCACCGACGTCTACATCGTGATCGTGGGTTTCCAGGCGGTGTTCAACCACGCCAACGTCCGATTGCCCGCGATCTTCGGCAAGGCGCCGCTCAAGTGGCTGATCGTGACACCCGACTTTCATCACTGGCATCACAGCTCGGAGCGCGAGGCGATCGACCGCAACTACGCCGCCCACTTCGCCTTCATCGACTATATCTTCGGCACGGCGGTGAAATCCGACCGCCGCTTCCCCGGCAAGTACGGCGTGCTGGGCGACTACATGCCGACCGGCTTCGTGCGCCAGCAGCTCTTCCCCTTCACCTGGAAGGGCTGAGCGCGCGTCTCCTCGCGTCGGCCGCCAGCGACAGGACGGCCGCCAGCATGAGGGCGGCGACGGCGACCAGGAGCGGCATCGCGAGGCTCCCCGTGGCGTCGTAGACATAGCCCGCGAAGGCTGGCCCCACGATCTGGCCGATGCTGAACCAGACCGTCATCAGGGCGATGCGGCCGCGCGGATCGCCGCCGCTCGACCGGGTGGCGACGAGGCCGAGTGCCGTCAGGCTTACGAATGTGCCGCCCACGAACACCGCCGAGATCACGATGCTGGCGGGATGCAGCCATAGCGCGCTGGCCGCGACTCCCAGCGCCTCGACGATACAGGCGACGGCGTAGATGCGAAGGACGCCCCAGCGCTGGCCAAGCGCCGTCCACAGCGCCACCGAGGGAACGGCGCAGAGGCCGAACAGCACCCAGATGTACGGTTCGAGAGGGGCGATCGACGAAGTCCCGCGCACCATGTCGACGATGAAGGTCGCGGTAATGACGTAGCCGAAGCCGAACAGGCCATAGGCGAGAAGAAGGGCGACGAAGTCCCTCGACAGAGGCGTACCACTCGCGGTTCGCGCGGTCTGAGCCGTCATGTCGTCAGGCGGTACCAGCCATATGACGGCCAGGCTCATGGTACCGGCAATGGCCGCGCTCGCGAACCACAGGGTCGTCCAGGCGGCGCCGATGTGAAGCAGCCCGGCCACGATCGCGGCGGAGACCGCGATACCGACGCCTACCCCTGAGAAATGGACGGCGGAGAGCGCGCCTTGTCCCGCCGCGCTCAGCCGGTCGATCACGAGGGCCGAGCTGAAGATCAGCGCGAAGGCGCTCGCTGCCCCCGCGACCAGGCGCAGGGCGATGAAGGCCGGCATCGTCGTCGCGAGGCCCATGCCCAAAAGGCAAGTCGCAGTGACCGCGAGCGAAGCCAGCAGCCAGAAGCGGCGCGTGCCCGGAAGACGCACCGCAGCCAGGATCGCGCCGGCGAGGTAGCCCAGGAAATTGGCCGACGCGATGAGGCCGGCCTGCGCCTTGGTGAGGGGAATGGCCTCGACCATGGGCGGCAGGATCGGCGTGTAGACGAAACGGCCGACCCCCATGGCCGCGGCCATCGCCAGCAGGCCGCCGATGCTGAGAAGGAAGGCGCGTTTGTTCATTGCGGGCGCGGCACTTTGGGCCGCTGCTGCAATTGACGCAAATGGCCCCCGCACCTAGTTTGACCGATCCATGTCCCAGATTGATCGCACCCTTGCCGAGGCCGCGCGCGCGTGGCCATTTGAAGAAGCCCGCAAGCTCGTCGCCCGCACCGGCGGCAAAGCGCCGGCGAAAGGCTATGTGCTGTTCGAGACCGGCTATGGCCCGTCGGGACTGCCCCATATCGGCACGTTCGGCGAGGTCGTGCGCACGACCATGGTGCGTCAGGCGTTCCGCCGCCTGTCCGATGTGCCGGCGCGGCTGTTCTGCTTCTCCGACGACATGGACGGCCTGCGCAAGGTGCCGGACAACGTGCCGAACAAGGAGATGCTGGCCGCCCATCTCGGCAAGCCGCTGACCTCCGTGCCCGATCCCTTCAGCAACGAGCATCCGAGCTTCGGCGCGGCAAACAACGCGCGGCTGCGCGCCTTCCTCGATTCCTTCGGCTTCGAGTACGAGTTCCAGTCGGCGACCGACTGGTACAAGTCCGGCCGCTTCGACGCGATGCTGCTCGCCATGCTGCGGCATTACGACGAGGTCCAGGCGGTCATGCTGCCGACCCTCGGCGAGGAGCGCCGGGCGACCTATTCGATCTTCCTGCCGATCTCGCCCAGGACGGGCCGCGTGCTGCAGGCGCCAGTGATCAAGACCGACGCCGATGCCGGCACCATCGTCTATCGCGACGAGGATGGCTCGATGGTCGAGACGCCGGTCACCGGCGGCAACGTCAAGCTGCAGTGGAAGGCCGACTGGGCCGGCCGCTGGTTCGCGCTCGACGTCGACTACGAGATGTACGGCAAGGACCTCATCCCCTCGGCCGAACTCTCCGCCAAGATCGTGCGAATCCTCGGCGGCAAGCCGCCGGAAGGCTTCAACTACGAGCTCTTCCTCGACGAGGAAGGCAAGAAGATCTCCAAGTCCAAGGGCAACGGCCTCTCGGTCGAGGAGTGGCTGCGCTACGCCTCGCCGGAATCGCTGTCGCTCTACATGCACCAGCAGCCGCGGCGCGCGAAGCGCCTGCATTTCGACGTGATCCCGCGCGCCATCGACGACTATCTCTCGCTGGTCGAGAAGCTACCGAAGGAAGAGCCCGCCCGTGCGCTGGAGAATCCGGCCTGGCACATCCATGACGGCGCGGCGCCCGCCAACTCCGCGGCCGGCGTCACCTTCGGCATGCTGCTCAACCTCGCCGGTGTCGCCAATACCGAGGACAAGGACGTTCTCTGGCAGTATCTGCGCCGCTACGTGCCGGGCGCCACGCCCGAGACCGCCCCCTATCTCGACCGGCTGCTCGCCGGTGCGGTCGCCTATTACCAGGACTTCGTGAAGTCCTCGAAGAAGTTCCGGCTGCCCAACGACCGCGAGCGCCCGGCGCTGCAGGACCTGCTCGAGACGCTGCGCCGGATGCCCGAGGACGCGACGGCGGAAGTCATCCAGGACGAGGTCTACGAGGCGGGCAAGCGCCACTTCGCCAAGGAAGAGCTGCGGCAGTGGTTCAAGACGCTCTACGAGGTGCTGCTCGGCAGCGAGCAGGGGCCGCGCATGGGCGCCTTTATCAAGCTCTATGGCCGCGACAATGTCGTGAAGCTGATCGAACGCGCGCTGGCCGGCGAGGATCTGGGCAAGGCGGCGTAGGGACAAGCGACATGCACGACGGCGTCGTCTTCGACTATCTCAATCCCGACGTGCCGGCCGGACTGCGCCTGCTCGATGTTCCCCTGATCCGCGCCAACCGCGACACCATCAAGGGCTATGGCGAGGTCGTGCGTGACCCGAAGAAGCAGAAGATCGAGATCGTGCCATGGCCGCTCAACGGCTCGCGCAAGCTCGACGCCGGCACCGGCATCGAGGGCGGAACGACCGAGGGCATCTTCTCCTGCGAATGGCGAGGCAACGAGCTGATCGGCCGCAACGAGGCGGTCGGCGGCCACTATGTCATCGGCTTCCGCGACCTGCCGGAGACGGTGCGGCCCGGCGTGAAGCTCAGCCAGGGCCGCGTGCTGCTGTGGCACTGCAACTATCACCCGGACGGCGGGCAGCTCTTCTGGCCGCTCGACGGCAAGCCCTTCGTCGTGCCGGTCGCGCTGCCGGGGGACGATCTCCAGCCCGAGACCTTCAAGGCCTTCTGGTCGGACGGCAGCGTCGGCATCTACATCCATCCCGGCATCTGGCACGAGGGCGTGTTCCCGGTGAACGAGACCGGCCGCTTCTTCGACAAGCAGGGCAAGGTGCATGCGCGCGTGAGCTGCGATCTCGCGCGCGAATTCGGCGTGCTGCTCAACGTGCCCCTGCCGCAGGGCTGAAGCCCGCCGCGGCCCGGAACACCCTCGACAGGGCGGCGATGGCCTCGGGCCGCTCGATCGCGGCCTCGTCGTGGGCCATCATCTCCCAGACGGCTCCCTCCACGGCGGCAAGCGCCACGGCGAGCAACATCGGGTCGGCGGTCCCTGCGCCGGCCGCCGCGAGCTTGGCCTGAAGGGCGGGCACGAACCGTCGCCCTTCCTCGATGATCGCCTGGCGCCCCTGCACTTCGGGCAATGCGTCGCGCAGCGCGAGCGAGACGTCGAGGCCCTTGCGCTTCTCGACGACGAAGGCGGCGATGGCGGCGTCGATAACCTCTTCCGGCGATGCAGCCCCTGACAGGTCGGCGGCCATGACGGCGTTCAGATAGGTGCGGGTGCGCTGGCGGACGATCTCGACGGCGATGGCGTTGCGGTTCGGGAAGTACTGGTAGAGGGAGCCGACCGAGACGCCGGCCAGCGTCGAGATGCGGGTCGTCGTGCAGGCGGCCCATCCATCCCGCCGCAGAATGCGAATGGTCGCCTCGACGATCGCATCCACCGTCGCGGTCGAGCGCGTCTGGAGGGGCTTCTTGCGCGGTTTCAGGGCGGTCGGCACGGCGTGGCTCCGATGCGAATGGACGGGCGGCTGTCCGATTTCCATTTTCAATGGACATCAGCCGGAGTCAAAGAAATGACCGCCATCCATCTCGTCACGGGCGCCACGTCGGGAATCGGCCTCGAACTCGTTCGTCTTCTGCTCGCCGAGTCCTCGACCCGTGTCATCGTCGGTGCCCGCCGGCCAGCGGAAGCGTCGGCTCTCCGCAGCGTAGCCGACGAAGGTCGTCTGCACATCCTGCCGCTCGACCTCTCTTCGCTCGCCTCGACGGCCGCGTTCGCCGACGCGGTGACGAAACATCTTTCCGGGGGCCGTCTCGCCTCTCTCGCCGCCAATGCCGGTGGCCAGGACGTGCGCGCCCGGCGCATGACGGAAGACGGCTACGAGGAGACCCTGCAGGCGAACTGGCTGGCGCACGCGATGCTGATCGAGCGGCTGCTGCCGTTCCTCGAACCGCGTGCGCCGGTCGTCTTCACCGCGAGCGGCACGCATGATCCGGCCGATGCCGGCGCCCGCAGGTTCGGCTTCCGGGGCGGCATCTATCCCGGAATCGAACGGGTGGCGCGCGGTGACCTCGACGGCAGCGTGCCGGAGAAGCAGCAGGGCATGGACCGCTATGCCACGTCCAAGCTCGTGGCCATCCTGCATGTCTACGCCCTTGCGCGCAGGACGCCGGCGGAGGGCGCGCGCTGGTTCGCCTTCGACCCCGGCCTGATGCCGGGCACGGGCCTCGCGCGCACCCGCCCTGCCTTCGAACGCTGGGCCTGGTCGACGATCCTGCCGGTGGTGGCGCGGGCGATGCCTGGCGCGAGCACGCCCCGCCGGTCGGCGGCGACCTACGCGCGATTGCTCACGGGACGCCTGTTCCCGCAGGAGAGCGGCGTGCATCTCGACTTCTCCGGCCGCAGGACGGCGAGCTCGACCGACTCCAACCGCCAAGATTGGCAGGAGGAGGTCGCGGAGTTTGCGCGCGCGATCTCTCAGGGCTGGCGTCCGGTCGCGCTTCCTTGACAATCAGGGCAAGGCACATGTTCGCGTGAGCTGCGAGGCGGCATGTGACTCGAAAAAATATTCCAAAGAATATTATTTGCTTGCGCCGCAGCATTCCAAAGAATATTTATGAATTCCTTGGAATGTTGTGGAGGAATTCATGGCTCTCTCGCGCAAGTCCTTTATCCGTATCCTGGGCGGCGGCCTCGTAGTGGCGGCGGGCGTTGCCGTCGCCGTGCCGCGGCTTGACGCCATGCCCGCCGTGGCCGTCGAGGGCTGGCGCGGTCCTGGTCCGGAGGAGGCCGATCCGCGCCGGCGTGCGCTCGCCTGGGCCCTGCTGGCGCCCAATCCGCACAATCTCCAGTCCTGGGCGGTCGATCTTTCACGCCCCGACACGATCATGCTCCATGTCGATGCCACGCGGCTGCTGCCCCAGACCGATCCGTTCTCGCGCCAGATCCTGATCGGCCACGGCTGCTTCCTGGAGATTCTGGCGATGGCGGCGGCCGCCGACGGCTATCGCGCCAACATCAGGCTCTTTCCCGAGGGCGACTGGACCCTGGACAAGCCCGTGGCGCGGATCGTGTTGACGAAAGAACCGGGCATCGCGGTCGATCCGCTGTTCGTCCAGGTGCCGCGGCGGCGCACCGTCAAGGGCAGGTTCGAAGCCCGTATGCTCGATCCTGCGCACACGGCGGCGCTGCTTGCGGGGCACCGGAACCCGGCGTTGCCTCTCGCCATCGTCGATGAGCCCGGCAAGGTCGACCGCCTGCGCACCCTGGCCATCGCCGGCTCGGAACTGGAAATGAACACGGCCCGGACTCACAAGGAGAGTATCGACGTCGCGCGCATTGGCGCCGCCGAGATCGCCGCCCACCGGGACGGAATCTCGCTGAAGGGACCGATGATCTGGGCGCTGCGCCAGACCGGGCAGATGACGCCTGAAAAGGCGATGACCCCCGGAACGCTGGCGTGGAACGGAGGTCGCGACTATACGCTGGCCGGCTACGGCAGCGCCCGCGCCTTCGGCTGGATCGCCAGCGGCGACAACACGCGGACCACCCAGATCGCCACCGGTCGGAGTTATGTCCGCCTGCAGCTCGCAGCGACGTCGCTCGGCGTGGCGCTGCAGCCCCACAGCCAGACCCTGCAGGAATATCCCGAAATGGCGGATCTGCGCGCGGCCGTGCACAGGGAAACCGGCACGCCGGGCGGTGCGACGCTGCAGATGTTCTTCCGTATGGGCTATGCTGGCGATCCCGGCCCGTCGCCCCGACGGCCGCTTCAGAGTTTCGTGACCGTTTGACCGAGCCGCCGCTTCCCTTCCGCATCGTCAACTGGATCGGCATCATCGACCAGCTGGCCTCGACCGAGGCCAACCAGGTGTTGAGGCCGCTCGGCCTTCAGTTGCCGCAGTTCGTTCTGCTGAATCATTTCAGCCACCGGCCGGACGAAACCAGGACCGTCACGGGCGTCGCCCGCGCGTTGCAGCAACCCCAGCCTGGCGTCACCAAGAACGTACAGAAGCTGGTGGCCAAGGGCTGGCTGCGTGAGCGTACGAACGGTGGCGACGGCCGTTCGAAGCTACTTGTCCTGACGTCCGCCGGCCTCGCCAAGCATCGCGCCGCCGTGGCGGCGCTCACCCCCAGCCTTGCGCGTGCCTTCGACGACTGGCCGGAGCGCGATCAGCGGTTGCTTTTCGCGATGCTCGACCGGCTCAAGCTCTGGTTCGATCGGGATCGGGATCGGCTGCCACAGTAACTGCGCCGAGATAGGCGACGATCATCCGCACGATCTCGTCCTCGAAGGCCCGGCTGGCGAGGAAGGGCTGCTCCTCCAGCACGGCGGCGCGGACGACGCCCATGAGGGCGCGCGACACGACGAAGGCCTGTTCGGGGGTGAGGGGACCGACCAGCGGGTTCGGCCCGCGTCCGACGGTCTCGCCCGCGCGGGCGATGAAGGCCGCGACAGGCGCGATCAGCTCGATGCCGGTTCCCTGTGCCAGGAGCGCCTGGACGACCGCCTTGCGGGCGCGCTGCCGGCCGCGGAAGGCATGGACGATCGCCCGCACCATGGCGCGCACGCGTCCTTCGACCGAGGGATCATCCTCGCCCTGCAGCGCCCGTCCGACCTCGCGCAGCGCGGCTTCCATCTCGCCCCGGGCCAGCGCCATGAGCAGCGCGTTCTTGTCGGCAAAATACTGATAGAGCGTGCCGATGCTGACGCCGGCCCGCTCGGCCACCGCGTTGGTGGTGAAGGCGGCGAGGCCGCCCTTCTCGAGAATCTGAGCCGAGGCTTCGACGATCGACGCGACGGTCAGCGCCGCGCGCGCCTGCCGCGGCAATCTTCTTTTGTTTTCAGGGGCTTGGCGACGCGCAGCCATGGCGGCATCCAGCAGGGGAAGGCGAGTAACGATATATGAGCATCATTCATATATTCGACCGCAGCAAGTCATACGGAGGCTTTCGTGCAGTCACTCGCCACTCTCTATCTCGTCATCCTGCCGCTCGTGATGGCGGCGGCATTGGCCGAAGGCATCTGGCAGTCGCGGACGCGGGCGGAGGCCTATGACTGGAAATCCTGGGCCTGCTCGGTGGCTGATCTCGCCGGCCGCCGCCTGCTGGCCTTCATTCCCTATACGCTTGCCGCGCCGTGGCTCGGCTGGATCTATGAGCATCGTCTCTTCACCCAGTCGCTCGACAGCGTCTGGTCCGTGCTGCTGCTCTTCGTCGGGCTCGAATTCTTCTATTACTGGTTCCATCGCGCCAGCCATACGGTGCGCTGGTTCTGGTCGTCGCACTCCGTCCATCACTCGCCGAACCAGTTCAACTTTGCCGCCGCCTACCGGCTGGGCTGGATCGGCCGCTTCACGGGAACGTCGCTCTTCTTCGCGCCGCTGGTGCTCTTGGGCTTCACGCCGGAGACCGTACTGACGGCGCTGTTCCTGAACCTGCTCTATCAGTTCTGGATCCATGCCGACTGGATCCCGAAGCTGGGCTGGCTCGAATACGTCCTCAACACACCGTCCGCGCATCGCGTCCATCACGCGCGCAATCCGGAGTATCTCGACGCCAATTTCGGCGGCGTCCTGATCGTCTTCGACCGCCTGTTCGGCACCTATGTCGCCGAACGTGACGATGTGAAGTGCGACTTCGGTCTCGTCTCGCCGCACGTGTCGTCGCGCAATCCGTTCGTGTTGAACTTCGGCCCGTGGATCGGCTTGATGAAGGACCTCGCCTCGGCGCGCTCGGCACGGGAAGCCTGGATGTACCTGTTCGGCGCGCCGGGCTGGCGCCCCGACGGGACGGGTTTGACGGCGGCCGAGCTGCGCAAGGCGCACGCGCTGCGGACAGAGAGGGCCGAAACTCGGGCAGCCATGACGTAATCTCCCTTGAGCCGCCCGATCGCCGCCGACAGATTGGGTGCGAAGGAGAACGCCATGGCCAGGGACAAGGTCTGCGTCGTGATCGGCGCAGGCGATGCGACGGGCGGCGCCATTGCCCGTCGCTTCGCCCGCGAGGGCTACACCGCCGTCGTCACGCGCCGCAGCGCCGACAAGCTTCAGTCGCTGGTGGCGCGCATCGTGGAGGAGGGCGGTCGGGTCCATCCGTTTGGCTCCGATGCCCGGGACGAAGCGCAGGTCGAGGCGCTGTTCCACGAGATCGAGACCGAGATCGGCGAGGTCGAGGTCTTCGTCTTCAACATCGGCGGCAACGTGCGTTTCGACATTCGCGACACGACCTCGCGCGTCTATCGCAAGGTCTGGGAGATGACGGCCTTCGCCGGCTTCCTGACGGCGCGCGAGGCCGCCAGGGTGATGGCGCCGCGCGGCCGCGGCACGATGCTGTTCACCGGCGCCACCGCTTCGATCCGCGGCGGCCGCGGCTTCTCGGCCTTCGCCGGCGGCAAGCACGCGGTGCGCGCGCTGGCGCAATCGATGGCGCGCGAGCTCGGTCCGCAGAACATCCATGTCGCGCATGTCATCGTCGACGGCGCGATCGACACCGAATGGATCAAGGCCAATTTCCCGGACCGCTACAATGCCGGCCCCGATGCGATCCTCGATCCCGACGACATCGCCGAAACCTACTGGCAGCTCCACCGCCAGAAGCGCAGCGCCTGGACCTTCGAGATGGACCTCAGGCCGTGGAAGGAGACGTGGTGACTATGCCGCCGCTCGCAGCTTCAACAGCGCCAGCATCATGTCGATGGTCGGCGTCGCCACGGCCGCCAGTTCGCTGAGGTCGGCGATCGAATCGGCAAGCGCGTCGATCTCCAGCGGCTTGCCGGCCTGAAGGTCGGTCAGCATCGACATCTTGTGGTCGCCCAGGCCGACCGTGAACTCGATGCGCTTCTCCATCGGCGTCGCCATCGTCGCCCCGAATTTGGCGGCGACGGCCTCGGCCTCCGTCATCATGCGGCGCGCGATGGCGAGGGCGCCGGCGCTGCGGCCGATGCCGCCATTGTCGGCCAGCGTCAGCACCGCGATCGGGTTCCAGGTCAGGCTGTTGATCATCTTGCTCCAGATCTCGGCGCGGATGTCGGCCTTCACCGGCGCCTTGAGGCCGGCCTCGGTCATGGCCGCACTCAGGGCTGTCACGCGCGGTGAACTCGAGCCGTCGGGCTCGCCCAGCGGCAGGTAGCAGACCTCGTTCTCGAGATGGGCCACGCCGGGCTCGGGCACGACGCCGCCCGCCCAGTAGGCGCAGCCCAGCGCCCGCTCGGGGCCGAAGGTCGACCACTGCTTGCCGCCCGGGTCCATGCGCTTCAGGCGGCTGCCCTCGAAGGGACCGGCCAGCTTGTGAAAGAACCAGTAGGGCGCGCCGGTGGTCGGCGGGATCAGTGCCGTCCGCGGGCCCAGCAGCGGCACGACCTTGTCGAGTACCGAGAGATACTGGTGCGTCTTCAGGGTGATGAACACGACATCCTGTGGCCCGAGCTGGGCGGGATCGTCGGTCGCGTTCACCCTCACCGTGAAATCCTCGTGCGGCGAAACCAGCCGCAGCCCGTTCCGGCGGATGGCGTCGAGATGGGCACCGCGCGCAATCAGGCTCACCTCGACGCCCTTCACCCGCGCGAGGTGGGCGCCGATGATTCCGCCGATCGAGCCGGCGCCGTAGAGGCAGATCTTCATGGCGGCAGCCTAACAGGCCGGTGAAAAAGGAGGAGTCCCGGTGAATAAACGAAACAAACGAGATAAACGAAACAAATGATCCGAATGTCGCACCCCCCCCATCTTCCTGTGTCGACGCAATAATGTTGCTCTCCGGCGCTTCGGGAAGGTCTATTTCAACAGCCTGCTGGAGCCTTCACGGTTAATGCGGAACGGGCGTCCCTCACGGTCGTTGTGTCGGGAATCCCGAAGAAGGAAAGGGGCCGCTGATGACTGCGCAGACCGTCGATACCAGCAAGCTCTGGGACATGATCAAGGACATCCGGTTCGGCATGCTGACCGTGCATGGCGCCGACGGCCGTCTCTATGCACGGCCGATGACCACCCAGAACGGTGAGGCCGACCGTGGCGCCGTGATCTGGTTCTTCATGTCGCGCTCGGGCCAGCCGATGGCCGACCTCGCGGCATCTCCCGACGTGAACGTGGCCTATGCCGATCCTGCCTCTGACAAGTACGTGTCGGTGAGCGGCACCGCGCGCCTCGTCGAGGATCCGGTGAAGAAGCAGGAACTGTGGAGCGAGGCAGCCAAGGCCTGGTTCCCGGGCGGGGCCGAGGATCCCGATCTGGCCCTGGTCGCAGTCCTCGTCGCCGAAGCCGGGTATTGGGACGTGAAAGCCAACAAGCCCGTGCAGATCTTCAAGCTCGCCAGGGCCGCGCCGACCGGCGAGGAGCCGACCGACCTGGCGGAGCGTCGCCGCGTCCGCATGCGCTGACGCGGGATGGAGGGGGCCTCAGCGGCGTGGGGTCGTCGCCGCGCCCACGCCGGCACCCACGGCTCCGCCCACCAGGGCTCCCGGCAACAGCCCGATCGGCGTGAGCGCGCCGACCAGAGCACCGGTGCCGGCACCGATGCCGCCGCCCGTCACAGCCCGTTGGCCCCATGTGTCGCCACAGGCGGCGAGGGTGAGAGCCAAAAGGAAAATGCCGACGACTTTCATCATGTGGTCAACTCCGTTGCGTGCCCGAAAACGCCTTCCGGTCTTGTAAAGTTTCCACAAATGGCCCTTCTGCGGTGTGTCCTCCTGGTGATCTTGGCCTGCCTTGGCCTCGCAACGCCGCTCCGGGCTCAGACCGTGGGCGGCTTCGACTACGCTCCCGAATACGACTTCTCCGAATTCTGGGCGGCGACGGACGGCCGCCTTTTCCAGGTGATCGTGGCGGGGAATCCTTTTCCGCAATGGCCGTTGGAACAGGTTAAGGAACGGCTGCTGCCGGTGATGCAGGCGAACAAGCCGAGGCCGGCCCTCACCTTCACCTACCAGTCTCTGCCCGAGGAGGTGCGGCCAAGCTACCGTCTGGTGCTGGTCTTTGCCCCGGCCAACGATCTCACGGCGGCGCGGGTCTGCGCTGGACAGTACTTCCTGAAGCCGCCCACCCCCGGCCGGGTCTATGTGTTCGGCGTCTATTGCCGCAACGATCTCGCCCTTTCCCAGACGACGGCCTGGACCCAGGCGACCGGGCCGGACGATCCTCGGCTCGGCCAGATGTTCGCGCAGCTCTTCCTGGTCCTGTTCGACGACCGGCGCTGGCAGCGCTTCCCCTTCAATCCGTGGTTTGGTCGCTAGCCGATCCGGTCTAAGAGATGGACCACATCAGGGGGATCTCTTGGGAACCGACGTGGAAATCTGGATGCTCTTCGCGCCGTTCTGGCTGCTGGGCATGTTTGCGGCGCTGGGCGCGCTCTGGCACTTCGTGCAGTTCCTCAGCGTGCACGCCAAGGCGCACGCGGCTGGGCACGTCCCCAAGAAATACCAACTCGGCGCTCGCCTACAGGCGCATGAAACCACGCCGCAAGGGCAACATCATTTCGATCGAGCAAAAGGCGCTTTGATGCTGTTTGTCGGCTTCATCGCGCTGGGGCTGGTGGCCGGCATTCTGTGGTCGGTCTGGCGGGGCTAGACCAACACATCATTCTGCGACGAGCCCTACGACCTCGTAATGCCCCGGATCCGAGGACGGACCGGCAATCAGGACCGGCTGATCGCAGGCAGTCAGGATCAGGACGAGCAGGCCGAGGGAAGCCAGGACCCTGCGAAACATGACGAAAACCTCCATCTGGCAGAGGAACGCCGGCCAATTGCCTTTGGTTGCCACGTTTTGCAGTCTGTTTGCCGGAGACTGGGGAAAGCGGGGCGGGGGCCCTACGTGAGATGACGAGACACCGTATGCTCCGGCGCATCGCCTATGTGCGGCGTAATCGCTGCAGTGCCCTTGTTTGCGTCCTGTGCTTTTTCATTCTCCTCAACCCGATGCTTGCCGGCTCGGCGATCGGTGGCTCGATGCTGGGCGTGGCCCTGTTCGTGGTGCTCGTCCTGGCGGTCTGGGCGCTGCGCCTCGCACGGCCGGTTCTCTGGGGGCTGGGGGTTTTCGGCTTCATCACCGTCGATACCCTGATCGCCGACCGCAT
>JAESFK010000232.1_pt1 | contig 36307 bp, 39 predicted proteins | sample 9269391 | NCBI WGS metagenome assembly JAESFK01 (sample SAMN14506231, study PRJNA617097) | algae metagenome | isolation source: Drouetiella hepatica UHER 2000/2452 and co-occurring heterotrophs from... | place: Slovakia: Slovak Paradise National Park, Hrabusice, Kosice Region | collected 2000-01-01
TCACCGCCTTTAACGGCTTCGATTGCTTTTTGGCGCAGGTCGTAACTGTAAGGAGCAGGCATAGTCGTATTTGAACGCTTCTCTACCTCTACAATAATGTCCTAACTCGTTCTCGTAGCGCTATATCGGCTCAACGTCATCTTGACCTACAGAGTTCAATTCGATTGCTCACCAAACTGTTTCTGAAGGAAATCAACCAGTAACCGCACCTTGGTTGATAGATGACGATTGACCGGATAGATCACCGAAATCGAAAGTTCAGGTGGATGATAGTTGGGCAACACAATTTGCAGCGTCCCTTGTTGCAATTCCTGCTCGACAATAAATGTCGGCAGTAGCGTAATCCCCAACCCACGAACAGCTGCATCCCTCAGGACTTCGCCGTTATTAGAACACAACACTCCATTCACCGAAATTGTCTGTTCTCCCTCTGATCCAATTAATATCCACTGATCTTCTACCGCAAGTTGACCGTAGTGCAAACAAGAATGGTGCTGCAATTCATCCGGGTGATTGGGAGTTCCATGTCTTTCTAAATAGCTGGGAGCGGCACAAAGTGATTGTGGAGCTGCGGTTAACGGATGCAGAATTAAACTCGCAGTCTCCTGGGGTTTGGCAATTCGCACCGTGACATCGAACCCTTCTTCGATCGGATCAATAAAGCGATCGTTTAGCGTCAGTTGTACCTGAAGATTAGGATACTGTACGACAAAGTCAGCAAGAGCAGGAGCCAAATGCATTGTGCCGAATGTCATCGGCGCATTCACTTTTAGTCTACCTCTCGGTTCTGCTTGCAGTTGGGTCAGCGATCGCTCTGCTTCCTCTAGGCTTGTCAAAATCTCCAGGCACCGCTCATGAAACGCTAACCCGCTCTCCGTCGGAGTCACTACCCGCGTACTGCGATGCAACAACTGCACTCCCAGTTCATTTTCCAGGGCAATCACCAGTTTGTTGACGACCGATCGTGATATTCCCATGTCCCGCGCTGCTGCTGCAAAACCACCCGAAATCACAACTTGGGTAAAGGCACGAATACTTTCAAACTTATCCATTGGCGAAGCATTGTAGATTTTTTAGAGACAGTCTGTGCGCAAAATAGCACATTGTTTTTTATTTCAGTTCAACTCATAATAGCGATGTTGCTAAAACAAATTGCTCCCACCCACTCGGAATTACGAGATATGATTGCAATCCAACCAGCTCAGGATCGTGGCACTGCTAATTTTGGTTGGCTCGATAGTCGTCACACTTTCTCCTTTGGTAAGTATTACAATCTCAATCACATGGGCTTCGCTGACTTGCGTGTGATTAATGAAGACAAAGTAACTTCTGGACAAGGCTTCAGTACTCACGGGCACCGCAATATGGAAATCATTTCCTATGTGTCAGAAGGGGCTTTAGGATACAAAGACAGCATCGGTACAGGTTCAGTGATTCGTCCTGGAGATGTGCAGCGGATGTCTGCTAGCGCGGGCATTCAGCACAGCGAGTACAATGCTTCCCAAACCAAGCTAGTCCATTTCTTACAAATCTGGATTTTGCCAGAACAGAAAATCTTTACTGACGCTGAGAAACTTCGTCTAGTTGGTTCTCGTGATGGTCGTGATAGCTCCATTACGGTTCACCAAAATGTTGACCTTTACGCTGCCGCGTTGAACGAGGATAATGCCATCAGCCATACCTTTGCCAATGGACGAGTTGCCTGGTTGCAAGTGGCGCGGTGTGCCGTTGAACTGAATGGTCAAACGCTGACCGCTGGTGATGGGGCTGCGATCGCTCAGGAATCACAGATAACGCTGCAAGGTGCGTCTGATATTGCTGAAGTGTTGCTGTTTGACATGGCGGCATAGTATCTGGGGTGGCAGTGCACATACCTCCATTAGTATCTATTCGGTAATAAATAGTTACCCGTGCTACTTTCTATCGAGACGTTAATCGTTGCTCGACATTCAACTTACTTGACCTTAATCGTTGCTCGACATTTAACTTACTTGACCGCTGAATGATGCAATAGGAGCTTAAACGCAATGTCAAACAAAACGTTTGTATTAGTACATGGTGCATGGCTCGGCGCTTGGTGTTGGGATCAGGTCAAACCGCTGCTGACTGCCGCAGGGCATGACGTTGTTGTACTAGATCTGCCGGGCAGTGGTGCTGATCAAACGCCGATTGCACAAGTCACGTTGCAAGGTTATACCGATAGAGTGGTGGAAACCATCAACGCGCAGGCACAACCTGTAATTTTGGTGGGGCACAGCATGGGCGGCATTGTCATTTCCCAGGCGAATGAGGTGGTTCCCGATCGTGTAGAAAAACTCGTTTACATCAGTGCTTACCTATTACAAGCGGGTGAGTCACTGTATGGTAAAACTCAGGAACCGGAACACGCAGGTTCCAAACTGTTTGCAAACTGGGTGCAAACGTCACCTGAAGCTGCCAGCGTTAACCCTGATGGGGTGAAAGAGGTCTTTTGCGCTGATTGTAGTGATACTGATGTGGCAGTGATTCAAGCCAAGATGCGGGAACAGGCGATCGCCCCTTTGGCTACACCATTGACAGTGCATGCTGATGCCAAACAATATGCTGAAAAGCGCTTCTACATTGAAACAACTCGGGACAATACTGTGCCTCACATCATTCAGCAGAAGATGTATGCCGCCTTACCCTGTCAAAAAGTTCTGACAATGGCGACCAGCCATTCTCCCTTTGCTGCGAACCCACAGCAGCTTGTAGAATTCCTGACCACATTATGACGTTCACTGATGGCGAAATAACCTGCCGATGGACTCTACTGCCTGACTATCCTCAGACTAAATAAGACATCGGTCATAGCATCCATCTACTGTGCCACTCAACATAAATGGCAGAGGCTGATAGCGTACAAAGAGTAAGCATAAAGCATGACGCTCTAAACAGATTTGTTTGTAGAAGGTTGAATCGGAGGATTAGCGAGCGAATCCTCTCTCACAAACACACAGTCTTTGTCTCCGCTGATATGACAAAGAGTATGGCAGGGAAGATAACCTCTTATCCCTTATTCCATGCTGCAACAGACCATGAACCACTTTAATGAGGAAACTTCCTATGTCTACTTTTAAGTACAACCGTCTCGACAAGAACAACGCTGCGGCTTTACTGGTCGATCACCAAACAGGGCTTTTCTCATTGGTCAAGGACTTTAGTGCGAGCGATTTCAAGAACAATGTGCTCGCACTTGCTGGTACAGCCAAGTTTTTTAACCTACCCACCATTTTAGCTACCAGCTTTGAGCAAGGTCCAAACGGTCCTCTGCTGCCGGAGATCAAGAATATGTTTCCAGACGCTCCCTACATTGCTCGCCCTGGACAGATTAACGCCTGGGATAATGAGGATTTTGTTAAAGCCGTAGAAGCAACGGGCAAGAAGCAACTAATCATTGCTGGCATCGTGACGGATGTTTGTGTCGCATTTTGCGCTCTATCAGCAGTCGAAGCTGGCTATGACGTTTTTGTGGTGACTGATGCGTCTGGCACCTTCGATGAAGTTTGTCGCCACGCTGCCTGGAATCGGATGTCGAGTGCGGGTGTTCAATTGGTCAACTGGTTTAGCGTTGCGTGTGAACTACACCGCGATTGGCGCAACGACGTTGAGGGATTGGGCAACCTTCTGGCAGGATATATTCCTGACTACAAGAATCTAATGACTAGCTATGCAGTCGCCCAGAATGGTGCATCTCCAAGTCCTGAAAAAGCACCTGCTTTAACTAGTGCGTAACCGAGTTAACTTTGTCTCCGTTAGGTTACCAGTTTTCCTTGAAGCCTAGCGAAGACAAGCACCTCACTGCCAGTCACGTGGAGTGTATTTTTGATATCTCTTACGTGACTGATTGCAAGTCTTCGTCTCCTCTAAACTATTTCGCACTCTGAAGCTAATTACATGACTCATATTCTTCATCTTGACGCCAGCCCGCGTGGCGATCGCTCGATCTCCCGCACCCTCTCAAAAGAATTCATCACCAGCTGGAAAGCGGCACATCCCAGTGATACCGTGGCCTATCGCGATGTAGGACATCATCCCGTTCCCCTAATTGATGAACCCTGGATTGCTGCCGCTTACTCTGCACCTGACCAACATACGCCCGAACAAGCTGCTGCCATTCGTCCCTCAAATGAGCTTGTGGATGAGTTTTTGGCAGCCGATCGCTATGTGTTTGCCGTTCCTATGTACAACTTCAGCATTCCTGCCAGCTTTAAAGCCTACCTCGACCAAATTGTGCGCGCCGGTCGTACCTTTAGTGTCGAAGCCGATGGCAGTTACAAGGGTTTAGTGCGGGACAAAAAGGTATTAATAATCACGGCACGGGGCGGTTCTTACCCTAAAGATACGCCTTACTTTGCCTACGATATGCAGGAATCCTACCTCCGCCTGATTTTCGGCTTCATGGGTATCACCGATGTGGAGGTGATTCATGCCGACAATTTGATGGGTGGTGACGATGTCCGCCAGCAGTCTTTGGCAGCAGCAAAAACCGCAATCCATCGCGCTGTTGCGGTTGGGTAGTTTCTGGCAGTTCTGTTTTGTTTATGAGTGATTGCTTTACATGAAAGGTTCCTCTCGGTTTATTTTGTTCTCTTCAATCAGCGGACTGTTTCTCGTTCCATTCACTTTGCCTGAAGCAGCTGCTCAGGAGACGATGAGTGGTCAGGCGACATCTGTGAGCCAGCTTGCAGATCTGCAACCGACTGATTGGGCATTTGGGGCACTGCAATCGCTGTCTGAACGTTATGGCTGCATGGCTGGCTACCCTGACCAAACCTTTCGAGGGCAGCGATCGCTTACCCGCTACGAGTTTGCGGCGGGGTTAAATGCCTGCATCGAGCGTATCAATCAGCTACTTGCCAGCGCATCAGCAGAGTTCGTTCAACCCGAAGATTTGCAAACCTTGCAACGCCTTCAGGAGGAATTCACCACCGAACTGGCAACGCTGCGAGGACGAGTAGACACCCTTGAAGCTCAAACTGCAACCTTAGAAGCTCAACAATTTTCGACTACCACCAAACTTACAGGACAAGTTCTTTTCTCCGTCAATGGCGGTGGTTTTGCGGGAGAGAGTATTGTTGATCCTGCGGGAAGAGTATTGGCTGATCAGGACTTGAACCCAACGGTTCTCTATCGAGTTTCCCTCGACTTGAATACCAGTTTCACCGGCACCGACTTACTTAAAATTCGGATTGACACGGGCAGTAATGGGGCAAACGACAATGTTACGGGTGTTTTAGAGCCAAACTTTGGCAGCGTGTTAGATTACTCGGTGAAACCGCCTAGCAATGATGATTTTGGCATTAGTCGAATCTATTACACCTTTCAACCGTTACAGAATTTGAGTGTCTCCATCGGGCCCAGTATTCGCACCGCCGATTACGTCGATCGCAACAGCTACGCCAACGCCAGCTTTCGGGACTTCAGCACCCTGGCACTGGTCAACAATTTTATTCTGTTTCCAGTCAACGGCCCCAGTGCCGGAGCAGCGATCGACTGGAACCTGGGGGACTTCAGCCTGCGTGCTTTGTATGCTGCCGCCGATGCTGCCAATCCTGGTAGTGGACAACCCATTCGAGGCACGTCTTCTTTCACACGAGTTTTATATCCCACCAGCGTTACGAATCCAGCAGCACTGGGCGATCGAGGCTTGTTTGGTGATACCTATCAAGGCACAGTTGAAGCTGAATATGCTCCTTCCCGTAACGTGGCGGTTCGCTTGCAATACAGTGGTGGAGAAGTATTTGACAATCGCTTTGATGTGTTTGGCGCAAATGCAGAAGCTCGCCTCACGACTGGAATCGCTGTTTTTGGTAGGTATGGAGTCGGCACCTATCGCAACACGGCGTTTGATGATGCCACTCTGAATTACTGGATGGCTGGCGTTTCTTTTCCCGACTTGTTTAAACAAGGGGCGATCGCAGGCATTGCTGCCGGTCAACCGATCATTGCCTCTGAGATTGGCAACGCGACTCAAACCAATTTTGAAGCATTTTATAACTTTTCTATTAATGACAATATTCGCATCACGCCTACGATTCAGGTGATCACAAATGCCGGAAATCAAGATGCAAACGGCACGATCGTCACGGGCACGATTAGAACCGTTTTTCTATTTTGAACATGACAATCAAGAGGGACAAATTCGATGTTGGAAGAATCTTTAACCATCGGCACAGATGAAGACTCTCAAGTCACGGCAATTATCTCTCATGTCGTTCGTCCTGGGCGAGAACAAGGCTACGAAGAGTGGTTTCATGGCATCGCCGCCGATGCCCGAAAATTTAAGGGTCATTTGGGTGTCAGCACGATTCGACCCCAAGATCATTCCCATCCTGAGTATGTAGTGATCCTCAAGTTCGATCGCTACGACAACCTTAAAACCTGGCTAGAGTCCGATGTTCGGCACGAATGGATTGAACGATTACAACCCCTGATTGAACAGCCAGAGTCCATTCAAACTCTCACCGGATTGGAAACCTGGTTTAGTCTACCTAATCAGCCGCTCAAATCTCCGCCCCCTCGCTACAAGATGGCGATCGTGACTTGGATGGGAGTCTTCGTTACCCTGACTGTTGTCAGTCGATTACTCGCTCCGATTCTGTCCAACCTACCAATCTTGCTCAATCAACTGCTCACAACGGGATTGGTGGTTGCCCTTCTTACCTATGTGATTATGCCTCGCCTGACCCAGCTATTCCAACGCTGGCTGTATCCTAATTTCTAATTACACGGCGAGGAGAAAAAATATGAATATTGGCATGATTGGTTCTGGCAACATGGGCAGCGCGATCGGCAAGCTTTGGGCGAGGCAAGGGCATCAAGTGATGTTCAGCTATTCCCGTGATCTGAAAAAGCTTGACGCGATCGCCGAGTCAGCAGGAAGCAACGCCCGCACCGGAACAACCGCCGAAGCCGCCCGGTTTGGAGAGGTTATTATGCTGACGGTGCAATATGCGGTTTTAGAAGATGCACTCAAAGCAGTGGGGTCGCTAGAGGGCAAAGTGCTGATCACCTGCGTCAGTGGTCTAAGACCGGATTTTCAGGGGCAAACGTTGGGATTACCAACCGAACTTACGTCTTCAGTCGCTGAGCAGATTGCCCAACTCGCGCCCGGTGCGAAAGTGGTTGAGGCGTTTAACCTCACCTTTGCTGAACTGCTCCAAGCTGACTCACGCCAGTTTGGGACGGAACGCCCCAGTTTGCCGTACTGCGGTGATGATGCTGATGCCAAAGCGATCACTGCTGGTTTGATTGAAGAGTGCGGCTATGACGCGATCGATGCAGGTGGATTAATTAAGGCGAGATCGATTGAAGCTTTGGCTTCTATCTGGGTGCAAACAGCGGTAGTCACTGGCTTATTTCCCAATACTGGCTTGAAGATCTTGCGACGTTAGCGGTCAATCTGGTGTCACCGTTGCGATCGCGATCATAGTCCATCAGTATTGAAACTCAAGAGAATTCTATGAATGACAAAAGCATCTACTTCATTGCGACCCTGATGGGAGGCGCAGGGTTGCCCGTTCAGGTTGCTCTCAATGCTCTGCTGAGGCGATATGTGGGGCAGCCGATGCAGGTGACATTTATCTCTTACCTCGCTGGTACACTCGCCTCTCTTGCCATCTGCTGGTTTGCGCGTTATCCCTTACCTGCTACAGCCGCGATCTCACAAACATCTTGGTGGATGTGGCTCGGCGGCTGTCTCGGAACGCTGTATGTCTGGTCAACTATCTTCGCGGCCGCAAAGATTGGTACGGCGCTCACGCTAGCACTGACGATCGCGGGTCAGATGATTTGTGCGCTTTTTCTCGATCACTACGGTGTGATTGGACTGACGAAAGTTTCAGCCAACCCTTTACGCATTGCTGGAGTTGTATTGGTGATGATTGGAGTTTCTTTTGTTGCCTATGCTAAAAAATAAACCACGATGGCTAGAGTTCGACCGTCCAACTATTGCCGATATTGCTGTCTTTCCCTATGTGGCGCTGGTGCGGGGTGGCAAGATCAATCTCGATACTTATTCTCATGTACTGACATGGATTGAACGAGTTAAGCAATTGCCAGGTTACATTCCAATGGCAGGACTGTAGAAAGTTCTTGAGGGCGATTACTCTGACTAAACATACTGCGACATGCTGCTGAGCGCAGCGAGGAGTCTCGTTATGGCACCAGGTTGGTCATACATAGAATCACCGTTTCACGCGGGTGAATTGGCAATTCAAGCCCGCTTGGGTGTTCAATCTCAAATGGACAAGCAGGCGCGGCGAGTCGTTCGCGATTATCTGCCTCAGCAGCATCAGCAGTTTTACAGCCAACTGCCTTACCTGCTTGTGGGTACGGTGGATGCGTCGGGTCGTCCCTGGGCTTCGATGCTGGTGGGGGAACCCGGCTTTGTCTCTTCGCCCAACGATCGCATGTTACAGATTGCCAGCAAGCCTCTAATTGGCGATCCTTTATCAATGACTCTCGCCGAAGGAGTTAACATTGGTTTACTGGGGATTGAACTGCACACTCGCCTGCGCAACCGGATGAATGGAACTGTTACAGCGATTGATACCAATGGTTTTACTGTGCAAGTGGGTCAAAGTTTCGGCAACTGCCCCCAGTACATTCAAGCTCGGATGTTTGAGTTAAATTCATCTGATCTAACGACTCCTCAACCGATTCATGAAGTCAAATCGTTGGGTGAACCTGAACGTACCATCATCGCTGCGGCTGACACATTCTTCATTGCCACGGTGTTTCAGGAAAAGGAGGCAGGTGCTGCCAAAGGCGTGGATGTGTCGCACCGTGGCGGCAAACCGGGATTTGTGCGGATGAATGATGCTCACACGCTAACAATTCCCGATTTTGTTGGCAACTTTCACTTCAATACGTTTAGTATAGCCGTAGCCACCTTCATTAAGACGCTGCTTGTTTGAGAACGGATTCCATCGCATCGCGCAGATTATCGGAGTCGCGTAAGAGTTTGCGAATGCGACTCTTCAGCCAAGCCCAACACTTTTCAATCCGATTGAGGTCTGGCGAATAGGGAGGCAGGTAAACGAGTTTGCACCCTGCCTGTTTAATCAATTGGGCAATGCGACCGCCATGATGAAACGTCGCATTATCGACAATCACCCACTCACCCGGTTGTAGCACTGGAATCAAGCAGGTTTCGAGCCAGGTTTCAAACACAGTCCGGTTACAGGCTCCCTCGATCGTAAAAGGGGCAATCAGTTGACCATTACGGTACCCAGCGATCATATTCACCCGCCCCTGCCGCCGACCCGATTTGAGGTCGTAGAAGCGTTCCCCCACTGGAGAGTACCCGTAGCCATAATTATCGCGTTCATCCCTGCCCGATTCATCCACATAGATCAAGTGAGGCGCTTTAGCGTCTTCCAGTTGCGCTATAAAGTCTGCCCGCTTAGCTTCATCGCGTTGGCTATATCCGTATGTTTTTTTTACGGCTATGCCCAATCTTCTCCAATGCCCGCGAAAGGGTTCGTTGACTGATCTCCCCCTCCCATAACTCTGCCATTTCGCTCTGGGTTTTATCCCCATGCTCTTTGACAAAGTTTTGAAACTTCTCCCAATCGGTGATTTTGGCTGTTGGAGAGGAGGTTGGTCTCGGCTTGGGTTTAACATCCCCTGTTTCGGCTCGACGCTGGAACCATAAGTTAATCGTATTGCGACTGATATTGAACATTTGGCTCACCTCACTTTTCTTAAAGCCGTTCAACTCAATCGCTTCCATCACCTTTTGCCGGAAATCATCACTGTAGGGTTGAGCCATTGCACTAGGATGGAATCTATGGGAATTCTTATAGTTTACGTCCTAACTTAGTTGGCTACGGCTATAATTTGCTGCTAAATCCTCACGCGGGTCTACTGTTTATAGATTTCGATCGCGGCAGCTTGATGTACCTGACGGGCACGGCTGAGGTAATTTGGGATGGCGATGAAATCCAGTCTTTTGAAGGTGCAGAGCGGCTACTCCGCTTTCATCTCTCGGCTGGGTATCGCGTGGAGGGCAGCTTGCCTCTGCGCTGGTCGGCTCCTAATTTTTCACCCTTTCTCGTTGGCGTAGCCTCTCTAACAGATAATCGCACTGGCTCTTGACAAAATGCTGTTAGTCAAAGCTAAAGGCCCTGCCAGCGCTCACGTTTACACAGAGTCCTTGCCCAATGCCAGTGTTGCCTTCATGCTCATGTCGATACACCCAGTCTTGACGATCGCGCCGAGTCTGCGGTTTCTATAAAAGAGGATCCTCTCATGTCAATGCCTAAACTTGAACTGGTGAGTCATCACCTCTGTCCCTACGTGCAGCGGGCAGTAATCACATTGGTCGAAAAAAATATTCCTCACGATCGCACCTATATTGACCTGGCAAACAAACCCGCTTGGTTTCGGCAACTTTCGCCTTTAGGAAAGGTGCCTGTGCTGCGTGTTGGTGATGATGTGTTGTTTGAATCAGCGGTGATCTGCGAATATCTCGATGAAATTACACCTGGTTCGCTACATCCGGCTGATCCACTTGAGAAAGCCAAGCATCGGTCATGGATTGAGTTTGGCTCCAGTGTCCTCAATACGATTGCTGGATTCTACAATGCGCCTAATGCAGATGCATTTGAACAGAAACGGCAGGAGTTAGTTGATAAGTTTGTCTGGTTAGAACAAAATCTCACAGCGCATCCTTATTTTGGTGGAGAAATGTTCTCACTCGTGGATGCCGTCTATGGACCCATCTTTCGCTATTTCGATGTATTAGAAACCATTCCAAACAGCGGCTTTTTTACAGATACGCCCCAGGTAAGCCAGTGGCGGCGATCGCTACAAGCCCGCTCCTCTATTCAAACGGCTGTTGCCGCTGACTATCCAGAACGACTGCTAGCGTTCCTAAAAAACCGCAATTCTCATCTCTCCATGTTAGTTACTGCCTAGCAAGGCATTCCCGTAGCAATTGGACCGAAAACAACGTTAAGGACTTTGTAGACTTCAAGACTGCATCGATAAGTGGGGTAAATCAGTCAAAAAACATACTACATAATGCTTGGACTCAGTAGTACAGTAAGTTGGTAGCTTACAAGCGTAATCTTACGGGTTGCAACTGGCTGAACCTATTACTTTTGCGTGGCACTTCTGCCGTCCGCGCAACGGAATGAGCCTCATCAAGAGATTGAGAAAAGTTATGAGGTGCTATGTTTCTTGCTTTGATTGAACCGAGATGTCAAACAGTATGAACCAATCCCAGAGACGCTCAATATCCAAACCTCTTACCGCTTTCAAATTAATGACTACATTTCCATCACACCAGAACTACTAGTCATCACCAATCCTGAACATGATTGTAATCATGACACGCTCTACATTGGTACAATCCGCGCCACGTTCATGTTCTAATAACCGAGGCAACTGATGTTTATTAATTACATCCCACTCATGCTGATTGGTATGGTTGCTGGCTTTGGCATAGTAAGAGCAACTGCTAAAGCCACAGAAGTTGGTGGTGTTTCAAAGATATTGCTAGAACCAGAGGTGCAACTAGGTAGGCTTTCTACAGAACGCAACAACACGTCTAGACCGCCCCCAAACTACCTATTGTGAACCCTGTGCTGCGGTCGAGGAGAGTTGAATGCTCTCCTCGGTTCAATTACGCCGCTCACCACCACAATGTTCTACAAATTCAATGCTTTTCTTGCTTCATTCAACTGTGATTGCACTAGATCCGCTGTTTTAGCAGTCGCAGTATAGTTACTCCAAGCACCGTGATAGCTGCCCGTGTGTTCAGCCAGTAAATCAGCAATATGAACCCCATTCTTAACTGTGTTATTGGCAAGTTCAGCCAGCACGGGAATCCAGGTTGTTACCACAACACCAGCGGCAGACATTCTCATCATCGCAGCTTGTTGATTCAACTCATCAAAGGTTGAAGAAGCATCTATTACTGCGTAAACATCATAGCCTCGCTGGACACCGTAAATTGCAGCAAAAGCTAGACAAGTGGTGGTGTCTAGCGCAGCAATGATCAACTTCTTGCGATTCATCTTTTCAACTGCTTCCGCAGAAGGGGCATGATCCCAAAATTTTACGGTGTCGCGTTCAATAATTTCGTGCTCAGGAAACAGTTCAACCAACTCTGGCATGGTCGGTCCGTTGGGACCTTGAAACCAACTAGTAGTCAGCAGCGTTGGCAAGTTAAAACGTTTAGCAACTTTTGCGAGCGCAATGATGTTGTTCTTCAGTTTCAGCGGCTCAACTGAGGGAAGAAATTGGAAGAGACCTACTTGATGGTCGATCAAGAGCATTGCAGCATTATCGGGTGTCAATGGCTCTTCGAAGGGATTACGACTTGTCATACTGGTCAATATCTGATGGATTAAAGTACTTCAGATCAGAGTTTACGGTTAAGCAAAATCTTTGTCTTTCAAAAAAATATGATTACGAGCAGTGAGATTTTGTAAATGACTCACGTTATGCAAGCTTCAAATCTGGTCTCGATTCGGCAATTTATCCATCAAGTTCCATATGCTCCAGAGCAAAGCAGCGAAGTAGCAGGCTGGCAAGACATCATCTTGCTGAAACACTCGCTCCTACCCGGTGAAATCGATGTTCCTGGACTGGCTGAAAACCTTCTGTTTGTAAGTCTACTACCCAAGACTCAGTATGAAAATCTGAATAATCAGCGTCTTAAGTCAATGGTTCTGCGTCAAGGTGATGTTGCGATTATACCCGCAGGTTGTTCACACCACTGGCGATGGCTCAGCCCTCTTGCTGCGGCAAATCTGTTTATCTCACCCCTGTTGATCAGAGAGGTCAGTAAGGATCTCGTTAAAGGCGATCCAGATTCTGTCTGTTTAATAAAACACGATGTAACATCCGTGCCTCTTCTGTCTGCCTTGGCAACAGAATTGTTATCTGAACTAGAAACGGGTTCACCGCATGGCAAAACTTACATCGATGCTTTGACTCGCAGCCTAGCTATGTATTTGGTTACGCATTACTCAACTGCAAAAGTTGCAGAAAAGACAGCGTTGTCAAAACCTGATGATACCCGTGTTGCTTATGCGATCGATTTCATTGAGTCTCACTTGGGCGAGGACTTGCCTTTGGCAGCGATCGCTTCTGCTTCCAATATGAGTGTCAATCACCTATGTACCATCTTCAAGCGTACTGTTGGTCAGTCGGTTCATCAGTTCGTGATTCAGCAAAGAATTGAGAGAGCTAAGATTTTACTTAGAGATCGTAGAAAGTCGCTTGCAGAGATTGCTCAAGAGACAGGCTTCTCCAGCCAATCACACTTCACAACTAGTTTTTCCAAAATTTTGGGGAGCACACCCAGCCAATATCGCCAAGATTTCAACTAGCTAGCGCTCCAGCACTGAAGATCCACCCGTTCGGATTCGACTACTTTGTTCCCGGTATAGAGCCTGTTTGAGATCTTTTAGAATAGGAATTAGGTGCTCTAACTTACCTAGTTTAGATGCCATGCCCTATTCCAGCAATCTCACTGATACAGAATGGAAAATCTTTGAACCCCTGTTGCTTGAAATCTTACCGAAGAAGAAACAAACACGTCCCTCCAACTGGACAAAACGAGAAATCGTCAATGGAATACTCTATCAACTGAAAAATGGCTGCAATTGGTGTGACTTGCCGAGAGATTTTCCTCCTTACTCGACTGTCTACTGGCACTACAAGCACTGGCGAGCCGCAGGAGTGTTTGAACAACTCATGAGCGTGTTACATGAACAAGCCCGAGAACAGGTTAAAAAAAACTAGGGCGGCAAAGCTGACTGGATTAAGCCCTCAAATGGCGAAATTTCGTAAGCGAAAGAGAAAATAGCTAACGAGTTTACTGGCTTTTGATACCCACTCCAGTTAGAGGGTGTTTAGGAAACCCGATCGAACAGAGTCATTGAAGGATCAAGCAACGTTACTATCTGATGCTTGATTTTGGAGCGATTGAGAGTGCGAAACGATTTTGTCAAGCGTTTAGATGAAGTGAAGCAGTTTTTGCGACCCAAAGCAAAAATAACAGAGTTGGTGTCTCTATCAAAGCAACGGGAACAATTTGTTAAACGAGTGAATGAATTGCAAGAACTCTTTCAAGTCATCTAATTGAAGATAGGAAGGGAAAAGCTTGCAATGATGAAAAGTTGCAAAAAAGCCACGCTTTGAGTATTCAGATCTGACAGTTTTGAGCCATGTAGGATGTTATACAACCACTATAACTTCTACTAATGTGTCGGAAACGGCACCTGCCTTGCCTAGATCTGAATAGGTGGTTGCCACCAGAGCCGCTAGAGTTTTGGATATAGGACTGAGTCTCCGCCATTGTCCCAATGGAGAAGCCACTACTCCAAGTTGAACGTCGTCGGTGATATGGGCAATCGCTTGAAAATCGCCTCGTTCGTTGAACACTCGAACACATTGTTTGTGAACAATTCCTCGCGCTTCAGCATCTTGAGGATGAATTAATATTTTGAGAGAACCTTCGAGCTTAAGATGCTTAGGCAAGTTGCCATAACTAGAATTGAGAAATGAATGCGGCTTGATTGATAATAAGCTGAGAGGATATCGCGCCGCTAAGTTTGGGTTGCTCAGGACGGACTCGGCAGGAGGGATGTAATTTGGCACTCGATCGACTACCTCACCTGACTGTCGATCGGTTAACCCTTGTCGTAAAGAAGGAATTACAAAATCGCCGTTCTGAGCCAATGAGGAAACGAACTCCATTTTTCCAGAAGGCGTTGGGAAATTACCCTCTGCATGGGGAGACTGACTCAACTTGAGCTTGGCATACCCTTGCTGTTGTAGGCGCTCAAGGCTAATTCCCTCCATAACGGGTGCACTCCAGTCTAAAAACTCTTGCACCATCTGTTCATCGCTGAGCTGAAAGCAGTCATCCGTAAATCCCATTGCGGCAGCAAGGCGGCGAAATAGCTCTGTGTTAGAAACCGCTTCTCCCAAAGGCTGAATAGCAGGAGAATTATAAGTCAAATACAAATGTCCCCAAGAGAACATGATCTCAAGCTGTTCAATTTGAGTTGCGGCTGGCAGAATGATATCTGCGAAACTAGCTGTGTCAGTGAAGAACTGTTCACTTACGACTGTGAACAGTTCTTCGCGCGATAGACCAGCAACCATTTTGTCCTGGTCAGCAGCAGACAAAAGCGGGTTGCTGTTGCAGACAAATAGCGCTTGAATAGGCGGGTCTAACTCCATTTCTCCAGTCAACGCCCTACCCAGATGCCACTGATTAACAATTCGTGTTTTCGGTCGAATGAAGTCTGGACGCTGAATGACATCAAAATTCAGCGGAAACGGCCATAGCGTCGCTTGTACTAGCCCACCCCCTAGTTTACGCCAAGCTCCAACTAGAGCAGGCAGGCAGCAGATTGCCCGAATTGCGTTACCACCTCCTGTTTGCCGTTCTAGGGCTACGCCAAGACGAATGACTGAAGGCTGAATTTTGGCATAGTCCTGTGCCAGGGTTTGAATATCTTCTACTGAAATCCCTGTGATTTGCGAGACGCGATCGACTGGAAATTCACTCGCTCTTGCTTTCAGTTCGGCATAGCCCACTGAGTATTTCTCAATATAGTCAGCATCTGCAAGATTTTCTTGAATGATAATGTTGATCATTCCTAGCGCCAATGCTGCATCGGTTCCAGGGCGAGGGGCAAGATGCCAATCCGCTTGGCGAGCAGTGCGGGTGCGAATCGGATCAATGACGACAAGCTTTGCCCCACGCTTCCGCGCCTCGGTGATGAAATGCCACAGGTGGATGTTGGTGGTAATGACATTGGATGCCCAAAGCACAATGTACTTAGACTCAACGAAGGCTTCTGGATCAAGTCCGTAGGTCAAACCACAAGACAGTTCAAATGCAGTGGCGCAGCCAGAGCTGCACAACGTCTTTTCCGCGATCGTTGCCCCCAACCGATTGAAAAACGCATCGCTAACCATTAAGCCGTTAAGAATTCCTTGATGCCCAGAGAAGCAATAAGGCATGATGGCTTCTGCACCATACTTAGCAATGATGCTCTGAAAGCGGTCGCCAATCTCCTTGAGTGCCTCATCCCAACTGATGCGCTCAAACTGTCCACTGCCTTTTACACCCGATCGGCGTAAGGGATACAGCACTCGATCGGGACTATAGACGCGATCGAGAAACTTATCGACTTTGCCACAAAGAGTACCGCGTGTGAACGGATGGTCAGGATTACCGCGCACATCAATTGCCTGTCCGTTTTGAACGGTCGTGATCATGGAGCAAGTGTCGGGACAATCATGAGGACAGGCTCCTAAAACCCTGTGCTCATCTTCACCTGAGTTCGGTGCAATTGTCATAAAGCGATACTCTCATTAGCTAGGTGATCGCATTAAAAGTAATCAGGCTGACTACAGTACTTTATGGGGGAGTTAAGAACGAGACAGCTACACCTCCAGTAAATGAATCCAGGGCTGACTCCGACTCCAGGATTGCATCGCCCTGCCCAGAAAATAACCGATATAAGCGAAAGCGATGATAGTTACTCACGAGTCGAGGTAAAGGCAGAAGCCCACCGCCCTTTTCGCTATACAGTTTCTGATGTAATTCTGGCAGCTCATGCCAAGGCACACTCATATTGTGATGATGCGCGTTGTGATAACCAAAGTTGAGAAACAGTAGATTAAGCCAGGGATACTTGAATGAAACTAGATTAGAGAATGTATGCTCCTGTTCATAGACTCGATCGCGCTTCGGAAAGTCTTGCCCCACAATGGCGTAATCATAAGTATGGTGAAAGGCATCTGCAAAGCGCATGATGTTCACGAATGAGACGTAAGCCAAAAAATAGAGCAATAGACCTTTCCAGGAAACCCAGGCAAGAAGCGCAAAAGCAGCAGTTCGGTAGAGCATGAATGCGAAGGTTCGCCAAACTAGCGATCGCTTGGCTGGTTCAAAAAAGGGCGCTAAAATGACTCGCCAACGCATCTCAAACTCAAGGATAGGGAAGTAAAGCCACTCAAGGATCACATACACCAACCGCAGCAGAGGATTCATTGTGTTGAGATACTTCAGGATATCGAATCCAACAAAATCAGCGTGGTGCAAATGGTGATTGAAATGGTGCTCGACTAAAGCATCCCATGTGGCATAGCAGGCTCCATTCATATGGGTCATGACCTGTCCCCAAAAAGCATTCCACTTGCGGTCTTTGAAGATATTGCCATGAATGAATTCATGCGTGAAGGTAGCAGTTAGCAGGAACGCGTGAATCAACAAAACAACACCTAAGACATTAAGTTGCCAGGATTGAAGTACAATCAAGACCACACCGAGGCAGTATATGCTCAGGGTATAAGCGATCGCTCCAACGTTTTTGAACCGAGCTGATTTCATCACTTGCTATGCCTCTGCACTGACTAAACTGGGTTTTTGGCTAGATTGATATTTTGCAACCTCCTCACAGGTTGTCAGCCAAACACCTTCATGCGATCGGATATGATCAATCAATTGTTCTAGCATCAGCACCCGTGCTGGACGACCAATTATTTCTGGGTGCATGGTCAGCACGAACGCGCCGCCGTAGTGATACATGCCGTCAAACTCTTCTTTCCAGACTTGAAGCGCTTTTTCACAACTTTCAATCACACCGCTGCCTACACGGGGTTCATAGAGGAATGCGAACTGCTCCCAGTCATCGTTCGTCCAATGAACTGGGATCTGCACTAGATCTCCTGCTTCGGTTGAAAAAGTGTAGGGGCGATCGTCGTCCATCAACGAAGAGTCGTAGAGCAGTCCATGACGTGCTAGAAGTGCAGCAGAGCCAGGATTAACCTCCCAAAGCGGAGCACGATAGCCGACAGGTTTGCGACCTGTAATCTGCTCTAGAATGGCGCAGGTGCGAACTAACGCAGCTTCTTCCTCGATCGGGTTAAGAGTGGAAACAGGCTCATGGAGATAGCCATGTGCCCCAATTTCATGACCTTCATCGTAAATCCGCTTAACTAAATGGGGATACAACTCTGCCGTATAACCTGGAACGAAAAAAGTTGCTTTTACGCCTTTTACCCGAAGCATATCTAGAATACGAGGCACACCGACTTTAGGACCGTAACGCGCCCAAGACATCACGGAAAGTCGATCTTTATTTTTGGGATCAGATTGCAGCATCCCAGACTCTCCATCAACATCAAAACTTAGGACAGCCGCACAACGAATTCCTTTAGACCAAGCAAATGGCATGACAAAACTCCTGACTTAACTAAAAAACTGTGCACCTGGCAAATTCACTAAAAGCGATCGATTGAATTTTACGAAGGAAGTAGTGAATGCCATTGCTAACCTATGAGATGTCAAGATGATAATTCGTTACTTACGCTACAAACTAATCTACGGATGTAAAAGCTCCTAAATCCGGAGTCAGGCAGAGAAGAACCTGTTGTTTTATGAGCACTTTGATAGCCTTGCAAATTCTGTATTCCTGGATTGGCGCAGGTTAACTGTGAGGCTCTTTGAGCCTTTACATGCAACTGTTGAACGAGCGCCTCAACTTCGCCTTAAATCTTAGGCAGGTTTAAGTGCATCACAAGACAACATTCAATCTGAAGCTTCAAAACCTATACGGTAATGGGTTCTCAGCAAAACACGATTCCATGATTTTATTAAATTATGAATTTTTATAGATTAACGATTTCTGATGTTTTAGGCTAGTAGATTCATAAATCATGAGATTTTTGTTAAACAAAAATCCGAAAAAAGAATCGTTTAAGACTTGTTTATCTGGATTTAGCAAAAACATTAAATTTGTGTATCTGCTATCACAATTTGCTTTAATTCTCCAGTCTATGCTCATCACTGATAAGAGCTTCTGAGGTAAAGCTGTGAGATTAAAGAATAAAATCAGCTTAATTACTGGGGCGGGATCTGGAATTGGACAAGCCACTGCTTTAAAGTTTGCTAGTGAGGGATCGATCGTGATTGCAGCCGATCGCAATCTACAAGCAGCGGAAAAAACGCAGCACCTGATTGAACAATCAGGGGGTAACGGTCGGGCAGTTGCTTTGGATGTTACTCAAGAACAACAGGTTGCACAAACAATTGCAATGGTTGTTGAACATTTTGGTCAGTTGAACGTTCTGCACAATAATGCAGGTGTTTCCGTTCTTAAGCCCATCACAGAAACTACTGAAGCGGATTGGGATTTTCTGTTTGGAGTCAATCTTAAAGGCATGTTCTTTGGCTGTAAGCACGCGATTCCTTACATGGTGCAGCAGGGGGGTGGTGTCATTATTAACACGGCATCTGAGTTAGCGATTGTTGGTCAACCGCTCTACAGTGCTTACTGCGCCACCAAAGGCGGAGTTTTAGCATTCACTCGCGCTTTATCTGTGGAATGGGCTTCTAAAGGAATTCGGATTAATGCCGTTTGTCCAGGTCCTATCAAAACTCCGATGCTAAATGCTGAGTTTGAGCTTGCGGCTAACCCAGACGCTGAAAGAGCTGCAACTATTCAATCAATTCCAGTCGGACGATTAGGTGTACCCGAAGATATTGCAAAAGTTGCTTTGTTTCTCGCTAGTGACGATGCCGAATTTGTACATGGCGCGGCGATCGTTGCTGATGGTGGGCGCACAACTGTCTAAAGATTTTTGACTACTATTCCATTCACCATAATGAGGTTAAGGCCGTGCCTAATCTATTTTCACGACGCTCATTTATTCGTTCTTCTACTTTAGCAGCGGGAGCCGCATTTTTAGCTGCTAGCTGTAATCAAACTCAAACTGATTCGTCTAGTAGCCCGTCTAATTCACCCAGTGAAGTTGGTTCTTCCAACTCATCTAGTTCACCCATTCGTCTGGGATTAAACTTGTGGCCTGGTGCAATTCCCTGGCAAATCGCTGAGGATCAGGGCTTTCTCAAGGCGAGCGGCGTGAATGCTGAAATTACATGGTTTCAGGTGCTCGGGGATCAGATCACTGCCTTTAATGCTGGCAAGATTGATATTGCTAACCTGACGTTAAACGACTTGTTCTTGAGCAATGCCAATGGAGTTTCTAGTAAGGTTATTTTGATGCCGGATGTTTCCGCGGGTGCAGATGCGATCGTTGCTTCCAACTCAATCAACTCAGTTCAAGATTTTGTTGGAAAGCAAGCAGGAATTGAAATCGCTACTATTGGACATCTACTGTTTCTACAGGCGCTAGCTAAAAACGAAATTGACCCGCAGTCTGTACCGATGGTAAATATGGCGGCAGATGCGGCCGTTAGCGCCATTATTGCTGGAAAATTGGATGTGGCATATTCCTACGATCCGTTCATCACGCAACTTTTGAAAAGTAGTAAAGGGAAAGTCATCTTTTCAAGTAAGGATGTTCCTGGATTGCTAGCAGATACGGTTGTCGCTCATCAGTCATTACTTGACAATCGAGAATCAGAGGTACAAAAACTGGTTGACGTGTGGCATCAAGTTCTGGATTTTCGCAGCAAGAATCAAGACGCTGCCTATGCGATCGAGGCAAAGCGAGCACAGGTGTCGGTTGAAGACTATGCAACTTTACAAAAGGGACTGGATTGGTTGACTCCTGAGCAAACCCTAGAAACCTTCAAACCGGGTAATACCACGCGATCGTTGATCTACGCAGGTAAAGTCGTTGCTGACTTCATGCTAGAGCAAAAGCTGCTTCAAACGTCGCCTCCTACAACTGAGACGTTAATTGACGATCGCTTTATGAAAGATTATGTATCCCGCAATCCAGCCTAACTTTAGGAGTTGTCTCTATGCCTGATCGTTTACCGTTTTCAACTGCATTGACCCGTCGTTCATTGCTACGCTCTGCTTCTCTGTCAGTGGTAGCAGCGATCGCTACGGCAAGTTGTGGCAGACAGTCTGCCTCACAGCAAGGATCCCAAACCCAAACCCTTCAGATTGGAATGAATTTATGGGCTGGTTTTATGCCTTGGAAGGTGGCGCAGGAAAGGGAATTCTTTAAAGCCAATAACTTAAATGCTGAATTGACTTGGTTTCCAGTGCTATCAGACCAACTCAATGCGTTTAACGCTGGAAGGCTAGATGTTGCAGGCATGACACTATCTGACTTTTTAACTGGTTTGGCAGGTGGGTTAAAAACAAAGATTTTGGCGATTACTGATATCTCTTTAGGCGCTGATGCGATTTTAGCTGCACCTTCCATCAACTCTATCAAAGACCTTGTTGGCAAGCGAGCATCTGTAGAAATTGGCACAGTTGGACACATGCTATTTCTCAAAGCTCTGGAACAAGGGGGTGTATCAGCTAACCAAGTTGAAATCGTTAACCAAGCTGCCGATGCCGCAACCGCAGCTTTAATTGCAGGAAAAACCGATAGTGCTTATTCTTATGAACCATTTGTCAGCCAAGCTGTGCAATCAGGCAAAGGCAAAGTGATCTTTTCGAGCAAAGATATACCGGGAATTATTCCTGACCCGCTGGTAATTCATGAGCGAGTGTTGAACGAGAAGCCCGAAGCAGTGCAAGCATTGATAAAAGTTTGGTATCAAACCTTAGAATATCGAAAGGCTCATCTAAGCGAGGTGTTGTCCATTGAGGCGAAGCAAGCAGGCGTTTCTTTAGAAGAATACAATACTATCCTCGAAGGGTTTAAGTGGTTAACCCCAGAGGAATGTCTCAAAGCGTTTAAGCCGGGAGACACCATGGAATCTGTAGTTCATGCATCACAAGCCATTGGAGAGTTTATGTTAGGAGAAAAACTGATTTCTAGTCAGCCGAACTCCATCGAACCCTATATTGATCGCAAATTTGTTGAACATTACTTGAAAGGATAATTTTTCACGATTTTGTATTTGCCAATCTACCATGCCTTAAACTCCATGAACCATCCTCAACTGATTATCCATGATCTCTGCAAAAGCTTTCCGGGCAAACAGGGTTCAATACTTGCCCTCAAGAACATTAACTTTACCCTTTATCGCAACGAATTTGTTTGCGTCGTTGGAGCATCTGGCTGTGGTAAATCTACCCTGCTCAATATTATCGCTGGGTTAGAAGAGCCGACATCTGGAGAAATTTTGCTAGAAGGGGAACCAATCGATGGTCCTGGCACAAACCGAGGCATGGTATTCCAAAACTACACGCTGTATCCCTGGCTCACAGTTGCTCAAAACGTTGAGTTTGGGATGAAGATGCAAAAGATCCCATCTGCTGAGCGACAGCAGCGTATGAAATACTACCTAGAGATTGTTGGCTTGACGCGATTCGCTGATGCGCTGCCGAGGACGCTTTCGGGTGGCATGAAACAGCGAGTAGCGATCGCCCGTGCTTTAGCCAACGAGCCAGATGTTCTCTTAATGGATGAACCTTTTGGCGCGTTGGATGCTCAGACCAAGGAAGTTTTGCAGGAGTTCATGCTGCAACTCTGGCGGCAAACTCAGAAGACAATTCTAATGGTGACGCACGATGTCGAAGAAGCCGTATTTTTGTCGCAGCGAATTTATGTGCTGTCTTCGCACCCTGGTGAACTCAAAGCAGAGGTCAATCTAGGATTTGATGAACATCGAGATTTGTCTATCAAAGGAACCGAACCTTTTCAGCGCAAACGTCAAGATGTTCTGCACCTGATTCGAGATGAAATCTTAGCAGCAGTTTGACGATCTCCACGCCCAAAATCAGTCTCGATCTCGGCTTTCTCAGCTCTTAACCGATGAAAACTCAATCTCCACAAGCGCTGACCTCCTTAAAGTCTGAACCTAAACAGGGTAGGCGAACAACTTTGTCGCGCAAAACCCGCTCTGTGTTCTGGAAAATTCGCAGTGATATTCCGAAACGGCTCTACTATACAATGGTCGCTGTATCAATGCTAGTACCGCTGTTGAGTTGGTCAGTGTTGACCTATGGTGGTTTTGTAGAGCCGCTGTTTCTACCCACTCCAACCGCAGTAATTCAGCAGTTTTTTAACCTGTTGCAGAGCGGGGATCTAATTCATGACATCGCGGCGAGTGTCTCTAGGGTAGGTTGGGGCTTTTTGATCTCTGCATTGATCAGCGTCCCATTGGGGCTGTTAATTGGCACCTTCAAGAGCATGGAGGGACTCCTTGAGCCGATTGTAGCGCTGCTACGTTATATGCCTGCTGCTGCCTTTATTCCCCTCATCATTCTTTGGATCGGTTTGGGTGAACCTTCAAAGATCGCAATTATATTTTTGGGCAGTTTCTTCTACAACACATTAATGATTGCAGATGCAGTAAAATTCATCCCATCTGATTTCCTCAGAGCCGCTTATATGTTAGGTGCGAGCCGTAAAGATACATTTTTCAATGTGATTTTTCCGGCTACGCTTCCCAATATTATCGACACCCTACGGATTAATATTGCAGGAGCCTGGAATTTTGTGGTCGTGGCAGAATTAATTGGAGCTAATTCAGGACTAGGAAACATGATCATGATGGCTCAACGCTTTCTCAAAACTGATGAGATTTTTGTGGGTATCATCCTTATCGGTGTGATTGGCTTAGGAATTGACTTTATCTTTAAGCTAATTTTTAGGCTGGCTGTTCCTTGGGCAGTTAATAAAGCCTAAAAGCCAGTCAATCTAAATTGCGTTTAGCCTACACATCACAATGGATCAACTTTTTCTGTTCTTAGCCATTTTTTTTGAAATTGCGGGCACCTATTCACTCAAAATGAGCAACGGCTTTAGCAAGGTAATTTATATCCCCAGCGTCATTCTTGCTTATAGCCTGGCTTTTACATTTTTTGGTTTCTCACTCAAGAGTATTGACATTAGCATTGCTTATGCCATTTGGTCTGGCATTGGAATTGTTGGCACCACCCTGTTTGGCATTTTATTCTTTAATGAAAGTATTGATTTCTCAAAAGCCATGTTCATTGGGCTGATCCTTGTTGGTGTAGTTGGGTTAAATTTTTCAGCTCATCATTCCTAAAGTTTGTCGTAAGTCGATATGTCAGATAAAAATGAAATTACTCATACTTCGTTCTGTTTGGTCAGGGTCACATCATCTAAATGAACTCATCGAACAAACAGTTGCAGATGGGTTTAATGGAATTGAAGGACCCATTCCCAAAGATGAGTTACAACAGCGCGAACTTCGCCAACATTTGAGTGATAGGCACTTAGCGTTCATCGCGGAGGCAACAACAGGTACTGATTCTGATAGCGCAACTGATTGGTGGATACCTCGTAGCGATCGCACCCTTACAGATCATCTCAACGACCTGAAGTGGACAGTCGATCGAGCGGAAGTAATGGGAGCATTATTCGTTTCGACTATGTGCGGATATGATGCCTGGTCATGGCAGCAGAACGTGGACTTTTTTGGGCAAGCTCTTGAATTGGAGCGTGCATCAGGTATAACCATCAGTTTTGAAACTCATCGCAGTCGATCGCTCTTTAATCCCTGGATTACAAGAGATTTGTTAGCGCAATTCCTAGAGATGAAACTTACCTGTGATTTCAGCCATTGGTGTGTGGTGTGTGAGCGACTGGTGGACAGTGAATGGGCGATTCTAGAACAGTGCGCTCAGCGTGCCATACACATTCATTGTCGAGTTGGCTATGCCCAGCACGCTCAGGTCACTGATCCACGAGCCCCAGAATACGCTACCGTGCTTGCTGCTCATGAAAGTTGGTGGGATTTAATTTGGCAAGCACAATCACAACGCGGCATGCTTCAAGTGACGATGAATCCAGAGTTTTTGTGGGATGGCTATATGCAAACACTACCATTCACCAAAATGCCTATTGGAGATGTCTGGGATACTACCTGCTGGATAGCAGAACGACAGCGACAGCGGTTTGGTAAGCGCTTTTCTGAAACTCCCTAAGCACTAGCTTGAGTTTCATTAACTGTTTCCTCCCAAATTTTCAATGATCGCGGAAACTGCGTTTCAACTGTCTCACCTGCCCAATGGCGATCGGCTGCTGTTGACCAATATTCTTGAGAAAACTTTTTGGCGCTTTGTAAAATCTCCTGCTCACTACAAATTAGCAGTTGCTTATTCTCCAACAAAGTTCGTCCATCAATAATCACCGTATCTACCATTTCGCTACTGGCAAGATGAACTAGAGATCGAATAGGATCATATACGGGACCAATCGCCAGATTATCAAAATCAATCAGCACAATATCAGCTTTTGCACCTACACTTAGGCGACCCAAATCTGAACGACCTAGTGCACGCGCACCCGCCAAATTGGAAGCGTTAAAGATATCCTGCGATCGAGCAACATTATAGCGCTGGTCTGTAACTTTACCCACTTGAGCCGCCGATCGCATCTCACCAATCATGTCGAGCGGGTATGAATCGGTTGCCAATGCCACGTTCACGCCTACATCTAGATAGCGTTGAAAGCTCTCCAACGCTATGCCGCGCCGGGCTTGTACTGTAGGAGAATGAGCAATAGTTGCCCCACTTTGGGCTAAAATTTCCAGATCTTGCCCAAACGGATATCCGGTGGCACTATGCCCAGAAACGTAAATGCAGTGCGCCAGAATTACATCTGTATCTAAGACTCCTGCATCTGCTAGCGCCCCGATCGGTGTTTTGCCCTGCTGACGAATTGCATCATGAAACTCAAAAAGCTGCTCCGCCGCATGGAGTGTTAGACGAAGCTTTAGCCGGGATGCCAATTCTCTAGCACGTTGTAGCAACTCTGGAGTGATAAAGAATGCCTCATCAACAGTGACAATGGGCGTGACATATTGCTTTTGCTTAGGGGTGAGTTGTTCGACGAATTCTACTACGCCCTCCAAAGCTTTCAAACCTGCGGCTTCGTTCCAGGACTGTTTTAATCGCCCCTGATTGTCGAAATGATAGCTGCCGGATGTGACAATCGGTGCAGCGTAAAGCCTCAGCCCAAACTCGGTTGCCAGATCTGCCATCATTAGCCCTGCTTGAACGCCACCGGGTGCAAAGTTTATCACTGTAGTCACGCCATGACGGATCAGAGAAGCCATTCCGTAACGAACTGAGGCAGTGCTGTCTATCGAACCCAGATAAGTTGAGCCACTATTCAGCTTTGTGGGTAGATAGTTGAGAAAAAAAGCGCGAGAAAATTCTGGTTTACCGTTGTCAAGAATCGCCCGTGAGCCTTCTTGAATGCCAACATGGGCGTGAGTACTGATCTGTCCAGGAATGATCAGTTTGCCAGTGGCATCAATGGTGCGATCGCTCTCTCCTTGATAGTGCTTACCGACGTAGGTAATGGTGTCATCTGTATAGACCAGGACTCCATTCTCCAGCAGACAGTGCTCATGACCATCAAAAGCGACGATTGTGCCATTGACAATTTTTGTGACTACAGTATTCGGCTGCATGATACAAATCATCCTAATAGCGAGAATTTTGGTAATAGTGCGGCGTAAACTGATGAGATTTCAACCAATCCCGATAAAACTGTTTGATATAGGGAAACAATCGACGCGATAGTTGACGACGCTGTTGTTCTTCAGGTGTAAGTGGCACTTGTAAAGAAGCTGCTAATTCTTGTAGTACAGCTTGTTTGTCAACCTTGGTAAACGTGCCTGAATCAAAAATAATCTCACCACCTACCATCACAGTTTTGATGCTAGATGTACGCCCTCGATGGACAACCGCATCAATAATAGAAATGTTGTCGTCTAAATACGGATAGGCGATCGCCTGCCAATCTAGCAGTACTAAATCAGCTGCTTTCCCAACTTCAAGGCTGCCAATTTTATCCGCAAATCCTGTCGTCTCTGCACCATGTGCCGTTGCCATCTGGAATACCTGAGCCGCTTTTGGAACTCTCTGATCAATTCCCGGTATCCGATGTAAATTTAAGGCCAGACGCATTTCTTGCAGCATATCTTGATCATCATTAATCCCCGCTTCATCAAGGGCGAGCGCCACTTTTATTCCTGCATCCAAGAAGCGATTAAGTGGCGCAATACCGCTCTGAAACCGCAGATTGGAACTAGCATTATGGCAAATCATCGTGCCTGTGTTGGCGATGAGATGAATATCGGTTTCATTCATCCAGGTACCATGTCCTAATGTCAGACCTGAATGAAGCAAACCTAGATGGTGCAAATGTTCAACCGCAGTTGTCCCAAATCGTCGTTCTGCATATTCTTTTTGGTAAGGCGTTTCTAATAAATGCATGTGAAGTTTGACCTGGTATCGATCGGCAAACTCCTTCTGTGCCAGTAAAGCCGTGTCTGAACACCAATGTAAGTTAGCAGGCGCAAGTTGAATCTGAACGCGATCGCCCTGGTTTTGATTCCCTTCCCACAACTGCACAAAGAATTCCATGTATTCATTCAGCGGCGCAGTTTGCGTTTGAAGCATGACTTCCACTTCTAACCCGATATCTGGAGGAAGGCGCTGGATAAAATCAGCGTCAGCTTCATAGACAAGATGATTTTGGTCGCGCACCATGAAACAGTACGACACACGCATTCCCACATCCTGATAGGCTTTGAGGATTTGGTTGGCAGTTTCCAACCAAACCGTGCGATCGCGTCCTGTTAAGCGGTGAATGTGCTGAACCGTGGTAATCCCTGATTCAACCATCTGGAAGGCAGAATAAAGCGTATCGAGGTAAGGATCAACATGGCGATGGGCAATCCGGTTGGCTAACCAAAGCTCTAGAGGCGCATCCGCAGAGCCTAACTGAAAAGAACTGAGTCCGGTATGGTGATGACCGTTGACAAATCCGGGCAACACAACATCATCAGTAGACCCAATTACCTGAGTCGTTGGATATTTATCTGCTAAGGCTGCATAATTGCCAATCTCGATGATTCTGCCATCTTGTTGGGCGATCGCACCGTTCTCAACAACTTCAACTGCATCACCGATTGCTTTGCAGATGATGTATTTACCACGAACGAGGGAGAAAGACATGATGCAGTTTATCGCCCCGAACTTTCTTTCATGTAAGGAATGCCTAACGCCGCAGGTGGGGCTGATTTACCTGCCAACCCGATCAATGCCATCAATGCAATACAGTAGGGCAGCATTGTCAAAAATTGATAGGGAATATCAATATCAAGTGCTTGAATTCTGAGCTGTAACGCATCACCAGCACCAAATAACAGACAAGCTAACACCGTTTTAACCGGATGCCATCTCCCAAAGATCAGGGCTGCCAGTGCAATAAATCCTTTTCCGGCACTGATGTTTTCTGTGAAGAACTTCACATGACCCAACGTTAAATATGCCCCTCCCAAACCTGCTAAACACCCACTTGCAGCCACACTAATGTAACGAACCCAAGCAACGTTAATTCCAGAAGCATCTGCCGCTTTAGGATATTCGCCAACGGCTCGTATCGCCAATCCATGTCCTGTGAAGAATAAAATATAGGTGCTCAGAATAATCAAGAGCAAGAGCGAGTAGAAAATGACATCCTGATGAAATAAGAGTGAGCCAACAATTGGAATATTTTGCAGAATAGGGATGCCAATGATTGGAACGTCGGGTAGCCTGGGCGTTGTACCTTCTTTGAATAAAAGGCGGACAAAAAATGAAGTTAAGCCAACTGCCAGTAAATTAATGGCTAAGCCTGATACGAGTTGATTAACTCGCAAAGTCACACAGAGATAGGCGTGAAGCAGTCCAATTAATCCACCTGCCGCGATCGCGCACACCATTCCCACCCAGACATTATTGGTAAATAACGCCCCAATCGCACCCGCAAAGGCTCCGCTCAACAGCATTCCTTCTAGCCCAATATTGATCACTCCAGAGCGCTCTGACCACAGCCCACCCAGTGCAGCTAATGCAATCGGCACCGATAGCCGCAGACTAGCAACCAAATAATCTACCAAAGCGATTGGATGATTTGCTGTTTGAGTGCCGCTGATGGCTAGTAGTCCTAGATTCAATGCCATTATAGTTTTACTCCTGCTGGTTTCAGTCGGTTCATTCTGAGGCTGACTCGATGCAGTAAATTTGATTCCACCGCAAGACTAATTGCAATGAACAATACCGTTAAGCCCTGAATTGCGTAGACAATCGTAAAAGGAATGCCTGCCTCCCGCTGCAACACGTTTGCTCCGCTCCGCAAAGCACCGAAAAAAAGTGAGGTAAAAATTACACCTGTAAAACTGCCGCGACTGAGGAGGGCAATCGCCACTGCCTCATAGCCATATCCAGGAGAAATCGTCTCAAACAGGCGATGTTTTAGCCCCATCACTTCACCTGCACCTGCCAAGCCCGCCAAGCCTCCTGCTAGCGCCATCACAAACATGATCGTGCGACTCACCGACATTCCGGCGTACCGAGCAGCAGTGGGATTCTGTCCAACTACTTCAATTTGGTAGCCCAAGGGCGATCGCCGAAATAACCAGCCCAACACCATAGTTGCAATTAACCCGATAAAAATTCCGGCATGGGCGAGTCCTCCGGGCATCAAGATAGGCAACTTTGCTGAGTCTGAAATGATCGGGGTAAATGGGCTGGCGGCTCCTGGTTCAATCATTGGGCGCTGTACTAAATAGCTGATGATATTCAAGGCAATATAGTTTAATAGTAGGGTCGTGATTACCTCATTCACGCCTCGAAATGCTTTCAGATAGCCTGCAATGCCCCCCCAAATTGCACCCAATAGAAAGCCTCCGATCAACGCTAAGGGGATATGAATCCACATCGGTAATCCATGAACATATAGCCCCACCAGAGCAGCACCTAATCCACCCATGTGAATCTGCCCTTCACCTCCAATATTCAGTTGTCCAGCTCGTAATCCCACCAGCACGCCAGATGCAGTGAGTAACAGAGGAGCCATTTTTGTGAGTGTATTGCCAATGCCATAGTAGTTTGCCAAAGATTCGCGAAACAGAATGGTGTAGGCGTGCAGCGGATTTACACCCGTTAGAGCAATCAAAAATGCACCAACTATTAAGGCAGCTACAATAGCTAACATCGGCGCAAGAAAGGGAAGAAAAGCGTTAGATACCTGATTTGTTTTCATGTTTTCACTCACACAGGTAACTTAGGTTGACGTAGTAGCAGGAATAGTATCTAGCACCTTAGATACTTTTTCGCCCATCATCAGTACTCCAACTGTTTCAATCGTTGCATGAGCTGCATCTAAAATATCCATAAATTGACCACGATACATTACAGCAATGCGATCGCTCATGGTCATTACTTCTTCTAATTCTGTTGAAATATACAGAATTGCAGCTCCCCGCTGCCGTTCGATCAGGAGTTGTTTCTGCACATACTCTGTTGCCCCTACGTCCAGACCTCGACACGGCTGCATTGCAATAATTAATTTGGGATGTCCAGACAGCTCCCGTGCCAAAATAACTTTCTGCTGGTTTCCTCCTGACAGGTTGCTGACGCTGACCTGTTCGTCTATTGCTCGAACATCAAACTGTTTAATAGCATGAATTGCGTGGGCATCAATGATAGAGTCTTGCAGCAGCCAGTTCTTACAGAATGGCAGTTGCTTAAACGCCTTAAGAATCAGGTTTTTGGCAATGCTCAAGTTCATCACCAAGCCAATTCTTTGCCGATCTTCTGGGATATAGCCTATGTGAAGCTGTTGAATCCGCTGCCGTACTGACCATTCTGTAATGTCTATGCCTTCTAAACAGATTTTTCCTTCAGCAACAGAGCGTAGTCCGGCGATCGCATCTGCTAATTCTCTTTGTCCATTGCCATCCACTCCAGCAATTCCCAAGATTTCGCCTGTCCGCAGTTGAAACGTTACGCCTTCAATAGCGGGTAGATGGCGATCATCTTTGACGTACAGATTCTGAACATCCAGAATAGTAGAGCCAGGGTTAGGGATGCCTTTGTCAAGCGAGAACAATACTTTACGACCCACCATTAATTGTGCCAAGATTTCCTTCGTGACAGATTGAATGGGTAAGGTTTCAACCACCTGCCCCTGTCGCAAAACTGTTACCTTATCGCATAGGTTGAGCAATTCATCCAACTTGTGGCTAATGAATAAAATCGTATGTCCTGCTGCAGCAAGCTGACGCAAAATTATAAACAGTGACTCTACCTCAAGCGGCGTTAACACAGCCGTTGGCTCATCTAGAATCAGGACTCTGGCACCGCGATAGAGGACTTTGAGGATTTCTACCCGCTGCTGCATTCCGACAGATAAATCTCCGACGATCGCACTCGGATCAACCTGCAACCTGTAGCGGTTTGACATCGATCGCACCTGCTCCATTTTCTGACGCAAGTTCAAGCGCAACCCAAATTCCGTTCCTAAAACAATATTTTCGGCAACTGAAAGTTGGGGAACCAGCATAAAATGCTGATGAATCATGCCAATGCCATGCTGAATAGCATCGTTAGCTGACGTTAGATGAACAGGCACACCTTCTAGATGAATCTGCCCAGAATCAGGTTGATATAACCCAGACAAGACATTCATCAAAGTTGTTTTGCCTGCTCCATTTTCACCCAGAATTGCATGGATTTCCCCAGACTGAACTTCCAGACTGATTGAGTCATTGGCAACAAATGACCCAAACCGCTTCGTAATACCTTCCAGACGTAGGTGAACCATAAGTCGTATTCTGTCAGTTCTTTGGCAAGTCTCAAAGATTAGGTTGAAGTAGCTCCCTGCAGACACCAGCTTTCCTTGCCATCTACTGAACAGTCTTTAAATGCCAATGCCCCTTCTTTAAATTGTTTTTCCACTTCCGTCACTTTTTGTTTCATCGGTAGCGGCACTGCTTCACTAAACCGTCCCAGGTAAAGCACTTCCGGATTTTCTGCCCCAACGACATAAACCTGATTTTTAACTTCACCTTTTTGAGCAAGCTCCACCACACTAGCGATCGCCGTTCCCACATTTTGGACCACACTGGTAAGAACTGTTTTGGGTGCATCACTTAGGCGATCGCTGGTATTACCTAACAAGTAAACTCCCTGCTCCTTGACAGCCTCCAAAACACCAACATAGCCATTGTCGAGATAAGAATAAATGACATCCACGCCAGAAGAAATCAACGCAGTTGTTGCTTCTTTTGCTTTTGCCACATCATCCCAATCTCCCGTGTAGCTAGCTGTAGTTACTACAGCAGGATTAGCTGCTTTTGCACCTAACTCAAATCCCCGCAGAATTTGATCCATTGCTTTAAACTGCTTGGCAACCACAAAAGCAATTTTGTTTGATTGTGTCATTAAAGCACCCATTGTGCCTGACAAATAGCCTGCTTGCAGATTGTTAGTCTGCACGGATGCAATGTTTGAACCTGAAATGCCGCCATTTGTTACCAAAAAGAGGGTATTGGGAAACTGTCCCGCAACTTGTTGGGTGGGTCCAACAAATTCACCACTGTGTCCTAGCACAACGTTGTATCCCTGTCGTGCAAATTCTGATAATGCCTCAGCCTGATCAGGTGCAGCCGTTCGCTCAACATACGCAAACTCAAATCCCAACTTTTTTTTAGCAGCATTCAAGCCTTCAAAAGCAGATTGATTCCAACCCTTATCAGTTACAAGTCCGACAAAGACGGCGGCAACTTTGAAGGGTTTACTGTCACCTGCTGCGTTGGGCGTAGCAGACTGGTTAGCACAAGCTTTTAGAAGTAGGCTCGTTCCTAAAGCGGCAGAACCGTAGGCAATAAAAGTCCGACGACTATGTTTTGCGGTCATATAAATTTCCTGTTTCCTGTAGAAGATAGTAAGATTCTGTTCAGGTGTTCTAAACAGTCTCAGGATTTAGTTTTAGCCAATCTAAAGGCTCTCTTAAGACTAAAAAAGAAACGCCAACTCCCCCTGAGAACTGCTCAAGGTTTAATCCTGTGCTTATGTCAGCAACCGCTCCTCCCCCGTGAAACAAACGATGAATCCGAAATTGGTGATAGTTTCTCACCAAGCGATTGAGCGTTACACGCTGTCGATACTCAGAGTTATATAGCTCAGCATCTAGTTGAGGCAGTAGATACCACGGACAGTGTATTAGACGGTGGTGGGCATTGTGGTAGCCAAAATTGAGAAACAGCAGATTGAGCCAGCGCCAGCGATCGGGCATTAGATTAGAAAAAGTGTTTGCCTCCTCGTAGTCTAAGTTGTACTGAGGAATGGACTGTCCTAATTGAAATACTGCGTAGGTATGCTGGAAACAATCCATGAATCGCAAAATATTAATAAAGCAGATGTAGGCGAGGAAGTAAAGTGGGAGCGATCGCCACGAATGCCATCCCAGCAGTGTAAATAAACTGCCTCTCAGCATTAATAATCCAGCATTCCGCCAGCGTTCATCTCGACGAGCCTGCCCAAAAAATGGAGCCAATGCGCAGAACCAGCGCAGGATGAAGTTGATTGCCGGAAAATACAGCCACTCTAGGATAGTAATGAGTTGCATCAATGGCTTTGGTAGTGACCTGAGAAAGTCGCCAATTGAGAACGCTGAGAAATCAGCTCGATTCTTATGATGTGCCAGATGATTGCGAGCTAAATCTTGAAAGTGACAATAACAAGAACCCGTGAGAAATAGCATTATGCTTGCCAGTAATGCATTCAGTCTAGGTTGCCGGAAAACCGTATGATGTACAAATTCATGAACAAAGTAAGCTGCCCATAACAGCGTGTGAATCAAGAGCAGAACACCTAAAATATTTGCCGCCCAAGATTGAGAGCTAATGCAGGCAATAGAAAAGCCATAGCCAACGAAAACATAGGCTATGACAAGCCTATTAATCCAATTACGACGTTGACTAATCCTAGAACTTAGAGCGGCAGAAAGTGCAGACATCAAAGACTCCGCTAATAAGAGCGTTTCAAAAATTTCTGTACAACTCAAATTAATGAATTCCTAAAGCTTAAACTGTTTTCTTTAATACAAAAATAATTTACTAATAGATATTTGCTAAAATCTGAGAAAATAGGTTTAGATCCTACTATTTTATGGAATAGAATGATGCAGCCTGAATCTACACCTAACGCAATTGCAGTCCTAGATGAAATTGACCAAGATATTATTAATCTGCTCCGGACTGACGGAAGAATATCATTCACCGAAGTCGGTAAACGCTTAGATATACCAGAAGCTACGGCTCGCTATCGTGTGCAGCGGCTTCTGCAATCAGGGATTGTTCAAGTTATCGCGTGGCCTAACCCAGAAAAACTAGGCACTCCTCACGTTGTAATTGTCTCGCTAATTGTTGAGAATAGTCAGATTGACTCGATCGCCAGAGCCTTAGAACAGATGGTGGAAGTACGGTTTGTTGCCATCACAGCTGGACACTACGACATCATCGCAGATGTATTTTTTGGTAACTATACTGAAGTCACTGCTTTCTTTGAGAAAATGAAGCGCATCCCCGGAATCATTCAGCATGACTCACACTTCATCCTGAAACTATTGAAGGCTGAATACAAGTACACCCTTTCCTCGACATAGCTATCCGGTTGAGTTTTAGGGAGAAAGTGTTAAGTTTTTAATCTCAGAAAATCGGAGTTAATTGCACCACGGATTCATAAATCCTGATGGTTCCTTCTTTGCAATTGAGAGTATTATTTTCAACTGTTGCGGGCAAACAGGAATAATGGCGCGAATAAAAAATGCGCGGTATAGTGAATGAACATCTACAACTTCTACCTCAACTGGCTTTAGAGTAATTAGGCGGTAGAGGTCATTGAAAGATTGTGGAGGTAAGGAAGTTAGCGAGATTGATGCAAGAGCAAGGGCTTAGGGATTGCGCTACTCATTTGCTAACTGTGTCGAATAATCTGCTTACCTACCCTAAAGATAGGTCTGGTACTATGCCTAACACACGGCAATTCAATGAAACTGAAGTCACCGATTTTATTGAAAACGAGGTGTAGATTAGGAGAAATCTAGGATTTCAGGGATTACAAAATGAGTTTGACAACGATTGAGTCGTCAACGTGTCAAACATGCTCATGCAATATCAAGCATTATAATGCGATATCTCCGGTTCATAGGAGTTGAATAATTGGTCTTGATGACGCTTAATATTGGTTGTAGTGGAGGTATAAAACTTTTACTTAGACGCTGTATAAGTTTTGGAAGGATGAAATTTCCTGATGTTTGAGAGTATGGTCTTATCTCTCAACAACTCTATTGTTAGATGTGCTGTAGTGCCTGGAATTGGATCAGGTGCGGATGCGATCGCTGAATGGATTCGCTGAGTGGAGATTCCCTCACTGACTGTCTGAAGCTCAAGCATCAAGAATGGCATCAATATAGCGCTTGTATCACGTTCTGTAAAATAGAGACCATGCCAAATTGCCATGCTCTGTCCAATCTAAAGAATGAATTCAGGAGTCGATCATGTCTACCGAATCTGATGCGCAAAGTATGGCTCTCGATTCAGCGCTGATTGTTGAGAATGAAATGATTCCTGGCGGAGCCTATTGGTCTCGCATGATTCAACATGGCACAACACTGCGAATTGCCGCACCTGAAGGCTCTAGAGGCGTTGCTCTCCTCTGCTACAATGCCGATAATCTGATCGAGCGATATAACGCTGCTGACACCGCTAAAATTCAGTTCAATGCGTTCTTGAAGAAGGGAATGCTGCTCTACTCCGATATGGGACGCGTACTGTTCTCTATTACGGAAGATACCTGTGGCTTACACGATATGCTGAGCGGATGCAGTAACGTCGTGACCAATGCGAAGTACGGCGAAGGTGATTTTAAGAACTCACGCGATAACTTCATGCTGGCGTTAACTAAGCGGAATCTGGGCAAAAAAGACATCATGCCTAACCTCAATCTGTTCACTCGGATTGCGGTTGATCCAGAAGGAAACTTAGCTTGGACAGAACAAACAGCTCAGCCTGGAAACTTTATCGATTTACGGGCAGAGATGAATGTGTTGGCGGTTCTATCCAACTGTCCACATCCGCTCGATCCTAGTACGGTTTACGATGCCAAGCCCATTCAGGCGATCGTCTGGAAATCGCCGCTTCCTGCTGATGACGATCGCTGTAGAATAGGCAATCCTGAGGCAATTCGGGGCTTTCAAAATACGGATGCCCTGTTTGCATGAGCATCCCCTGCTTGAAACTTCCACCTCAGAACCTTGAGAATAAACAGGAGCCTTTCTATGACTTCAACTTTTATGCCGCAGCTTGATCCGAAGTTGGCAATTTATGATCAGGTGCTGCCTGCCCGCAAACCTTGGGCGCAGGTGATCAAGAAAGGGCAAACGCTGCGAATTGTGGACTTGGGCGGCAATCAGGCTGTTGATTTCTTGGTATAGAACCCATTTGAGATCTTAAGAAGATGCTGCAAGCCTCTTCACCATTAGCCTAACGAAGCAGAGGTGAATCTTGGTCGTGGCATTCGGCAATGTCCGCTCAAAGTTTTTCACGAGAATTTTG
>JAESFK010000233.1_pt1 | contig 36097 bp, 36 predicted proteins | sample 9269391 | NCBI WGS metagenome assembly JAESFK01 (sample SAMN14506231, study PRJNA617097) | algae metagenome | isolation source: Drouetiella hepatica UHER 2000/2452 and co-occurring heterotrophs from... | place: Slovakia: Slovak Paradise National Park, Hrabusice, Kosice Region | collected 2000-01-01
CGAACCAGCGGGTGCGGCCGGTCGGTGTCGCGAGGACGACCTCCCCGAGCCCGGAGCGCTCGGCGCCGACGAGGCGCAGGACGAGTGCGATCCCGGCCGCCGAGACGGCGGCGGCGACGAAGTGGACCTCGGTCGCGACGTAGATGTCGGCGAAGGTCCCGGTCGTGCCGCCGAGGCTCTCGAGCACCTCCCGGATGCCGGCATCCGACCCCATCTCGGTCACCGCGCCGAGCAGCGACCCGACGAGGGCGCCGCCGAGCAGCATGCCGACGACCCAGCCGATGATCGTCCCGCGGGCCTGGCGGACCACGAGCGACACCGGCCCGGTCAGCAATCGACCGGCCCGGCGTGGCCCGTTCCGGGCGGGGATGATGCCGGCGCCGAGGTCGCGGCGGTCGAGGACGGCCAGCGCGAGGAGCACCCCGCCGACGAGGGTGAGCACGCCGAGCAGCAGGACCCACTGGCGGTTCGCGCCGTAGGCCTCGACCCGGCCGGCCCAGCCCAGCGGCGAGAGCCATCCGAGCGCGTGCACGACCGTCCCGGCGTCGGCCGAGTCGGCCATCGCCCGCAGGGCGTACATCGCCCCGAGGAAGCCGAAGCCGAGCCCGGCCGCACCACGCGTGGTGGAGGCCAGCTGCACGACGACCGCCGAGACACCGACCATCGCCAGCCCGGCGGTGAGCCAGGCCACGGCGAAGGCGGCACTGCCGGCGGGGTCCATCCCGAGGGCGGCCAGGCCCGCGCCGGAGAGCACCGCGGCGAGGACGACGGCGATGCTCGCGAAGGTGCTCGCCGCGGCGAGCGGCGCCCAGCGGCCGACGACGCCGGACCCGAGCAGCTCGAGGCGACCCTCGTCCTCCTCGGTACGGGTGTGCCGGCGGACGACGACGAAGGCGAGGACGGCGGTGAGGAAGGCGCCCATCATCACCGTCTTGAGGACGGCGAACGCGTCGGCGGTCTCGGACGGGATCGGCCCGTACATGGCGACGATGGACGGGTTGGTGATCACCGTGGCCAGGCCGCTCGAGGCGGCCTCGTCGGTGGGGTAGAGCGCCAGGGTCGCCTGGGCCGAGCCCACGGCGAGGACGACGAGACCGAGGACGCTGCTCGGGACGAGGATGCGGTCGCGCCGCCACGCGAGGCGCAGGAGGGGCCCGAACCCGGTGAGCTGCGTGGACACCGGGATGCCGCGGGCGAGCGACCCGGTCGGTGCGGTGGTGGTGGTCATGCCGGCTGTGCCTCGCTCTCGCGGACCCCGGCCCCGGTGCCCTGGTAGCGGGCGAGGAAGAGCTCCTCGAGCGTCGGCGGCTGGACGGTGAGCCCGGTGACCCCGCGCTGCCCGAGGTCGGCGACCAGCCCGCTGAGGTGGTCGGCGTCCACGGAGCAGCGCACGTCGGCGCCGTCGACCGTCACGTCGTGGGTGCCGGGCCAGGACCGCGCCTCGGCGAGGTCGACGGGGCGCGCGAGCACGGCGTGGACGCGGGTGCGGGTGAGGTGGCGCAGCTCGGCGAGGGTGCCGGAGTCGACGATCGTCCCGGACCGCACGATGCTCACCCGGTCGCAGGCCCGCTCGACCTCGCTGAGGATGTGGCTCGAGAGCAGCACGGTGCGACCGTCCTCCTTGAGCGCGGTGAGCTCGCTCTGGAAGACCTCCTCCATCAGGGGGTCGAGGCCGGCGGTCGGCTCGTCGAGGACGAGCAGCGGGACGTCGCTGGCGAGCGCGGCGACGAGGGCGACCTTCTGCCGGTTGCCCTTGCTGTAGGCCTTGCCCTTCTTCGTCTCGTCGAGCTCGAAGCGCTCGACGAGACGGCGACGCCGGGCCTCGTCGACCCCGCCGCGCAGCCGGCCGAGCAGGTCGATGACCTCGCCGCCGCTGAGGCTCGGCCAGAGCACGACGTCGCCGGGGACGTAGGCGATCCGCCGGTGGAGGTCGGTCGCGTCGCGCCAGGGGTCGCACCCGAGCACGGTGGCGGTGCCGCCGTCGGCGCGCAGCAAGCCGAGGAGGATGCGGATGGTCGTCGACTTGCCGGCGCCGTTGGGGCCGAGGAAGCCGTGGACCTCGCCCTCGCGCACGGTGAGGTCGAGGCCGTCGAGGGCGGTGGTGCGCCCGAAGGTCTTGGTGAGCCCGGAGACGGTGATGGCATCGGTCACGCCCTCGAAGGTACACCGTGTTCAGAAGTTTGTGAATGTTGTAATGTGGCGCCATGGCCAAGGCACCCTCCGACGTGATCCCCGACCCTCCCGCCGACGTCGTGGAGCGGCTCGGTGGCGCCCTCGCCGAGATCGGCATCCCGCTCCAGTCCGCCCGGGTCTTCGCCGCCCTCCTCGCCACCGAGGACGGGCGGCGCACCTCTGCCCAGCTCGTCGACCTGCTCGGCATCAGCCCTGCGGCCGTTTCCGGCGCGGTGCGCTACCTCACCCAGCTCCGGATGATCCGACGGGAGCGCGAGCGGGGTTCGCGCCGCGACGTCTACGTGGCGCTCGACGACGCCTGGCACGACATGATGATGCAGACCGACCAGCTCTACGCGCCGATCCTCGCGGCGCTGCGGGGGGCGCGCGACGGCCTCGGGGATGACAGCCGAGCCGGTGACCGGATGCAGCTCTCCGCCGAGTTCCTCGAGTTCATCTCCCGGGAGATGAGCGCCATCAACGACCGCTGGGACGAGTACAAGGCGACGCGGGCCGGCGCCGAGGCCTCGGCCGGTCGGCGCGCCCGCGTCGGCTGAGCGGCCCGGCTTCGCGGACGCGTCGGTGCCGGCCACGCCGCCCGGCGTAGACTCGGCCTCCTCATGAACGACGATGCCCTCCTCGCCGCGCTCGGCGAGCGCATCACCTCGCTGTCACCCGAGCTCACCGACATCCGGCGGGACGTCCACGCCCACCCCGAGCTGTCCCGCGAGGAGACGCGCACGACCGAGATGGTGGTCCGCCGACTCGATGCGGCGGGGGTCGCCGTCCGGCTGATGCCCGGCACCGGCGTCCTCGCCGATCTCGGTGCGCCCGAACCCGTCTACCGCATCGCGCTGCGAGCCGACATGGACGCCCTCCCGGTGCGCGAGCGCTCGGGCGTGGAGTTCGCCTCCACCGACCCGGGCGTCTGCCACGCCTGCGGGCACGACGTGCACGTCGCCGCGCTCATCGGCGCCGTGCTGGCGCTGCACACCGTCGAGGAGTCGCTCGCCGAGCGGGGCATCGCGGTGCGGGCCGTCTTCCAGGCCGCCGAGGAGGTCATGCCCGGCGGCGCGCTCGACGCGATCACCGCCGGCGCGCTCGAGGGGGTCGACAGCATCTTCGCGGTGCACTGCGACCCGAGCATCGACGTCGGCGAGGTCGGTCTGCGCGAGGGGGCGCTCACCGCTGCCGCCGACCAGATCGCCGTGACGCTCCACGGGCGCGGCGGGCACACCTCGCGCCCGCAGCTCACCGAGGACCTCGTCTACGCGCTCGCCAAGGTCGTCACCGACGTGCCCGGGGTGCTCGGGCGGCGGCTCGACCCACGAACCGGCGCGGCCCTGGTCTGGGGGAAGATCGAGGCCGGCCGGGTCGCCAACGTCATCCCGTCCACGGGCGAGTGCCGCGGCACGCTGCGGATGCTCGACGCGGAGTCGTGGCTCACCGTCGGGCCGCTGCTCGAGGAGATCGTCCACGGCGTGGTGCAGCCGTACGGCGTGCAGGCCAAGATCGAGCGGCTCAAGGGGGTCCCGCCGGTCGTCAACACCGCCGACGGCATCTCGTCGCTGCGCCGGGCCGCGCTGGCCTGCCGGCTGAGCCCGGTGCCGACGGCGCAGTCCCTCGGCGGCGAGGACTTCGCCTGGTACCTCGACCACTGCACCGGCGCGATGGCCCGCCTCGGCACCCGCACGCCCGGTGGCCCCACCTACGACCTGCACCAGGGCGACCTCGTCGTCGACGAGCGCGCGATCGCCCTCGGGGCGCGGCTGCTCGCGACGGCGGCCGTCGTCCGCGGGCTGGACGCGCGGCGCTCCGCCGTCCCGCAGGAGGAGTCGTGACGACGCCCACCCCCGAGGTCGACTGGGAGGCGCTGCGGGTCGAGGCGGTGCGGATGACCACGCTCGCCTACTGCCCGTACAGCGGCTTCCCCGTCGGGGTCGCCGGGCTGGTCGACGACGGCCGGGTCGTGTCCGGCTGCAACGTCGAGAACGCCGGCTACGGGGTCACCCTGTGCGCCGAGTGCGGGATGGTCTCCACCCTGCACGCCACCGGCGGCGGGCGGCTCGTGGCCGTCTGGTGCGTCGACGGTCGCGGCGACACCCTGATGCCGTGCGGCCGCTGCCGACAGCTGCTGTGGGAGAACGGAACTCCCGACACCCTGCTCCAGACGCCCGAGGGCATCCTCACGATGCGCGAGGTGCTGCCGCAGGCCTTCGGTCCGGAGGACCTCGAGACCCGCCGCCCGTAGCCGGCACGGCCCTGAAGGTGGTTCTGGCCGCGGCCTCCGTCCTGCCATGATGGGCGGATGACCGAAGCCTTCGACGCCGTCGACGTCATCCTCGCCAAGCGCGACCGCCACGAGCTCTCCGACGAGCAGATCCGCTGGGTCGTCGACGCCTACACGCGCGGGGTCGTCGCCGAGGAGCAGATGAGCTCGCTCGCGATGGCCATCCTCCTCAACGGGATGACCCGACGCGAGATCGCCACGTGGACCGGCGCGATGATCGCCAGCGGCGAGCGGATGGACTTCTCCGGCCTGTCCCGCCCGACCGCCGACAAGCACTCCACCGGCGGCGTCGGCGACAAGATCACCCTCCCGCTGGCCCCGCTCGTCGCCGTGTTCGGTGTCGCGGTGCCGCAGCTCTCCGGGCGCGGGCTCGGCCACACCGGCGGCACGCTCGACAAGCTCGAGTCGGTCGCCGGGTGGCAGGCGGCCCTGTCCAACGAGGCGATGATGCGCCAGCTCGAGGACGTCGGCGCCGTCATCTGCGCGGCCGGCTCGGGCCTGGCTCCCGCCGACAAGAAGCTCTACGCGTTGCGCGACGTCACCGGCACGGTCGAGGCCATCCCACTCATCGCCTCCTCGATCATGAGCAAGAAGATCGCCGAGGGCACCGGCGCGCTGGTGCTCGACGTCAAGGTCGGCAGCGGCGCCTTCATGAAGACCCGCGAGGACGCCACCGAGCTGGCCCGCACGATGGTCGACCTCGGCACCGACGCCGGCGTCACGACGGTCGCGCTGCTCACCGACATGTCCACGCCGCTCGGCCTGACCGCCGGCAACGCCCTCGAGGTGCGCGAGTCGGTCGAGGTGCTCGCCGGCGGCGGGCCGGAGGACGTCGTCGAGCTCACGGTCCGGCTGGCCGAGGAGATGCTCGACGCGGCCGGCCGCGGTGGCCAGGACGTGCGCGCCACGCTCACCGACGGACGGGCGATGGACGCCTGGCGGCGGATGATCGCCGCCCAGGGTGGCGACCCCGACGCCCCCCTGCCCGTCGCACAGCACACCGAGGAGGTGCTGGCCCCCGCCGACGGCGTCGTCACGCAGATGGACGCCTACGGCGTGGGCGTCGCGGCCTGGCGGCTCGGTGCCGGCCGGGCCCGCAAGGAGGACCCGGTGCAGGCCGGTGCGGGCGTCGAGCTGCACGTCAAGCCGGGCGCCACCGTCCGCGCGGGCGAGCGGATGATGACACTCCACACCGATACTCCCGACCGGTTCGAGCGGGCCAAGGAGGCCCTCGAGGGAGCGGTGTTCATCGCCCCCGAGGGCTCGCGCCCGGCCATCGGTCCCGTCGTCATCGACCGGATCGCCTGATGTCCGCCGCCCCGACCGCCGAGGTCGTCCGCCGCGCGCCGAAGGCCCTCCTCCACGACCACCTCGACGGCGGCGTGCGGCCCGCCACCGTCGTCGAGCTCGCCGAGTCCTCCGGCTACGACGGCCTGCCGACGACCGACCCCGCCGCCCTCGGCACGTGGTTCCGCGACGCCGCCGACTCCGGCTCGCTCGTGCGCTACCTCGAGACGTTCTCGCACACCGTCGCCGTCATGCAGACCGAGGAGCAGCTGAGCCGCGTCGCCCGCGAGTGCGCCCTCGACCTCGCCGCCGACGGCGTCGTCTACGCCGAGTCGCGCTTCGCCCCCGAGCTGCACATCGAGGGCGGGCTGCCGCTCGAGCGGGTCGTCGAGGCGGTGCTCGCCGGGTTCCGCGAGGGCGAGCAGGAGGCGGCCGCCGCCGGCACACCCATCCGGATGCGGGCCCTGCTCACCGCGATGCGCCACGCGGCTCGCTCGCGCGAGATCGCCGAGCTGGCCGTGGCCTACCGCGACCGCGGCGTCGGCGGCTTCGACATCGCCGGTGCCGAGGCCGGCTTCCCGCCCACCCGGCACCTCGACGCCTTCGAGTACCTGCGTCGCGAGAACGCGCACTTCACGATCCACGCGGGGGAGGCGTTCGGGCTGCCGTCGATCTGGGAGGCGATCCAGTGGTGCGGGGCCGACCGGCTCGGGCACGGCGTGCGCATCGTCGACGACATCACGGTCGTCGACGACGGCGCCGCCACGCTCGGGCTGCTGTCCGCCTACGTGCGCGACCGCCGCATCCCACTCGAGATGTGCCCGAGCTCGAACATCCAGACCGGTGCGGCCGAGTCGGTTGCGGCGCACCCGATCTCGCTGCTCAAGCAGCTCCGCTTCCGGGTGACGGTGAACACCGACAACCGGCTCATGTCGGGCACGTCGATGTCGCGCGAGATGCAGCTGCTCGTCGACGAGGCCGGCTGGACGCTCGCGGACCTGCGCTGGGTGACCATCAACGCGATGAAGTCGGCGTTCCTTCCGTTCGACGAGCGGCTCGAGCTCATCGAGCACGTCGTCAAGCCCGGGTACGCGGCCCTGGGGGCCTGACCACCGGCTCGGCGACGCCGGTCAGGCGAGGGGGTCGGCGCCGACGACGCGGCGGCGCAGGGCGTCCTCGCGCGCGAGCCGGTCGGTGTCGCGGCGGCGCCGCTCGGCGATCACCGCCGAGAGCACGTACTCCTGGTGGTAGCCCGGCGGGGGAGCGGGCGCGACGTAGCGCAGGACCTCGACGAGCAGCTCGCGGCCGAGGGGCTCGCGCGACGACGGCACGAGCGAGCCTGCGCGGGAGAGGAACTGCCGCACGGCGACGGTCAGCCCGGCGGGCAGGGCGGCGACGTCGGCGGTGGTCGCCCACGCGGCGAGCGGCGGCGGCATCTGCGGGGGCGGGAGCAGGCGCATCTTCGAGCGCTGGCTGATGACGTAGGTGCCGGCCGCGTAGTCGCCGAGGCGCTTGCTGCGCGCGCTGACGACGGAGCTGACGAGGGCCGGGATGCCGACGAAGGGCGGCAGCCAGAGCTCGACGAACCCGACGAGGGCGCGGGTGATGGCGTGCCGCGCGGTGATCGGGCCGCCGTCGTCGCGCACGACCCGCAGGCCGAGCGCGAGCTTGCCGAGGGTACGGCCGCGGGTCAGCGTCTCGACGGTGGCGGGGACGGCGACCGTGACGGTGACGACGGCGACGAGCATCAGGGCGGTCGCGACGGCCTCGCTCGTCTCGGCGACGAGGGCGCCGACGGTCCACACGGCGGCGATGAGGAGCACGATGGCGACGAGGAGGTCGATGATCCCGCTCGCGGCACGGGTCATCGTCCCGGCGACGGGCAGCTCGACGGCGACGCCCTCGCCGGTGACGACGTCCTCGGACGCGTACGCCCGGTAGCCGGCTGCCTGGCCCCCGGTGTTCTCCACGGGGACAGGCTATCCGGCGGCCCCGGCCGGGTGGGTCGCCTAGGCTGCTTCCGTGGACCTCGACGCCTACGTGGCCGCGCACCAGGCGCAGTGGAACCGGCTGGAGACCCTCGTGGGCCAGCGCCGGCACTCCGGTGCCGAGGCCGACGAGCTGCTCGACCTCTACCAGCGCGTGTCCACGCACCTGTCGGTGGTCCGGTCCTCGAGCCCCGACCCGGCCGTCGTCGCCCACCTGTCCTCGCTCGTCGCGCGCGCCCGGCTGGCCACCGCCGGGCGGCGCACCGGCACCTGGGCCGCGCTGCTCGGCTTCTTCACGACGACCTTCCCGGCAGCGCTGTACCGGCTGCGCTGGTGGTGGGTCACCACGGCGCTGGCCAACGTCGCGGTCGCGTTCGCCGTGGGGTGGTACGCGTACCGCCACCCGCAGGTGTGGACCTCGCAGATGACCCAGCAGGAGATCGACTCCTTCGTCGGCACCGACTTCGAGCAGTACTACTCCGAGTACGCGCACCTCGACTTCACCGGGCTCGTCTGGACGAACAACGCCTGGGTGTCCGCGCAGGTCATCGCCCTGGGGATCCTCGGGCTGCCGGTGATCTACATCCTCGCGACGAACGTGCTCAACGTCGGCCTCGCCGGGGCACTCATGGCCTACCACGACCGGACGGGGCTCTTCTTCGGGCTGATCCTCCCGCACGGGCTGCTCGAGCTCACCGCGATCTTCGTCGCCGGGGCGGTCGGGCTGCGCATCTGCTGGGCGTGGATCAGCCCGGGGCCGCTGCCGCGCGGGCAGTCGCTGGCCCGCGAGGCCCGCACCGCGGTCGGGGTCGCGCTCGGGCTGGTCGTCGTCCTCTTCGTCAGCGGCGTCATCGAGGGCTTCGTGACCCCGTCCGGGTTGCCGACCTGGGCGCGCATCACCATCGGGGTGCTCGCCGAGGCGGCGTTCCTGCTCTACGTCTTCGTCGTCGGCCGGGCCGCGGTGGCGCGGGGCGCGACCGGTGACGTCACCTCCCGCGACGCCGGCGACACGGTCCCCGTCGCCGCCTGAGCACCATCGGCGCCGCTCAGTCCTCCAGGTAAGCGAGCTGGTTGCCCCAGGGGTCGGCGAAGGCGAACATCGGCGGCGCCCCGTCGAGGTGGAGCACCCGGTCGTTGTGCAGGGCCGCGTCCGAGTCGGCCAGCCGGTCGTGCGCGTCCTGCGCGGACGAGGTCCCGAGCCGCACGGCGACGGGGATCTCGCTGTCCGGTGGGAGCAGGAGGAGGGGGACGTCGGAACCCGGCGGCAGGACCTGCACCAGGCGGGCGCCGGGCCAGATCTCCGCGTCGAGCACGACCTCGCACCCCAGGACGTCCCGGTAGAAGGCGATGGCGGCGTCCTGGTCGGGAACAGGCACGGTCACGCTGAGGACTCGCGTCGTCATGGTCATGCCAGGACAGACCGACCGGCCGTCCCCGACTCATCGGTCGCTGCTCAGTCCAGCCAGGTGCGCAGGGCGCCCGCACTCGCGACGTAGGCCAGGAGCAGCACCGTCGACAGCGCGATGGTGCTCACGTGGAGGCGTCGCGCCCGCCGCGTCAGGGCCGGTCCTCGGCACAGCAGGGCCGACCCGCTGACGAAGGCCGCCAGCCCGGCGGCCACCGGGCCGAGGAAGGCCCCGACCAGGAAGCCCGCGACCCAGAGGCCGTCGAGGGCGGCGGGGACCTCGAGGCCGGCCACGTGGACCGGCAGGGCGACGAACACGAGGAAGGCCACGCCGCAGGCCACGGCGACGGCACTGCCGAGCACGGCATCGCGGTCGGCCTGTCGAGTGGTCGCCGCCTGCACCTGCCGCATCGGGCCAGCGTGACACCTTCGGTGAGCCGTGACCAGACCCCGGCCCGGTGAGGTCCGGCCGGACCCGGTTGCCACGGCCCGGGGTTGTGGCGAGGATCGAGCGGGTACCCGCACGGTGACCCCGCCCCGAGGAGGACCCATGAGCTCGGTCGAGAAGCTGTCACCCCAGGTGGCCTGGACGCGTCGCCTCGAGGAGCTGGACGCCCTCGACGGTGCCGTCGCCGCCGTCGAGCCGCTCGTCGGGGAGGCCTTCGCCACCGGCGTCCGGGGGAGGGTCCTGCGCGGTGAGTGGCTGGGGCACGCGGTGCACCCCGTCCTCACGGACTTCGTGCTCGGCAGCTGGACCTCCGCGACCCTCCTCGACCTGGTCGGCGGCAAGGACGCCCGCGGCGCCGCGCAGAAGCTCGTCGGCGCCAGCCTCCTGGCGGTCGGGCCGACGGCGTGGACCGGATGGGCCGAGTGGTCGGAGTCGGGCCAGCGCGACAAGCGGGTCGGCCTCGTCCACGCGGTGACGAACGGGGTGGCCATCGGCCTCTACGCGGCGTCCTGGCTCTCCCGTCGGCGCGGCCGGCACTCCACGGGAGCAGCCCTCGGCCTCGCCGGCGCCGGGGTCGCCTCCGTCGGCGGATACCTCGGGGGCCACCTCGCCTCGGCGCGCAAGGTCGGCAGCCGTCACCCCGCCTTCGCCGAGGCAGGCTAGAGCAGGCCCTCGCGCTTGAGGGCGAGGTAGTGGTCGGCGAGCCGGACGGCGAGGTCCTCCGGCGGGGCGTCGATGACGTCGACCCCGAGCCGGCCCAGGGCATCGGCCGCCCCGCGGCGCAGGGCCGTGGTGCGCTCGGCGGCCACGGCGCCCCACACCTCCTCGGACCCGTCGCGCGCCACGCGCATCCGCTTGAGCACCGGGTCGGACACCGAGGCGACGACGACGCGGTGGTGCGCCACGAGCGCCGGGAGCACGGGCACCAGCCCCTCCTCGACCGCCGCCGGCTCCAGGGGCGTGAGGAGCACCACGAGCGAGCGGTGCGTCGAGCGGGTGACCTCGGCGGCCAGCACACCCCAGTCGGTCTCGACGAGCTGCGGGTCCACTGGCGCGAGCGTGCTGATGACGTCGTGCAGCAGCGTGGCGCGGTCGGCGCCGGTGATGCGGGCGTGGACGCGCCGGTCGCCGGCCACGACCTGCACCCGGTCGCGGGCGTGCCCGGCCAGGGCCGTGAGCAGCAGGGCGGCGTCCATCGCGGCGTCGAGCCGAGGCGCGTCGTCGACCCGTCCCGCGCTGGTGCGCCCGGTGTCGACGACGATGACGATGCGCCGGTGCTGCTCGGGCTGCCAGGTGCGCACGACGAGGTGGCGTCGGCGCGCGGTGGCCCGCCAGTCGATGGAGCGGACGTCGTCGCCGTCGACGTAGTCGCGCAGGCTGTCGAACTCGGTGCCCTGGCCCCGGGTGCGGACGGCTGCCCGCCCGTCGAGCTCGCGCAGCACGGCCAGCCGGCTCGGCAGGTGCTTGCGCGAGGGGAAGGCGTGCAGCACGCGGACGCGACCCGGCACCTCGACCGAGCGCTGGCGGGCTGCCAGTCCCAACGGCCCGAGGAGGCGCAGCGTCACGCGGTCGGCGACCCGGTCTCCACGGCGCGTCGGCACGAGGACCGTGGTCACGCGCCGTCGTTCGCCTCCGGGCACCGACACCGTGTGCCGGCCGGGTTTCGTTCCGGCAGAAGGCGGCCAGCCGTCCCGGACCAGTCCGCGCGCCGTCCGGCCGGACGTGTTCTCGAGGACCAGCGACGTCGACACCGACTCCCCGAGACGCACCTGGAGCGCCTCGCCCTCCCGCACCAGCCGCACCCGCGAGGGCGAGGCCGCGAGCAGCAGGTCGACGCCGACGACGACGAGCCACACGAGCAGCCACGCCCCGACCGTCGACCCCGCCGGCCGCAGCACGACGGGGACGAGGCCGAGGAGGAGCAGCGCCGCGGCGCGCGTCGTCAGGGCCATCAGCGAGGGACGGGGACCGACGCCAGCACGCTGTGCAGCACGGAGGTCACCGACGTGCCCTCGAGCTCGGCCTCGGGGCGGAGCATCAGGCGGTGGGCGAGCGTGGCGACGGCGAGGGCCTTGACGTCGTCCGGGGTCACGTAGTCGCGCCCGCTGAGCCACGCCCAGGCCCGGCTCGTCGCGAGCAGGGCCGTCGCGCCACGCGGCGAGACGCCCAGGGCCAGCGACGGCGAGTGCCGCGTCGCGCGGGCGATGTCGACGACGTAGCCGATGACCTCGTCGGACACCTGCACCCGGCGCACCGCCGAGGCGCCGGCCTCGACGTCGGCGGCCGTCGCGACCGGACGGATGCCCGCCGCCCCGAGGTCGCGCGGGTCGAAGCCCGACGCGTGCCGGCGCAGCACCGACATCTCGTCGGCGCGCTCGGGCACCGGCAGGACGACCTTGAGGAGGAAGCGGTCGAGCTGGGCCTCGGGCAGCGGGTAGGTGCCCTCGTACTCGACGGGGTTCTGCGTGGCGGCGACGAGGAACGGCGCCTCGAGCTGGTGGGCCGTCCCGTCGACCGAGACCTGCCGCTCCTCCATCGCCTCGAGCAGTGCGGACTGGGTCTTCGGCGGTGTCCGGTTGATCTCGTCGGCGAGCAGCAGGTTCGTGAACACCGGGCCCGGCCGGAACGAGAAGTCGCTCTCCCGGGCGTCGTACACGAGCGACCCGGTGAGGTCGCCGGGCATGAGGTCGGGGGTGAACTGGACGCGCTTGGTGCCGACGTCGAGGGAGGCCGCGAGCGAGCGGACGAGCAGGGTCTTCGCCACTCCCGGTACGCCCTCGAGGAGGATGTGGCCGCGGCAGAGCAGCGCGACGAGCATCCCGGCGACGGCGGCGTCCTGGCCGACGACGGCCTTGGCGACCTCCTCGCGGACCCGGACGAGCGCGGCTCGGGCGTCTCCGGCCGCGGCCCCGACCGGGGGAGCGGGCGTGCTGGGGATCTCTGTCATGACGTACGGACCTTCTCCTCGAGGTGGGCGAGCTGCTGGGCGAGGGTGACGAGGGCGGCGTCGTCGACCGGGGTGGCTCCGCGTAGGAGCAGGTCGACGTCGACGGCGGGGATGCCGGCCGCGGCCGCGACGGCCGGCACGAGGGCGTCGACGGGGGTCCCGACGGGGAGGCCGAGGCGGGGGGCGAGCCGTCCGACGGCGGACCGGCGCAGCACGGCGGCGGCCCGGCTGCGGTCGGCCGCGGCGCGGTAGAGCTCGGCACGGCTCTCCGTGGTCTCGGCCGCACGGACGACGACGGGCAGCGGCTCGGGCACGAGCCGCCCGAGCCGGCGGCCGCGGGCCAGCGCGAACGCGACGAAGGCCAGCGCGAGCAGGGCCGACCCCGGGCCGACCCACTCGGGCCACACGGTCTGGTCGGTCGTCGACGGGTTGAGCGAGGCGTCCTCGAAGTCCGGGTGGTACCAGACGAGGTGTGGCGAGCCGCCGAGGAGCCGGACGACGAGCCCGGCGTGGTCGGACTCGGTGACGAAGCGGTTGGTCGCCGCATCGGGCATGCCGAGCACCGTGACCGGCGCCCGGTCCGCGCGCGCCGGCACCTCGACGGCGGCGAAGCCGGCCGGTGCGTCGGGCCCGTCCGCCCCGGTCGGGAAGCAGCCGCGGGCCCCGTCCCGCCGCGCCTCGGCGCTCGGCACGATGGCCCAGGACAGCCGCGTGACCTCGTCACCGCCGTCGACCCACGGCAGCGAGCAGTCGGCCGGCCCGGGCTCCTCCGCCGCGAGCGCGGCCGACAGCCCGAGCCCGAGGCGCTCGAGCACCCGCGGGGCTCCGTCGAGGAGGACGACGCGGTCGGCGCCGCGCGTGCCGTCCAGGAGGGTGCGCGCCGCGGTGTCGGTGAGGAGGTCGGAGTTGCCGACGACGACGGTGGCGCCGCGGCCGTCCCCGGCGGCGTCGACGGCCTCCTCGGAAGTGCTCACGACGTCGACGTCGATGCCCTGGTCGCGAAGGACCTCGACCAGGGCCCTCGTGCCGGACTGCCCGGTGCCGTCGGGGTGGAGGTAGTCCTCCGGTGGCGGGCTGCCGGCGGCGAAGGCGATGAGGGCGCCGCCGACGACCAGCACGAGCGCCCAGAGCAGGGCGGCCCGCCCGCGCCGGAGGGTGCGCCGTCCGTCGACCCCGGGCGCGGCGATGCCGCCGGTCGCGGTGACCCCGGGTGGCTCGGTGGTCGGCGCGCTCACGACGCGGCCCCGGAGGTGGAGTCGGCGAGGTCGGGGGCTGGGTGGCCGGGGCGGGCGGGACGGGCCGCGGAGAGCCGGTCGTCGAGCGCGAGCACGGCCCGGGCGGTCTCCTCGCCCGCCCGGCGGTGCCCGTAGCGGACGGCGTCGAAGGCGTCGGCGGCGGCGAGGAGCGGCCCGTCCTCGCCGGGGAAGGGCGTGGTGAGCGCGAGCGCGACCTCGTGGGCCGTGCGGCCCGGGGCGTCGTCGAGGACGACCCGCTCGACCGCTCCCTTGGCCACGGCCCGGACCCCGTCGAGCACGGCGGCGTCCCAGTCGCCGCGGGCCAGCGCGGCCCGCGCCGAGGCCCGCAGCTGCGCGGCCGGCACGTCCGGGACGTCGAGGACACCGACGCCCGCCCCGTCACCGGAGCGACCGACCTCGCGGCGCAGGACCCGCCACAGGACGAGGCCGATGACGGCGAGCACCAGCCCCACCGCGATCGGCACGACGACGGACGGCAGCCCGCCCGCCGGCGAGGAGTTCAGCAGGTCGTCGATGAACTCGCGGAGACGCTCGAGCAGGCTCGGCTGGGCGGTGTACCGGGGGCTGGTCAGCTCCTCCTCCAGCCAGCGCCGGGCCTCGTCCGAGGTGGGGTCGAGCGGTGCGTCGAACGGGGTCACGGTGTGGTCGTCGGCCAGGGCGGCTCGGCGGCTCCCTGCGTGGCCTGGATGAGCCGGACGTCCAGGCCCTCGGTGCGGATCCGCGCGTCGACGTAGAGCAGGGCGTCGACCCCGGCGCTGAACGGCGTGGTCAGGGCACCGGTCAGGAGGCCGGCGATGCCCGTGGTCACGGTCTGCAGGACGAGGAGCTCGGACCCGGCACCCGACCCGTCGCCGGAGGCCAGGGCGATGACGACGAACAGGCCGAAGGTGATCGGCACGGTGATGAGCGTGGCCGCGGTCCCGACGATGAACGCGGTGAGCAGGCGGAGCCCGAAGATCCTCCAGAACGGTCCGCGCAGCGGGCTCCCGACGAGGCTCCACGAGCGGCGCAGGCCGCCGATGACCCCCGCGCGCTCGAGGACGATCGCCGGGGTGGCGAAGGACCACTTGGTCGCGAGGAGGATCAGCGCGACCACGGTGGCGAGGATCGCGACGAACACGAGCAGGACGGTCAGGCCGACGCTGTCCCCGCCCGCCTCGTAGGAGTAGACGATGAGGCCGATCGGGATGCCCGCCGTGACGAGCAGCACGAGGACGAAGGCCAGGGCGGTGACCAGCACCGCTCCCACCATCGCGAGCACGCGGCCGCGCGTGGCGCGCCACACCTCACCCATCGAGACCTTGCGCCCGAGCACGGCCTGCCCGACGACCTGGGCCAGGAAGCCGGCGAGGAGGATCGCCGAGAAGGACTGCCCGATGGTCGGCAGGTAGGTGCCGAGGATGCCGATGCCGAAGCCGTCCGGGACGGTGTCGGAGGCCGCGCCCGACTCGTCGAGCAACCCGAGCGAGCTCTGGCCCGAGAGCCACGCGCCGAGCGCGGTCGTCGGCAGGAGGAAGGCGAAGGTGGTCAGGGCCGCGAGGCCCATGGTCGCGCCGGGGTTGCCCCGCACGGCCTTGAAGACGCCGCCGAAGAGGTCACCGATCTGGAGCGGGCGCAGCGGGATGATGCCCGGCCGGAACTCCATCGAGCGGTACGGCTGGGGCGGAGCGCCCGGCTGCGGCTGCCCCCACCCGGGGGGCGGGGGAGCGCCGGCTCCGGGAGGCGTGAAGCCGCCGGGCGGTGGCGGTGGGACCGACCCCGGCGGGGGGTGCGCGCCGGGCGGAGGGGCCGACCCGGGGGGCGGACCGGCGGGCTGGCTGCCCGGAGCCACCCACGGCTGGTCGCTCATCCTCGTGCCCCCTCGGTCGCCACGGTCGCCACTCGCGCAACCCTAACCGAGCAGGTCTCGCTCCACGGCAGAGGCGCGGGAACCCACGGCCCCCAGTGCGGTCTGGCGCGCGACGATGCGCGGCTCGTCACGCATGAGCACCCATCCCCGGTGGACGAGCACGGTGGGCGGCTTGCGGCGCTCGCGCAGGTCGCGCAGGAGGCGGCGGACGAACGTGACCGCGGGCCGGTGGCGGACGCACCACGCGCTGTGCAGCATCCCCTCCGCCTCGAGCCGGCCGACCACCTCGGCCGCGAAGATGCCCTCGGCGAGGACGAGGTCGTCGGGGCGGGCGGTGACCTCGTGGCTGCCGATCGCCCGGCTGCGCGAGATGTCGTACACCGGCAGCTCGGCGCGCCCGGTGTCGAGGAGCTCCCGCAGGGCGGCCAGGGCACGGTCGGCGTCCCAGCTGTCGGGGTGGTCCCAGTCGACGATGCCCAGCTCGGCCTGCCGCGGCACGGCGGGGTCGTCCTCGTCGCGGTAGAAGTCGTCGAGCCGGAACACCGGCCAGCCGCGGGCGGCGTGGAGACGGTTCGCGAGGCGCGACTTGCCGGAGCCGCTGGGGCCCGCGAGGACGACGACGCGGCGGCGACCGGTTCCGGGGGAGGTGGGGACGGGGTCCTCGTGCGACGCCTGTTCACCCACGGGAGGTCAGTCTAGGCCGGGCCGGACGGGGCAGGAGCGAACGCCCACCCACGGCCACAGGGTTCATGCGTCCACGGAACTGTCCGGTCGGCGTCGGGACCGTCGGTCTCTCCGGCTGTCCCGGATGGTCATGCCAACGGCGATGGCGCTGAGCAGCGTGTAGAGCGTCCACATGATCGGGAGCAGGACCGGACCGTCACGGTGACCCAGCCAACGCCACGTGAGAGCGATGTACAGGCCCGCCCACGCCAGCAGGACCGTGACGTCGCGCAAGGTCGTGAGCCGGCCCTTGCCGTCCTTCATCGTGTCCCCCTGACCCGTGTCCGGTGTTGCCCGTGAGCGTGGCACACACACCGGGTCGTCGCGGCCGATCCGTGGCAGGAGGGGCTGGGACGCTGGTCATTCAGGGGATGACGCCTCCGCTGCGCGGCCGAGGGGCTGCAGATCCTGGCCTGAGCGCGGCAGCGGGGTCAGACGGCACGGCTGGTTCGGTGCTGGGGTTCGGTGGTGCGGGTGGCGCCGTGGGGTCCGTGCCAGGTGAGGGTGCCGTCGGGGTCCAGTTTCGGTCGCCAGCTGCCCTGTTGCTTGAAGCGGTGGTGCCTGCGGCAGAGGCATTCGAGGCAGGTCGGTGTGGTGGTGCCGTCGGGCCAGGGTTGGCAGTGGTCGAGGTCGCAGGCGACCGCGGGTCTCGAGCAGCCCCACATCCGGCAGGTGCCGTCGCGGGTGGTGACGAAGTCGGCGATCGCCTTGGGTGGGCGGTAGGCGCTGGTGGTCAGGGAGGCGAGGGTGCCGGTGTCTGCCTCGATCACAGCGCGGGCGACGTCCATCGGGAGGAGCTTGAGGAGGTTGGCCAGGGTGGCGGGATCCACCCAGCCGAGGTTCGGCAGGTGGGTACCGGAGACGGCCCAGCCGGGGGTGACCTCGGCCATCGTCACCGTCCGGTCACTGGGGTCGAACGCGGGCTCCTCGACCCAGGACAGCTCCTCGCGGGAGGCCGGGTCGAGGTCGCCGTAGCGGACCTCCTCACCGGTGGTCACGTCGATGATCGTCTCGTCGTCGTCCCACTCGACCCGGAACCGCTCACCCGCGACTGGTTCGGGAGCGGGACGGTCGGTCACCACCGGCACCCCCAACGTCACCTGCGCGGAGACCGTGACGTTCCGCAGCACCAGGTCGGTCAACGCGTCGGCCCTCGACTCGGGCACCGACAGAGAATCGTCGACCTCGCGGTACTCACCGGCCAAGGACTCCACCGCCGACCACATCGCCGCACTCGTCGCGGTGGGGAGGGAGGCGAACCAGTCGGTCAGCCCGTCCTCACCCGGCCGGACGTCGACGCACCTCCCGCGTCGACGGAGCGCCGCGTGGGCGGCGACCTGGTCCGCCGCCACCCGGGCAGCGATCCGCCGCGCCTCGGAGGTCACCCGCGCCGGGTCCATCGAGGGCAACCGCGGGGCGAGCTCGGCATCCACCCGCAGACACGCGTCGAGGTCGAGGCCGGCGCACGCGTCGACGACCTTCTGCGCGTTCGCCGCCGCGACCCGACCCTCCACAAACAGGTCACGCATCGACGGGAACTGCTCGCCCAGCGCCGCACCGAGCGCGGCCTTCCGACCCGCGACACCCTCGGTCAGTCCGGTGGCCAGTGACATCTCCGAGGCCGCCATCGCGTCCACGAACCCGACCGGGTGAACCCGCTCCCACGACCCGGAGCGCATCGTCGTCTCCACCCGCGCACCCCACGCCCCCGCCACGGACACCAGCGCATCAGCAGAGTTGGCCAGCGACTGCGCCTCCCCGGCGAGCTCGAACGCCTCCGAAGCGGACAGCCCCTGACCACCATCGGCGAGCTCACGACCCAGCCGCGCGCACTCCTCGCGCAGTGCCGCGATGCGGCTGCTGATCGTCCCCCTGTCCATGCCTCATCGTACCCGAACACACGTACGAAGAGCAAGCGTTTGGGCCATGTGTTCGCCTACAGCAGAACGGGATTCCCATCATCGCGGGTGCTTCCACCTCCGCGGCGGGCGGCAGGTCAGCCGGGGTCGGGACGGTCGACGAGGGCGGCCAGCCGCTTCGGGGCCATGACGCAGTAGGACTCGACGACGAGCTCGCCGACCTCGTCCCAGTCGGTGTCCTCGTCGAGGGTCAGACCCATCGCGTCGCGGCCCCAGCCGAGCACGCGGAAGGGGGGACCGGCGTGGCGCAGCGCCTCGAGCTCCTCGCCGGCCGACCGGAAGGTCATGACGACCCCGGTGCCGTCGACGGGGTCGTCGACGCCGAGCACGTGGACGAAGGTGCGTGTGCGCACCCGCCACCGGGTGCCGACCCAGGCGCGCTCCTCGTGGGCGTCCGGGAGGGCCAGGCACAGCCGGCGCAGGCGTCGCTCCACGTCGGCGGGGACGTCGTCGGTGAGGCGGCGTCGAGGCGTGGCAGCCATCGCCGCAGGCTACGCCGTGCCACCGACGGACGTCAGGCGCCCGACGGTCAGCGGCCCTTGGGGTGCCAGACGGTCTTGGTCTCGAGGAACGCGGTGAGGCGCGCGAGGTCGGGTGTCGGCTCGAAGTCGGGCTCGACGGCCTCGGCACCGGACCCGCCGGGGCGCAGCACCCGCTTGAGGTTCTCGGCGGCGGCCAGCTCGAGGTCGCCCCACTCGACACCGTCGGCGCCGGCGGCCCCGGTGAGGTCGATGGCGTTGACGTCGCGGTGCGAGGCCAGCCACGGCGCCACCTCGGCGGTCCGCCCGGTGACGACGTTGACGACTCCACCCGGCACGTCCGACGTCGCCAGGCACTCGGCGAGGTCGATGGCCGGCAGCGGCCGCTCCTCCGACGCGAGCACGACGCACGTGTTGCCGGAGACGACGACCGGCGCCACGACGGACACCAGACCGAGCAGCGAGGACGACTGCGGGGCCAGCACGGCGACGACCCCGGTCGGCTCGGGCGCCGAGATGTCGAAGTACGGCCCGGCGACGGGGTTGAGCCCGCCGAGGACCTGCGGGTACTTGTCGGACCAGCCCGCGTACCAGACCCACCGGTCGATCGCGGCCGAGACGACGGCGTCGGCGCGCGACGGGGTCAGGCCCTCGGAGTCGCGGACGTCCTGGACCAGCTGCGCGCGGCGGCCCTCCATCACCTCGGCGACGCGGTAGAGCACCTGGCCGCGGTTGTACGCGGTGGCGCCGGCCCATCCGGGCTGGGCCTTGCGCGCCGCGACGACGGCATCCCGGGCGTCCTTGCGCGAGCCCATCGCGGCGTTCGCGAGGAAGCGCGGTGTGACGCGCCGACCCGACGGCGCGGCCATCACCTCGTAGGAGCGGCCGCTCTCGGAGCGGGGGAACTTCCCGCCGATGTAGAGCTTGTACGTCTTGCGGACGTCCACGCGGGCGCTCACTGGTCACCACCGGTCTTCACGTAGGCCTCGAGCCCGTGGCGGCCGCCCTCGCGGCCGTAGCCGGACTCCTTGTACCCGCCGAACGGCGAGGTGGGGTCGAACTTGTTGAACGTGTTGGCCCAGACCACGCCGGCGCGCAGCTGGTCGGCCATCCAGAGGATGCGGCTGCCCTTCTCGGTCCAGATGCCGGCCGACAGCCCGTACGGCGTGTTGTTGGCCTTGGCCACGGCCTCGCCCGGCGTGCGGAACGTGAGCACCGAGACGACCGGCCCGAAGATCTCCTCCTGGGCGATGCGGTGCGACTGGCTGACCTCGGTGAACACGGTGGGGCGGAACCAGAACCCGGTGCCCGGCAGCTCGCAGCCGGAGTCCCAGCGGTCGGCGCCCTCGGCGGCCCCGGCCGCGGTCAGCTCCTCGATGCGGGTCAGCTGCGCGCGGCTGTTGATCGCGCCGACGTCGGTGTTCTTGTCCATCGGGTCGCCGACGCGCAGCGTGCCGAGGCGGCGCTTGAGGCGGCGGACGACCTCGTCGGCGACGTTCTCCTGCACGAGGATCCGGCTGCCGGCGCAGCACACGTGGCCCTGGTTGAAGAAGATGCCGTTGACGATGCCCTCGACGGCCTGGTCGACCGGGGCGTCGTCGAAGATGATGTTCGCGCCCTTGCCGCCGAGCTCGAGGGTGGCCTTCTTGCGGGTCCCGGCGATCGAGCGGGCGATCATCTTGCCGACGTTCGTCGACCCGGTGAAGGCGAGCTTGTCGATGCCCGGGTGGTCGACGATGGCCTGCCCGGTGGCCCCGGCGCCGGTGACGATGTTGACGACGCCCGGCGGCAGCTCGGCCTGCTGGCAGACCTCGGCGAAGAGCAGGGCGGTGAGCGGCGTGGTCTCTGCCGGCTTGAGCACCACCGTGTTGCCGCAGGCCAGGGCCGGCGCGATCTTCCACGACAGCATGAGCAGCGGGAAGTTCCACGGGATGACCTGGCCGACGACCCCGACCGGACGGGGGTCATCGCCGAGCGCCGCGTAGGACAGCTTGTCGGCCCAGCCCGCGTGGTAGAAGAAGTGCGCCGCGGCCAGCGGGACGTCGACGTCCCGGCTCTCCTTGATCGGCTTGCCGTTGTCGAGGGTCTCGAGGACGGCGAACTCGCGGGCCCGCTCCTGGAGGATGCGGGCGATCCGGTACAGGTACTTGCCGCGGTCGGCGCCGCTCATCCGCGACCAGACGCGGGTGTAGGCGCTGCGGGCCGCGCGGACCGCGGCGTCGACGTCGTCGGCGGTCGCCTCGGAGACCTCGGAGAGGACCTCCTCGGTCGCCGGGTTGACCGTCTTGAACGGCTTGCCGCCGGTGGCCTCGACGAACTCGCCGCCGATGAAGAGGCCGTGGCTGCTCGCGATGTCGACGACCGCCCGGGACTCGGGGGCCGGCGCGTACTCGAAGGTGGGCATCGGTGTCCTTGCCGGTTCGGGGTGGGTCAGTAGCCGCTGGGGGCGTCGTCGGCGACGTAGTCGGCGCCGGAGTAGGCGCCGGTCGTCATCTTCTGGCGCTGGAGGACGAGGTCGTTGAGCAGGCTCGAGGCGCCGAAGCGGAACCACTCGTTGGAGAGCCAGTCCTCGCCCGCGACCTCGGACACGGTGACGAGGAACTTGATGGCGTCCTTGCTCGTGCGGATGCCGCCGGCCGGCTTGACGCCGACCTGCTCGCCCGTGGCGTCGCGCCAGTCGCGGACCGCCTCGAGCATCACGAGGGTGACGGGCAGGGTCGCCGCCGGCGAGATCTTGCCGGTGGAGGTCTTGATGAAGTCGCCGCCGGCGAGCATCGAGAGCCACGAGGCGCGGCGGACGTTGTCGTAGGTGACGAGCTCGCCGGTCTCCATGATGACCTTGAGGCGTGCGGTGCCGCAGGCCTCCTTGGTCTCGGCGATCTCGCGGAAGACCGAGAGGTAGTCACCGGCGAGGAAGGCCCCGCGGTCGATGACCATGTCGATCTCGTCGGCGCCGTTCTCGACGGCGTCACGGGTGTCGGCGAGCTTGACGGCCCGGCTGGCCCGGCCGCTGGGGAACGCGGTGGCGACGGCCGCGATGTTGACGTTCCGGTCGCCGATCACCTCGCGGGCGAAGGGCACCATGTCGCCGTAGACGCAGACCGCGGCCGGGCTCGGGGTCGAGAGGTCGCTCGGGTCGGGCACCAGGGCTCGGGTGGCCAGGCCCCGGACCTTGCCGGGGGTGTCGGCGCCCTCGAGGGTCGTCAGGTCGATCATCGAGATCGCCGTGTCGATGGCCCACGCCTTGCTCGTGGTCTTGATCGAGCGGGTGGACAGGGCCGCGGCGCGGGCCTCGCAGCCGACCTGGTCGACACCGGGCAGGCCGTGGAGCCATCCGGTGAGCGCGGAGTTGGTCAGCCGGGACACCCCGAGGATGTCGCGGGCGCGCGCCGTGGGGTCGAGGTCGGTCGCGGTGCTCACCCCGAGAGTGTACGGGCGTCGCGCAGGCCCGGTCACCGCCGGAGCGGGCACCTCCGGACGACGCGCGCCGCGCTCCGTCGTCAGGTCTCGCCAGCAGCCGAGGGTTCAGCCGCAGGCGACCGAGAGGCTGGTGACCGTGATGTCGTCGCCCGCGGTCGTCAGCAGGGTCGAGCTGATGCTGACCGTGAGCGCGAGCGTCACCGTCCCGTCCGTCGGCGCCACCCAGGAGGCGGTCCGCGTGCCCGTGTGGTTCGTGCTGCTGCCCCCGTTCGGGGACAGGGCCCCCGTGTCGACGAGCGGCGTGGGGGACAGGGCGGTGCCCCCGATGCTCAGCCGGAGCGTCATCGGCCGCGGGTTGGTCACGAGCGCCGTGAAGGAGAGCAGGAACGTGTACTGCACACCGGCCAGGACCGGGAGGCCGCGCGACGCCGTCGCCGTGTACGTCGAGAGCGCGGCCGCGTCGGTGTCGCAGACGAAGGACCCGCCGGAGAACCGGGCCGACCCCGAGCCGGGCACACCCGCACCCGTCGTCGACAGCGACCAGCCGTTCGCCGCGCCGAAGGTCGGGATGGTCGGGCAGGCCGAGGCGGCCACCGCGGGGGCCGCAGCCCCCACGGCGATGGTCGGGACGGCCCAGACCGCGCCCGACGCGACGGTGCGCCGGCTCACCTGCCGCGCGGCGCGGTTCGCCGGTGTGGATCCACCCCCCGTGGTCACCCTCCGACGATAACCGCAGGTCAGGCGTGGTGCACGTCCGCCAGAGCGCCGGGCGGCCTCAGGGGCGTGTGGCGGCCTCGAGGTCGGCCTTGAGTGCCGCGAGCCGGGTGGCCGCGCGGTCGCGGGCGCCCGGCAGGTCGTCGTCGGTGACCGGCTCGACCACCTCGAGGTAGACCTTGAGCTTCGGTTCGGTGCCGGAGGGCCGCACGATGACCCGCGAGTCGTCGGCGAGGAACCAGCGCAGCCCCTCGGTCGGCGGCAGGCCACCGTCACCGCGCGCCAGGTCGTCGATGCGGGAGACGGGCACGCCGGCCACGGTGGCGGGCGGCGCCGACCGGAGCCGGTCCATCACCGTGTCGATGAGCGAGAGGTCCTCGACCCGCACCGACAACGCGTCGGTGGCGTGCACCCCGTGCTCGCGGGCGAGGTCGTCGAGCCGGTCGACGAGGCCGCGGCCCTCGGACCTCAGCGTCGCCACGAGCTCGGCGACGAGCAGCGCCGCGGACACGCCGTCCTTGTCGCGGACGTGCCCGGGGTCGACGCAGTAGCCGAGTGCCTCCTCGTACCCGTACCGCAGACCGGGGACCCGGCCGATCCACTTGAAGCCGGTGAGGGTCTCCTCGTGGCGCACTCCGGCCGCGCGGCACATCGCCGCGAGCAGCCGTGAGGAGACGATGGAGTTGGCGAAGACGGCGTCGGCGGAGTCGGCCGCGACCCCCTGGGCCAGCACGTGGGACCCGAGCAGCGCGCCCACCTCGTCGCCGCGCAGCATCCGCCACCCGCCCGGGCCGGGCACGGCGACGGCGCACCGGTCGGCGTCGGGGTCGTTGGCGATGACGACGTCCGGCCCGGTCTGCTCGGCGAGCTCGAGGGCGGCATCCATCGCCCCCGGCTCCTCGGGGTTGGGGAAGGAGACGGTCGGGAACATCGGGTCGGGCTCGGCCTGCGAGGCCACCGGGATCGGCGCGGGGTACCCGGCGGCGAGGAAGGCCCGGCGGACGGTCTCGGACCCGACACCGTGGAGCGCCGTGTGCACGACCGTGACGTCGCGCGGGGTGTCGGGCGAGACGACGGTGACGACGTCGGCGAGGTAGGCCTCGAGCACGTCGTCGCCGAGGGTGTCCCAGCCGTCGTCGGCACGCGGGACCGAGGCGACGGATGCGACGGCGGCGATCTGCTCGGCAATGAGCCCGTCGACCGGCGGGACGATCTGCGAGCCGTCGCCGACGTAGACCTTGTACCCGTTGTCCTGCGGCGGGTTGTGCGAGGCGGTGACCATCACGCCGGCGTCGGCGCCGAGGTGGCGGATCGCGTAGGCCAGCACCGGGGTCGGCAGCGGGTGGGGGAGGACGACGGCGCGCCCGCCCATCCCGGTGACGACCGCGCAGGTGTCGTGCGCGAAGACGTCGGAGTTGGTGCGCGCGTCGTAGCCGACGACGACGAAGGGCTCGGGGTCGAGGGCCCTCAGGTACGCGGTGAGGCCCGCCGCGGCGCGGATGACGACGGCCCGGTTCATCCGGTTCGGACCGCCGCCGAGCTTCCCGCGCAGCCCGGCCGTGCCGAACTCGAGCATCCCGGACATCGCGTCGGCGAGCTCGTCGCGGGCGGCGTCGTCGCCGGCGCCGGCGCGGTCGGCGAGGCCCTCGAGCTCCGCGCGCGTCACGGGGTCCGGGTCGTCGGCCGCCCAGGCGCGGGCGGCGGCGAGGAGGGTGTCGAGGTCGGTCGTCGTGGACACGTCGCCTCGCCTCAGATGCGCCCGACGACGTCCGCGAGCAGGCGCCCGCAGCGCTCGGCCGCGGCCTGCCCGGCCTCGAGGACCTCCTCGTGGCTCAGCGGGTTCGGCGAGATGCCGGCGGCCGCGTTGGTGACGAGCGAGACGCCGAGCACCTCGAGTCCGCTCTGCCGGGCCGCGATCGCCTCGAGCGAGGTCGACATGCCGACGAGGTCGCCGCCGAGCACCTTGGCCATCCGCACCTCGGCGGGGGTCTCGTAGTGGGGGCCGCGGAACTGCACGTAGACGCCCTCGTCGAGGCTCGGGTCGACCTCCTGCGCGACGGCCCGCAGCCGCGGGGAGTAGAGGTCGGTGAGGTCGACGAAGTTCGCCCCCTCGATGGGGGAGTGCGCCGTGAGGTTGATGTGGTCGCTGATGAGCACCGGCGTGCCGGGCGCCCACTCGGGGCGCAGCCCGCCGCAGCCGTTGGTGATGACGATGGTCGAGCAGCCTGCGGCCGCCGCGGTGCGCACGCCGTGGACGACCGCACGCACGCCGCGGCCCTCGTAGAAGTGGGTGCGGGTGCCGTAGACCAGCGCGCGACGGCCGGTGTCGCCGATGGCCACCGAGCGCATCGAGCCGCTGTGCCCGGCGACCGCCGCCTTGCCGAAGCCCGGGACGTCGGTGTTCTCGATGGTCGCCAGCGTCTCGCCGACGAGGTCACCGGCCTGGCCCCATCCCGAGCCGAGCACCAGCGCGACGTCGTGGCGGGCGGCCCCGGTGCGCTCGGCGATGACGGCGGCGGCGGCGCGGGCGACCTCGAACGGGTCGGTCGCGGGGTCGGTGAGGTCGTGGGCGGCGGCGGTGTCGGTCACCCGCGCAGCGTAGCGACGGCGGAGAGGCCCCGGACAGCCCGGGCTGCGGCGCCGTTGCGGTCGTGGGCCCGGACGTCCCGGGGATGTCGCCTGCCCGCTGCGCGACCCCGGATGACCGGCCGGCCCCGCACGTGCGGGGTCATCGCTGTTTGTCCCGGGGTGCGACAGCGATAACCCCGCACGTGTCGAGACGGTGGCCGGTGCGCGGACTCGTGACTTGCATCTGCAAGTTGCATGTGCAAGTCTTGCCGCATGGCCAGCCTCGCCCACGAGCTCCACGTCCTCGTCGCCCTCATGGACCGGCGGGCCGAGACGCTGCTCGCGGCCTCGGGCTGCGGCCTGACCTACCGGCGCTTCCTCGTCCTGCTCCACGTCTCCGACCTCGACGGCCCGACCCAGCGCGAGCTCGCCGACCGGACGGGCGGCAGCGAGGCGGCGACGAGCCGGATGGTCGCGGGGCTCGCCGCCGACGGCCTGCTCCACATCGGGCACGGGCACGGCAACCGGCGCGAGCTGCGGCTCACCGCCGAGGGCGGTCGCCGGCTCACCGAGGCCGGCGAGGTCCTCGGCGACCGGTTCTCCGGGCTCGTCCGCACCCGTGGGTTCGACCCCGACGCCCTCCTGCACACCGTCACCGACCTCGTCACCGCCCTCAAGGAGGCCTGAGATGCACGCCTGGACCCTGCTGCTCGTCTCGCACGTCACCGCCGCGCTCGTCTCCGTGGGCCTCGGCGTCGTCCAGCTCTCCCGCCGCAAGGGCGATGCCCGGCACAGGCTGCTCGGCCGCGTCTGGGTCGTCCTCATGCTGTGGACCGCGGCGTCCTCGTTCTGGATCCGCCACCTGCGCGACGGCGCCTTCAGCTGGCTGCACGTCCTCAGCCTCGTCACGCTCGTCACGGTGACCCTCGGCGTGCTGGCCATCCGGCGCGGCGACGTCCGGGGCCACCGCGGCAACATGGTCGGCAGCTGGCTCGGGTCGGGGATCGCGATGGTCTTCGCCGTCGCCCTGCCGACCCGGATGATCCCGACCTTCGCCGTCGACGAGCCGGTCGGCGCCGCCGCTGCGCTCGCCACCCTGACGGCGGCGACCGTGGCGCTCGTGGTCGTCGGCGACCGGCTGGCCCGCCGCGCCGAGGCCGGTGCCCCGGTGGCCGGATCCGCCTAGTCCGCCCGGTCCGCCTGGTCCGCCTGGCCCGCCTGGTCCGCCGCGACGGCGAGGGCGGCGTCGCCACGGGGCCCGAGGACGACGGGGTCGCCCGGGCGGTAGCGAGTCACGTCGGTGTTCGGCACCTGCACGGTGACCAGCTCGTCGGCCGGGGTGCGGACGATGACGCGCCCGTGACCGCCGAGGAAGCTCGCGCTGACGACGCTCGCCGCCCCGGGCCCGGAGGCCCCGCCCTCCGCCGGCGCCACGGTGACGCCCTCGGGCCGCACGAGCACGATGACGTCCGGCCCCGTGGCCGACCCGTCGAGCAGCGGGACGCTCCCTCCGAACACCTCGGCGCGCCCGTCGACGACCCTCGCGCGCAGCCGGTTGGTCAGCCCGACGAAGTCGGCGACGAACGGCGAGCGGGGGGCGCTGTAGAGCTCGGCCGGCGCCGCGACCTGCTCGAGCCGGCCCACCGACATGACCCCCACCCGGTCGGCGACGGCGAGCGCCTCCTCCTGGTCGTGCGTGACGAACAGCGTCGTCGTGCCGACCTCGAGCTGGATGCGGCGGATCTCGTCGCGCAGCTGCGTGCGGACCTTGGCGTCGAGCGCGGACAGCGGCTCGTCGAGGAGCAGCACCTGCGGCTCGATGGCCAGCGCCCGGGCCAGGGCGACGCGCTGCTGCTGACCGCCGGACATCTGGTGGGCGTACTTGTCGGCGTGCTGGTCCAGGCCGACGAGCTCGAGCATCTCGGCCGCCCGGGCCCGCCGGGCGCCCTTGTCGCGCCCCCGCAGCTCGAGGCCGAACTCGACGTTCTGCCGGGCCGTCATGTGCGGGAAGAGGCTGTAGGCCTGGAAGACCATCCCCATGTCGCGCTTGTTCGTCGGGATGCTCGTGACGTCGCGGCCGCCGACCTCGATGGTGCCGGAGTCCGGGTCCTCGAGGCCCGCGAGGCAGCGCAGGGCGGTGGTCTTCCCGCAGCCGGACGGGCCGAGCAGCGCGACGAGCTCGCCGGGCTCGAGGTGCAGGGTCAGCCCGTCGAGCGCGGCGACACCTCCGTAGACGCGGCGCAGGTCGGTCAGCTGGACGGGCGTGCCCTGCGCGGTGGCGGTGGCGCTCATGCGGACGGCTCCTTGCGGCGGCGGAGGCGGGAGAAGGGGGAGGTGCCGGCCCGACCGCTGCCGACGAAGGACATCGCGAAGAGGACGACGAAGGCGAAGACGAGGGCGGCGAGACCGACGGCGACCGAGATCTTCGCGTCGGACTTGCCGAGCTCGTACATCGCGACCTGGAGGTTCTTCTTGGAGAACAGGTTCGCGATGGTGAACTCGCCGAGGACCAGCGCCACGGAGAGGAACGAGGCCGACAGCACGGCGGTCCGCAGGTTCGGCAGGATGACCCGCCACATCACGGTGAACCAGGAGGCGCCGAGCGAGCGGGCGGCCTCGGCGAGGGTGCGCACGTCGATGGCCCGCAGCCCGGCGTCGAGCGAGCGGTACGCGTACGGCAGCACGAGGATGACGTAGGCGAGACCGAGCCAGAGCGTCGAGTCCCCCAGCAGGTAGTAGACCCAGGCGTAGACGGGAGTCAGGCCGACGACGAGCACGATGGCCGGCACGGTGAGGGGCAGGAGGCAGATGAACTCGACGGTGCGCGACAGGCCGGGCAGCCGCAGCCGCACCCAGGTCATCGTCGGCACGAGGAGCACGAGCATGACGACCGGGGTGACGACGGCCAGGCCGACCGAGGCGAGGAAGCCCTCGCGCAGGGCCGGGTAGTCGGTCGAGATGGTGCCGACGTCGGCGAGCGTGCGCCAGGTCTCGAGCGTGCGCCCCTGGCCGCCCGGCCCCTGGGTGGTGAAGTCGAGCATGCCGAGCAGGGGCAGGACGAAGAAGAGCAGCACGACGGTGAGCACCGCCCAGCGCAGCAGGGTCTGCCTGCGCCGGAACCGGGCCCGCTGCCCGCTCATCGCTGCATCCAGCGGCTGGCGCGCTTGTCGAGCCACGCGTAGAGGGCCATGACGACGGCGACGACGACGACCATCGCCAAGGCCATCGCCTTGCCGAGGTTCTCCTGCCCGAGCAGGACCTCGGAGGTGAAGGTGCCGCCGATCTGGAGCGGGATGAGCGGGGACCCCTGCGAGACGAGGGCCTTGGCGGTCGCGTACGCCGAGAAGGCGTTCGTGAACAGGAGCAGGGTGGCGCCGACGAAGGACGGCAGGAGGATGGGCGCGGCCACCCGGCGCCAGTAGGTCCACGTCGTGCCGCCGAGGGTCTCGGTGGCCTCGCGCCACTGCGGGCGCAGCCCCTCGACCGCGGGGAGGAAGACGATGAGCATCAGCGGGATCTGGAAGTACAGGTAGACGAGCATCAGCCCGCTGTCCCACTCGTACAGCCAGAGCCCGCCACCGGTGTCGAGGCCGACGGTGCGGAGAAGGACCGTGAGCAGCCCCGTGGCCCCGAACGACGCGATGAACGCGAAGGCCAGTGCCACGCCGCCGAACTGGGCCAGCACGCCGCACAACGAGGTGACGAACCGCTTGGTCACCGAGCCCTCGCGCGCCGTGCTCACCGCGTACGCGAGCAGGCCGCCGAGGACCGCCCCGCCCACGGCGGTGACGGCAGACAGCACGAGCGACTGCACGAGCCCGCGCACGACCGACGGCGAGGTGAGGCCCTCGAGGTTGCCGAGCGTGAACCGGTTCGAGCCGTCGAGGAAGGCGCCGATGACGACGACGAGCGTCGGGATCAGCAGGAAGACGGTCGTGTAGGCGAAGAACGGCACGACCCCCAGGAGGGCGCCGGACGGCCGCAGCCGCCTCGGCGCCCCCGCGGGGTGTGCCGTCGCCGACTCAGCCAACCGCGTTGGCCCAGTTGTCGGCGAGGTACTTCTTGCCGCTGTCGGAGTCGGCCTGGGTCGGGACGACCGGCGTGCCCTCGACGGCGGGGAGCGCGGCGGCCGCCGCCTCGTCGAGCGTGCCGGCGGTCTTCATCGCGTCGAAGCGGACCGGCCGGGCGCCGCCCTTGAGCCAGAGGTTCTGGCCGTCGTCGCTGTAGAGGAACTCCTGCCACAGCCGCGCGGCGGCCGGGTGCGGGGCGTCGACGTTGATGGCCTGGTAGTAGTAGCCGGCGACGACGGCCTCCTTCGGCACGAGCACCTTCCACGTCGGGAGCTTCGCCGAGTACGCGGCGTTGAGGTAGTCCCAGTCGATGACGAGCGGGGTCTGGCCCGACTCGACGGTCGCCGCGGTCGGGTCGACGGGCAGGAAGTTGCCGGCCGCCTTCAGCTGCTTGAAGAAGTCGACGCCCTTGGTGAGGTCACCGGCGGTGCCGCCCTCGGCGATCGAGACCATCTGGACGCCCGCGAAGGCGGCGCCGGCCTCGGTCGGGTTGCCGTTGAGGGCGACCTTGCCCTTGTAGTCGGCCCCCAGGAGGTCCTTGACGCTCGTCGGCGCCGGCACCTTGGCCGAGTCGTAGCCGATGCTCATGTAGCCGCCGTAGTCGTTGATCCACTTGCCGTCGGCGTCCTTGAAGTCGTCGGGGACGTCGGCCCACGTGGCGACCTTGTAGGGCGCGTACATGTCGGTGTTGGCGAGCGCGACCGCGGCACCGAGGTCGAAGACGTCGGGGGCGCCGGACTGGCCCTTGAGCCGCTTGGCGGTGGCGATCTCGTCGGCGCTGCTGGCGTCCGGCTGGTCGCTCGTGACCTTGATCTCCGGGTACTTGGCCTGGAAGGCCTTGATGACCTCGCCGTAGTTGGCCCAGTCCGGCGGGAGGGCGATGACGTTGAGGGCGCCCTCCGCCTTGGCGGCCGCGACGAGGGCGTCCATGCCGCCGAGCTCCTCGGCGCTGGTGGCGGTCTTGGCCGAGGTCCCGCCGCTGGAGGCGGTGTCGTCCGACCCGCTGTCGGACGGAGGGGAGCAGGCGACGAGGGCGAGAGCGGTCAGGCCGGCTGCGGCGAGCGCACCGGTCCGACGGCCGAGGGGACGGGACATGGGGAGAACCTCCGCGAGAGGGACGGCGTGCGCCGGGGGCCGAGAACGGCTCCGTCCGCACTCTAGGGTCGGAGGCAGTGGTTCGGAAAGGGACCTTTGCCACACCGTGACCTGCGGGCACGCCGGGGCGTCCGGTGGGCCGGGTGGTTGGATGGGGGCCGTGAACGCGCGGTCGAGCAGAGTCGTCATCCTCGGTGGGGGCCCCGGGGGCTACGAGGCGGCCCTCGTCGCCGCCCACCTCGGGGCCGAGGTCACCGTTGTCGAGCGCACCGGCATCGGCGGGGCGGCCGTGCTCACCGACTGCGTCCCGAGCAAGGCCCTCATCTCGACGGCCGACTACATGAGCGAGTTCGAGACCGCCTCGGACCTCGGGGTCCACCTCGAGGACCAGGAGGGCGACGAGGTCACCGACGCCGTCGCCGACCTGGCCGAGGTCAACCGCCGCGTGCTCACCCTGGCCCGCGCCCAGAGCAGCGACATCCGCGCCCGGCTCGGCGAGGTCGGGGTCCGCGTCGTCGACGGCGCCGGGTCCCTGGTTTCACCGACAACGGTGCGCGTCGAGACCGGTGGGTCCGCCGGGTCCGCCGGGTCCGCCGGGTCCGTCGAGGAGGTCGCGGCCGACGTCGTGCTCGTCGCGACCGGTGCGGCCCCCCGGGTGATGGACACCGCCGTGCCGGACGGCGAGCGCATCCTCACCTGGCAGCAGATCTACGACCTGCGCGAGCTGCCGAGCCGCCTCGTCGTCGTCGGGTCCGGTGTCACCGGCGCCGAGCTGGCCCAGGCCTACCTCGGGCTCGGCTCCGAGGTCGTGCTCGTCTCCTCCCGCGACCGCGTGCTGCCCGGCGAGGACCCCGACGCCGCCACGGTCATCGAGGACGTCTTCCGCAAGCGCGGGATGGAGGTGCTCGGCCGCTCGCGGATGGCGGCGGTCGAGCGCACCACCGACGGCGTGCTCGTCCGGCTCGAGGACGGCCGCGAGGTCACCGGTTCGCACGCCCTGCTCGCGGTCGGGTCGGTGCCGCTGACCCGCGGCATCGGGCTCGAGGAGGTCGGGGTCGACCTGCTGCCCTCCGGCCACGTGGCCGTCGACAAGGTCTCGCGCACGTCGGTCCGCGGCGTCTACGCGGCCGGCGACTGCACCGGGGTCCTCCCGCTGGCCTCGGTCGCGGCGATGCAGGGTCGCATCGCGATGTCGCACGCGCTCGGCGACGCCGTCGCGCCGCTCAACCTCGGGGTCGTCTCGGCCAACATCTTCACCGATCCCGAGATCGCCACCGTCGGGATCACCCAGAAGGACGTCGACGACGCGAAGGTCGACGTCGAGGTGCTCATGCTCCCGCTGGCCCGCAACCCGCGCGCGAAGATGCTCGGCATCACCGACGGCTTCGTGAAGCTGTTCGCGCAGAAGGGGTCCGGCGCCGTCGTCGGGGGAGTGGTCGTCGCGCCGCGCGCCTCCGAGCTGATCTTCCCGGTGACCCTGGCCGTGCAGCACCGGCTGAACGTCGACCAGGTCGCCTCGACGTTCACGGTCTACCCGTCGCTGTCCGGCTCGATCGCCGAGGCTGCGCGCCGCCTGCACCCGATCGCCTGAGCCCGCGGCCCTGCGGGGAACTCTGCGCGGGCAGGATGGGTTGTCCCTTCAGAACCCATCCGAGGAGGACGACATGGCCAAGTTCCGCGCTGCGGCGCTCATCGCTGCCGTCACGAAGGTCAAGGACTACGCACGCAGCAACCCCCAGAAGGCCGACCAGGCCATCGGCAAGGTCGAGGGCTTCGTGCGCTCCAAGGCCGGGCCGCAGCACGCCGACAAGGTCGGGAAGGGCTCCGACGCGGTCCGCAAGGGCCTCGGCCTGCCGCCCACCGGTTCGGGCGGAGCCGTCGGTGGTTCCGGTGGTGGCCAGGTGCCGCCGCCCCCGCCGCCCTCCTCGCCCGGCCCGACGCACTGAGGCCGGGCGTGAGCAGCGAGCCGGGCCCCGACCTGCCGGACGTCCCCGGCGAGGACCTGCCGAGCGCACCCGAGGTGCCGGACCCGGTGGACCCTGATGCCCCCGACACCCTCGACCCCGACCCGGTCGAGCCGTGGAGTCCGCACGACCCGGCCGACCCCTCGCCCGTGGCGCCGAACCCCGCGCCCGGCACCGGCGACGACCCGCAGCCCCGCCGCGACCTCGTCTAGCCCCCGGTCACCAGCCCGCCCGGCAGTCGAAGGACGAGAACATGCCGTGCGGATGAGCGTCCGCACGGCATGTTCTCGTCGTTCGTCCGGTGGTCCGGGGCCGGTCAGGCGTCGGCGGCCGCGCCCTCGGCGTCCTTGATGTCGCAGATGACGGCGCCGTTGCTCACGGTGGCGCCGACCTCGGCGCTCAGCCCCGTGACGACGCCGGCCTTGTGCGCGGTGATCGGCTGCTCCATCTTCATCGCCTCGAGGACGACGACCTGGTCGCCGGCCGCGACGGTGGCGCCCTCCTCGACGCTGACCTTGACGATCGTGCCCTGCATCGGGGCGGTCAGCGAGTCGCCCGAGGCGGCCGCGCCACCCGAGCCGCCGCCGGAGCGACGCGGGGCCTTCTTCTTGGCCGCGTGGCCGCCGCCACCCCCACCGAAGGAGAGGCCTCCGGGAACGGAGACCTCCAGGCGCTTGCCCCCGACCTCGACGACGACGGTCTGGCGCTCCTCGACCTCCGCGGCGTCACCGGTCGGGCCCGCGTAGGCCTCGATGTCGTTGACGAACTCGGTCTCGATCCAGCGGGTGTGGACGGTGAACTTCTCGTCGGGGTCGGCCGGCGCGAACGCGCTGTCGGAGACGACCTTCCGGTGGAACGGGGTGACCGTGGGCATGCCCTCGATGACCAGCTCGTCGAGGGCCCGGCGGGAGCGCTCGAGCGCCTGCTCGCGAGTGCGGCCGGTGACGACCAGCTTGGCGATCATCGAGTCGAAGGCACCGGCGACGGTGTCGCCCTCGACCATGCCGGAGTCCCAGCGCACGCCCGGGCCCTGCGGCACGACGAGCCTGCTGACGGTGCCCGGAGCCGGAAGGAAGCCGCGGCCGGCATCCTCGCCGTTGATGCGGAACTCGATGGAGTGCGCGTGCGGCTCGGGGTCGGGGTAGTCGAGGGTCTCGCCGTTCGCGATGCGGAACTGCTCGCGGACGAGGTCGATGCCGGTGACCTCCTCGGAGACCGGGTGCTCGACCTGCAGGCGGGTGTTGACCTCGAGGAAGCTGATGTCGCCCTGCGGCCCGACGAGGAACTCGCACGTGCCGGCGCCGACGTAGCCGGCCCGCCGGAGGATCTCCTTGGAGGCCCGGAGCAGCTCGGTGTGCTGCTCGTCGGTGATGAACGGCGCCGGGGCCTCCTCGACGAGCTTCTGGTTGCGGCGCTGGAGCGAGCAGTCGCGGGTCGAGACGACGACGACGTTGCCGTGCTGGTCGGCGAGGCACTGGGTCTCGACGTGCCGCGGGTGGTCGAGGAAGCGCTCGACGAAGCACTCGCCGCGGCCGAAGGCGGTGACCGCCTCGCGGACCGCGGAGTCGAAGAGCTCGGGGATCTCCTCCATCGTGCGGGCGACCTTGAGGCCGCGACCGCCGCCGCCGTACGCGGCCTTGATGGCGACGGGGAGGCCGTGCTCCTGCGCGAAGGCGACGACCTCGTCGGGGCCGTCGACGGGGTCGGCCGTGCCGGGCACGAGCGGGGCGTTCGCGGCGAGGGCGATGTGGCGCGCCTTGACCTTGTCGCCGAGCGAGTCGATGGCCTCGGGGCCCGGGCCGATCCAGACCAGGCCGGCGTCGATGACCTTCTGCGCGAAGCCCGCGTTTTCGGCCAGGAAGCCGTAGCCGGGGTGGACGGCGTCCGCTCCCGCGGACTTCGCCACCTCGATGAGCTTGTCCTGGAGGAGGTAGGACTCGCCCGGGGTCGAGCCGCCGAGGGCGTACGCCTCGTCCGCGACCTTGACGTGGAGGGCGTCGCGGTCGGGGTCGGCGTACACGGCGACGGACGTGATGCCCGAGTCCTTGCAGGCGCGGGCGATGCGAACGGCGATCTCGCCGCGGTTCGCGATGAGGACCTTGCTGATCGGCATGCTGCGAGCCTATCGGTCCGCCGTGCGGGCCACCTCGCGCGACGGCGAGTCCTCGCTCACACCCTCGGGGCGGTCGGCCGCGGGGCCGGAGGAGGGGTGTCCTCCCCAGATCCGGTCGCTGCGACTGGGATCCCTCCTCGAACGACTGGGATCCCTCCTCGAACGACTGGGATCCCTCCTCGAACGACTGGGATCCCTCCTCGAACGTCAGGGATACCTGACGGGGAGTCCGCATGTGGGGAGCACCACCCCTGTGCCCGGAGCCGCCGTCCGCCCTCGCCAGCGCCCACCGCCGCCACCGGGCCCGCCGTCCCCAACTACCGGGTCCGCCGGCGCCGGCGGCACGCCTGAGTAGCACGGCTCATGGCGTCGCGGGTCGGCCTGCGGGAGACTGGGGGCGGCCCCACCACGGGCCCTCTCGCACCGAGGAGGATGCGATGTCCGCGCCACCAACCTCCGCCCCCTCCCACCCCGTGCCCGGACCCGGTGACGGACCCCCGTCCGCGGTCCGCCCGGCCACCCCGGCCCAGCTCGCCTGGCTCGACTCCCAGCTCGCCGCCTGGCAGGCCGAGGGTCTCGTCGACGACGCCACGACGGCGGCCATCCGCGCCCGCTACGTCGCCCACCGCCGGATCACCCTGGCCCGCATCGTCCTCACCCTCGGCGCGCTCTTCGTCGGGATCGGCCTGCTCTGGACGGTCGCCGCCAACCTCGACGAGCTCTCGCCGCTCGTGCGCTTCCTCGTCGTCACGGTCCTCTGGCTCGCGCTGCTCGTCGTCGCCGAGGTGCTCCAGTCGCGGCGCGAACGGCTCGGTGACGTCGCCTCGCCGGTCGTGGGTGCGGTCCGCCTGCTCGTCGCCGCCGCCTTCGGAGCGGTCGTGTTCCAGGCCGCGCAGAGCCTGCAGGTGCCCGCCTACGAGCCGGCCCTCGTCGGGATCTGGGCGCTCGGGGCCCTTCTCTACGCCTACGCCGTCGCGGGGGTCGGCCCGGCCGTCGTCGGCATCGGGCTCGGTGCCTCCTGGCTCGTCTGGCACACCGCCGAGGCCTCGTCGGACGTCCTGTCCGTCACCGTGGCCCTCGGCACCGCCGCCCTGGCCGCTGTCGCCGTCGGGGTGCTGCACCGTCGGCTCCCCGCGCGCGCGGCGGACTGGCGCCCGCTCGGGGTGCCGTGGCGCGAGCTCGGTGGCCTGCTGACCCTCGGAGCGCTGTTCGGTGCGGCCCTCCCGTTCGCGCAGGAGACCGGTTCCGGCACGGCGCTGCTGTGGGTGGCCCTCGGCCTGGCCGTCGTGCTGGCGGCCGCCGCGGTCGTCACCGGGGAACGGCTCGACCGGCTGGAGGCCGGGCTCGCCGCTCTCGGCCTGGCCCTCGTCGTCCTCCTCGCCCTGTGGCG
>JAESFK010000234.1_pt1 | contig 36068 bp, 27 predicted proteins | sample 9269391 | NCBI WGS metagenome assembly JAESFK01 (sample SAMN14506231, study PRJNA617097) | algae metagenome | isolation source: Drouetiella hepatica UHER 2000/2452 and co-occurring heterotrophs from... | place: Slovakia: Slovak Paradise National Park, Hrabusice, Kosice Region | collected 2000-01-01
ATCGAGAAGGCCAACAAGATCCTCGACGATGCCGGCTGGAAGAAGGGCGCCGACGGCATCCGCGAGAAGGACGGCAAGAAGCTCAAATACGTCTACCAGACCTCGATCAACGCCCCGCGCCAGAAGACACAGGCGATCATCAAGCAGGCCTGCCAGCGCGCCGGCATCGACCTCGAGCTCAAGTCGGTCACGGCTTCGGTGTTCTTCTCGTCGGACGTCGCCAACCCCGACACCTACACCAAGCTCTATGTCGACATGGAGATGTACACGACGACGCAGCCGCAGCCCGATCCGGAGCGCTTCCTCAACCAGTTCGTCTCCTGGGAGGTCGCCAACAAGGAGAACAAGTGGCTCGGCCGCAACGTCTCGCGCTACACCGATCCGGCTGCCGACGAGGCCTACAAGGCCGCCCAGAAGGAACTCGATCCGGCCAAGCGCGCAGCGCTGCTGATCAAGGTCAACGAGATCTTCTGCGAAGCCAATGTGATCCTGCCAGTGCTCTCGCGCACCCGCGTCGCGGCGTCCGTGAACAACCTCTCGCATGACCACAGCGGCTGGGACGTCGACACCTGGAATCTTGCGGCCTGGTATCGTAGCTAAAGCCCCCGGGACGGCCCCGCGCGCCCATTGGGCCGCGCGGGGCCGTTTCCTGATTTGATCCCCGGCTTATGGGCGAGACGCAGCTGCCGCTGCGGTCTTTCCTGCAAGCCGGTGCACTCCCGTACCCCACGGCCGCCGGCCGTGCGTTCAAAGAGATTCTGTACATGGCCAGCTACCTGCTGCGGCGACTGTTGATCGCAATCCCGAGCCTGCTCGGCATCAGTGTGATCCTGTTCACCGTGCTCGCAATGGCGCCAGGCGATCCGTTCTCGGAAATGGCGACCAATCCCAATGTCCCGCCGGAAGTCCGCGAGGCGCTGCGCGCCAGCTTCGGCCTCAATGATCCGATCATGGTGCGCTATCTGCGCTGGCTTGCGGCCATGGTGCAGGGCGATTGGGGCTTTTCCTTCGCCAGCCGCATCGATGTCGACAAGCTGATCCTGCAGCGCGTCCCAACCACGCTGTTCGTCGTCGGCACCTCCCAGATCCTGGCGCTCTGCATCGCGCTGCCGGTCGGCATCTTCGCCGCGACGCGGCCCTATTCGATCTTCGACCAGATCGCCAACACGCTGGCCTTCGTCGGCTTCTCGCTGCCGACCTTCTTCACCGGCCTGCTGCTGATCCTGATCTTCTCGGTCGGGCTCGACTGGTTCCCCTTCGTCTACCGCTCGGACATCGCCGCGACCGGCTGGCGCTGGTACTGGGAGATGTTCCGCCAGGCGATCATGCCGATCACGGTGCTCGGCCTGTTCCAGGCGGCGTCCTACACCCGCTATGTCCGCTCGGCCGTGCTCGACGTGATCCGCCTCGACTACGTCACCACGGCCCGCGCCAAGGGCCTCAACGAGAAGACCGTGACGCTGCGCCACATCACGCGCAACGCCCTCATCCCGGTCGTCACGCTCGTCGCCCTGCAGATGCCGGCCGTGTTCGGCGGCGCCATCGTCACCGAGCAGATCTTCCGCATCCCCGGAATCGGCTCGCTCCTCATCGACGCGATCCTGGCCAACGATACACCCGTCATCATGGCGGTGACCTTCGTGTTTGCCTGCCTCGTCGTCCTTTTCAATCTCATTGCGGATCTGCTTTATGGCTGGCTCGACCCTCGCATCTCCTTCAGCTGAGCCCGTGTCGGGCCCAGCCCAGACGAGCGCAGCGACCTCGCCCGGACGCGAAACGTGGAAGCGTTTCCGCCGGCATAAACTGGCGATGGCGAGCAGCTTCGTGCTCGCCATGCTTATCCTCGGCGTCGTCATCGGTCCCTGGCTCTGGCCCGTGGCGATCAACGACATCGATTTCTCGGCCCAGCTCCAGACGCCGTCCTGGAACCACCCCTTCGGCACCGACGATCTCGGCCAGGACCTGCTGGCGCGGATGATCTACGGCGGGCGCATCTCGCTCGCCGTCGGGCTCGCGGCAATGTTCGTCGCGACCTTCGTCGGCATCATCATCGGAGCGATCGCCGGCATGTCGCGCGGCGCTATCGACAACTTCCTGATGTGGGTGACGGACCTGTTCCTGTCGCTGCCGCAGCTCCCGCTGCTGCTGTTGGTGATCTATTTCTTCCGCGAGCAGCTCAAGGCCATGTTCGGTGTCGAGGGCGGCGTCTTCGTGCTGATCGTCGTCGTCATCGGCGGGCTGAAATTGATGCCCGTGGCGCGTCTGGTCAGGGCGCAGTTCTTCTCGTTGCGCGAGAAGGAATTCGTCGAGGCGGCCAGGGCGTCGGGCGCGACGAAGTTCCGCCAGATGGTGCACCACATCCTGCCGAACGCGATCGGTCCCGTGATCGTGGCGGCCACGATCGAGGTCTCCTCGGCGATCATCGCGGAATCGACGCTCTCCTTCCTCGGCCTCGGTTTCCCGCCGGACATCCCGACCTGGGGGCGCCTCTTGTTCGACGCCAAGGACCATCTTGATTCCGCGCCGCATTGGGCACTGTTCCCGGGCGCCGCGATCTTCCTCACCGTGCTCTCGATCAACTTCATCGGCGACGGCCTGCGCGACGCGCTCGACCCGCGCCGCGTCATCTGACCCAACCCTCGGAAGGCATCCGCATGACCACACCGATTCTCTCCGTCAGCAACCTGACCACCTCCTTCCGGGTCGAGGGCGCGTGGAAGCAGGTCGTCCGCAACGTCTCCTTCGACATCAAGCCGAAGGAAACCGTCGCGGTCGTCGGCGAGTCCGGCTCGGGCAAGAGCGTGACGGCGCTGTCGATCATGCGCTTGACGCCTCCGGGCTCGAGCAAGATCGAAGGCTCGATCAAGCTCGCCGGCCAGGAATTGCTGACGCTGCCCGAGCCGCAGATGCGCAAGATCCGCGGCAACGACGTCGCGATGATCTTCCAGGAGCCGATGACCTCGCTCAACCCGGTGCTGACGATCGGCTTCCAGATCGCCGAAGCGCTGATCCTGCATCGCAACATGTCGCGCTCGGAGGCCGAGGCCGAGACCGTCCGCCTGCTGGAAAAGGTCCGCATCCCCGCTGCGAAGTCGCGCTTCCACGAGTATCCGCACCGCTTCTCGGGCGGCATGCGCCAGCGCGTGATGATCGCCATGGCGCTGGCCTGCAAGCCCAAGCTCCTGATCGCCGACGAGCCGACGACCGCGCTCGACGTGACGATCCAGGCGCAGATCCTGCAGCTGATCAAGCTGCTGCAGGAGGAGGAGGGCATGTCTGTGCTCTTCATCACCCACGACATGGGCGTGGTCGCCGAAATCGCCGACCGCACAGTCGTGATGTATAACGGCCAGGCCGTGGAGACCGGCGAGACGGAGGACATCTTCGCGCGCGCCAAACACCCCTATACGCGCTCGCTGCTCTCGGCCGTGCCGAAGCTCGGCTCGATGGACGGCCGCAAGCGCCCGATGCGCTTCCCGGTCGTCGATCGCGCCACGGGCGAGTCCGACGTCCCGACCGAGACGCCCGACACGGTCAAGGCCGCCGAACGGCCGGTGCTCGAAGTCTCCAACCTGACGACGCGCTTCGAGATCCGGTCCGGCCTGCTCGGTTCGGTCAAGGGCCGCGTCCACGCAGTCGAGAACGTCTCCTTCAGCGTCCAGGCCGGCGAGACGCTGGCACTGGTCGGCGAATCCGGCTGCGGCAAGTCGACCACCGGCCGCTCGGTGATGCGCCTGATCGAGCCGCTCTCCGGTTCGGTGCTGCTCGACGGCGTCGATGTGCTGAAGCTCAACCAGCATGACCTGCGCGAGCAGCGCAAGCGCATGCAGATGATCTTCCAGGACCCCTTCGCGTCCCTGAACCCGCGCATGAATGTCGGCGCGGCCATCGCCGAGCCGCTGCTGATCAACAAGCTCGCGACCCGCTCGGAAGCGCGCGACCAGATCGCGGAACTGCTGCGCCGCGTCGGCCTGCAGCCCGACATGGCGAGCCGCTTCCCGCACGAGTTCTCGGGCGGCCAGCGCCAGCGCATCTGCATCGCGCGCGCTCTTGCGGTCGAGCCCCGGCTGATCGTGGCGGACGAGGCGGTCTCGGCGCTCGACGTCTCGGTCAAGGCGCAGGTCGTCAACCTGATGCTGGAGCTGCAGGCCCGCATGGGGCTCGGCTATCTCTTCATCTCGCATGACATGGCCGTGGTGGAGCGCGTCAGCCATCGCGTCGCGGTGATGTATCTCGGCGAGATCGTCGAGATCGGCCCGCGCGAGGCGATCTTCGGCAATCCGCAGCACCCCTATACGAAGCGCCTGCTGGCCGCCGTGCCGATCGCCGACCCGACACGCCGCCACGAGCGGACCCCGCCCTCCAACGACGAGATCAAGAGCCCGGTGCGCGCACCGGACTTCGTCCCGCCGATCCGCCAGTTCCGCGAAGTCTCGCCCGGTCATGCCGTCATGATCTGGGGCGAGGAGTGGGAGAAGCCCGTCGTCGAGGCCGTTGCGGCCTGAGCAGGCATCAAGCAAGCCGACCGTCGTCGCGACCGGCCGGCGCCGCCTTCAACTCTCACGACGACCGCAGCTCAAGCTGCGGTCGTTTTTCGTTGTCAGCCGATTTCGCTGGGGGCGACGGCGCCGATCGGAGCCGCGCCGCCTTTCGCCCGCACGCCGTGCCGCCGCGACCAAAGGAGACGGAGGGCCGGCCGCGATCCGTCGCTTAAGGCTTCGGCAGGTCCGGCACGCGATAGGCCGTCGTCGACTTGATCCGCTCCATCGCGAAGCGCGAGGTCACGTTCTTGAGCGGGATCGTCTCGATCAGCTTCTTGTAGAAGCCGTCATAGGCCGCCATGTCGGCGACGACGACGCGCAGCATGTAGTCGACATCGCCGGCCATGCGATAGAACTCCATCACCTCCGGCATCGCGGCAACCATCTGCGCGAACTTCTCGAGCCAGGGCCCGGAATGGTCAGCCGTCTCGATCTGGACGAAGACCGTCAGCCCCAGCCCGATCTTTTCCGGCGCCACCAGCGCGACGCGCTTCAGGATGACGCCCGATTGCTCGAGCTTCTGGATGCGCTTCCAGCATGGTGTCTGTGAGAGACCGACACGATCGGCCAATTCGGCGATCGAGATGTTGGCGTCCCCCTGCAGCACCGTCAGGATTTTCCGGTCGATCGCATCCATTCTATGACATCCATCTCATAAGAAAGTTTTTGCTACAAACAGATCGATAGATAGTAATTATATCTTTTCGACGCCTGTCTCTTGCATTCAGATAGAAAATCCTTTTCTCCATCTGTCAATGGGTGTGTTTCTGGCCCTGTTGTCACGAAGGATTTGAACGATGGATCGTCGCCAGTTCATCATCGCCGGCTCGGCATTGCTTGCCGCAGCGCCGCTCTCGGGGAAGGCCTGGGCGCAGAGCGTCCCTGCCCGTGTCGGCTTCATTCCTGTCGTGGGCACCGCGCCGTTCTTCGTCGCCCAAGGCGAGGGGCTGCTGAAGCAGGCCGGCCTCGACATCTCGCTGACGGCTTTCGAATCCGGGCCGAACATGATCCAGGCGCTGGCCTCGGGCACGATCGACATCTACATCGCCGGCGTCGCGCCGCTCGCCGTAGCGCGCTCGCGCGGCGTCGATGTTCGCGTCGTCGCCGCAACCGCGACCGGCGAGAACGTCGTCGTCGCCGCGCCGGCGCTGGCCAAGTTCTTCACGGCAGGCAGCAATGCCGCCGCCGCTTTCAAGGCCTTCCGCGCGGCCGGCGGCAAGCCGGCACGCTTGGCGACGCAGCCGGCGGGTTCGGTTCCCAACACCACCTTGCAGTACTGGCTCTGGGAGGTCGCGAAGGTCGACAAGGCCGATGTCGAGATCGTACCCATGGGCATCGACGCGACGCAGCAGGCGATCCTGGCCAGCGCCGTCGATGGCGGCAGCGTACGCGAGCCGACGCTCACCATCATCCAGAGCCGCAACCCGCAGATCAAGCTGATCGCCGAAGGCGAGCAGGTCTTCCCCGGCCAGCCCGGCACCGTGGTCGCCGTCTCCGGCGCCTTCGTCACCAAGAACCCCGACGCCGTGCAAAACCTGGTCGCCGCCCTGATCAAGGGTGCCGATCTGATTGCGAAATCGCCCGCGAAAGCTGCCCCGCATGTCGGCGCAGCCCTCGGCAAGGGCATCGTCGAGCCCGCGCTGATCGAGAAGGCGCTGGTCTCGCCGGCGAGCAAATTCGAGATCGACCCACGCAAGATCATCGAGCCGTCGCGCGCCATGCAGGCCTATCAGGTCAAGCTCGGCTCGCTTGAGAAGGAACTTCCGTTCGACGGCCTGTTCGAGACGCAGTTCTACGAGAAGGCGGCGAAGGCGGCGGGCTGAGGCTGCCGTAGCGGAGCGTCATTTTCGGGCTCGCCCCGAGAATCGCTTGACCAGTTCGTTCTGGTCTCAGAGATGGTCGGGACAAGCCCGACCATGACGCGGCCTTCGCGACCACGCACGAGTATCGCTTTTGACCTCCCTCCGGGCTCCTGCCCTCGCCTTCCTCGGCCTCGTCGCCTTCCTGCTGCTGTGGGAGGCGATCCCGTTCTTGGGCATCGTCAACCCGGCCTTCCTGCCGGGACCGAGTGCGCTGCCGAAGGCGTTCTGGCGCGAGGTGACATCGGGCGCCTGGCTGACCGCCATTCTCGGCTCTCTCGGGCATTACTTCACCGGGCTGATCCTCGGCTCGCTGCTCGGCGCCGCACTCGGCGTGCTCGCTGGCATGTCGCGCACGGTCGAGGAGGCGACGGCGTGGGTGGTGCGCGTGCTGCGGCCGATTCCCGGCCTCGCCTGGGTGCCCTTCGCGATCATCTGGTTCGGCGTGAACCCGTCCGCCGCCGTCTTCATCATCGCCATCGGCGTGTTCTGGATCGTCTTCTTCGCGGCGCAGGGCGCGATTCGTGGCGTCGACCGCGACCTGATCGAGGTCGCCGACGCCTTCGGCTTCCGCTCGCCCTGGCAGCGCCTGACCAAGATCCTGCTGCCGGCGGCGATGCCCGGCATCCTCGTCGGCGTGCGCACCGCGCTGGGGCAGGCCTGGATGGCGGTGGTCGCGGCTGAGATCTTCGGCGTCGCCGGCGTCGGCCAGCGCATGATGCAGGCCTCCAGCCTGCTCGCGACCGACATCGTCGTGGTCTACATGCTCACCATGGCCGGACTTTACGGGTTCCTCGACACCCTGTTCGTCGCCTTCCAGAAATGGGTGCTGCGATGGAAAGCGTGATCGACATCAAGGGCCTGTCGCTGACCTTCACCCGCGACGGCGAGGCGACCGAGGTGCTGCACAAGCTCGACCTCTCGGTTGAGCGCGGCGAATTCCTCGCCATCGTCGGCCCGTCCGGCGTCGGCAAATCGACGCTGCTGCGCGTCATCGCCGGCCTTGCCAGGCCCAGTGCCGGCGAGGTCGTGACCCATGCCGCCGACAGCACGCGGCGCCCGGTGGCGCTGGTCTTCCAGGATTCGCGGCTGCTGCCCTGGCGCAAGGTCGTCTCCAATGTCGGCTTCGGCCTCGAGGGCCAGGTTTCGCGCGCCGCCCGACAGGCGAAGGCGCAGGAGATGCTCGATCTGGTCGGGCTCGGTCCGCTGGCGCAGCGCTGGCCGCACCAGCTGTCGGGCGGCCAGCGGCAGCGCGTCTCGCTGGCGCGCGCACTCGCAGTCGAGCCCGAGATCCTGCTGATGGACGAGCCGTTCTCGGCGCTCGACGCGCTCACGCGAGAAAGCCTGCAGGACGAGCTGATCCGGGTCTGGCAGCGTACGGGCAAGACCGTGCTCTTCGTCACCCACGACATCGACGAGGCCGCCTATCTCGCCGATCGCGTGGTGATCCTGTCAGGCGCACCCGGTCAGATCATCGCCGAGCACCGCATTTCCGAACCTCACCCGCGCAAGCGCGGCGGGGCGGCGGAGGCGGACATCGTGCGCGCGATCAGGCTGGGGCTCGGCGCCGAGACGGTCAGCGACGGCGCCGCGATCTGACGCTTACGGCCGTGCCGTCGGCACCCCTTCGCGGATCTTCTTCGAGAAGTCCGGATCGTCCAGCGAAACCGCCCTCGCCTTCTCGCCGATACGGGCCTGCCGGACGAGTTCCTCGAGCGAGATGTCTGTCCTGACCGCACCGATGCGCTGGAGATAGCCGGGCAGGAAGCCGGAGAGCAGCACGCGCGGATCGAGCGGCAGCGAGAACGTCCAGCCGGGCGCGACGCTGCCGACCAGCCGGAACACGACCGTCGTGCAGTTGGTCGTCAGCGTGTTGTACCAGCGCGGCTGCGCCGCCAGCCGATTGACGTCATCGACATAGGCCAGCAGCACGTCGCGCGCCCGGGCCGGCGTCGCCGCGAGCCGGAACAGCCGGACATCCTCCTTGCGCGCGTGGCTGCGCAGGCCGATGAGGTCGCGTTCGGGGGCAGCGACATAGGCCATCTCGTAGCTGCGGAAGAAACCGGCCAGCGCCGACCATTCCTCGCCCTTCTCGCGCCGAACCTCGATCGAGAAGGTCAGTGGCGGTTGGTCAGCGAAGGGGAAGCTGACGAGCAAATGGGCGATCGCCTCGCCCGACCAGTAGGACAGAAAGAGGTCGATGCCCTCGACCTTGCTCAGGTCGTAGCGGCGCGTTTCCCAATGCTGATCGTAGTCGCTCTCGGTCCGCCAATTGAAATTGCGTAGATTCGAGACGGTCAGCGTCTCGCCTTCGCGGGCAATCGACGGCAGGCGGGCGAGCTCGGGAATCCAGTTGCGGTCATGCGAGGGCGCAAAGCCGCTCCACCAGCTGAGCAGGCCAACGAAAAGCACGGCATAGGACAGCGGCAGCCGTACCGCCCCGGTCCACAGGCCGATGGCGCCGGCCAAGCCCGCAATGCCGAAGCCGATCGCGGCGATCTGCGCCGTGATGCCGGTCAGCCGGAACAGCAGAAGGCCCGAGCCCCACGCCGTCGCGCCGAGGATGACGAGCGTCACCAACAGGCGAAAGAGGATGATCAGGGCTGCCACGCGACCATCATTCGAGAATTGAGCGCGGGGAACCCTCTCCCGGAGGGAGAGGGTAGGGTGAGGGATAGGCCGTTTAACACGGCGCGCTCGACCTTAGCGCCGCCTTGCAGCGGAGGCGATAGCCAACTGGTCCAAGGGCCTACACCTCACCCCTGCCCCACTCACTGAACTCGGGTGGACCCCAGTTCAGCATCCAGAGTGTCGAAGTCGGGTAGACCCGACTTCGATGCAGGAGAGGGGTTCCCCGCGCTTTCTTCGGAACGGGATAAAGTCGCTCAAGCCGCCAGCGAGTTGACCGGCGCCGCCGCCTTGACGGCGTCGTCGACATGATCCTCGAACTTCTCGAAATTCTTGGCGAACATGCCGATCAGGTTCTTCGCCGTCTCGGCGAAGGCCGCCTTGTCCTGCCAGGTTTTGACCGGATAAAGGATGTGGGGTTCGACGCCGGGCACCGAGGTCGGCACCGCGAAGCCGAAATAGGGGTCGCGGCGGAAATCGGCGCGGTTGAGCGAACCGTCCAGCGCCGCGGTCAGCAGGCGGCGCGTGACGCGGATCGGCATGCGCCGGCCGGTGCCATACTGCCCGCCGGTCCAGCCGGTGTTCACCAGCCAGCAATCGACATGGTGCTTGGCGATGAAATCGCGCAGCAGATTGGCGTATTCCGAGGGGTGCCGCGGCAGGAAGGGCGAGCCGAAGCAGGTCGAGAACTCGGGTTCGACGCCGGTGAGGCCGCGCTCCGTGCCGGCGACCTTGGCGGTGTAGCCGGAGAGGAAATGGTACATCGCCTCGGCCGGAGTCAGCTTGGCAATCGGCGGCATCACGCCGAAGGCATCCGCCGTCAGCATGACGATGTTCTTGGGCGTGCCGGCGCGGCCGGTGCGCGAGGCATTCGGGATGAAGTCGAGCGGATAGGCCGAGCGCGTATTCTCGGTCTTGCTGCCGTCGTCGAAATCGACCTCGCGCGAGATCGGATCCATGACGATGTTCTCCAGCACGGTGCCGAAGCGCAGCGAGGCGGCATGGATTTGCGGCTCGGCCTCGGCCGAGAGCTTGATCGTCTTGGCGTAGCAACCGCCCTCGAAGTTGAAGATGCCGTCCTTCGACCAGCCATGCTCGTCGTCGCCGATCAGGGTGCGGTCTGGGTCAGCCGAAAGCGTCGTCTTGCCGGTGCCCGAGAGGCCGAAGAAGATGGCGGAATCGTCCTTGGAGCCGACATTGGCCGAGCAATGCATCGGCACGACGCCCTTCGTCGGCAGGACGAAATTGAGGTAGGTGAAGACCGACTTCTTCATCTCGCCGGCATAGGCCGAACCGCCGATCAGCACGATCTTGCGGGTGAAATCGATCGCGATCACGGTCTCGCTGCGGCAGCCATGGCGCGCCGGATCGGCCTTGAAGCTCGGCAGATCGACGATCGTCATCTCGGGTACGTAACCAGCAATCTCCTCCCGGGCCGGGCGGATCAGCAGGTTGCGGATGAAGAGTGAGTGCCAGGCCATCTCGGTGTAGACGCGCGCCTTGACGCGGTGCGCCGGATCGGCGCCGCCATAGAGATCCTGCGCGAAGAGGTCCTTGCCCTCGGCATGATCGATGAAGTCGGCCAGCAGCGTCTCGAACTGCGCCGGCGTGATCGCGTTGTTGTTCTCCCACCAGACCGAATTCTCGGTCAGCGCATCGCGCACGGTGAACTTGTCCTTGGGCGAGCGCCCAGTGTGGGTGCCGGTGTCGGCGACGATGGCGCCGTCCCGTGACAGTTCGGACTCACCGCGCCCCAGCGACTCCTCGTAGAGCCTCGCCGCCTCGAAGTTCCAGTAGACCGTCTTCAGATTGCGAAAGCCGAACGTCTCCGCCCCCTGGGCGGCGTTGAACTGACCGATGGTTTTCACAGGAACCTCCCACGGCGGATCCGCTTGGCGACCCGCCTGATCTGCAAGATACGCGCTAGCCGAAGCCGCGCCAATGAACCAGGTAGCGTTTTGATAGCCGTCCCTTAAGGCTATGATGGCCCCGGCTCAAGGCGTCAGGAAGACGCCGGCCCGAACAATCGCGTTTAAATCGATTGAATCGAATCAACGTGGTAAATCATGACGCTAGCCAGCCTTGCGGGCTGCGATCGCCAGTTCGACCAGCACTTTCTGGACCTCGGCCGAGGTTCCCGCCGTCCTTGGAAACGCCAGCCGCAGCACCTTATCGCCCAACATCAGGTCCGCTCCGTCGGGGTCGATGCCGGTCATCCGCCAGGCGCCGGGCTCGGCCTTGAGCAGGACCGTCGCATAATCGAGGATCGCGTCAGCGTGGTCCTCGTTCATATGGTCGACACCGCCCTCCTCCATCGCAGCCACCGCGGCCGCGGCGTCGGCATCGCTGAGCAGGTCAGCCGAAGTCAGTTCATAGGCCTTCCCAAAGCCGCCATTCAGGCTCGCGCTCTCCAGATCCAGAGCGAAGAACGAAAAATCGCCGAAATCGGCATAGAGCGCGGCCTTCGGCTGACGCGCCAGGAAGCGACGGCGGATGCGTGCGCCGGCCTCGCCGTCGCGCTCGACCTTGCGGGCGCGCAGTTTCAGGGTGATGCGGGCATGGGCGAGCGGATCGCCCTTGCCACCCGGTGCCAGCAGCAGCGAGCAGCGCGGATCACCCTCCAGATTGCCGGTATGGGAGGAGAGTGCCGAGACGAGGATCAGCGGGGTGCCGTCGACATCGGTGGCGAGGCTGACGAGGCTCGCCGAGGGATGACCATCCGGCCCCAGCGTCGCGAGCGAACCGGAGCGGGCGCTGCGCAGGAGCCGCCTGCCCAGTTCGCGCGCCTGGTCGTCGGTGGGACGGATCGGATCCTTGCGCGGCTCGGCCGGCATCGATGCCTCAATTTGCGACGTTGTCATGGAACCTACGGGCCTTTCGGGTCTTTCTGTGACGGGGACATAGGCAAACCGCCATGGCAACGCTAGATTGCGGCCACGGTTTAGCCGCTCTCTCGCGAGAGTGACCCAGCTATTGCAACGCGGCCAAGAGACAAAGAGCTGATGCCAACCATTGCGCTGGTCGATGACGACCGCAACATCCTGACTTCGGTTTCGATTGCGCTCGAAGCCGAGGGCTACCGCATCATGACCTACACCGACGGCGCCTCGGCGCTGGACGGGCTGAAGCAGAACCCGCCGGATCTTGCGATCTTCGACATCAAGATGCCGCGCATGGACGGCATGGAGCTGCTGCGGCGGCTGCGCCAGAAATCCGATCTGCCGGTGATCTTCCTGACCTCGAAGGACGAGGAGATCGACGAGCTCTTCGGCCTGAAGATGGGCGCCGACGACTTCATCCGGAAGCCGTTCTCGCAGCGCCTGCTGGTCGAACGCGTCAAGGCGATCCTGCGCCGCGCCGGCGCCAAGGACCCGGCCGCCGCTCCGCGCAGCGAGGATGCCAAGGCACTCGAGCGCGGCCTGCTGCGCATGGACCCCGAGCGCCACACCTGCACCTGGAAGGGCGAGCCGGTGACGCTGACCGTGACCGAGTTCCTGATCCTGCAGTCGCTGGCGCAGCGTCCGGGCGTGGTGAAGAGCCGCAACGCCCTGATGGATGCGGCCTATGACGACGAGGTCTATGTCGACGACCGCACGATCGACAGCCACATCAAGCGCCTGCGCAAGAAGTTCAACCAGGTCGATGTCGACTTCGACATGATCGAGACCTTGTACGGCGTCGGCTACCGGTTCAAGGAAGGCTGACGTCCCGCCGTCATTGCGAGCGAAGCGAAGCAATCCAGCGGAGCGTAGCCTCCCCCTGGATGGCTTCGTCGTTGCGCTCCGCGCAATGACGGAAACAGAACACACGGACGCGATGGCGACGATCGACGAGGAACGCAGGGCGGAGGTCCGCAGGAGAGAGCGTTGGCCAACGCTGCGGCAGCATCTGCGCGCCTTCACCCGCCGCAGCCTGCGGGCGATCTCGTCGCGAGCGGCATCGAGCCTGACGCGGCGCATCGTCGTCCTCAATCTGGGCGGGCTCGTCGCGCTGCTGGTCGGCTTCCTCTACCTCAACCAGTTCCGTGAAGGGCTGATCGAGTCCCGGGTGCAGAGCCTGTTGACGCAGGGCGAGATCATCGCCGGCGCAATCGCAGCGTCGGCGACTGTCGAGACCGATGCGATCACCATCGATCCCGACAAGCTGCTCCAGCTCCAGGCCGGCGAAAGCGCCGGCATCGCCGAGGACCCGCTCGATTTCTCGATCAACCCGGAGAAGGTCGCGCCGCTGCTGCGCCGCCTTGTGACGCCGACCAAGACCCGGGCGCGCATCTATGACCGCGATGGGCTGCTGACGCTGGATTCCCGTAGCCTCTATTCGCGCGGCGACGTGCTGCGGCTCGACCTGCCGCGCGTCGGCGAGCCCGACGAGGCGCCGCTGCTGGAGCGGACCTGGAACCTGCTGCGCAACCGGTTCGGCCGCGCCGACATGCCGGTCTACGACGATTTCGAGAACGCCAACGGCAAGTCCTACCCGGAAGTCGCACGCGCGCTGAACGGCATGCCGGCCAGCGTCGTGCGGGTCAATGCGCGCGGCCAGACCATCGTCTCGGTCGCCGTGCCCGTCCAGCGCTTCCGGGCCGTGAAGGGCGCGCTCCTGCTCTCGACACAGGGCGGCGACATCGACACCGTCATCGCCTCAGAGCGCTATGCGATCTTCCAGGTCTTCGCGATCTCGGCGGTCGTCATGATCGTGCTCTCCGTGCTGCTCGCCGGCACCATCGCCGAGCCGATCCGCAAGCTCGCCGATGCAGCCCAGCGCGTGCGCAGGGGCGTGAAGTCGCGGGAGCAGATTCCCGATTTCGCCAGCCGGCATGACGAGATCGGCCACCTCTCCGGCTCGCTGCGGGATATGACCAAGGCTCTCTACAGCCGCATCGAGGCGATCGAGAGCTTCGCCGCCGACGTCGCCCATGAGTTGAAGAACCCGCTGACCTCGCTGCGCAGCGCGGTCGAGACGCTGCCTCGGGCCAAGTCGGACGAATCGCGCGGCCGCCTGCTCGCCGTGATCCAGCACGATGTCCGGCGGCTCGACCGCCTGATCTCCGACATCTCCGACGCCTCGCGGCTCGACGCCGAACTCGCCCGCAACGATTCAGGCCCCGTCGATCTGGCCCAGGTGCTCGAGGCCGTGGTTTCCGTGCAGAACGAAACGCGCCGCGAGGGACAGCCCAAGATCGAACTCGTCACCGAGCGGCGCGGACAGCGACCCAGCGGCCGCGACGGCTTCCTGGTGATCGGCCATGATTCCAGGCTCGGCCAGGTGATCGTCAACCTGATCGACAATGCGCGCTCGTTCTCACCGGCCGACAAGCCGGTCCGCGTCATGCTGTCGCGCGTTGCCAATGACGTGCTGATCACGGTCGAGGATGACGGACCGGGGATCGAGCCGCACGCGCTGGAGCGGATCTTCGAACGCTTCTACACGGACCGGCCGAATGAGGGCTTCGGCCAGAACTCGGGGCTGGGGCTGTCGATCTCGCGCCAGATCATCGAGGCGCATCGCGGCACCATCCGCGCGGAAAACCGGCTCGGCCCGCCGGGCCCCGATGGCGAGCAGCCGCGGCTTGGCGCGCGCTTCATCGTTTGCCTGCCGGCCGTGCCGCAGGCGGCCTGAGCGGACAGCATGAGCGACAGCGCCATTCACGCCACGACCGTCGCGATCGGCGAGGCCGGAGTGCTCATCCGGGGCCCATCCGGGGCCGGAAAGTCGGTTCTGGCGCTGGCGCTGATCGCCCAGGCACAGCACGCCGGCCAGTTCGCGCGGCTCGTCGCCGACGACCGAACCGCGCTCAGCGCGCGCAGCGGACGGCTGCTGGCACGCCCGGTCCCGCCGCTGGAGGGATTGATCGAGCGCCGCGGCCTCGGGCTGACGCCGGAGCCGCATCAGCCGGCCGTGGTCGTGCGCCTCATCGTCGATCTCAGCGGAACCGAGCCGACGCGCATGCCCGAGCCCGAGGATCTGGTCGAGACGCTGGCGGGGATCGACCTGCCGCGCCTGACCGTCATGGGGCGCTCGGGTGACGAGCGGATGGTGCTGGCGGCGCTGCGACTGTTCATGGATGGCGGTTGATGTCGATAATTCGACAAGTTTCGATCTGCCCCGCTTGCCTATCATTCGCACCTGCCGCATAAACCGCGACCTTGTCCGGGCGCTATCCAGCGCTCTCCGGTGCCAGAGTTGAATGATCGGACTGGTCCTCGTGACGCATGGGCATTTGGCCACGGAATTCCGTGCCGCGCTCGAACACGTCGTTGGCCCTCAGCAGAACCTCGCCACCATCGCCATCGCCCCCGATGACGACATGGAGAGCCGTCGCCGCGATATCATCGCTGCCGTCGAGCAGGTCGAGAACGGCAGCGGCGTGATCGTCCTGACCGACATGTTCGGCGGAACGCCCTCCAATCTCGCCATCTCGGTGATGGAGCCCGGCCGCATCGACGTGGTCGCCGGCATCAACCTGCCGATGCTGATCAAGCTCGCCAGCGTGCGCGAGGAGAAGACCCTCGACGAGGCAGTGACCAGCGCGCAGGATGCCGGCCGCAAATACATCACCGTGGCCAGCCGGGTGCTGGCAGGCAAATAGGGGCCGTCCGTGGACGACAGGCACGAAGCCGAGGATTGCGACTGCCCGGAGGTCGAGGTTCCCGCCGGCGCGATCTATGGCGAGTTCCAGATCGTCAACAAGAAGGGCCTGCATGCCCGCGCCACGGCGAAATTCGTTCAATGCGCCTCGAGCTTCGACGCCGACGTCACCGTCACCCGCTGCGGCGAGACGGTCGGCGCGACCTCGATCATGGGCATCCTGACGCTGGGCGCCGGCATCGGCTCGACGATCACGGTCGTGGCAAAGGGCCGCGAGGCCAGGGAAGCGCTGAAGGCGCTGGAAACGCTCGTCGCCGATAGGTTCGGCGAGGGCGAGTAGGCCGATGGCGCAATCGGTCTGGGCTTGGTTTCTGACTATCCAGGCCGTGATCGGGTTGACTGCTCTCGTCTGGTTTCTGATCCAGCTGTTTCGCGGGCGTATCTCAATCAAGGCGCTTCGCGACAAGAACTGGCCGATTTGAGCTTGAAGAGGACGGTCAGGAAAGGCGCCTTGGCGTCACGCCGTCCTGTGTCCGCGCCGCGGGAAGTCGTGCCACAACGCGCACGAGATGCCATCCTTCCATCGACACATAAAGACATCTTTATATCTTTGATTGCGCTTGGAGCTGAGCGCTGCTAAAGACCCGCCCGTCATTCAAGAACGAGCAGTGGAGCACGCCCCGTGTCGAAGACCGATTACGTCGTCAAGGACATCAGCCTCGCGGATTACGGCCGCAAGGAAATCAACATGGCCCAGGACGAGATGCCCGGCCTGATGGCGATCCGCGCCGAGCACAAGGGCAAGTTCCCGCTCAAGGGCGCCCGCGTCGCCGGCTGCCTGCACATGACCATCCAGACCGCCGTGCTGATCGAGACGCTGACGGAACTCGGCGCCGATGTGCGCTGGTCGTCCTGCAACATCTTCTCGACCCAGGACCATGCCGCCGCCGCGATCGCCGCGACCGGCGTGCCGGTCTTCGCCATCAAGGGCGAGACGCTGGAAGAGTATTGGGAATACGTGCTCAAGACCGCGACCTGGGGCGACGGCGGCACGCCGAACATGATCCTCGACGATGGCGGCGACCTGACGATGCTGATCATCCTCGGCGCCGAGGCGGAAGCCGGCAAGGCCGAGTTCCTCGACAAGCCGGGCAATGAGGAAGAGACGATCTTCTTCAAGCTGATCAAGCGCGAGCTCAAGGCCAATCCGGGCTGGTTCACCAAGACCCGCGCCGCGATCAAGGGCGTCTCGGAAGAGACCACCACGGGCGTTCATCGCCTGTACGAGCTGGCCAAGGCCGGCCGCATGCCCTTCCCGGCGATCAACGTCAACGACTCCGTCACCAAGTCGAAGTTCGACAACCTCTATGGCTGCCGCGAGTCGCTGGTCGACGCCATCCGCCGCGGCACCGACGTGATGATGTCGGGCAAGGTCGCCTGCGTCGCCGGCTACGGCGACGTCGGCAAGGGCTCGGCCGCCTCGCTGCGCCAGGCCGGCTGCCGCGTGCTCGTCACCGAAATCGACCCGATCTGCGCGCTGCAGGCGGCGATGGAAGGCTATGAGGTCGTCACCATGGAGGACGCGGCTCCCCGCGCCGACATCTTCGTGACCGCCACCGGCAACCTCGACGTTATCACCGTCGAGCACATGCGCGCGATGAAGCACCGCGCCATCGTCTGCAACATCGGCCACTTCGACTCGGAGATCCAGGTCGCCGGCCTGAAGAACTTCAAGTGGGACAACGTCAAGCCGCAGGTCGACGAGGTCGAATTCCCCGACGGCAAGCGCATCATCCTGCTCTCGGAAGGCCGCCTGGTGAACCTCGGCAACGCCACGGGCCACCCGTCCTTCGTGATGTCCTGCTCGTTCTCGAACCAGACGCTGGCCCAGATCGAGCTCTGGAATCACCACGCCAAGTACGAGAACAAGGTCTACACGCTGCCCAAGCATCTCGACGAGAAGGTCGCGGCGCTGCATCTGGCCAAGGTCGGCGCCAAGCTGACCGTGCTCAACGATGCGCAGGCCAAGTATCTCGGCCTGGCCCCGACCGGCCCGTTCAAGCCTGAGCTCTACCGCTACTGACATCCGGCACAGTCCGAATGCGAGAAGGCCCGGCGTTCGCGCCGGGCCTTTTTCTTTGTCGCGAAGCGAGTCTTTTCAGCATCAGCCTCTACTAATAGTCCCGCGAGGCATCACGACCGCTATGGCTTGATCGCGGATGGCATTCAGTCCGCCCCTTTGAAAATTCGCCCGATTTACCGACGATTAAGCACTTCCTGCCGGACTCAGCGGATGAGTAGAGTGAAGCTGATTCGGCCCCCAGCGCCCCTGCGCGAGCCGGATCGACACACAGTGATCGGTATCGTGGCAGGCGTGCGTCGGGTGCCCTTCGAGGTGGCCTCCATGGACGGCGTAGCGCCGTTCAATGCCCGGTTTCGAATGCACGGAACACCCGGCGGCCCTGCGCTGCCCACGAGGAAGACGGACGCGGGATGAGACGGTCGAGCCGACAGGAACGGAGCAGCGGTGGCTGGCACCGGCATGCGCTTCTGCCGGGCCTCGCGGCCAGCCAGTCCCCCTCTGTCGCGCTGGCACAGGGCGAATGGCTCGCCCCGTTGCGCCCCGACATCTTCAGCACCGGCGCCCTCTCCGTGGTCCTCGCCGGCCTCGCCGTCTTCGCCGCGACAACGTCGCTGGTCTATGTCCGCGAGCGGGCACGCTGGCAGCGCCGCGAGACCGAACTGGCGCGCGAACTCGAAACCGCGCGCGGTCAGCAGGACCGGCTGTCGGCGCTGCTCGCGGCCGATCCACAGGTCGTCGTCAGCTGGGACGGGCGCAATGCCGAGCCGATCTTCGAGGGCGACAGCGGCTTCCTCGGTGCGCCCGGTTCAACGCTTGCACTCGCCTATGGCGCCTGGGCGCCACCGACGGAAGCCAAGAAGCTCGAGCTGGCGACGGATGCCCTGAAGGAACGCGGCGAATCCTTCGGCTTCACGCTGCGCAGCAAGACGGGGCCCTTCATCGATGTCGAAGGGCGACCTGTGGCCGGCCGCGCCGTCATCCGCTTCCGCGAGGTCACGGGCGAGCGCGCCCAGGTGCTGGCGATACGCAGCGAGCTGGAGCGCGTCAGCGGCGACCACAAGACACTCTCCGGGCTGCTCGCCGGCCTGCCACAGCCCGCCTGGACCCGCACGCCCGAGGGACGCCTGAGCTGGTGCAACCCCGCCTATGCGCGCGCCGTCGAAGCCGCCGACGGCGCCGAGGCCGTCAAGAACGGACTCGAACTGCTCGACCGCAGCGAGCGCGAGGGCGCAGCCAAGGCACGGCGCGAGGGCCAGTCCTTCTCGGTGCGGGCCCCGGCCGTCGTCGCCGGACAGCGCCGCACACTCGATATCCTGGAACTGCCGACTCCGACGGGCTATGCCGGCATCGCCACCGACATGAGCGAGCTGGAGGCGGTGCGTGCCGACCTGCAGCGCCAGATGGACGCCCATATCCGCACGCTCGACCGGCTCAAGACGGCGGTTGCCGTGTTCGACGCCTCGCAGCGGCTGGTCTATCGCAATCCCGGCTTCGAGACGCTGTGGTCGCTCGATTCAGGCTTCCTCGACGGCCAGCCGAGCGACAGCGAGATTCTCGACCGCCTGCGCTCCGAACGGCGCCTGCCCGAGCTTGGCGACTACAGGAGCTGGAAGGCCGGCGTCCAGGCCGCCTACACCTCGACGCGCGCCAACGAGGACTGGTGGTACCTGCCCGACGGGCGCACCATCCACGTCGTGGCCAGCCCCAACCCGCAGGGCGGCGTGACCTATCTGCTCGACGACGTGACCGAGCGCTTCACGCTGGAGTCGCGCTTCAATGCGCTGTCCCGGACCCAGCGCGAGACGCTCGACTCGCTGCGCGAAGGCGTCGCCGTGTTCGGCTCGGACGGGCGGCTCAAGCTCTCCAATCCCGCTTTCGCGCAGTCCTGGAAGATCCAGACCGACCTCACCAGCGCGGCACCGCATATCGACGAGGTGGTCAGGCTGTGCCGGCCGCTCTTCCCGCAGGACGAGATCTGGAGCGAACTGCACAGCGTCGTGACCGGCGTGCGCGACGCCCGCGAGGATTATGGCTGCCGGATGGAACGGCGCGACGGCACGGTGCTCGACTGCGCGGCGGCGCCACTGCCGGACGGTGCGACGCTGATCACCTTCGCCGACGTGACGGCCTCGGTGAATGTCGAGCGCGCCCTGACCGAGAAGAACGAGGCGCTGGAGAAGGTCTCGCGGCTGCGCGAGGATTTCGTCCACCACGTCTCCTACGAGCTGCGCTCGCCGCTGACCAACATCATCGGCTTCGCCCAGTTGCTGGGCACGGAGGCGATCGGCGCGCTGAACGAGAAGCAGCGCGACTACACCTCCCACATCGTGCGCTCGTCGGGCGCCCTGCTCGCCATCATCAACGACATCCTCGACCTCGCCACGATCGACAATGGCGCTCTGACGCTGGAGCTGGAGGAGGTCGATGTCGCCGAGACCATCGCCCAGGCGGCGGCCGGGCTGCATGATCGCCTGACCGACAGCAAGCTCGAGCTCAAGGTCGAGATCGCCCCGCAGGCCGGCCCCTTGCGCGCCGACGGCAAGCGGCTGCGCCAGGTCCTGTTCAACCTGATCTCCAACGCGATCGGCTTCTCCTCGCCGGGCCAGACCATCACGGTCAGCGCCGCGCGCAGCGGCAACGATGTCCGCATCACCGTCGCCGACCAGGGCCGGGGCATCCCCGCCGAGGTCAAGGAGAAGGTGTTCGACCGCTTCGAAAGCCATTCGCTCGGCTCCAATCATCGCGGCGTGGGCCTAGGGTTGTCGATCGTGCGCTCGATCGTCGAGCTGCATGGCGGCCATGTCGAGCTCGACTCGGCGCCCGGGCGCGGCACACGCGTGACGGCGGTGTTCCCCTCCGAAGGCGTGCGGATGTCGGACGCGGCTGAATGACCGAGGAGGCCCGCAAGTCCGGCACGCACCGGCTCGTTCTGGCCGACGAGGCTTCGACGCTGCGGCTCGCCGCCGATCTCGCCGCGATCCTCAAGCCCGGCGACATCGTCGCGCTGTCGGGCCATCTCGGCGCCGGCAAGTCGCTGCTGGCGCGCGCGATCCTGCGCGAACTCGCCGATGATCCGGCGCTGGAGGCGCCAAGCCCGACCTTCACGCTCGTCCAGAGCTACGAGACACCACGCGGCAGCGTGCTCCATGCCGATCTCTATCGCGTCCGCTCTCCCGACGAGCTCGACGACATCGGCCTCGTTGAGGATCTCGACCGCCTGATCACGCTGGTCGAATGGCCCGACCGCGCAGGCGCGCGCCTGCCCGGCGGCCGTCGCCTCGACATCGTGCTCGACGTCGATCCGCAGAATCCCGAGACCGGCCGCATCGCCGATCTCTCGGGCGGCGTGCTCTGGCGCCAGCGGCTGTCGATCGCTATCGCGACGCGGCGCCTGATCGACGACGCCGGCTGGGGCGAAGCCCGACGCGACTACATGCAGGGCGATGCCTCCAGCCGCGCCTATGAGCGGCTGACGCAGGCCGACGGCACCAGCGCCGTGCTGATGATCTCGCCGCCGCGACCGGACGGACCTGCGATCCGGCTCGGCAAGCCCTACAGCGCCATTGCGCATCTGGCCGAGAACGTCGATGCCTTCGTCGCCATGGACCGCGGCCTGCACTCGCTGGGCTATTCTGCGCCCGAGATCTACGCGCAGGATCTGTCGACGGGACTGCTGCTGATCGAGGATCTCGGCAGCGAGGAGGTGGTCGATGCCGGCGAGCCGATCCCCGAGCGCTACGAGGCGGCGGCGCGCCTGCTCGCGGACCTGCACCGCCACACCCTGCCGACGATCCTGCCGGTGACGGAAGGGCGCGACCATGTCGTGCCCGACTACGACCGCGGCGCGCTGGCGATCGAGACCGAGCTGATCCTCGAATGGTATGCGCCCCATATCGCCGGCGTGACCCTGCCGGCGGTGACGCAGGCCGAGTTCTCGCGGATCTGGAACCGGCTCTTCGACGAGATCCTGGAGGCGCCGGGCACCTGGACCCTGCGCGACTTCCACTCGCCCAACCTGATCTGGCTGCCGGCCCGCGACGGCCATGCCAAGCTCGGGCTGATCGACTTCCAGGACGCGATGATCGGCCACCCGGCCTATGATCTCGCCTCGCTCGGGCAGGACGCGCGCATCGACGTGCCGGCCGCGCTCGAACTGCGGCTGCTTGCCGCCTATGGCGCGGCACGGCGCAACGACGATGCCGGGTTCGACCTCGCCGGCTTCGCCCGCGCCTATGCGATCCTCGGCACGCAGCGCAACACCAAGATCGCCGGCATCTTCGCCCGGCTCGACAAGCGCGACGGCAAGCCGGCCTATCTCAAGCACCTACCGCGCATCGAGGCCTATCTGCGCCGCAACCTGGAACACCCGGCGCTCGAAGAGCTGAAGGGCTGGTACCAGGCGCATCTGCCGAAGCTGTTCGAGGTGGAGTGACCCCGCTCGGCCCCCCGAGATATTCCTCGTCATGCCCGCGACGTCGTCCCGGACAAGCGGCGTAGCCGCGCCGATCCGGGACCTATTCCGGAACCGTTCCGGAATGGGTCCCGGGTCTCCCTTCGGTCGCCCGGGACGGCCGGCGCGGATGTCTGATAAGCTCTCGCACGATCCAAGGAGATTCGCGTGACGCAGGCCAGCTATCGACCGATCCGCCGCGCCATGGTTCTGGCGGCGGGTCTCGGCCAGCGCATGCGCCCGATCACCGACACGCTGCCCAAGCCGCTCGTCGCGATCGGCGGCAAGCCGATGCTCGACCATGCGCTCGACCGCCTCGCCGAGGCCGGGGTCGCGGAAGCCGTGGTCAATGTCCACCACCTCGCCTCGCAGATTGAGACGCATCTCGCCTCGCGCGAGAGGCCACGGATCACGATCTCCGACGAACGGGCAGAGATTCTGGAAACCGGCGGCGGGGTGAAGAAGGCGCTGCCCCTGCTCGGCCCGGAGCCGTTCTTCCACGTCAATTCGGATTCGCTCTGGAGCGAGACAGAGCGCTCCAACATGAGCGCGATGGCGAAAGCCTGGGACGCCGCCCGGATGGACATGCTGCTGCTGCTGGCGCAGCGCGAGGGCAGCGTCGGCTTCGACGGACGCGGCGATTTTTTCCTCGGCGACGACGGCCTGCTGACGCGGCGTGGCAACGCGACAAGCGCACCTTACGTCTATGCCGGTGTCGCCATCATGAAGCCCGAGCTGTTTTCGGACACGCCCGAGGGGCCGTTCTCGCTCAACCTGCTGTTCGACCGTGCGATCGCAGCCGGCCGTCTGCACGGCCTCGTCCTCGAAGGCCAGTGGCTGCATGTCGGCACGCCCGAGGCGATCGCGCCGGCCGAGGCAGCCTTCGCTGCGGCAGCCCAGGTTCCACGCCTGCGAGTCCATGCCTGAGCTGAACCTCTTCACCATCCCGGCCGGTGCCCCGTTCCTGGAGGTGCTGGCGCAGGCGATGCTGGAAGGGCGCTTCGGACGGGTCCACGACCCCGATGACCCCGCCGCGATGGCGCGGGCGACGCTCTACCTGCCGACGCGGCGCGCCGCGCGCGCCTTCGCCGCCTGCCTGTCAGGCAAGCTCGACGGACGGACGCTGCTGCTGCCGCGCATCATGCCGCTCGGCGATGTCGACGAGGCGGAGACCGCGCTGATCGGCGCCGGCGCCTGGGCGCAGGAACGCCTTGGACCCATCGACCCGCTGGCGCAGCGCATGCTCCTGACCCGGCTGGTCGATGCCTGGGGCCGCAGTGCCAATCGCAGCCATCTCAGGCTCGACCCCTCGGAGCCCTCGCTCGTGCCGGCGACGCTGGCCGAGGCCTATGGGCTGGCCGGCGACCTTTCCACCCTGCTCGACCAGATGCAGACCGAGGGCGTCGCCGTCGAACGATTGGGACAGCTCGACGCCGCGCGCTTCGACCGGATCTGGCAGCTCAATGCGAGCTTCCTCGCCATTCTCGGCGAAGCCTGGCCGGCGATCCTTGGCGAGCGCAGCGCCTGCGATCCCGCCGACTTCCGCAACCGCATGCTCGCCGCCGAGCGCGAGCGGCTTCTGGCGGGCGCAGCGACCGGGCCGATCATTGCCGCCGGCTCGACCGGCACCGTGCCCGCTACGGCAAGGCTGCTGGCGGCCATCGCGCGGCTGCCGAACGGGGCCGTCGTGCTGCCTGGCATCGACCTCGACCTAGCCCAGCCGGCCTGGGATGCGATCGACGACGAGCCCGCCCCGTCTCATCCGCAAGCGGCGCTACACCACCTGCTCGAGACGCTGCAGGCGACCCGCGACGACGTCCGGACACTGGCCGAGCCGGACGCGCCCCGCGCCGCCCGGTCCCGGCTCCTGCGCGAAGCCCTGCTGCCGGCCTCGGTGACCCAGAGCTGGGCCGACCTGCGCGAGCGCCTTGACGCCACCGAGGCCGGCCTCGGCTTCAAGGATGTGCGGCTCGTCGAGGCGGCCGACGAACGGCAGGAGGCGCTGGCGGTCGCCGTAGCGCTGCGCGAAACGCTGGAGGAGCCCGGCCGTCAGGCAGCGCTGATCACGCCTGATCGCGGCCTCGCCGAACGCGTCACCGTCGAGCTGCGACGCTGGGGGGTCGAGGTCGACGATTCCGCCGGGCTGCCCCTGGCACGCTGGCCAGCCGGCTCGCTGCTGCGGCTGATCCTGGAGGCGGCGCTGGCGCAAATGACGCCGGCCGCGCTCGTGCCGCTGCTGGCGCATCCGCTCTGCCGGCTCGGCCTGACGCGACCTGAGGTCGAGCGCGGCGCGTCGGCCCTGGAGATCGGGCTGTGGCGCGGCGAAGCCGTGGGCAAGGGATTGGCTGGGTTGCACCAGGGCCTGGCTCAATGGGCAGAGCTGCGCGACGCGCGCCATGCCCCGCGCCCGCGCCGGCGGCAGGTCGATGCCGATCAGGCGGCCGCGACAGCCGCGCTGGACGGCCTCGGTGGCGCGCTGGCGCCGCTGCTGGAGGCGCTCTTCCTGCAGGAGCCCTCGCTGGCACGGGTGACGCTCGCGGCGCGGGCTGCCCTCGAAGCCGTCAGCCGGGACGAGGATGGCCATGCTCGCGCTTTCATCGGCCCTGACGGCGAGGCGCTGGCCGGCCTGTTCGACGATCTCGGCGCAGCCCAACCCGACATGCCCTCGGGCGGCCGGCCGCCCGATTTCATCGCCATACTCGACGGGCTGCTCGCCGAGCGGGTGGTGCAGCGGACCGGTGGCGGCCATCCCCGCGTGAAGATCTGGGGCCTGCTCGAAGCGCGCCTGCTCGAAGCCGACCATGTCGTGCTCGGCGGGCTGAACGAGACGGTCTGGCCACCGGAAACGAAGACTGATTCCTTCCTCAACCGGCCGATGCGGACCGAACTCGGCCTGTCCCCGCCGGAGCGGCGCGTCGGCCAGACGGCGCATGACTTCGTGCAGGCACTGGGCGCGCAACATGTGACGCTGACCCGTGCCCGCAAGGCTGGCGAGTCCGAGACGATCGCTTCGCGTTTCTGGCAGAGGCTGAAAGCCGTGACGCCGGAACCCGTGTGGAATGCTGCGCTGGCCGGCGGAGCGCGCTTGACGGGGCTGGCGGCGGTCCTCTCCGCCCCCGCAGAGGTTCGCCCTGTCGCGCGCCCCGCGCCCAAGCCACCGCGCGCGCTGCAGCCGCTCTCGCTCAGCGTCACCGATGTCGAGACGCTCTATCGCGACCCCTACCAGATCCATGCCCGCAAGATCCTGAAGCTCGACGCGCTCGATGCGCTGATCGAGGACCCGAGCGCGCAGGATCGCGGCAACCTGCTGCACGACATCGTCGCGGATTTCGCCGCGACCTATCCTGAGCAGTTGCCTGCCGACGCACTCGCGCGCCTCATCGAGATCGGTGCATCGAAGTTCCGCGATTTCGACGATGCGCCGGAGGTGCGCGCCTTCTGGTGGCCGCGCTTCCTGATCACGGCCGGGCATTTCATCGCCTGGGAGGGGCGGCGTCGCGCCGACATCGCGCGGATCGGCGTCGAGCTCGGCACGGGCACCGATTTCGCCCTGGCCGACGGGGCCCGCTTCCGGCTGAGCGGCCGGGCCGACCGGATCGAGCTGACGCGCGAGCCGCGTTTGCGAATCATCGACTTCAAGACCGGGGCGCCGCCGAGCAAGGCACAGGTCGAGAAGGGTTTTGCGCCGCAGTTGACGCTGGAGGCGGAACTCGCGGCACGGGCGGGCTTCCCGCCGCTGGCCGGGCCGACGCCGGTCGAGGCGCTGCTCTATCTCAAGCTCCACCATGATCCGAAGGGCTGGGCCAAGGACAAGCCGCTCGATTTCGGCGACGAATCGCTGGCGGATGTCGCCGCCCGCCATCTCGATCGCCTGCTCGAACATCTCGATGCGCTGCGCAGCGGTCGCGAGGCTTACGTCTCACGGCGAGCGCCGGACTATATCCGCTACGCCTCGCCTTACGACCATCTGGCCCGGGTCAAGGAATGGGCGGCCGCCTCCGAGAGCGACGAGGGGGGCGAGGCGTGAAGGCAGGCTGGATCGTCCCGCCCCTGACCAACCAGCGCCAAGCGCTGGCCGCCCATCCGCGCCTCAGCGCCTGGGTCTCGGCCAATGCCGGCTCCGGCAAGACGCATGTGCTGGTCAACCGCGTGCTGCGGCTGCTGCTCGATGGCGTCGCACCCGGCCGGCTGCTCTGCATTACCTATACCAAGGCCGCCGCCGCCAATATGGCGAACCGCGTCTTCGCGGCGCTCAGCACCTGGGCGACGCTGCCCGAAGCCGACCTCGTCGCGACACTGACGAAGCTGACCGGCGAGACGCCCTCGCCGACGCAGCGCGCGGCGGCACGGCGGCTGTTCGCACAGGCGCTGGAGACGCCGGGCGGCCTCAAGATCGAGACGATCCACGCCTTCTGCACCCGCGTGCTACAATCAGCGCCGTTCGAGGCGAATGTGCCACCGCGCTTCGAAGTGGCCGACGATCTCGCCCAGGCCGAGATGCTGCGCGAAGCGCGGCGCGAATTGCTGATGGCCGTCGCGGCCGATCCGGAGGGAGCCGAGGCCGGAGCGCTCGACCTGCTCGCCCGGCAGGCTGCGCAGGACACTTTCGATGCGATGATGCAGGAGGCGCTGCGCCAGCGCGCCCTGTTCAACGATCCAGAGGGCCGCGCCCGCGATGCCGGCGAGATACGGGACGGGATCGCGGCGGTTCTGGGGATTGCGCCCGATCTCGCAGCGGATGCGGTGCAGGCCGGCTTCCGCGACGCACTGGCCGGGATCGCCGGTCTCGGGTCACTGGTCGAGGCGCTGGCGGCCGGCAGCCAGACCCGGCAGAACTTCGCCACGGCGCTGCGCGCCCTGCTCGCTGGCGCCGACGACGGCGATGCGGTCGCGTTCTGCCGGCGCGGCTTCCTGACCGAGGCCGGCGCGATCAACAGCAACATCAGCGGTCGGGGTAAATCGGCCTTCGAGGGTGCCCTGCTGGCAACGCTGGAGGCTCTGGCTTCGCGCCTCTGCCACGCCATCGACCAGCTCAACGCCATCGCGATCCGGAACCGCAGCCATGCGCTGGCGTTGCTGGTGACGCGGATGCTCGCTTCCTACCAGCGCCAGAAGAGCGAGCGCTCGCTGCTCGATTATGACGATCTGATCGCCAAGACGCGCTCGCTGCTGACGCGGGTCGAGGCGGCCTGGGTGCTCTACAAGCTCGATGCCGGCATCGACCACATCCTGCTCGACGAGGCGCAGGACACCAGCGAGGCGCAATGGGCGATCCTGCGCAAGCTCGCCGAAGAGTTCAGCGCGGGTGCCGAAGGTCCGAAAGCGGACAATCCGAAGCCACGCACCGTCTTCGTCGTCGGCGACGAGAAGCAGTCGATCTACGGCTTCCAGGGCGCCGCCCCCGCCGCCTTCAACGAGCAGAAGCGGCAGCTCGGACAGCGCATCACCGAGGCCGAGCAGCGCTTCGAGCCGATCAGCCTCAACACCTCCTTTCGCTCGGCGCCCGACATCATGCAGGCGGTGGACGCGGTCTTCGCCGTCCCTGAGCATGCGCGCGGGCTCGTCTTCGACGGCTCGGACAGGCCGGAGACGCACGACACGGTGCGCCGGGGCGCGGCGGGCTGCGTCGATCTCTGGCCGCTCTGCGCCAACGACACCGCCGAGCCACCCGATGCCTGGACGACGCCGGTCGATGCGCCGGAGCGGCGCAGCGGCACAGCCAAGCTGGCGCAGCGCATCGCGGCGACGCTCGGAGACTGGAAGCGGCGGGGAGTGGACGACCTCGGCAACCCCTTTTCGCCCGGCGACGTCATGATCCTGCTGCGCCAGCGCGGCGCGCTGTTCGAGAACATCGTCAAGGCGCTGAAGGACGCCGGCGTTCCGGTCACCGGGCGCGACCGGCTGACGCTTGCCGAGCATCCAGCGGTGGAAGACCTCATGGTGCTCGGGCGGGCGCTGCTTCTGCCGGAGGACGACCTGACGCTGGCGACCGCGCTGAAGACGCCGCTGATCGGGCTCGACGATGACGACCTGTTGCGGCTGGCGCCGGGGCGGCCGGGTTCCCTGCGGGCGGCGCTGCGGGAGGCGGGAGCGGCTGAGCCGCGCTATGCCGCTGTCGAGAAGCAGCTCACCGAGCTTGCGGCCGAGGCCGGGCGCTGCGGGCCGTTCCGCTTCTTCGCCGGGCTGCTCGGGCCGGGCGGCGGCCGCAATCTGGCGCTGGCGCGGCTCGGCGCCGAGGCCGGGGACGCGCTCGATGCCTTCCTCTCCGCCGCGCTCGACCATGAGCGCCGCTACGGGCCCTCGCTAGCCGGTTTCCTCGCCCATATCGCCGGCGCGGCGACGGATGTGAAGCGCGATCTCTCGTCGAGCGCCGGCGAGGTGCGCGTCATGACGGTGCATGGCGCCAAGGGGCTGGAGGCGAAGATCGTCATCCTGGCCGATCTTGCACCCGCGCCGGGAGCCAAGCGCCTGCCCAAGATCCTGGCGATCGAGCCGCCGCGCCGGCAGGCGGTGCCGATCTGGCCACCCGCCAGCGCTGAGGACGCCAGCGCCACGGCCGCCGCCAAAGCCCGGGTCATCGGCCAGATGGTCGAGGAGCATCACCGGCTGCTCTATGTCGCGATGACGCGGGCCGAGGACCGGCTGATCGTCTGTGGTGCGCAGGCCAAGGGCGAGGCTCCCGAAGGAAGTTGGTATGCGATGGTCGACGCGGGCCTTGCCGCTTCCGGAACCGGCCTGGCCGAGATCGGCGAGGGCGACAGCGCGATCCGGCGTTTCATGGCCTCGCTGCCGCAAGCGCAGGAGGTCAAGGCGCCGCCGGCAGCAGTGGCAGCCGTGCCGATCCCTGCCTGGCTGCGGACGCAGCCGCCCCGGGAGGCCGAGCCGGCACCACCGCTGAAGCCCTCCAGCGCGCTCTCTGCGGCCGATGCGCCGGACCGGCCGGCGGACGGCCCCTTCCTTGCCGAGGCTGCCGCTGCCGGGCGCTTCGCCCATCTCCTGCTGCAGATGCTGCCGGACATCGCGCCCGATCAGCGCGAGCCCGTGGCGCGGGCGCTGGGGCTGGCGCGGGCCGGAGCGGTCACGGCTTCGAAGCGCGAGATCATCATCGCCGACGCGCTGGCACTTCTCACCGATCCAGCCCTTGCCGGGCTGTTCGGCCGGGGATCGCTCGCCGAGGTGCCGATCGCTGGCACGGTCGAACTCGCCCATGGCGAAAGGCGCCCCGTCTCGGGCCAGATCGACCGGCTGGCGATCTCGGCGGAGGAGGTCGTCATCGCCGATTTCAAGACGACGACCCGCCCGCCCCAGGATGAGGCCGCGATCCCCGAAGCCACGCTGGCGCAGCTTGCGGTCTATCGCGCGCTGATCGGGCAGATCTATCCGGGTCGACAGGTGCGTGCGCTGCTGGTCTATACGGCGACACTGACCCGGCTTGAGCCCACGCGGGCGCGCCTCGACGCCGTGATGGCCCGGCTCGGTGCGGCCAGCCCGCCGGTTTCCGTCGCAGGAACGGGCCGACTGCCCGCCGATGCTATGAGTGCGCCATGAGACTGCTGCCGCGCTCCCTGCTGCTGCGACCGCGCCTGCTGGTCGCGCTCGGCGCCATCGTCGTGCTTGCGTTGCTGCTGCCGGGCGACTGGCGCTGGACGACGCGGCTGATGATCGCCTGGGATGCCGGGGCCGTGCTCTATCTCGCCCTGCTGTCGGCGACGATGCTCAGCGAGACCGTCGCGCAGATCCGGGCCCGCGCCGAGCGCCAGGACGAGGGCGCCGTCGCGATCCTCGTGATCGTCTGCCTCGCAGCGACGGCCAGCATCGCCGCCATCGGACTCCAGCTCGCTGGTATCGGCAGCCTGCCGGCCAGCCAGCGCGGCTTGCATCTGGCGCTCGGCGGCTTCACGATCCTGTGCTCCTGGACGCTGCTGCACGCCTTCTTCACGCTGCATTATGCCGGGGCCTACTATGCCAAGACGGCGAAGGAACCGTGCCTGGACTTTCCCGGCAAACGCGACCCGGACTATGTCGACTTCCTCTATTTCGCCTACACGATCGGCTGTACCTCGCAGACGTCCGACGTCGCCGTCACCACGCGCCGCGCCCGCGGGCTCGTGCTGATCCACTCGATCCTCGCCTTCATCTTCAACACCAGCATTCTCGCGCTGGGCATCAATGTCGGCGCGAGCCTCGTCTCCGGCGGTCCGTGACGCCGCCCGCGCATGTGCGGGGGACAGACCCGACTCCGCACCGGACGCGCCTTGACCCGGGCCCGGGGCGTTCATAGCTTGCGCGACGAAGGCGGCGCTGCCGCCACACATCCATGAAAGGCGACACGCCATGGCGACGAGCAAGGTGACCGATGCGAGCTTCGAGGCCGATGTCCTCAAGTCAGCTGAGCCGGTCGTGGTTGATTTCTGGGCCGAATGGTGCGGCCCCTGCCGCATGATCGGACCGGCCCTCGAGGAGATCGCCGGCGAGATGAACGGCAAGGTCAAGATCGTGAAGATGAATGTCGACGAGAACCAGGCGATCCCCGCCCAGTTCGGCATCCGCTCGATCCCGACGCTGATGCTGTTCAAGGATGGCAAGCTGGCCTCCCAGAAGGTCGGCGCCGCGCCCAAGAGCGACCTGTCGCGCTGGATCGCCGGCTCCGTCTGAGATCACGGCAGCGACAAAGAAAAAGGCCCGCCATCCCCTCGGATGGCGGGCCTTTCTTGTTTCTTGCATGCCGTCAGGCGGCAGAACCTCAGGCGTTCTTGCGGTTGTCGATGCTGAAGGCGCCGGCGCCGGCAAAGACGAGGTAGAGGAAGATGAAGCAGTAGAGGATCGCCGCGTCACCGCCATTGAGCAGCGGGTAGACGCTGCGCGGCGCATGGAACATCCAGTAGGCATAGGCCATCTCGCCGGCCAGGATGAAGGCGACCGGACGGGTGAAGACGCCGAGCAGGATCGCAAGACCGCCGAACGCCTCGAGGATCGCGCCGAACCAGAACAGGCTGAACATCGGCGGCAGGCCGCTGGCCGGAGCGGCGGGGAAGCCGAAGAGCTTCTGCGTGCCGTGGGCGATGAAGATCAGCGCGGTGACGATGCGCAGCAGACCCAACGCATAGGGAGAATAGCGGTCGAGGAAGTTGAAAGTCGGCATCAGGTCTCTCTCTTCGGTACTTGTTGCAGGGCGGGATGATGATTTGGCCCAAGGGCCGACACGTGATGGCGTTTCCCGTCGTCATGAACCTTTGTCGGCATGGGCCTTTGCAGCATCGGCTCTTGAAGCCTGATGACGGATTGTCGCAGGCTTCGCAATACGAGCAGGCGCGAGAGCAGCGCTTGCAGGATTGCCACATCTTCACGTTGCCGCGACCAATTCGGCCGACCGGGCCGGCCCAGGCTTAACCAACCCTTAAAAGCGCCATGTTTCACTCCTGTTTGGAGCCTTGGCCGCATGTTCACGAACAGCGCGGCGATCGGCGTGACGGGGCAGGATGAACGACCGGACGAGACGGGCGGAGCGGCGCGAGCCCTCCTTCGAACAAGGACGAGGCGAAAGCCGCGACGATTTCGACATGCGCCTCTCAGATGACGACCGTCCCGTCCGTGGCCATCGCGCGCCGCCGCGCCAGGAACCGCGCAACCCACCCCGCCGCGACAAGCGCAGCGGTGGCGGTGGCGGGGGCGGCGGCCGGCGCCGCGGCCGCAGGGGCCGTTCCTTCCTTGGCGGGCTGTTCTACTGGACGCTGGTGCTCGGCCTGTGGTGCGCCATCGGGCTCGGCGGGCTGATCGCCTATCACGCCGCGCAACTGCCGCCGATCAACCAGCTCACCGTGCCGAAGCGGCCGCCGAATATCGCGATCCTGGCTGCCGACGGCACCCTGCTCGCCAATCGCGGCGAGACCGGCGGGCGCACCATCACGATCGGCGAGGTGCCGCCCTACCTGCCCAAGGCGTTCGTCGCGATCGAGGACCGGCGCTTCTACGACCATTTCGGTATCGACCCGATCGGCCTGGCGCGCGCCATGGTCAACAACCTGCGCCGCAGCGGTGGCGTCCAGGGCGGCTCGACGCTGACCCAGCAGCTCGCCAAGAACCTGTTCCTGACGCAGGAGCGGACCGCCGCGCGCAAGATCCAGGAGGCGATCCTGGCGCTCTGGCTGGAGCGGACCTATTCCAAGGACCAGATTCTCGAACTCTATCTCAACCGGGTCTATTTCGGCTCAGGCGCCTATGGCGTGGAAGCGGCGGCCCAGCGCTATTTCAACAAGTCGGCGCGTTCGGTCACCATCGCCGAGGCGGCCATGCTGGCCGGCCTGGTGCAGGCACCCTCGCGCCTGGCGCCCAACCGCAATCCAGACGCCGCCGAGAAGCGCGCCCAGCTCGTGATCGCGGCGATGGCCGAACAGGGGCTGATCTCGCAGACCTCGGCCAAGACGGCGCTGGTCGCCCCCGCCGAAGCGGCCGAGCGCATCGGCGCGGGTTCGGTGAACTATGCCGCCGACTATGTGATGGACGTGCTCGACGACTTCATCGGCGCAGTCGAGGGCGACGTCACCGTGCTGACCACGATCGACCCGAAGCTGCAATCGTCGGCCGAGACGATCCTCGTCGAGGCGCTGAGCGCCCAGGGCGCCAAGCTCCACGCCGGCCAGGGCGCCGTGGTCTCGATGGCGCCGGACGGCGCGCTGCGCGCGCTGATCGGCGGGCGCGACTACACCAAGAGCCAGTTCAACCGTGCGACCGCCGCACGGCGCCAGCCGGGCTCGGCCTTCAAGCCCTTCATCTTCCTCGCCGCTCTGGAGCACGGGCTGACGCCGGACACGATCCGCGAGGATTCACCCGTCACGATCAAGGGCTGGACGCCGGAGAACAACAGCCGGACCTATCGCGGCCCGGTGACGCTGCAGACTGCCTTCGCCCATTCGCTCAACACCATCGCGGTGAAGCTGAACCAGGAGGTGACGCCGCGCGAGGCGGTGCGCACCGCCCAGCGGCTCGGCATCTCATCGGCGCTGCAGGCCAACCCGTCGCTCGCGCTCGGAACCTCCGAGGTCACCCCGGTCGAGCTCACAACGGCTTACGCCGCCTTCGCCAATGGCGGGCAGGCGGTGCTGCCCTATGTCATCCGCGAGGTGAAGTCGCTCTCCGGCAAGGTCATCTATGCGCGCAAGGGCACCGGCTTCGGCCCGGTGGTACAGCCGCAGACACTCTCGATGATGAACGCAATGTTCCACGAGGTCATGACCGGCGGCACCGGCAGCAAGGCTAACATCGCCGGCTGGGAGGTCGGCGGCAAATCCGGCACGACGCAGGACTTCCGCGACGCCTGGTTCGTCGGCTTCACGGCCCGGCTGGTCACGACCGTCTGGGTCGGCAATGACGACAACAGCGCGATGAAGCGTGTCTTCGGCAGCGGCCTGCCGGCCGAAATCTGGGCCAAATACATGCGCGCCGCCCATGCCGGGATGCAGCCGGCCCCGCTGCCGGGCGGGCTCTGGCGCGGCACGCCGAAATCGATCTTCGACGGCGGCGCGCCCGTCGCCGGCACAAGGCCGCCTGCGAACACCCAGACCGCCGACAGCGACCGCGCCTGGATCCCGCCGGCGCCGCAGGAGAAGAACTTCCTGGAGCGGCTGTTCGGCGGCTGATCTCAGGTCTTCGCGGCGCGGATGCCGGCGCTGGCCCGGAACAGGATCAACGCCGCGACGCCGATCGCCGACATCACCAGCGGCAGCGGCAGCGCCCCGCTCTTCAGGGCATGGCCGACAAGAAGCCCGACGCAGGCCGAGAACAGCATCTGGCAGAGCCCGGTGAAGGACGAGGCGGCACCGGCGCGATCCGGGAACGGCATCATCGCCGAAGCCTGGGATTGCGGCATGGTCAGGCCGACGCCGCAGGCGTAGAGCGCCATCGGCACGACGACGCCGAAGGGGCCGGCGAAGCCCGTGAGGACGCAGAGCAGCATGATAAGCCCGCCCCCAGCCAGGCAGCGCACGCCAAGCGCGATGACGCCGTCCATGCCGCGGCGGGCGACGAGGCGCTGAGCGATGACCGTGCCGAGGATGAAGCCGAGCACCATGAAGCCGAAGGCCAGGCCGAACTGTACCGGCGTCAGGCCATGGATATCGATCAGCACGAAGGACGAGCCGGAGATGAAGGCGAAGAGCCCGCCATAGGCGAGCGCCGTCAGCGCGACATAGACGCGGAAGGCCCGGTTGACGAGCAGCGTGCCGAAACCGCGGATGATGGCCACCGGCGAAAGGGGCTCGCGCGAGCGGCTCCGGATGGTCTCGGGCAGGACAAACGTCACCACCGCCACCAGGGCCGCGGCAAAGGCCAGCGAAGCCACGAAGGTCGAGCGCCAGCCGAAGGCCTGCTGTAGCACTCCGCCCAGAACCGGTGCGACCGCCGGCACCAGCCCCATGATCATGCCCATGCGGGCCAGTTCGCGGCCGGCGCGGGGGCCATCATAGAGATCGCGCACCATCGCCCGGCCGAGCACGATCGGTCCCGAGGCCCCCAAGGCCTGGACGGCGCGGGCGGCCGTGAGCGCACCGATCGAGGGCGCGAAGGCGCAGGCGAGCGTCGCCACGACGAAAATGCCGAGCCCGACCAACAGCACCGGCTTGCGGCCGAGCCGATCGGACAGCGGCCCCCACAGGATCTGCCCGGCGGCGAAGCCGAACAGGAAGGCCGAGAGCGTCGCCTGCGCACCGGCGACATCGGTCTGCATCACCCGCACGATGTCAGGCAGGGAAGGCAGGTAGAAATCGGTCGAGAGCGGGCCGAGCGCCGTCAGCATGGCGAGGACGGCGGTCATCGCCATGGTATCGGGGCGAAGCTTCATGGGCAGGCGGCCTTGCGTGAACGGCAGGCGGCTGTCTAGGCCCGCGCGATCAGACTGTCGAGGTTTGGGCTGTGCCGCCGCGACGGATCACGATCTGCCCAGGGCTCAGCCGTAGGCGTGCAGCCCCGCGCCATGGCGCTTGAGCCAGGCCTCGGCCTCCTCGGTGCGCGGGCAGAGCTTGTGCGTCAGCGCCCAGAAGCGATGGGAGTGGTTCATCTCCTTGAGGTGGGCGACCTCATGGGCGGCGAGATAGTCGAGCACCAGCGGCGGCGCCAGGATCAGTCGCCAGGAGAAATTGAGATGCCCTTGCGACGAGCACGAGCCCCAGCGGCTGGTGGTGTCGCGGATGGTGATCTTGCGGGCGGGTATCCCGAGCGCGGCCGTGTGCCGGCGCACCGCCTCCTCGAGATCCTGCAGCGCGGCCCGGCGCAGGAAATCCTTGATTCGGCGGGACACATGGGCACCCTCGCCCGCCACCGCGAGGATCGGTGCGCCGTCCGGGTCGACAGTGGCTTGGGTGACGCCGCGCGCCTTCGACCAGTGCACGATACGGTGCGGCTGCCCGCGAAAGGGAATCGTCTCGCCGGGTTCGAAGGGCACGGAAAGCGGACGTTTCGCCACTCGCGCCGCGATCCAGCCGCCATGGTTCTCGGCAAAAAGGCGACCCGAGGCGAAATCGGCACGCTCCGGCAGCGTCAGCGTGATCTCGCCGGTGGCTTGCGAGACGCGCAGCGTCATCCGGCGCGCACTCGCCCGCCGCTTCACCATCACGGGATAGAGCATGCCGCCATGGGGAACCTCGATCCGCTCGGGATCGGGCTTGCGCTTGAACAGGGAGACCCGCATTGGCTGCGATTGTGCGAGATTCGCGGCCGATGCGGAAGGGCCTTCGCCGCCTTCAGCCCATGCGGGCGGCGAGGATGGCCTCGTCGAGGCCCGCCAGCGCATCAATGAGATGCATCGCGAAGCTGCCCGGCCCCCGGCTGCGCTCGGCCGCGATCTCGCCGGCGACGCCATAAGCGGTGAGCGCGGCGGCGGCCGCCAGCACCGGATCGGGCTCGACCGCGCAGCAGGCGGCAACGAGGGC
>JAESFK010000235.1_pt1 | contig 36039 bp, 35 predicted proteins | sample 9269391 | NCBI WGS metagenome assembly JAESFK01 (sample SAMN14506231, study PRJNA617097) | algae metagenome | isolation source: Drouetiella hepatica UHER 2000/2452 and co-occurring heterotrophs from... | place: Slovakia: Slovak Paradise National Park, Hrabusice, Kosice Region | collected 2000-01-01
TCGCCCGAGTGGCGCTCCAGCATCGCCTCCGCCTCCTCGCGGCCGTCGCGGCCGAAATAGGCGTGCAGCAGATAGACCATCGCCCAGAGATGGCGGCCTTCCTCGACGTTGATCTGGAAGAGGTTGCGCAGGTCGTAGAGCGACGGCGCGGTCTTGCCCAGCAGGCGCTGCTGCTCGACCGAGGCCGGCTCGGTGTCGCCCTGGGTGACGATCAGGCGGCGCAGGGTCGAGCGCATTTCGCCGGGCACGTCCTGCCAGGCGGGCTTGCCCTTGTTGTCGCCGAAGGCGATCTGGCGATTGGGATCGCGGTCGGCGAGGAAGATGCCCCAGCGATACTCCGGCATCTTCACGTAGCCGAAATTCGCCCAGCCGTTGGAGTCGGTGGAAATGGCCGTGCGCAGGTAGACGTCGAAGGAAGAGGTGCCGTCGGGGCCCATGTCCTTCCACCAGTCGAGGAAGCGCGGCTGCCAGTTCTCCAGCGCGCGCTGCAGCCGGCGGTCCGAGGAGAGATCGACGTTGTTGGGAATGAGCTGGCTGTAGTCGATGGCCATGATTGCCTCCTTCGAGTGCTGCTGCCGGAGATCACCTCACCCTGAGGAGTCGCGAAGCGCCGTCTCGAAGGGTGGGAACGAGCACCTTGTCTGTTGCCCATCCTTCGAGACGCGCTCCGGTGGAGCGCTCCTCAGGATGAGGTGGGGTGGGTTCGGTCATTTCAAGCCCGCTTGCGGTCGTACTTGCTCTGCTTGCCGGTACCGTAGAGTTTCAACGCGCCCTCCGGGCCGGTCGCGTTGGGTCGCTGGAAGATCCAGTTCTGCCAGGCCGAGAGGCGGGCGAAGATCTTGGTTTCCATCGTCTCGGGGCCGGGGAAGCGCAGGTTCGCCTCCATGCCGATCAGCCCGTCGGGCGAGAAGCCGGCGCGTTCCTCGACGGCGAGGCGCACCTCGTCTTCCCAGTCGATGTCGTCGGGGATGAAGGTGACGAGACCGGCCTCGTCGGCGGCCGCGGCGTCCAGCGGTTCCCGGGCCTGGTTCTTCAGCGTGTCGACGTGGCCGGGATCATAGAGAAAGCGCGTCGCGAGCCGTGTCAGCCCGTTGCCCATCGGATAGGGGCCAAAATTCATGTCGGTGAGCCGCACCGTGGCGGCGGGCAGGTTCGAGCCGTCGAACACGCCGTCCAGCATGTAGGAACGGTCGGCCGCCAGCGCGACCTCGAGCAGGGTTCCGGTGAAGCACGAGCCGGGCTCGATCAGCGCGATCAGGCTGCGCGAACTCACATCGAGCCGCTTCAGCGTGCGCTTCCAGTAGAGCACGATCTCCCGCACCAGCCAGTCGTCGGCCTTTTCGGCAAGCAGCGCGTCATGGGCCTCGACCAGCGCCGCATCGCCCTGGCTGGTGAGCACCCAGGTGCCGATCTCGGTCTCGTTGAGGCGCAGATGCATCATCGCATCGTCGAACTCGCGGGCCAGCGCCAGCGGCCAGAAGGCGGCGCCGGCCGCGTGTACGTCATCCGGCGGTGCGGAGGAGGGGCCGTTGAGGCGGAACTTCGCCGAACGGCCCTCGCGGTCGATCTCGACGGTGAGGTTGGCGTAGCGAATCGTGTCGCCGTCGAACCGGCGTTCCACCGTCGGCAGCGCGATGCCCTTGGCATCCCTCGGACGCGACGACTTGGCGGCGACCTCCTCGGCAATCTTCTGCGTCTGCTCCACCAGCTTCGACGGGGGGATCAACTGGTCGACCAGTCGCCACTCGCGCGCCCGCTTGCCGCGCAGGCCCTCGGCCGTGGTGCAGAAGAAGTCGGCATGGTCGCGGCGCACCATGCGCTTGTCGACCAGGCGGGTCAGCCCGCCAGTGCCCGGCAGCACCGCCAGCAGCGGCAGCTCGGGCAGCGACACCGCGCTCGATCCGTCATCGGCCAGCAGGATCTGCTCGCAGGCCAGCGCCAGTTCGTAGCCGCCGCCGGCGGCGATGCCGTTGATCGAGCAGATGTAGGTCTGGCCGGAATGCGTGCTGGCGTCTTCGATGGCCAGCCGCGTCTCGTTGGTGAACTTGCAGAAGTTGACCTTGTGGTCGTGGGTCGAGAGGCCAAGCATGTTGATGTTGGCGCCGGAGCAGAAGATGCGGTCGCGCTGGCTGCGGATCACCACGGCGCCGATCTCGGGATGCTCGAAGCGCAGGCGCTGAACGGCGTCGGCCAGCTCGATGTCGACGCCGAGGTCGTAGGAGTTGAGCTTGAGCTTGTAGCCGGGCTTCAGGCCGCCCTCTTCGTTTACGTCCATCGTGAGATAGGCGACGCCATTCTCGGTGCTGAGCTTCCAGTGCTTGTAACGGGAGGGCTCGGTGCGGAAGTCGATGGGCGCGGCGGCGGGGTCCATAGGCATCCCTATTTCTGTAATTCGGTACTGAATTACCTATTTACTTTCCCCGCCGCAAGGTCATTCTCTCCCCAGACATGGTTTCGATCCGCCCCGCCCAAGCGACTGATCTGGCAGCGATTTCCGCGCTGGACGCCCGGCTGACCGGCTCGGACAAGCCGCAATACTGGCAGGACATGCTGGGCCCCGATCGCCATTTTCTGGTCGCGGAGACGGCAAAGGGCGGGCTGGCCGGCTTCATCGCGGGCGAGATCCGGGCCTGGGAATTCGGCCAGCCGGCCGCCGGCTGGGTCTTCGCCATCCAGGTCGATCCGAAAACGCGCCTCAAGGGCGTGGGCAGCGCCTTGTTCGAGGCGCTGGCCGCGCGCTTCAAGGCGCAGGGTGTGACGCGCGTGCGCACCCTGGTCGACCGCAAGGACCATCTGATCCTGTCCTTCTTCCGCGCGCAGGGCATGATCGCGGGCCCGTCGCTGCAACTCGACAAGGAACTCCCATGAGGAGCGGGGCGTGAAGCTGCAGACGGCCACGCGGCTGGGTCTCTACGCTGTCCTGGAACTGGCGCGGGACCCGACGCGCACGCTCTCCGCCGCCGACCTCGCCGACCGGTTCGGCGTCTCGACGCATTCGCTCGCCAAGGTTCTGGGCACGCTTTCCGCCGCCGGTTTGGTGCAAGGCGGCCGAGGCGCCTCAGGCGGCTACCGCTTCACCGGCAACCGCCGTCGCATTACGCTGATGGACATCGTGGCGCTGTTCGAACCCGCGCCGGGCAACCGCGCCAAGGAGGCGGGCGAGGACACGGAGATCGGCGCCGCGTTGCAACGGATACTGACCGAGATCGACGAAATCGCCGAGGCCACGTTGCGGTCTGTCAGCCTGGAGACGTTGCTCGGGTCATCGCACGTTGGCTGATCATCGACGACAGAGGCCGATGAGAATACAACTAAAGGTAGCTTGAATACTGGAGACACAACTATAAAGTATCAGCTCATGAAATTCGAAGAAGCCCTTCAGATCGCCCAAGGCTCACCCTCACCCGATGACCGCTTCATCGAAGCCTGCACGGTCGTAGCAACTGCCTTGGAATCAAAAGCAGACTATAAGGTCGAAGCGCTTGTCAGTCGCGGCATCGGGTATGCGATGGGGCAGCAGTACGCAAAAGCATTGAGCGATCTGGACGAGGCCGTTCGCCTGAATCCGACTTTCGATCGAGCGTACGTTACTCGCGCTACGGTGTATTCGATGCTTCGCGAAGATCAGATGGCCTTGTCCGACTTTGATCGATCTATCGATCTCAATCCGACGAACCCGATCGCCTACGTAGGCCGAGGCCAACTTTTCAGGCGTCTGGGAATGATCGACAAGGCAATTGCCGATGTCGGGATGGCGCGCGCGTTTGATGAAGGGAATCCTCATTTCGAGCGCCTCTGGGACCAACTGCTAGACGAATCTTCGACAGCGACTACTCGGCCGAACTGACTGGCTGACGTCGCGGAACTATCATGCGGCGAAAGAGCAAAGCGACAGGGCGCTCGGCCGCCTTGCAGCGTGTCCTCACCAAGATCGACGAAATCGCCGAGGCGACGCTGCGATCGGTCAGCCTGCAGACGATGTGGAGGACACCTACGCGCAAGAATTCGCACGCCTCTTGACAGTCACCTATCCGGTGCTTTTATATAAAAGCACTAATCGGGTGCTTTCGATGTCTTCGTCCGCGACCTCCAAGTTCTGCCGCCTCAGTCTTCGCCCCGACGCATTGGCCGCGCTTGCGTTCGATCGGATCCTGGAGGCCCATGCCCGGCTGCTCGACTGGCTCGATGCCTCGGTGCCGGCGGGCCATGCCGCTGATCTGGTCGCCCTGCATCGCTCGTTCTACGAGGCCGCCCGCATCACGAGCGGGTTGCCGGCGCGGTCGGTCACGCTGGCTTTCAAAGACTGGGTGCGCCGCCGGCGGGGCGAGGCGATCGAAGGTCTACCCCTCGACGAGAAGCTCTATTCAATCAAGGGAATTGAATCGGTTTCAATTGCCACCTTGAGTGGCAGAATGACCATTCCCTTCCAGGTTGAAGACTACGGCCAGGGCTGGACCGATCCTGCGCCCGCCAGGTTGGTGAAGCGGGCAAACGGCTTCGAACTGATCGTGTCGATCGAACTTGATACGCCCAACGCAACCGTCAAAAGTCAGGAGGAGGCAATGTTGGCCACGGAAAGCGCAGTGAAGCGAATCGGCCGCGTCATCGCCGGTATGACCAATCTCGCCGTCGATGCCGCGGAAGGCGTGAACCCTGAAGCGGTGCTCGTCCAGGCCATCCGGGAAATCGACGCCGCCGCCGACGAAGTGCGGGTCGAACTGGGCAAAGCGACGGCCGAACGCCATCGCCTGGATGTCCGCCGCCAGCAACTGCTGCGGGAGAAGGACGAGTTGGTCGCCAAGGTGCGCATCGCGATCGACGAGAAGCGCGATGACCTTGCCGAAGCGGGCATTGCGCGCCAGGTCGATATCGAAGCGCAGGTCGGCGTGCTGGATCGCCTCATGGGCGACGCGGACGAGAAGATCGTCCAACTTGGCCAGACCATCGATGCCATTTCGGCGAGCCGCCGCGAGGCTGAACAGACCCGCAAGGACTTTCAGGCCTCGCGTGCCGGCGTCGACGGCGACGGCGCCGCCGCGGTCGGATCCTCCGGAGACAAAGTGAGCGGAGCGATGACGAAAGTTGCGCGGGCGCAGGCGGCGACCGCCCGCGTCACGGGCGTTCCGGCAGCCGCGCCCAACAACGACGCCCGGGCGCTCGACGAGCTCGCCGAACTGCAGCGTCAGCGCGAAGTCAGATCGCGCCTGGAAAGACTGAAGTCCGGCCGGGACGCCTGAGCAGAGGCACGTCATGTGGTCGTTTCTGATCGCGCCGGCATTTCAGCCCTTTACCATCGCGGCGCTGGTCATGCTGGGGCTGCTGACGGTCGAGATCGTCAGCAGCCTGTTTGGCGCCGCGGCGTCTTCGCTGCTGGACGGTGCCCTCGGGCTGGATGGCACAGATCACGGCGTGACCCACGCCGCGGACGGACCTTTCGCGACCGCCTTCGACTGGCTCAATGCCGGCCGTGTGCCGGTGCTGGTTCTGATCATCGCGGCGATCGCCTGCTTTGCCGTGACCGGCATGGTCATCCAGATCGTCGCCATGAACCTGCTGGCGCCGCTGCCGGCCGTTGTCGCCGCCGTCATCGCGGTCGCCGCAACGATCCCCGTCACCAGATGGGTCAGCCGGATGGTCTCGTGGTTGATCCCGCGCGACGAGACTTATGTGCTCGGGGCGCAGGATCTCATCGGCCGCGTCGGGGTCGTCACGCTCGGCCCGGTGGTGGAGGGCTCGGCCGCGCGGGCCAAGATCCGGGACAAGTTCGGGAACTGGCATTTTCCACGCATCAGGCCGGGGGCGGCGGGCCTGTCGATCCCGCAAGGGGCGAGCATCCTGATCGTGGACAAGGTCGGTGACGAATACGCCGTGATCGTCGCCGAAGGTCGCCTAGTCAACAACGGCGAACCGTCGAGGTCTGCGTAATTGGTAGTCAGTTCCGGACGCATTGCACGCGTATAGCCGTCCGACATTCGGGGGATTCTTTCGATGGACATGTTTTTCCAGCTCGCCATTCCCGCGGTGCTCATTCTCGTCGCGATCGTCGCGATTGGTCTGATCATCGGCCGGCTCTATCACCGTGCCGAGAAGGATCGCTCGTATGTGCGGACCGGCTTCGGCGGCCAGAAGGTCGTGCTCGACGGGGGCTCGATCGTCCTGCCGATTTTCCAGAGCATCGCCTGGGTCAACCTGCAGACGCTTCGTCTCGACGTACGTCGTGATTCGCAGGATGCGATGATCACGAAAGATCGCATGCGCGTCGACATCGGCGTGGAGTTCTATGTGCGTGTGAAGCCGGACAGCTCGTCGATTGCGCTGGCGGCACAGACGCTCGGCAATCGCACCAATGACGTGGTGCAGTTGCGCGAACTCGTCGAAGCGAAATTCGTCGACGCCTTGCGCTCCGTCGCGGCCACCATGCTGCTCGCGGACCTCCAGGAGAAGCGGTCCGACTTCGTCAAGGCGGTGCAGGCCGCCGTCGCCACCGATCTCGAGCTCAACGGTCTCGAGCTGGAAAGTGCGTCGCTGACCAAGCTGGACCAGACGGATACGAAGTTCTTCAATCCGAACAATGCGTTCGATGCCGAAGGTCTCACGGCCCTGACGAAGATCGTGGAAGCCCGGCGTCAGGAGCGCAACCAGACCATCCGCAACGCCGAGGTCGCCATTGCGCAGCAGGATCTCGACGCGACCCAGAAGACGCTGGAAATCCTGCGCCTGAAGAAGGATGCCGAGCTGTCGCAGCAGCGCGATATCGCCAACAAGACCGCCGAGACGCGCGCCGCCGCGGCCCTCAAGGAGGCGGAGGCCAGCCGGGCCGAGGCCGAGGCCAAGATCATGGCCCAGCAGTCCATTGCCGAGCGGCAGGCGGCCGCCAAGCAGGTTCAGGAATCCGCGGCCATCGCCGCCAATCTTGCGATTCAGCAGAAGCAGATCGAGTCGGAGCGCGCGTCCGAGACGCTGCGAATCGCCAAGCAGCGCGACATCGAGCTTGCGGACCAGGCGCGTGCCATCGCGGTGGCCAATCAAAGCCGGTCTGAATCCGAGGCCCGCGCCGAGGCCGAAGCGGCGCGAGCGCTGGCAACGTCGGCCGCCGAGTCGGTGCAGACCGCACGGGACGTCGCCATCGCCGAGCGCGACAAGCAGACGGCGGTCATTGCCGCGCGCATGACCGCGGAGCAGGATGCGACGCGTATCACCGTCGCGGCGGAGGCCGAACGGTCGGCCGCCGAGAACCGCGCCAGTGCCATCCGGACCATCGCCCAGGCGGAGGCGGACGCCGCGAAGATCAAGGCCGAGGGCCAGGCCGTTACCTACGAAGTCGACGCCGATGGCCAGCGGAAGCTGAACGAGGCCCGTAACGCCATGTCGGACAAGGTCATCGACCTCGAGGTGGCGCGGGAGCGCCTGCGGATCATCCCGATGGCGCTCGCGGAGGCCGTGAAGCCCCTGCAGAACATCGGCGACGTGAAGATCGTCGACCTCGGCGGCGGCATGCCGGCGGGCTCGGGCGGGGGCGGCGGCCGGAGCGGACGGATGGACTCCCTGGTGGACAGCCTTCTGGCCTACCGTGCGAATTCACCGGTGATCGACCAGCTGCTCAAGGAGGCCGGCTTCACCGCGCCGGGCAATCCGGTGGAAGCCTTGATGGAAGGGACCTCGGGAGGTCCGCACCCGCTGCCGGCCGCTACGGCCGACACCCCGACCTGAGCGTACGGCGGAAGACGATGAGGCCAAACCAGGCCATGGCATGGTTCGCCGGTCTGGTCTGCTTCGCCGTCCTTCTGCTTGCGGGCCCCGCGCATGCCCAGGTTGCAGTCGAGGAGACGAAAGCCTGCACACCCGCCGGGTCGGTCGATCCAGCCTACGAGCGGGACAGCCGGACGATCGAATGGCCGCAGGAGGCGCAGCGGCTCAAGGCCGACGTGCCGAACGTGTCGCGGCAGGGCGACCGGCTGCGGCTGGCGATCGACGGCGGCACGGCGGTCGAGCTGCAGGACTGTCCTTATGGCGACGCGGGCTACCAGTATCTTTATGAGCGCTACGACGACCCCGGCCGCTTCTACGTCGTGCGCACGCCGGGCCTCGACGACTTCGCCTGGACGCTCGTGATGAGGAGCTCGGGGCGGCTGTTCACGGTCCACGGCGCGCCGGTCTGGGCCACCGACAAGAGACGGTTCCTGACGGTCGCCTGCTCGCTTCAGCCGGCGCGCGGCATCTTGTCGATCTTCGTGCCCTCGGGCGACGGGCTCGCGACCGAAGCTGAGTTCGAGTTGCCGTGCGCGACCGAGAGCTGCTCGGCGCGCTGGGACTTCCAGTCGTGGATCTCGATCGCCTGTACGCCGCGCGACGACACCGCGAACAAGGGCCAGGAGTTCGTCCTGATGCGCGGCAGCGACGGCAAGTGGGTCAGGTTCGGGCGGTAGGGCAGGATGATATGAAGGTCGGCCTATAAGAAGACCCGTCGTCTCGACCGGAGCACCGAAGGTGCGGAGTGGAGAGACCTTTTCTCTACCAAAAGCCGGCAAAGCGCGGAGAGAAGGTCTCTGCACTCCGCGGCGGAGCCTGCCCCGAGGCATTCGAGGGGCGCTCCGGTCGAGACGACGGGGGCTTTTTAAGTTCGGATTTCTTCGACGCTAAGCCTTGTCCCAACCGTCCCGCGTCTGAGGCAGCTTCTTCTTGAGCAGTGCGCCCGCCACGACGTTGCGCAGCACTTCCGCGGTGCCGCCGCCGATGGTGAACATGCGGACGTCGCGGGCCATGCGTTCGAGCGGCAGTTCGCGGCTGTAACCGCGGGCGCCGAAGAACTGCAGCGCCTCGTTGACGATCTGGATGGCGCTCTCGGAGGTGAACACCTTGGCCTGCGCCGCCATCAGCATGTCGGGAAAGCCGCCTTCGCCCGAGCGCGCGGCGTTGTAGACCAGCGCGCGCGCGGCCTCGAGCTTGATCGACATGTCGGCCAGCTTCCACTGCAGGCCCTGGAACTCGTTGATCGGCCGGCCGAACTGGTGGCGTTTCTCAGACCAGTCGAGCGCCAGCCGGTAGGCCCCGTCGGCGATGCCGAGCGCCACCGTGGCCGCGCCGACGCGCTGGCTGTTGTAGGCCGTCATCAGGTCGGCGAAGCCCTTCTTCAGGCCGCGTGGCGGGATCACGAGCGCCGAAGGCGGGACGTCCATGTCCTCGAGGTCGATCACCGCCTCGGGGATGCCGCGCAGGCCCATGGTCGGCTCGCGCTTGGTGATCTTGAGGCCCTTGGTTTCGTCGCGGATCGCGAGGAAGCCGCCGATGCCCTCGAAGGTGCCCTTTTCGTCGTAGACCTTGGCGAAGATCAGGTGCAGCCGGGAGACGCCACCGCCGGTGATCCAGTGCTTGCGGCCGTTCAGGACGTAACGGTTGCCCCTCTTGTCGGCACGCGTGGTCATGCCGTTGGCATCGGATCCGGCATCGGGCTCGGTGATGCAGATGGCGGGCTTGTCGCCGGCCAGCACCATGTCGGCGGCCAACTTCTTCTGCTCTTCGGAGCCATAGGCCATGACCGCGCTGATCGCGCCCATGTTGGTCTCGACGGCGATGCGGCCGGTGACGGCGCAGGCCGAGGACAGCGCCTCGATGGCGAGTACCGCGTCGAGCCAGCCCTTGCCCTGGCCGCCATACTGCTTGGGGATCGTCATGCCGATCAGCCTGGCGTCCTTCAGCAGTTCGACATTGTCCCAGGGATATTGCTCGGTGCGGTCGACCTCGGCGGCGCGGCTTGTGACGGGGCCGGCCGCCAGTTCGCGGGCGCGGGCCTGCAGCTCGATCTGATCCGGTGACAGGGCGGACGGGTTCATGGACGGCTGACCTCAGACGGTATCGATGGTGAAGATGGCGATCGACCCGCTTCGGCCGCGGACGGCCGTGCTGCCGAGCGGCTTGAACACGAACTCCGTGCCGCAGCCGGCGCACGTCGTCTCCGAGGCGAGAATGCTCGTGCCGTGATCCTTGTTCAACTTTTCCAGGCGCGACGCGAGGTTCACCGTGTCGCCTAGCAATGTGAAGCTGAGCCGCTCGCCCGCGCCGACCGATCCGCCGATGACCGCGCCGGTGCTGATCCCGATCCGGGTGACGAAGGGAACCCTGGCCTCGCCGAAACGGCGGCCCGCCACCGCGCGCTGGATGTCCACCGCGGCGCGGATGGCGGCCGACGCATGTTGGGCACAGGCCAGCGGCATGTTGAAGGAGGCGAAGAGTCCGTCGCCGATGAAGGTGTGCACCACGCCGCCATGGGCGCGGATGGGAGCGAGGACGGTCTCGAGATACTCGTTCAGCGCCCCGAAGAGATGGTCCGGAGGCAGTTTCTCGGCGATGGTCGTGAACCCCGAAACGTCCGTGAACAGGATCGTCGCGTCGCGGGTCTCGCCGGCCAGCACCCCGTTGCCGCCGCGTTGCAGGATGGTCGAGGCCACGCTCTCGTCGACATAGCGGCCGAACGTTTCACGGATCTGCTCGCGTTCGCGCAGCCCCTCGATCATGGTGTTGAACTGGCCGGTCAGTTCCCCGACCTCGTCGTTCGACGTCACGGGGATACGGACCGACATGTCACCGCCGGCGACGGTCGACATGGCACGGGACAGGATGCGGATGGGACGCAGCAGAGATCGCCAGATGAAGTAGACCGAGACGGCGACGCCCATCAGCGCGATGGCGACGTCGGTCGCGATCTCGAACTGCAACTTCATACCGTCATAACTCACGAGGTCGATGACGACAGCCGTCATCGGTACGAGCGAGATGACGAGCAGGGCGATGCCGAGCTTCAAGCGGTAGCGGCCAAAGAACAGAGACAGGTTCTGGCCGGTGCGTTCGAAGATGAAGCCGCAGAGTTCGCCCAGATAGTCGCTTATGACGAAGTAGATATAGGTGAAGTAGAAGAGTGGCAGCATGAGCAAGAGCGCCACCGTATCGGCCAGCGTCTGGCTGGGCAGGGCCCGCACGGTGTCATCCGGCCAGAGATAGGGAGCCGTCACCCGGAATCCCACCATCGCCAGTGCGAGCAGACCTACACGCGAAGCCGTCAGGATTGGAAGTTGCGTGATCCGGCGCTCCACATCCTCGAACGGGCGCCGTCCCGACAGATACTCTTCGATGGGCACGAAAAGCCGCCAACAGACCAGCGCGTTGACGCCCAGCAGCAGGAACAACCCGACGGCGACCGACCGTGGCGCATAGGCCCAGGCATCCGCAAAGGCGACAAAAATGCCGGTGAAGACGATGTCGACTCCGGCCGCCGAGACGGCTCGCAGCAGGTAGCGGCGCCGCAGCCCGCCGATCTCGGCCGCCGTGGCGACGGGCTGCACCTGTCCCGCCTCGGTCACAGGGGCTGCCCCACACGATAGACGACGACGTCGTCCTGATGACCGCGCACGTCGGTGGTGCCCAGCCGTTCGCAAAAAGCCTCCGCGCCCGCCGCCGCCACGGTGCTCTCGGCGGCGAGGATGCGCGTGCCGAACTTCTTGTTGAGTTGCTCGATACGCGCGGCCACGTTCACCGCATCGCCCAGCAGCGTGTAGCTCAGCCTATTGTCGGTGCCGATCGTGACGCCGATGACAGGTCCGGTGTTGAGGCCGATGCGGGTCGGCAGGGTGAAGCCGCGCGCGAACTGGGCAGCGGAGAGGGCCTGCTGGATCTCGATCGCGGCTGCAATGGCGGCACTGGCATGCCCCTGCAGCGGCCGCGGCAAGCCGAAGCTTGCGAAGAGTCCGTCGCCGATGAAGCTGTTCACGATGCCTCCGTGGCGCTGAATGACCGGGACGACCGTATGAAGATAGGCGTTCAGGAGGGCGGCGACCTCGGCCGGGGTCGTGCTCTCGGAAAGGCCGGTGAAGCCCTCGATGTCCGTGAACATCAGGGTCGCTTCGGCCGTGGTGTCGATGCTGCGGCCGGTATTGCCGCGGTTGGACAGGATCGAGGCGGCGACCGTCTCGCTCACATACTTTCCGAACGTGTCGCGAAGATAAGCCTTCTCGGCCAGGCCTTCGACCATCTGGTTGAAGCGGCTGGCGGCATGGCCGAGTTCGTCGTCGGAAGTGACAGGCAGGCGTACCGTATAGTCGTCGTTTTCGGCGACCTGGCGCAGGCCACCATCCAGCCGTGTGATCGGCCGGGTCAGCGCGCTCGAAATCCAGTAGTACATGAAGGCCGCGCCGATCGCGGACGTCGTGATGTCGGACGAGGCTTCCCGGACCAGCCGGTCGCCGCTGTAGCTCAGCATGTCGGCGACGATCAGGACCATGGTCGCGAAGGACACGAACAGCAGGGCGAGGGCGACCTTGTGCCGGAACAGGCCCTTGAATGTTCCGATGTTCACGCCCCTCGTTCGGAACAGCTCCTCGCACAGGGGATCGAGGTACGCCGCGACGACGAAGAAGGTGAGGACCACGTTGAAGCCGGTCCCGACCGTGAGGTTGGCGAGGACGTCCGGCCAGGCAACCTGCTGGAGCGTGGCGCCGAAGGTGATGTCGAGGCGATGCGAGAGCAGGCGCAACCCCACCATCGGGGCATACATCACCCCCACGACGGTCGCGGAGTGGCGTGGCAGCCGCGCCAGCGCGCTCTCGATATCACCGAAGTCCGCTCGCCCCTCGATGAAATGCCGGATCGGCCGGATCAGGAGCCAGGCGCCGAGTCCGACGCCGAAGGCGAGGAACACGGTCGTGACAGCCAGCGACGGAAGGACGACCTCCGGGGCGCCGTTGAGCGCCGAATAGACGAACACCGAGACGACGTCGATCAGGAACGGCACCGACATCGCAAGGTAATAGCGATGCACGAGTCTGGCGGGCGACACGTGCCGCGCCGCGTCGGTTGGTGCGTTCATCCGCCGGATATAGTGCGGATCGGGGCGGAGCGGAATGCCCCGCCCGTCGCTGCAAGGCGGCTCAGGCCGTCAGTTCACGCGCCGTGATGCGGTACTTGAACTTGTCGGGGTCCAGCGAGTCGAGGAAGCCCGACCGGTTCTCGGCCTGCGGATACATCAGGAAGGCGATCGGATCCTCCTTCGAGCCCGGCAGCTTCACATCGTGCGCCACGTTATAGGCGAGCCAGTTTCCCTCCCAGGCGCCGAACAGGGCGCGGCGCGCGGCGAGGACCTTCGGATCGGTCATTGCGAGGTTGGCCGGCGGTTCCTCCAGCACGACCTTGCGCACGTCGGCAGGATCGACGGGCGTCCAGCCCGAGCCGCTGAGCCAGACCTCGGCGCGGCAATGCTGCGCCTTGGACACGACCTCCGAACCGGCACCCAGCGCCTTGAAGCCGAATTCCGACGGCATCACGCGAATGCCGTAGACGTCGCGCGCCGGCAATCCGACCGAGCGGGCGAGGCCGACATAGAGCGCGTTCAGGTCGGCACACTTGCCGTTCAGGTTGCCGGTCCGGATTATCGTGGTGATGTCGCCGACGCCGCAGCCCAGCGTCTTGGCGTTGCGGAAGGTGTTCTCGACGACCCAGTCGTAGATCGCGCGCGCCTTGGCGACGTCGCCCTGTTTGCCGCGCACGATCCCGTCGGCGGTTTCCTTCACGAGGCCGTCGGTCGGCAGGAACGTGGTCGGCATCAGGTTGAGCCTGCGCTCGACGTCGCTGAGCGGCGCGGCATTGCCCTGGCCCGGCACGACCGACCGGTTCTGCGCCTGGACCTGGGCCACGATCTCGATCACCGGCGTTTGTTGGTCGGCCGCCCATTCGACCCTCAGCATCTCGGCGCCATACTTGGGATCGCGGACGCGTTCGGCGACGCGGGCATTGCCGGTCCAGGTGACGGCGCCGGGGCGCTGCCAGTCCGGCGCCTCGAAGGTCGGCAGCGGGATCCACGCCTTGGTCGCGCCGGCCGTCGGCTCGACGCGCGTCGTCAGCACGTAGCTGCGCCAGCCCTTCGGCACGGGCGCGTAGGTGACCGCCTGGGCCGCCGCCAGGCGCGGTGCGAGTGAAAGGGCCCCGGCAGCGATGCCGGCCTTGAACATGTCACGACGATTCATCTTGAGTCCTCCCCGATTGGCAAATGACTGCCGGGGAGGGCGGTCGTCCCGTCGTCGGGAGGAGCCGGCACCATCCCGGACCGATCCGCGTCGCACGCGACAGCGTCAGTACCGGAGATCAAGAAATGCAACGGGTTGCAGAGGCCGTCAACTCCGTCCGATCGCAGACCGGTCGAGCCTCCTCAAAGGCCGAGATAGGCCTGGCGGACGCGGTCGTTGGTCAGCAGGTCGGGGCCCGCACCTTCGAGCTCGATGCGGCCGTTCTCCAGCACGTAGCCGCGATTGGCGATTCGCAGCGACGCCATCACGTTCTGCTCGACCAGGAGGATGGTGAGGCCCTCCTCGTTCAGCCGGCGCACGATGCGAAACACTTCCTGCACGATGGTGGGGGCCAGCCCGAGCGAAGGCTCGTCGAACATGATGAGGCGCGGCTGGCCCATCAGGCAGCGGCCGATGGCCACCATCTGCTGCTCGCCGCCGGACAACGTCCCGGCGGCCTGGCGCCGCCGCTCGGCCAGCCGCGGGAACATCGCGAAGACGCGCTCCAGCGTCTGCTTCTCCAGCGCCCGCGCGCGTTTGGGCGTCGCGCCCATCTCGAGGTTCTCCAGAACCGAGAGGTTGGGGAAGACCTGGCGGCCCTCTGCGACATGGCCGATACCGGCCTCGCACACGCGATAGGAGGGCCAGCCGGTGATGTCGCTGCCGTCGAAGCGGACATGGCCGCGCGCCGGCTTCTCGATGCCGTGGATCGAGCGGATCAGCGAACTCTTGCCCGCGCCGTTGGCGCCGACGATGGCCACGATCTCGCCCGGTGCGATCTCGAGCGAGACGCCGGCCAGCGCCTGGGCGTCGCCATAGAAGAGGTCGAGGTTCTCGACCCTGAGAAGGGGCGCGCTCATGCCGGCTCCGCTTCCCCGAGATAGACGTCGAGCACCGCCTGATGGCGCGCGATCTCGGCCGGCGTGCCCTCGGCGATCTTCTCGCCGTAGCTCACCACGACGATGTTGGAGGCGAGCGCCATGACCGCCCGCATCACGTGCTCGATCAGCAGGATGGTGAGGCCGGTGCGGCTGTTCAGTTCCTGCAGGAACTGAACCATGACGTCGATCTCGGTCGGCCGCAGCCCCGCCATCACCTCGTCGAGCAGCAGCAGCTTGGGCTCGGTGGCGAGAGCGCGCGCCACCTCGAGGCGTTTGCGGTCGGGCAGGGTGAGGCTCTCGGCCGCCTGGTGACGGCGATCGTGCAGGCCGAGCTGCATCAGAATGTCCGCAGCGTAGGCGCGCGCGTCGGGAAGCGCCGGCCGGCGATGCAGGGCGCCCACCGTGACGTTCTCCAGCACACTCAGTCCCTTGAACGGCTTCACGATCTGGAAGGTGCGGCCGACGCCCGCGGCGCAGACCAGGTCGGGCCGCAGGCCGGAGATCTGCCGCCCGTCGAGGCGCACGCTGCCGGCATCGGGCCGGTAGACGCCGGCGATCATGTTGAAGATCGTGGTCTTGCCCGCGCCGTTGGGCCCGATGAGCGCGTTGATGGCGCCGGCCGGAACGTCGAACGAGACGTCGTGCACCGCGCGGAGGCCGCGGAAGCTCTTGCCGATCCCGTCGAGCTCGAGCCGCGCGCCGCTCATCGCCGCTTCTCCCCGAAGCCGAAGCGGTCGGCGATCCACGGCCAGACGCCGGCCGGGCGGTACATCACGATTACCAGCAGGGCGAGGCCGTAGAAGATCTGCTTCAGGCCGGAGATGTGGAAGACCTCGCTGAGGTCGGTGAATATCTCGCCGAGGCCGGTCAGCACGACGGCCCCGACGATCGGCCCGAACAACGTGCCCAGCCCGCCGATGATCGGCGCCAGGGTGAACTCGATGGAGCGGCCCATGGCGAAGGCCGTCTCGGGGAAGAGGTTGTTGTAGTAGAAGGCGTTCCAGACGCCGGCCAGCGCGGTCAGGCCTGCCGAGATCATGATCGCGATCATCTTGCAGCGCAGGACCGGCACGCCTACGGCCTGGGCGGCTTCCGGGTCTTCGCGGATGGCTAGCCAGTAGCGGCCGAGCCGACTTTCCAGCAAGGCGCGGCAGAGGACGAAGGTGCCGGCGGCCAGTGCCAGGATCACATAATAGAAGAGCAGCGGTCCGCCGCGCAGGTTCAGGATATCCGAGGTGGCGTCGACCTTGAGGAAGAGCCCACCCGAACCACCGACCCAGCCCCAGTGATCGAAGGCGATGCGCGTGAATTCGCTGAAGGCGATGGTGAGTAGCGCGAAATAGACCCCGGCCAGCGAGAAGCGGAACCCGAGATAACCGACGATCGATCCGGCGGCGACGGCGGCTGCGACGGCGACGAAGACGCCCGCCCAGGGGCCGATGCCGTAGTGGAAGAACAGGCCGGCGGCGATATAGCCGCCGACCCCGGCATAGAGCGCATGGCCGAGCGAGAGCTGGCCGGCGAAGCCCATCATGATGTTCCAGGCCTGGCCGACGAAGGCGAAGTAGAGGACCAGGATCAGGACGGAGAGGCCGTACTTGCCGAGCAGCGCCGGCGCCACGAGCAGGAGCACGAGCAGCAGGCCGAGGCACCACAGGGAGCGCGCCGGCACGCCCCCGGTCAGACGCGCGAGCAATGTCATGGGCCGCTCTTGCCGAACAGTCCCTGCGGCCGCAGCAGGAGCACCAGGATGAGGATGCCGAAGCTCACCATGCTCTTCAGCGATGGCTGCAGCAGGAGCCCGGCCACCGCCTCGCTGACGCCGATCAGCAGCCCGCCGGCCAGCGCGCCGGTCATGCTGCCGAGGCCGCCCACGATCACGATCACGAAGGCGAGCAGCGTATATTCGGCGGCGAGGAAGGGCGTCACCGGAATGATCGTGATCATCAGCGCGCCGGCGGCGCCCACGCAGGCCGCGCCGACGCCGAAGGTGAAGGCGTAGAGCCGCCGGACGTCGAGGCCCACGACCAGCGCGCCGAGATTGTTGTCGGCGGCGGCGCGGATCGACTTGCCGGTGCGGGTCCGGGTGAAGAAGAGCCAGAGCAGGCCCGCGATCACCACGGCGGTCAGGGCCGCGTGAACGCGCACGGCATCGAACACGAAGGGACCGAGTTCATAGGATTCGAACTGCGAGTCCATCTGCACGCCGCGCGAGTCGGGACCGGCGATGACCAGCGAGACATTGACCAGCAGGATGGCGATGGCCAGCAGCAGCAGGAACTGCTGATGCTCGGGCCGCCCGATGAAGGGCGAGATCACCGCGCGTTGCAATGCATAGCCCGCGCCGAAGAAGATCACGGCGATCACCGGCAGGCTCAGCATCGGCGAGACCTGGAGGTATTCGAAGCCCATCCAGGCGAGATACATGCCGACGACCATCATCTCGCCATGCGCGAAGTTGACGACGCGCATCACGCCGAAGATCACCGACAGGCCGAGCGCCATCAGCCCGTAGACCATGCCGGTCAACAGGCCCTTGGTGATCGCCTGGGCGAGCGAGAGGAGGAAGTCGGCGGTCATGCTTTCATGCTCCTCTCCACCCGCGTGAGCGAAGGGAGAGGCTGGGTGGGGTGGGTCATTCTCCCTCGGGCGCGAAGCAGAGGGAGGGAGGTCGCCGGATCAGGTGCGGCGCTTGTCGTTCCACGGCGGCATCGGAAAGACGAGCGGCGCGGCGGCCGATTCGAGCGGCAGCACGACCGTGGGCTTGCGCTTGAGGTTCTCGACGGCCGTGGCCTTGATGTTGACGTTCTGGCCCTTCGAGTCGAACTGGATCGGGCCGCCGACCATGACGTGCTGGTCGATCTTGATCTTGCGCAGCGCCTCCATCAGGTCGCCGGGCTTGGTCGACTTGGAGGCGAGCCAGGCCTGGGCGGCGATCAGGATGCCCTCGAAGGTGAAGCCGCCGTTGAGGTCGAGCTGGTCGTTGGGGAACTTCGCGGCATGGCGCTTCTCGAGCGCCTGGGTCATCGCCGATTTCGGGTCGAGCCACGGCACGTTCGAGATCATGTACTCGCCGTACTTGCCCATGGTCTTGAGGAAGTCCTGCTCGTAGAGGCCGGGCGCCCCGGGATTCAGGACCCCCATCGGCTCCCAGCGCTGCTTCACCATCTCCTGCACCAGCAGCTTGGCGTCGTTCAGGCGGCTGACCGGCAGCAGGAGTTCCGCCTTGGTGGCCTTGGCCTTGGCGACCTCGACCGAGAGATCCTTGGCGGCGACGTCGTAGCTGATCGTGTCGACCAGCTCGTAGGGCATGTCGAGCTTGGGGAACAGCGCCTTGATGCCGTTGATCATCGCGGTGCCGAACGTGTCGTTCACGCTCATCAGCACGGCGGTCTTCGGCGTCTTGCCCGAGATCTTGAAGATCTCCTTGTGCAGCGACAGCGCGCCGGTGATCAGCATCGGCGCCGTCGGGAAGTTGCGCACGACGAACTTGTAGCCCTGCTCGGTGATCTGCGGGGCGGCCGCGATGTTCACGACCAGCGGCACGCCGCGCTGCTCGCAGACCTGGGCGATGGCGATGGTCTGGCCGGAATCGAAGGCGCCGACCAGGATATGGCAGCCCGCGTCGATCGCCTTCTCGGCCTGGGTGCGGGCGACATCGGGCTTGGTCTCGGTGTCGTAGTTCACGATCTCGAGCTTCACCGGCAACTTCATGTCGGCGAACACGTCGTTGGCCACGTCGGCGCCGCGCTTGCAGGCCTGGCCGATCTGGGCCTGCAGGCCCGAGGTCGGGAGCAGCAGGCCGACCTTGAGGTTGGCCGGCGCGCCCTGGGCGAACGCCTCGCGCAGCGGCAGGGGAGCGCCCAGCAGGGCGGCGCCGGCGAGAGCCGACTGCCCGAGGCGGCGGCGGGTGAAGGTGTTGCGGCCGGTCATTGCGGCTCCTCCCATGGGTTTTTGCTGGCCGGGACTATAGAGGCTGAGTTCTGCGCGTGCTAGGTCGGCCGGCATGATCCATAGCCTCGACGACCTCAATCGAGCGACCGCCGACGAGTTCGCGGCTGCCGTCGGCGATACGTTCGAACTGGCGCCGTGGGTCGCCGAAGCCACCTCGACCTGGCGCCCCTTCGCGACGGTCACCGCCCTGCACGAAGCGATGATGGGCGCGGTGCGCGCCGCGCCGCGCGAGCGCCAGCTTGCCTTCGTCTGCGGCCATCCCGATCTCGCTGGCAAGGCGGCGCGGGCGGGGGCGATCACCGAGGATTCGCGACACGAGCAGGCGAGCGTCGGCCTCGATACGCTCTCCGAGGAGGAATTCGCACGCTTCCATCGCCTCAACGACGCCTACAAGGCGAAGTTCGGATTTCCGTTCATCGTCTGCGTCCGCCGGCACACGCGCGATTCGATCCTCGCCCAGTTCGAGCGCCGGCTGCGCCACGACGCGGCCACCGAATTCGCCGCTTCCCTGCAGGAAATCTTCTTCATCACGCGGCTGCGCCTGGCGGCCAGGGTGACGGGCGAGGGAATGCCGAAAGTGAACGGCCGGCTGAGCACGCATGTGCTCGACACCCATGCGGGGCGACCCGCGATCGGCGTTGCCATCGAGCTTTACGAATTCGCCGGAGATCACGCCCATCGCATTGCAACCGCCACCACCAATGCCGATGGCCGCACCGATGCGCCACTGATCGGCGGCCGGCCGCTGCCGATCGGCCGCTACGAGCTGCGCTTCGCTGTGGGTGACCATTTTCGCAACAGGGGCATCGAGCAGGGCGATCCGCCTTTTCTCGACATCGTGCCTTTACGGTTTTCCATTGCCGAGCCGGAGGGGCATTATCACGTCCCGCTGCTCTGCACGCCCTGGAGCTATTCGACCTATCGCGGAAGCTAGAAGTAGGAGGAGGAAATAATGAACTACAGCGACGTATCCCTGATGATCGACGGTGCCTGGACCAAGGGCGCCAACGGCCGGACGATCCCGGTCATCAATCCGGCCACGGAAGAAGTGATCGGCCATGTGGCCCATGCCGAGAAGGCCGACCTCGACCGCGCGCTCGAGGCCGCCGAAAAGGGCTTCCAGCAGTGGCGCAAGGTTTCGCCCTTCGACCGTTACAAGATCATGCGCAAGGCCGCCGAGCTGATGCGCCAGCGCGCCGACGAGATCGCGACCATCATGACGATGGAGCAGGGCAAGCCGGTGATCGAGGCCAAGGGCGAGACCCTGCTGGCCGGCGACATCATCGACTGGATGGCCGAGGAAGGCCGCCGCACCTATGGCCGCATCGTCCCGGCGCGCTTCGAGAACGTCTACCAGCTGGTGACGAAGGAACCGGTCGGTCCGGTCGCCGCCTTCACGCCGTGGAACTTCCCGATCAACCAGGTGGTGCGCAAGGCCTCGGCGGCGCTGGCCACCGGCTGCTCGATCATCATCAAGGGACCGGAAGACACGCCCGGCTCCTGCGCCCAGCTCATCAAGGCCTTCGTCGATGCCGGCGTCCCGGCGGGCGTCATCCAGCTCGTATACGGCGTGCCGTCGGAGATCAGCGAGTATCTGATCCCGCATCCGATCATCAAGAAGGTGACGTTCACCGGCTCGACGCCCGTTGGCAAGCAGCTCGCGGCCCTGGCCGGTGCGCACATGAAGCGCGTCACCATGGAACTGGGCGGCCATTCGCCGGCCATCGTGTTCGAGGACGCCGACGTCGACCAGGCGGTGAACATCCTCGGCGCCAACAAGTTCCGCAATGCCGGACAGGTCTGCGTCGCGCCGACCCGCTTCCTGGTGCACGAGAAGGTCTATTCGGAGTTCGTCGAGAAGTTCACGGCCTACGCCAAGAACCTCAAGGTCGGCAACGGCCTCGACAAGGACACCCGCATGGGCCCGCTCGTCGCCGAGCGTCGCCTGCACGCGATCGACGGCTTCGTGAGCGATGCCATCGGCAAGGGCGCCAAGGTCCAGACCGGCGGCCAGCGCAAGGGCAACAAGGGCTACTTCTACGAGCCGACCGTTCTCACCGACGTGCCGCTCGATGCCCGCATCATGAACGAGGAGCCGTTCGGGCCGCTGGCCCCGATCTCGTCGTTCAAGGACTTCGACGGCGTGATGAAGGAAGCCAACCGCCTGCCGTGGGGCCTCGCGGCCTACGCCTACACCACCAACAGCAAGACCATGACCAAGGTCGGCGCCGCCTTCGAGAGCGGCATGGTGTCGATCAACCACCATGGTCTCGCCCTGCCGGAAGTGCCGTTCGGCGGCATGAAGGACTCGGGCTATGGCTCGGAGGGCGGCATCGAGGCGCTCGAGGCCTACCTGAACACCAAGTTCATCAGCCAGCTCGGCATGTAATCCGTCGAAGGCTGAAGGATCCGGCCCTCCTCCGATCCGTCGGAGGAGGGCTTTTTCTTGGCGAAACCTGTCGCCCCTCGGAACGGAGATCAAACGCAGGCTCGCCTTTTGGCTACGCCGACTTATACGGGTCCCGTCTCGATCGAGGAGCGTATGCATGAAGCGTAGAAATGTCCTGGCCGCCCTGGGTGGCCTTCCGGTCGCCGCCGCTCTGGGTTCCGGTGCCCGGGCGCAGGACGCCTATCCGTCGCGGCTGGTGAAGATCCTGGTGCCGTTCGGCCCGGGCGGCTCCACGGACATCATCTCGCGCCTGATCGGCAAGCAGCTCGAGACGATGACGGGCAAGGCGTTCGTCGTCGAGAACAAGCCCGGCGCCACCGGCATGATCGGCACGACGCAGGTCAAAAATGCGCCGGCCGACGGCTATACGATCCTGCTGGGCTCGACCAGCACGCTGGCGGCCAATCCCAGCCTCTACAAGCAGATGACCTACGAGCCGACCGACTTCACGACGGTCGCCGTCAACGGCGCAACCGGCAACTTCATGCTGGTGAAGCCGGACGCGCCGTACAAGACGGTCAAGGAGTTCGTCGAGTACGCCAAGAAGCAGCCGAAGCCGCTCTTCTCCGGCTACGGCAACGCCTCCTCGCGGGTGCCGGCGGCCCTGTTCGAGGTCACGACCGGGGTGAAGTTCGAGGAAGTTGCCTATCGCGATGCCGTCGCCTCGATCCAGGACCTGCATGCCGGCCGCGTCGACTGCGTGTTCCCCGACCAGGTGGTGGGCGAGAGCTATGTCCGTTCGGGCTATGTGCGGGCGCTCGCGGTCACGTCGAAGGACCGCTCGCCGCTGTTTCCCGACGTTCCGGCCATCGCCGAAACCTATCCGGATTATGTGATCATCGCCTTCTCCTGCTTCTCGGTGCGCAAGGAGACGCCGGACGACATCAAACAGAAACTGAACCGCCTGATCATGGACGCGATCTATGAGCCGGCGATTCTGGAACGCGTGAAGCAACTCGGCTTCATTCCGCCGCCGCGGGATTGGACGATCGCCCAGTGCGATGCCTTCGTGGCCAAGGAGCGCGAGGATTGGACCAGGTACATCAAGCTCGCGAAGATCGAGTCGCAGTAAGACCCGGTATTGCGCCGCCGCGGCCGGACGCTAAGCTCCCGGCCGAATGAGCGGGATCGCGCGGCGGAGCTTGCTGGGGGGATTGATGGCGGCCGGCGCCGGGCCGATGGTCCCGGCGCGCGCCAGCGACTGGCCCACCCGCACCGTATCCTGGATCGTGCCGTTCCCGGCCGGCGGCGGCTCCGACATGTTCTCGCGCCCCATCGCGGCGCGGGTTGCCGAGGCGATCGGCGAATCGGTGGTGATCGACAATCGCAGCGGCGCCGGCGGCACGGTCGGCACCGCCGTTGCGGCGCGGGCCGCACCGGACGGCTACACGATGCTGGTGGGCGACACCGGCCTCGTCTACGCACCGACCATCTATCCGCGGGCCGGCTTCGACTTCCTGCGCGACTTCGCGCCGATCGCCGCCTTCGGCCGCGTGCCCTATGCGCTGGTGATCAATCCGGCGCGGATCGATGCCGCCAATCTCGAAGCCTTCATCGAGATGGCAAGGAAGGCGCCGGGCAGCATCGACATCGGCTCGGCCGGCCTCGGCACGGTGACCCATCTCGCCATCGGCCTCTTCGAGGGGCGCGCCGGCATAAAGCTCACGCACGTCCCCTATCGCGGCGGGGCGCCGATGCTGCAGGACCTGCTGGCCGGCCAGATCGGCGCCGCCTTCGTGCTGGTCAGCGCCGTTGCGAGTTTCGTCCGGTCGGGCAAGCTGCGCGCCCTCGCGGTCATCAACCGGCGCCGCGATGCGCAGCTGCCGGACGTGCCGACGGCGCACGAGGCGGGGCTGGCCGATTTCCGGATGACCACCTGGTTCGGCCTGTTCGCGCCGATCCGCACGCCCGACGTCGTGCTCGACCGTGTTCATGCCGCCGTGCAGCGGGCCCTCGGCTCCGACGAGGTGAAGCGGCTGTGGGCCGAGCATGGAGCGAAGGTCGAACTCGAAAGCCGCGCCGACTTCGCGAATTTCATCGGCCGCGAGGTCGAGCGGTGGACCCGCATCGCCAAGGCCGCCAACGTCCAGATGGAGTGAAACGATGACGGTCTCGCGGTCTCTTTCTCGCCGGGTCGCCTTGGGCGGCTTGCTGGGCGTGGCTGCGGCGGGGTCCGCCACGGCACAGCAATGGCGTCCGCCGCGGGCCATGAACTGGATCGTGCCGTTCCCGCCGGGCGGCTCGAACGACACTTTCGCACGTCCCGTCGCGGCCAGTGTCAGCCAGCGCTTCGGCCTGCCGGTCGTGGTCGAGAACCGCAACGGTGCCGGCGGCACGCTGGGCGGCATGGTCGTGGCGCGGGCACGTCCCGACGGCTGCACCCTGCTGGTCGCCAACAGCGCGCAGTCCTTTGCGACGGTGGTCTACCCCGAGTCGGGCTTCGACCTGCTGCGCGACTTCGCCCCCGTCAGCAATATCGCCAAGGTTCCAGTCGGGCTGGTCGTCAATCCGGCCAAGCTCGACGTCAAGGATCTCGCGGCGTTCCTCGCCGCGGCGCGCAAGGCGCCCGACTCGATCAACATCGGCTCCTCGGGCCTCGGCACCATGCCGCATCTCGCCATCGAACTGCTGCAGCGGCGCACCGGCATCAGGCTGACGCACGTGCCCTATCGCGGCGGCGGGCCGGCGCTGCAGGACCTGCTGTCGGGCCAGCTCGACGCCACCTTCCAGCCGCTCAGCACGATCGCGTCCTACGTGCAGTCCGGCAAGCTGCGCGCGCTCGCCGTCGCGACCGTGAAGCGCGAAAGCGTCCTGCCCGACGTACCGACCTTCGCCGAGGCCGGCGTGAAGGATTTCGAGGTCAGCACCTGGTACGGCCTGTTTGCACCGGTGAAGACGCAAGCTGCCGCGCTCGATGCGCTGCACGGCGCCGTGCAGGCGGCGCTGGCCGAGCCCGACATCAAGCGGATCTGGGCCGAGCAGGGCGCCCGCATCGACCTCGAAAGCCGCCAGGCCTTCGGCGACTTCGTAAAGGCCGAGGTCGAGCGCTGGAGCGCCATCGCCCGCACCACCGGCCTGCCGATGGAGTAGGTCCGAACCCAAGATATCCGTCATCTCGACCGGAGCGCGCAGCGCGGAGCGGAGAGATCTTCCCTCCACGATTTGGCGGCCTTTGGTTGAGCGAAGGTCTCTCCACTACGCCTCGCTGCGCGAGGCTCCGGTCGAGACGACGGAAATTTTTTGGTCGGACCTAGAATGTTCTGGTCGGATCAAGTCTGCCCGCCGCCGTTCACCTGGATCATCTGGCAGTTCACATAGGCGCCGCCGTCGGAGACCAGCAGGCCGAGCACCGAGCCGATCTCGGCGGGCGTGCCCATGCGGCCGAGCGGGACCTTCGCCATCGTCTCGAGGCGATGATGGTTGGACTCGTCATCATCCTCGACATCGGCCGAGATCGGGCCGGGCGAGATGGCGTTCACCGTGATGCCCTTCGGCCCGAACTCCTTGCCCAGCGCCTTGGTGAGTCCCCAGACGCCGTGCTTGGCGACCGAGACCGGCGCGCGTCCGGCATAGCCGTGCATCGCATTCATGCCGGTGAAGTTGACGATGCGGCCCCAGCCTTTCTTCACCATGCCGGGCAGGCAGGCCTGCGACAGCCAGACCGCGGCATCGAGATCGACCGAGATGACGCGCCGCCAGTCGGCCTCGCTCATTTCGAGGAAGGGCTTGGCCGGCCGCAGCGCCGCATTGTTCACCAGCACGTCGACCGAACCGAACTTGGCGATCGCCTCGCTGGCCATGCGGCGGCATTCCTCGGGGCTGCCGACATCGGCCATGACGACCAGCGCCTCGACACCGAGCGCCGCGGCTTCCTTGGCGACCGACTCGCAGGCCTTGCGGTCGGACGAGCCGTTGATCACGACGTCGTAGCCCATCCGGGCGAGTTGCAGCACACAGGCCCGGCCGATGTTCCGGCCGGCGCCGGTCACCAAGGCTGTTCTCCGCGTCGTGGCCATTCTATATCTCCCGCTTCATATGTTCAGAGGGCGTGACGTGGAGCTGAAGACAATTTTGCTCGGACAGCGCCCGGCGCGAGTCTGGACCGGCGGCACCGGTGAGGCAATCGTGCTGCTGCACGGCGGCTGGGCGGGCGCGGAAGCCTACTGGTCGACCGTGACCGACGATCTCGAACGCACGCATCTCGTCGTCGCGCCCGAGATGCCGTTGGTCCACTCGCCCGACGGGCTGCCGAGCTTCGGCGCCTATGCCGACTGGCTCGCCGAGCTGCTCACCACAATGGGCATCGAACGGGCGACGCTGGTCGGCAACTCGCTGGGCGCGACCGTCGCCTGGTGCTTCGCCGGCCGGTACGGCGAACGCTGCGCGCGCCTCGTGCTGGTGAACGGCTACCAGCCGCCGGTCTATTCGAAGATGCTGCGCTGGCTCGCCGGCAGGACACCGATCCGCCGGCTGGCTCGCGGCAACCTGCAGCGCCTGCATTTCGGGCCCGAGGTCCTGCCGCTCGCCTTCCACGATCGTTCGAAGGTACCGGCCGAGATCGTCCGGACGCTCGACAATTTCACTCCCGCCGATGCCGACCGCATCCTCGACTTCCTGCTCTCGGGCGAGGAAGCCGCGCCACCGCCCAAGGGATCGGTCCTGCTGATCTGGGGCGAAGCCGACCGCTCGCCGGTCCTCGACAAGAACGGCGCGAGGAAGATGCGGCTGTCGTTGGAACAGTCGAGGCTGGTGACGATCCCGGAAGCGGGCCACCTGCCGCAGATCGAGCGCCCCGTGGAGTTTCTCCGGGAGCTGCGGGGGTTCCTGAAGCGGTAAGCTGGCGTCGGCGCCCATGTCATCCCCCTGACAGCTATCCTGTTCTAAACGGAATGCAGATCAACGCTGGCGCTCGAGGAGACGATCATGGCAGGAGGGCATTCCCACGGCTCAGGGCATTCCCATGGCTCGCAGGGCCGCTCGCAGGCAGGCGGCTCGGCCGCCGCCCAACACAAGATGCGCCTGAAGTGGGCGCTGGTTTTGACGGCCTCGTTCATGGTGGTCGAGGTGATCGGTGGCCTGGTGACCGGCAGCCTGGCGCTGATCGCCGACGCCGCCCACATGTTGACGGACGCCGGCGGTCTCGCCCTGGCCCTCATCGCCATCAACTTCGGCGAGCGTCCGGCAACGCCGCAGAAGACGTTCGGTTACGTCCGCATGGAGGTGCTGTCGGCGCTGGCCAATGCGGTGGTCCTGTTGGTCGTGACGGTGTTCGTGCTCTACGAGGCCTATGATCGCTTCCTGAATCCGCCCCCGGTCCTCGGTGCGCCCATGATGGCGGTCGCCATAGCCGGCCTGATCGTCAATCTCATCAGCATGAAGCTGCTGTCGGCGGGTTCGTCGGACAGCCTCAACGTCAAGGGTGCCTACTTCGAGGTGATGAGCGACATGTTGGGGTCGCTCGGCGTCCTGATCGCCGCCGTCGTCATCCTCCTCACCGGATGGACGCTCGCCGATCCCCTGGTCGGCGCCGGCATCGGCCTCTTCATCATCCCGCGCACATGGATGCTCCTGCGGGAGGCGATCCATATCCTGATGGAGGGCACGCCGCCCCACGTAGACCTGACGTTGCTGGAAAAGACGCTGCTCGCCCTTCCCGGGGTGACGGCGGTGCATGACCTTCACGTCTGGACCATCACCTCCGGCGTCGACTCCATGAGCTGCCATCTCGTGATCGCCGACATGGCCCGTTCACGGGAAACGCTCGCCGCGGCGCAAGCGGCGATGCGCAACACGTACGGTCTACCTCACAGCACCATCCAGATCGAAGATCAGGCGCTGCGAGCGGCAGAAGGCGTTTCGCGTATCTGAGGAACGATACGGACAGACCCTACCGGCTTGACGCCGGTGATGGCCTTCTCGTCGTGGCCGAGGCCGGACGGGACTTGTCAGCGTGCTTTGGGGAGAGGCCGATTGCGTGCCCACCCTCAACAAGGCCGGCGCGTTAGAGTCGCCTCTCTACAATGGTGCTCGTAGCGATTTGCTTGAATGGGCCGCCATCGGCAGGATTCCAGGTCTCGTTGAATTTTACTGCCGCATGCCCGCTGACGCGCACAAATGCCACTGACACTTCCGGGCGTACTTCTTTGATCGCTACGTCCACAATCCGGAAGAAGTGACCATCACCGAGGTAGAGGTGATCGAGGGCTTCGTCCACGTTGACAATGTGTCCCTCGATCTTGGGTGAGTGTAGTTCGACAACAAAAGATCGGGGGACAATTCTTCCGATACTCTTATCCGCATTCTTGGCGGCTGCCTCCAGGGCGCTAAGAAACAGGCCGCGAAAATCCGCTTTTGTCATGATGAGTGCCCCCATGTTGGATGGATAGCCGGCGCTCCGCCGTTTCCAAAGATCGGGCTAGACCGCGCCGCCGGACTTGAGGCCAGCGATGGCCTTTGCGTCGTAACCCAGACCGGTCAGCACTTCGTCCGTGTGCTGGCCGAAATCCGGCGTCGGGTTGAGCGTCTTCGGTTGCGGGTAGTCCGACAGGTTGATCGGCTGGCCGACCACCTTGATCTCGCCCAGCGCGGGATGGTTGATCGGGCGGGCGATGCCGAGGTGCTGGACCTGCGGTTCGGCGAAGGTCTTGTCGATCGTGTTGATCGGGCCGCAGGGCACGCCCGCCTTGTTCAGCGACTCGATCCAGTGGGCACTGGTGTTGGTTTTCGTCACCTCGGCGAGGCGCTCGTTCAGCGCCTTGCGATTCTGCGAACGCAGCGCCGGGGTGGCGTGCTCGGGATGGTCGATCAGCGCCTGGGCGCCCAGCGCCAGCGCCGCGCGCTTCCACATCTTGTCGCCGGCGGCGGCGATGTTGATGTAGCCGTCGCTGGTCGGGAAGATGCCGGTGGGAATGCTGGTCGGATGGTCGTTGCCGGCCTGCTTCGGCACCTCGCCCTTCATCAGCCAGCGCGAGGCCTGGAAGTCGAGCATGAAGATCTGCGCCTCGATCAGCGAGGTGTGAACCCACTGGCCCTTGCCGGTGCGCTCGCGCGTGTAGAGCGCCAGCATGATCGCCTGGGCGAGCAGGAGACCCGAGGTCAGGTCTGCAATGGGAATGCCGACACGCATCGGGCCGCGGCCGGGCTCGCCGGTGATCGACATGAGGCCGCCCATGCCCTGGGCGATCTGGTCGACGCCGGGACGCGCGGCATCCGGGCCGCTCTGGCCGAAGCCCGCGATCGAGCCGTAGATGATGCGCGGGTTGATCTTGGCCACCGTGTCATAGTCGACCTTGAGGCGATGCTTCACGTCGGAGCGATAGTTCTCGACGATGACGTCGGCCTTGGCCGCGAGCTTCATGAAGATCGCGTGGCCTTCGGGGCTCTTGAGGTTCAGCGTCATCGACTTCTTGTTGCGATGCAGGTTCTGGAAGTCGAAGCCGTGGCGCGCCCCGCCCATCGAATCGTTGTTCTTGCCGCCTTCAGAGGGAGGCGGGGGCGGCTCGATCTTGATCACGTGCGCGCCCCAGTCGGCGAGCTGGCGCACGGCGGTCGGGCCGGCGCGATGGGCCGTGAGGTCGAGGACGGTGAGGTGGGAGAGGGGCAGGGCTGTCATCGGCTTTTCCTCTCGTTCCCTAGCGGCCTTTGAAGGCCGGCTTGCGCTTTTCCATGAACGCACGACGGCCTTCCTTGAAGTCCTCGCTGTCGAAGCAGGCCTCGGCCATCCTGTCGAGCTTCGCGTGGTCCTGCTTCGATTCGGGCTTGGCGATCTCGCGCGCTGCGGCCTTTGCCAGCGCGATCGTCAGTGGCGCGTTCTGCGCGATGGCGCCGGTGATGCCGTCGACCATGGCGTCGAGCTCGGCATCGGCGGCGACGCCGTGCACCAGGCCCATGTCGTAGGCTTCCTTCGAGGAATACTGCTTGGCGGTGAACAGGAACTCCATGGCGCGCGGCAGGCCGACGATGCGCGAGAAGCGCTCGATGCGCAGGAAGCCGTAGCCGAGACCCAGCTTGGCGGCCGGCACGCCGAAGCGCGCGCCCTCGTTGCAGTAGCGCAGGTCGCAGCAGGCCGCGAGGTTCATGCCGCCGCCGATGCAGTAGCCGGTGATCTTCGCGATGGTCGGCTTGGGGAAGTCGTAGAGCGCTTCGTAGCCTTCCTTGGAAATCGCGTCGTAGCGGACCTGCGCTTCGGCGTTGGCGCGCTCGCTTTCGAACTTGGAGATGTCGGCGCCGGAGACGAAGGCCTTGCCGCCCGAGCCGCTCACCACGAGGCAGCGGATCTCGGGATCCTGGGCGAAGTCCTTCAGGATGCTGATGAAGCCGTCCCACATGTCGAGCGAGACGGCGTTGAGCTTGGCCGGGTTGTTGAAGACGACGTGGCCCACGGCGCCCTCGCGGCGACCGATGATTTTCTGTTCCTGCATACCGGCAATCCTTCCAATGAGGCGGCGAATATAGCCTGCGCCGGCTGGATTGAAGAAGGTGCGAAGCACCGGAGCCGGTTGGATACAGCCTGTCAAGCGGGTGACGTGGAGTCGAAATCGGGCAAGAATGGCCTTATCGACGCCCACCCGACCCGCCGGTCCTGACCGGGGAAGGGTGTTCCCAGAACATCCCCGGGAAGGAAATCCCACGAATGCTCTTCGCTCGCTATTTCCTGATCGCCCTCGTCGCCGGCACTTTTGCGCTCGACATGCCCCAGGCCGTTGCCCAGCAAATGGTCAGTGTGGCGCGCGAGGAAGTGAATTTGCGCTCCGGTCCGGGAACGCGCCATTCCGCCGAGTGGGTGTTGAGCAGGGGCTTCCCCCTGAAGGTCGTCGGCCGACGTGGCGACTGGCTGCAGGTCCAGGATTTCGAGAACGACAAAGGCTGGATTCTGCGAACGCTGACCAGCAGCACGCCGTATCACATCGTGAAGGTCAAGACGGCCAACATGCGCAGCCAGCCGACCACGCGCAGCCGGATTCTCGGCAAGGTCTCCTACGGCGACGCGCTGAAGACGCTCGAGCGCAAGAGCGGCTGGGTCAAGGTCCAGCGCGACGGCGGGCTGCGAGGCTGGATCTCGCGGAACCTGCTCTGGGGCTGGTAGGTCCGGCCCGTCCGATCCTCAGTCGAGTATCGCCACCTCGTCGACCGTGATCGGCTTGGCAAGCAGTCCCAGCGTTTCCAGCGTCTTGATCGTCGCTTCCCAGCCGGCGCGGGTCTGCTGGCCGGTCGGCGGACCGGAGAGCTGCTGGGAAACGGTGGCCGTGCTGCGGTCGACGTAACGCGGCGCCAGCCGCGGGAACAGTCGCGAGAAATGCGACGCGGCGTCGGCCGGTCGCTCCCGCACCATGTTGTAGCCTTCCTGTACGGCCTCCAGGACATTCCTCGCGATCTCGCGCCTCGCCGGATCGGCCCAGGCGGCGTCGTTGACGATGAGGTTGAGGCTGTAGGCCTTCACGCCGAAGTCGCTCAGGCGGATCATGGTGATGCGGCGTCCCTCGGCGATCAGCATGGACGGCGCCATCTCGTCATAGTCGATCAGCGCGTCGACCTTCTTCTCGACCAGGTCATAGGCACTCCAGCCGACCGTGATCTCCTTGATCCTGCTGCGGTCGAGCCTGTTGGCGGCGACCAGGGCGCGGAATTCCTCGTTGGTGATGCTGCCCGGCACGAGTCCCAGCGTCTTGCCGTAGAGATCGCGCGGGTGGGCGATGCGGTCCTCGCCGCGGGTATAGATCACTGTGGGAGTCTTCGCGTAGTAGACGGCGAGGCTCTTGATCGGCTGTCCCTTGGAGCGGCCAATGGCGGTGGCAATGCCGCTCGACGAGCCGATCCAGTACGGCTCGCCCGAACCGATCATCTCCGCCGATGAGATCGCGCCCTGGGTCTCCGCGAAGGTGACCTCCAGTCCGCGGCGCTCGAACGCGCCCATCTCTCGGGCAAGGTAGAAGCCGGCAAAGGTCGGCAGCGCCTTCCAGTCGAGCAGGATCTCGACCTTCTGGGGAACGTCGAGGACGGGTTGCGCGCTCACCGGTATCGAACACAGCGAGGCGAGGGCGCCGGCGAGCACCATGCGGCGGGAAGGGATCATCAAGGGTCCTGCAATCAATCTGCGTCCGGTGAGTAGGGGCGGAACATGTCATAAACACGTCCGGGTGGGGGAGCGGTTTTCCTCCGGGAGCGTTTCCCGCCGATGGATAAACCTACTTCCACCGGCCGTGTCAGGCGGCTCCTGACAGCCACCGTCGAAGGGTTCATCGACGACGATGCCTTCAGCCGGGGCGCGTCGATCGCCTACTTCACGCTTTTCTCGCTGGCCCCGGTCCTGCTTCTCGTGATTGCCGTCGCGGGCCTCGCCTTCGGCCCGGAGGCGGCACAGGGTGCGATCGTGGAGCAGCTGAGCGGCCTGATGGGCCGGGACACGGCGGAGGCGACGCAGGCCATGATCCGCAGCGCCAGCGACCGCATGTCGGGCCTGGTGGCCACGCTGGTCGGCGTGGTCACCATCCTGGTCGCCGCCAGCGGTGTTTTCGGCGAGGTTCAGTCTGCCCTGAATGCGATCTGGAAGGCGAAGTCGCGGCGCTCGACCATGTCGCGCCTGCTGCGGGCACGTCTCGCCAGCTTCGGGCTGGTGATCACGCTGGGGTTCGTGCTGATGGTTTCACTGGCCGTCAGCGCGGCGCTGACGGCGCTGGCAAGCTTCCTGAAGCACAGGTTTCCGGTCGCGGAGGTCGCCGTGCAGGCGACCGATCTCGTGATCTCGGTCGCCCTGATCTCGGGCCTGTTCGCGATCATGTACAAGGTGCTGCCCGACACGCCGATCCGCTGGCGCGACGTGGCAGTCGGCGCGCTGATGGCCACCGGCCTCTTCGAGGGCGGCAAGTACCTGATCGCGCTCTACATCGGCCAGACCGACGTGGCCTCGAGTTTCGGGGCGGCCGGCGCACTGATCGTGCTCCTGCTCTGGATCTTCTACTCGAGCCTGATCTTCTTGCTGGGCGCAGAATTCACGCGGGCCTGGACGCATGTCTATGGCTCGCGCCGTGACGATCCCGTCCTGGCGCGCTAGCGGGAGAGGGCGAAGCGACCATCAAGGCGCTCGCGTCGTTGCTTGCAGTGGCGGTGACTTGAAGCCATATCTGCGGGCCATGAAATCACTCCTGGCGGCACTGCTCGTGCTCCTCGTCGCGGCCCTGGCGACACCCGCTGCGGCGCAATCCTACGAAGACCAGATGCGCCAGGCGGCGGGCGCCTACGAGCGCAAGGACATGGCGACCGCCGTCCGCATCTGGAAAGTGTGGGCTGCCAAGGGCGAGGCCGAGGCGCAGACCCTGCTCGGTGCCATGTACTGGAGCGGCGAAGGCGTACCGCGCAACCTGAACGAAGCGGCAAGGCTCTACCTTGCCGCCGCCAAGCAGGGATACGCGCGCGCGCAGAACAATATCGGCTTCATGCTGGGCTTCGGCGAGGGCATCCCGCCGCGCGACGACATCGAGGCCTACAAGTGGATCAGGCTCGCCATCGACCGGTACACGGCGAAGAACCAGGACCGGCTCGATCAGGCCCGAAAGGACCTGGCGACCCTGTCTGCCCGCATGAACCCTGCGCAAATCGCCGAGGCGGAAAGGCGCGTTCGGGCATGGAAACCCGTGCCGAAGGTGCGGTAAGGTCCGCGACCACGCGGCGGTCACGAGCGATGCCCCGGCGTCGGCCCTATAAGAAGGACTGAATGAACCGACCCTCGGTCGCCGCGGCTTTTGCCGCCTCATTGCTTTTTGCCGCGACGCCCCAGGGCATCGCGCGCGATCTGCCATGGGACGAGCCGGCGCATGCCAGGGACGCGGGCCTCATGGCCGAGCTTCGGTTGTTGGGAGCGGAATTGCCGCCCCTCTACGACCAGCCCGCGGCCGCTGCGGGACTTCGCGACCATCTTCATTTCATGGAACTGGCATCGGTGGACGGGCTCCTGGAGCGGGGCGTGGCCATCGAGATCACGCCTCCCCAGCCGCTCATCGCGATCGCAGACAACGTCCCGCCGCCGGTCGCGCGCGGGCCGGTCCCTGAAACCGTGTCGGCCCAGGGCCGAATTGTCGAAGACAGGATGCTGGGCGACGGTCTGGATGACGAACGGCTGCAGGCGTACCTGCCATATGCACGCCAACTTGGCGTCGCGGGCGTGATCGGCGGCGGATCGTTCGAAGCCTCGGCGGTCGCGTCCGGCGTTCCCGCGCCGGCCATGCTGGAGGCCGTGCAGGCAATGGCCATGTCGGTCGACCTCAAGAAGGAGATGCGCGACGGCGACAGGTTCTATGTTCGCTACCAGCAGACCTTCACTCAGGCGGGAGCGCCGCTGGATGTCGGCCGTGTGCTTTGGATGGAGCTGCGGACGCCCAAGGGCGTGATGGCCATCCATCGCTTTCGCACGCGCGACAATACCGAGCGCTTCTGGATGGCGAACGGGCAGGCCGCGATGCCGCCGTCGTTCCGGCTGCCGCTCGACACCGTTTCGATCTCTTCGGGTTTTGGCCTGCGTGCCGATCCTTTCGACCAGCCGCCACGGCCGTATGGCGGCAAGCCGCAGGGCGCCGGCGGTCCGCAGCGTCCGCCAGGCCTGCCGCCCGGCCTGCCGACGGGAGGCGCCACCGACATGCCGCGCGCGGGTCTCGGCCCAGGCTTTGCCGCGTCGCCGGGTGCTTCCGGCTATGGCGGCTCTTCCTATGGCGGCTTCCGGGCGCCGCCGGCCTATGCGCTGTCGGCACGGCCCTCGTCGTCGCGATCGCTGTTCATGCATGAAGGCGTCGACCTCGTGGCGCCGGCCGGCACGCCGATCGTCGCGGCGGCCGACGGCCTCGTGGTGGGTGCCGCGCCGAACGGCCGTTACGGCAACTGGATCCGCATCGAGCATGGTGGCAAACTGGCATCGGTCTACGGCCATCTCTCGGCCTTCGCGGCCGGCCTCCAGCCCGGCAAGATGGTGTCGCGCGGCGACGTGATCGGTTACGTGGGCAGCACTGGCCGCTCGACCGGCGCGCACCTTCATTTCGAGCTTCAGGTCGACGGCAAGCCGGTAAACCCGATCAATCACCCCGAGTTGAAGCGCGCCCAGCTTCGCGGTCCCGACTTCGAGCGATTCCGCAAGCAGGTGGCCGCCAGCCTCGTCGAACGCGAACTCGAGGCCAGGCCGGCGGCCGTCTCAGTCGGCGACTGATCCACCGGCCGTCTCTCGGGCCTTCAGCGCAAAAGCCTCCTCCGGCGACAGGACCAGCCGGTGCCGCCCGACGAGCGCGAACCAGGCGATCCCCACTGCGAACCAGGCGCCGACGCCGAGTACCCCGGACATGAACACTGGATCGAGCAGCTGATAGACCAGCGTGACGGCGGCGATCACGATGGTGAGCACTGCGCCCGCCACGCCGATCGGGGAACGATAGGGCCGCGCGAGGGCCGGCAGCCGGGCGCGCAGCACCAGGAAGCTCACGGCCTGCAGCAGGTAGGAGAGCATGGCGCCGGCGACCGCCATGTTGAGCAGCATGCCCTGGATCACCGCGGCGCCCCGCTCGGCGCCCATGCCGAACCACAGCGCAAACATGATCGCGAGGGCCACTGCCGACCCCGCCAGCAGCGCCACATGGGGCGTCTTGTGGCGCGGATGGGTGACCGACAGGAACCGCGGGAAATAGCCCGCGCGCGACAGGGAGTAGATCTGCCGGCCCTTTGCAAAGAGGATGGTGTGGAAGCTGGCGACCAGGCCGATGCAGGCGACCAGCGCCAGCACCTTCGCCAACCCGCCGCCGAATGTGGCGCGGAAGCCGTCGAGCAGCGGTTCGCCCGAACGGGCGAGCTGGAAGCTGCCCGGGGCCACCGACGGGTTGAGCCAGACGATGAGACCCGCCGACACGAAGAGGGTCAGCAAGCCGGCCACGATGCCGCGCGGGATGTCGCGCGACGGCTCCATCGATTCCTCGGCGGCGAGTGGAAGCTGCTCGATGGCAAGGAACAGCCAGACGGCGAAGGGAAGCGCCGCCAGCGCGCCGTGCAGTCCGAACGGCAGCAGCGGGCCACCCCCTTGCGCCAGCTCGACGGGCTTGCCGTCGGGGCCGGTGCCGATGTTGAGCGCGTACCGGCCGAAATCCGCGACGGGGAGCGCCGAGATCCAGAACACCGCGAGGCAGGCGAGCGAGGCCAGCGTGACGATGACGGTGACCTTGAAGGAGAGCTCGACGCCGCGGACGTTCAGCGTCACGAATACCGCATAGCCGGCCACCCAGTAGGCCGGCAGCCAGGCGGGGGGCGTCTCGAACACGGCGGCGAGATAGGTCGCCAGGAACGACACGATGACCGCCGGCGTCAACACGTACTCGACGTTCTCGCAGAGCCCCGTAACGAAGCCGCCCCAGGGTCCCATCGAGGCGCGCGCGAAGGAATAGGCGCCGCCGGTGTGGGGCAGGGCGGACGCCATCTCGGCGATGCAGAAGACCAGGCCGAGATACATGACGGCGATGAGGCAGGCGGCCAGCGCATAGCCGCCCCAGCCGCCGGCCAGCAGGCCAAGGTTCCAGCCGGAATAGTGACCGGAGATGACTGCACCGACACCCAGGGCCCAGAGCGAGAAGACGCCGGCATAGCGAGTCGGCCGTTAAGAAGCCGGATTGAGCACGTGCTGGTGTTTGGGTGCGATGATCAGGGCGGCCAGGACCAGGGACAAAAATCTCCTTAGCCAGGCGAG
>JAESFK010000236.1_pt1 | contig 35973 bp, 41 predicted proteins | sample 9269391 | NCBI WGS metagenome assembly JAESFK01 (sample SAMN14506231, study PRJNA617097) | algae metagenome | isolation source: Drouetiella hepatica UHER 2000/2452 and co-occurring heterotrophs from... | place: Slovakia: Slovak Paradise National Park, Hrabusice, Kosice Region | collected 2000-01-01
GCCGCCTATGGCGTCGCCTCCCGCGCCCGCGACGCGCGTCAGCCGCTCGATCTCGACCTGCCCGAGCGCAAGCTGATCCTGAAGGCGGACGGCTCCGTCGATCGCGTCACCGTGCCGGAGCGGCTGGCGGCGCACAAGCTGATCGAGGAGTTCATGATCCTCGCCAATGTCGCCGCCGCCGAGACCTTGGAGAAGGCCGGCAGCCAGCTGATCTATCGCTGCCACGACGAGCCCTCGCTGGAGAAGATGCGGGCGCTCGGCGAGGTCCTGGCCTCGATCGGCATCAAGCTGCCGAAGGAAGGCGTGCTGCGGCCGGTCCTGTTCAACCGCATCCTCGCGATGATCAAGGGCTCGGAGAACGAGACCTTCATCAACGAGGTCGTGCTGCGAACCCAGGCCCAGGCCGAGTATGTCGCCGAGAATTACGGGCATTTCGGCCTGAACCTGCGCCGCTACGCGCATTTCACCTCGCCGATCCGGCGCTATGCCGACCTCGTCGTCCATCGGGCGCTGATCGCATCCCAGAAATTCGGCGATGACGGCCTGCCCAGAGGCACGACTCTCGAGGCGCTGCGCGAGGTCTCGACCCGGATCTCGGCCGCCGAGCGGCGCGCCATGGCGGCAGAGCGCGAAACCACCGACCGGCTGATCGCGCATTTCCTCGCCGACCAGATCGGCTCGTCTTTCGACGGGCGCATCGGCGGGGTCAACCGCGCCGGCCTCTTCGTCAAGCTCGACGGTACCGGCGCCGATGGCTTCATCCCGGCCTCGACGCTGGGCGCCGATTATTACCGCTATGACGAGGCGGTCCATGCCCTGATCGGCGAGCGGACGGGCGAGAGCTTCCGACTGGGCGACCGGGTCCATGTCAAACTGGTCGAAGCCGCGCCCGTCGCGGGAGCGCTGCGCTTCGAACTGCTCTCGGAAGGGCGCCAAGGTACAACCGCCCGACCTGGTGGCCGGGTGGGCCGCGGCCCATCTTCAGGACGAGGCAGGCCAGGCTCGCCCTTCGGCGGCCCCGGCAGGGGCAGCCCCGGCCCCGGCGGCGCGAGCAAGAAGGCGCGCGGCAAGCCGGGCAAGTCGAAACCCGGTAAGAGGCGGTGATGGCAGTCCAGATCCATAGGTCGGCCGGCGTTCCTTCGGAACGCGACTGGCGCATGGCGATCGGCAAAGGACTGCGCGGGCGCTGCCCGAATTGCGGTCAGGGCCGGCTGTTTCGTGCCTTCCTGAAACCGGTCGACGCCTGTGCCGTCTGCGGCGAGCCGCTGTACCACCAGCGCGCCGACGACCTGCCGCCTTATGTCGTCATCACCATCGTCGGCCACGTCATCGTGGGCGGACTGCTGCTCGCCGAAAAGTACGCCGACTGGTCGATGGGGTTTCACATGGCGATCTGGCCGGCGCTGACCGTCATCCTCTCGCTCGCCCTGATGCAGCCCGTGAAGGGTGGCGTCATCGGCCTGCAATGGGCGATGCGCATGCATGGCTTCGGCGGCACGCCCGACACGCCCGAGCGCCAGCCCCACCCTCCAGCAGTGCAGCAGTCATGAGCGATCACGCCGTCATATTGACCCAGGCCGAGCGCGTCCGCGTCGCGACCAACATCCGCCCCAAGGATGCCGCGACGATGATGATCCTCGATCGCACGGCCAGGAAGCCGCGAATCCTGATGGGCAAGCGTCATCCCGGCCACAAGTTCATGCCGGGCAAATACGTCTTTCCGGGTGGCCGCGTCGATCCAGGCGACCGCCGGATGACCGCGACCGGCGCCCTCGCCCAGATCTGCGAAGACAGGCTCTGCGCACGCACCGTGCGGCCGACCTCGTCCAAGGCACGGGCCCTAGCGCTGGCCGCCATTCGCGAAACCTTCGAGGAGACCGGGCTGCTTTTCGGCTCGGCGGAGTACGGCGTGCCGGAACGCCCGCCGGCCGGCAGCTGGACGGACTTCGCCAGCCACGGCATCTATCCGGATCTCTCGGCCGTCTCCTTCGTGGCCCGCGCCATCACGCCGCCGCGACGCCCGAAGCGCTTCGACACCCGCTTCTTCACGGTCGATGCCTCAGCATCGGTCAAGCGGATCGAGAATGTCGTCGGCCCCGATTCGGAGCTGATCGATCTGGTCTGGGTCGATTTCGACGAGGCGAAGCAACTCGACCTGCCGACCATCACCAAGGTCATCATCCAGGAGGTCGAGGCCCGCATCGCCGGGGGCTTCGCGCCCTATCTGCCGGTACCGTTCTTCTGGGAAAAGAACGGCTCCTTCGTGCGCGAGGAACTCTGAGGCGGGCCCCAAGCGCGAAAACCGCGCCGGGCCACGGCATTCCACCTTGACTTCGACAGGCCTTTACGGCATTCCCACGCCCGACGGTTTGCCGGGTCCGCCCGGCCTTTATCATTTCCCGTGGGCCTCACCAGCCCCGCATGGTTCGAGGATATCCCCATGGCCAAGGCCGTGACCATCAAGATCAAGCTGCTTTCGACCGCCGACACTGGCTTCTTCTACGTGACGAAGAAGAACTCCCGCACGATGACGGAGAAGATGTCGAAGAAGAAGTACGACCCCGTCGCGCGCAAGCACGTCGAGTTCAAGGAAACCAAGATCAAGTAAGGCGCCCTCGCCTGCTGATTCTGGTCGCGATTGAAAACCGCCCTTCCCGGGGCGGTTTTTTGTTGTCAGAACAGCGCAGGCAGCGCCTGCTGCCGCAAGGATCATGATCCCATGAGCATCGACCGGCCACGCCGCCCCGTCAGCGCCCGCGACAAGGCGGAAGCGCTCTTCAGTGCAACCGCGCCGAAGGTCGCCCCTCCGGCACCGGCGCGCCCGACCGTGCCGGGCGCAAGGGAGCTCGTCTCGCTGCGTATCGACAGCGACGTCCTCGAACATTTCCAGAGCGACGGCCCCGGCTGGCAGGATCGCATCAACGACGCGCTCCGGCGCGCTGCCGGCTTGTAGGCCAGCGGCCCGCACGTTCCCGCCAACCGATGGCGCGGCGATCTAGTACGACGGCTTCGGCACGAAGAGGCAGAACGGCCTCTGCGCCGGCGCGATCACCGTGCCGGTCAGGGTTCCCCCGCTCCGGCAGATGTGAAAGCGCCCGTCCTTGGAAACGCGCGTCGCCTTTTCGGGAACGAAATGCCCGTCATGGGTCAGGTAGCCGCCGGGCACGATGCGCGGATCAGGCTCTCTTGCGTCGACGTCCAGCCCCATGGGCCAGCAATCGCGGTCGCTGCAGCAGTCATAGGGGTACCAACTATGCGCGTAGACAAGCCCTCCACCCCACGGTGATGCCGCGAGGCAGAGCGCCAATGCGAAAATACGCATGGGTCGCTCCAGTGATTGAGGATGTCAGGCCAGCATCTTCGCACCGGCAAGCAAGGTACGAATCGTCATCAGGATATCACGCAACGGCGACAGCGGTGATATCCATGCTGCACCGCAACATAGGAAGCATGGCAGCAGCGAGCCATATCGACGGATTTTGATGGGTTTGCGGCGAATATGTCACGCTCATCTGCGCGTATCGGTGCCAAGCTCGTTCCCGATCATGCCGACAGCAGGACGACGATAACCGGAGTACTGCGCTCCTGTTCGCGCCGGCTGCCGTTTCGAGCCCCATCTCAGCGGGATACCGATTTTGACCACCGGCAGCAGACAACCCGGACAGCGTAACGGCTCGCATGGGCCGGTCAGGCGCATGCTGAAACTGCTCGTCGAAATCGATTCTTCGCGCTTCCTCACCAACCGCATCGGTGCCGGCCTGCTGCTGGTCGCGATCCTGGCTGGCTTCGCCGCGATCGGCTATGGGCTGCCGGCCCTGCTGTCGCGCTACTTCTTCTGAGAGCACGAAGGTGGCCGGCCGGCGGCGGGTCTGAGGAGGCCAGAGTGTCCGCAACCGGCCGGCCGAGCCCTCCGGTTTCCCAGGAGATGCGGCGGACCTGAGCACCCGAGGGGCGTCGCGAGGCAGCAAAACGTTGCTGCGTCGACGAAGACCCTTGCAGCCAGCCGGAACCGAATCAATCAAATACGACTGATTCACCAATGTTCATCGACGCTTAACCTTACCGGGTAACCAGCAGGCTCGGCCGACTCTAAGCCGCGTTGGCCGCAATGACACGGTTGCGACCGCTCGCCTTTGCCCGGTAGAGCGCGTCATCCGCGCGCTTCATGATCTCGGCAGGCGACGCATCGCCCGCACGCCGGCTCGACACGCCGATGGAGACGGTCACGGGGATCGCGCGGGTATCGCCCTGGATGCTGAAGAGCTGGGCCTCGACACGCTCGCGAATGCGCTCGGCGACGGCATAGGCGGCGTCGAGCGCAGTGTCCGGCAACACCACGACGATCTCCTCGCCACCCATCCGGGCGACGAGGTCGATGCCGCGCGTGCAGGCGCGGACGCGGTCGGCGAATTCGCGCAAGACCTCGTCGCCGGCATCATGCCCCCAACTGTCGTTGACCGACTTGAAGTGGTCGATGTCGAGCAGCAGCAGCGCGAGCGAGCGAGCCCGAAGCGCCGACTCGTCGAACATCGCCGCCATGCGGGTGTCCATGTAGCGACGGTTATGCAGGCCGGTGAGCTGGTCCATCACGGCCATCTCCATCGAGGACTGCACGCTGTCGCGCAGCTTCTCGGTGAAGCGCTTGCGCCGAACCTGGGTGCGGACCCGAGCCAGCAGTTCATTGCGGTCGACCGGCCGGATCAGGAAGTCATGCGCGCCGATCTCGAGGCCGCGCAGGATGCGGGCTCGATCCTCGGCCTCGCCCATCATCAGGACGGAAACGTTGCGGGTGCGCTCCAGCGAACGCAGCTGGCTGCACAGGCGCAGGCCGTCAAAGTCGGTCAGGTCGAGGCTGACGACCACGCTGTCGAAATCACCCTCGACGGCGCGCAGGAGCGCCTGCTGCGGATCGGACTCGATCTCGACCACATGGAAGGCGGAGAGCGCGCTCTCCAGCCGCTCGCTCACCCGGGGCCGATCTTCCACCAGCAGGATGCGACCGTTGAGTCCGGTTTCCGAGGCCGCGGCCGCAAGCGGATCGGCGATACCGAGGCGGCGCGAAGCCAGCGCGCGGTTGCGCAATTCATCCGTCACCGATTTCAGCCGCACCAGGCTGCGCACGCGCGCAAACAGCGCGGTGTCGTCGAGCGGCTTGGTCAGGAAATCGTCCGCCCCTGCGTCGAGCCCCTTCAGCCGGTCGCCGGGCTGGTCGAGCGCGGTCACCATCACGACAGGGATATGGGCCGTCGTCGCCTCGCTCTTGAGGCGTCGACAGACATCGAAGCCGTTCATGCCCGGCATCATCACGTCCAGCAGGACGATGTCGGCCTCGCCACGCTCGCAGATCGCCAGCGCGTCAGGCCCGTTGAGCGCGGTCACGACGTCGAAATACTCCGCTGAAAGCTTCGCTTCCAGCAGCTTCACATTGGTGACGATGTCGTCGACGACGAGGACGCGCGCTGACATGGGTTGCTTTCAGGGCTCAGGCTGCGCCGGCATAGGCGCGGACGGTCTCCAGGAATTTCGCGACGGAGATCGGCTTCGAGAGATAGGCCTCGCAGCCGCCCTCGCGAATCCGCTCCTCGTCGCCCTTCATCGCGAAGGCCGTGACCGCGATGACGGGAATCGATTTCAGGGTATCGTCCTCCTTGATCCACTTCGTGACCTCCAGCCCCGAGACTTCGGGCAACTGGATGTCCATCAGGATCAGATCGGGGTGATGCGCGCGCGCCAGCTCGATCGCCTCGATGCCGTCGGCCGTCTTCAGCGTGGCGTAGCCGTGTGCCTCCAGAAGGTCGTTGAAGAGCTTCATGTTGAGCTCATTGTCCTCGACGATCAGAACCGTCTTCATGATGCCGCCCTTCATTTGCGCCACGAACATCCGGGTCTGATCCGGATTGTCCAAGCTGGCGGCCTCGTCCAATGATGCTGCTCTAGCACGCGAGCCGTTGACGAAACGCAAACCTGATACCGGACTTACAGGAGCACCCGACCGCCATGGCCCGATTGCCCAGCCCCAAGGACGCCGGCACGCAGGACGCCGAAACGCTGGCCTTGCGCGCCCTTGGCTTCCTCGCCGCCGAACCGGAGCGGCTCGAGCCGTTCCTGGCCACGACCGGCCTCGGCCCGGCAACGCTCCGGGCCGCCGCGAGCGACCCCAGCTTCCTCGTCGCCGTTCTCGACCACATCTGCGGCAGCGATTCGCTGCTGCTCGAGTTTGCCGGAAATCTGGGCGTGAGTCCGGAGACCGTGGCGCAGGCGCGCGAGCGGCTGAGCGGGCCACCTCCCGCCGACCTGCCTTGAACGAGCCCCACCCTTCGGTGGTGCGGCGGGTCCTGTGCCGCGACTGCCTGAGCGACCATGACGGCCATGCGTCAGAACCGCGCCGCTGCCCCTCCTGCGGCTCGCCGCGCCTGCTGCGCCATCCCGAGCGCGACACGTTGAGCCTGGCGCATATCGATTGCGACGCGTTCTACGCGGCGATCGAGAAGCGCGACGACCCCTCCCTGATGGACAAGCCGGTGATCATCGGTGGCGGCAAGCGTGGCGTGGTCTCGACGGCCTGCTACATCGCCCGGACCTATGGCGTGCGCTCCGCCATGCCGATGTTCAAGGCACTGAAGGCCTGCCCCGAGGCGGTCGTGGTCAAGCCCGACATGGCGAAATACGTCACTGTGGGCCGCCAGATCCGCCGCCTGATGCAGGAGTTGACGCCGCTGGTCGAACCGATCTCGATCGACGAAGCCTTCCTCGACCTCGCCGGCACGGAACTGCTGCATCATGCCAGCCCCGCCGTCACGCTGGCGCGCTTCGCCAAACGGATCGAGACGGAAATCGGCATCACGGTTTCGGTCGGCCTGTCCTATGCCAAGTTCCTGGCCAAGGTCGCCTCCGACATGGACAAGCCGCGCGGCTTCTCGGTGATCGGGCGGGCGGAAGCCGTATCGTTCCTGGCGACGAAGCCGGTCGGCATCATTCCCGGCATCGGGCAGGCCAGCGCCGCCAAGCTGGCGGAAGCCGGCTTCCGGCTGATCGGCGACCTGCGCGAGGCGCCGGTCGAGAAGCTCTTCAGGCTGGCCGGCAAGGACGGCCCGCGGCTGAAGAACCTCGCCAACGGCATCGACCCGCGCCGCGTGACGCCGGATCGTGAAACCAAGAGCGTCTCCAGCGAGACCACGCTCGATGTCGATCTGTCGCGCTTCGACGAGCTTGAGCCGGTGCTCTGGCGGCTTTGCGAGAAGACCTCGAAACGGTTGAAACATCAGGAACTTGCCGGGCGAACGATCACCCTGAAGCTGAAGACGGCCGAGTTTCACTCGATCACGCGCGCCAGCCGCCTGCCGGAGCCCACGCAACTCGCCGCGAGGCTGTTTGCGGCGGGGCGCGAACTGCTGCGGCGCGAATGCACCGGAGCGCGCTACCGGCTGATCGGGATCGGCGCGAGCGACCTTGCCGGTCCCGAGGAGGCCGACCATGGCGATCTCGCCGATGTCGCGACGCCGCGCCTGAAGGCGATGGAAGGCGCACTCGACAGCCTGCGTGCGCGCTTCGGCGATGCTGCCATCGGCAAGGGGCTGAGCCTGCGCCTGCCGCAGCGGGCGAGCAGCGGCGCCGCTACTTCGCGCACTCCGCCTGAGGCAGAAGATCCAGACGCGTGAGCGTGCCGCGCAGCGCGAAGCTGCCATAGTCCAGCCTGACGGCGCCGGTGACGCCATTCTCGTAAAGCTCGAAGGAGATGGTGTAGGAGGGCGTCGACTCGCCCGAGCCGACTTTGAAGTACGACATCGTCACCGGCCAGCGCGCCAGCTTCTCGAATTCGGGCCGCAGCAGTGGCGCCTCGTCCGGCTTCGCCTCGATGCGCTTGCCGATGACGGACAGCGTCTCATAGACATCCTTGCCGCCATTGGCGCCGTCATAGAGCCTGACGTTCAGCGTGCTCTTTCCCTCGCGCGCCGCCTGGATCACAGCCTTCATCTGGGCATTGGGAAACAGCGCGCCGACCGGCTCGCGATGCGTCTCGGCCTTGGGCGCATTGAGCTTGACCTCATAGCCCTCGCCGGCCTTGCTGGCCGTGCCATCGACGGTCTCCGTCGGCGCGCCGGCGGCCGAGCTTTCCGTCCGAAATCGGTAGCTCGCGCCGTCGCCGGCCTCGAAGCTCGTGGTGCGCGCGTCGATCACGCGGGGGCCGCTCTCTCCCGTCTGGAGCTGCGTGACCTGTCGGAAGGACAGCGCATAGCCCTCGCAGGCATCGCCGGTGAAATCGAAGGCGATGCGCCCGCGGGCCGACTCGACGTTCTTGGCGGCCTTGCCGTTGTCGAGAACGAGGTCGTAGACGGCCCGGTGCGGAGTCAGCACGACCCGCCCCGTGGATTGCGGCTGCGCCACAACCGGAGCGCTCGCCAGCGCCGCCGCAGCGGCCAGAATTCCCGCAAGGCCAAGACCGTTCATGTTCATGACGCCCGCCGCTTTCGTTTCATGGTGCATCGAAACTAGGTGCAATGCCGCAATGGCGCAAACAAGGCATCCGCGAGCAGACCCGCTCCGGTGGTCGTCCCTGCCTGGCAGGCATGGCGCCCGCGCTTGCGGCTTGGCCGGGCATCGGCCATGAAAGGCGTCCGGCCATCGCGAGGTTTCGTGTCTGCGACAGGCCCCTGCCCCGGTGGAGTTATCATCGATGAATGCCGTCGATTCCCAGCTTGCCAAACTTGGCATCACCCTGCCCACGCCTGCCGCACCGGTGGCCAATTACGTTCCCTATGTGATCACCGGCAATCTGCTGGTGATCTCGGGCCAGCTCTGCTTCGGGCTCGACGGCAAGCTTTCCGATAGCCACAAGGGCAAGCTCGGCGCCGAAATCTTCAACGAGGCCGGCCTCGAGGCCGCGCGGCTCTGCGCCATCAACGTGCTGGCCCAGGCCAAGGCTGCGCTCGGCGGCGATCTCAGCCGCATCAAGCGCTGCGTGCGCCTCGGCGGCTTCATCAATGCCGCGCCGCATTTTTCCGCCCTGCCGGCGATCATGAACGGCGCCTCCGACCTGATGGTCGAGGTGCTCGGCGACAAGGGACGCCATGCCCGCTCGACCATCGGCGTCGCCGAACTCCCGGCCGATGCGGCCGTCGAGGTCGAGGCCATGTTCGAGATCGCCTGATGCGCGACCGATCGACGAGCGAGCACTCCCCTTCCGGCACCGAGCATGCCCATTCCGGCCTGGGCTGGTTGATCGCCCGGCCGATCGCGCATCGCGGCCTGCACGATGTCGCAGCCGGCGTGATCGAGAACAGCGTTCCTGCCGCCGAAGCAGCGATTGCCGGGCGCTTCGGCATCGAATGCGACGTCCAGCTCAGCGCCGATGGCGAGGCCATGGTGTTCCATGACTTCGTGCTCGACCGGCTGACGGAGAAATCCGGCAAGGTCGCGGAGCTGAAGGCGGACGCGTTGGCAGCGATCACGCTGAAGGGCAGCCAGGCCCGGATTCCGACGCTCGCCGGTTTCCTCGATGTCGTCGCCGGGCGCGTGCCTCTCGTCATCGAGATCAAGAGCCGCTTCAACGGCGATCTCGCATTGACCCGTCGCGCCGCCGAGATCGTTGCGGGACGTGCCGGCCAGCCGATCGTGTTCAAGTCGTTCGATCCGGACATCGTCGCGGCGCTCCGCGACCTCGCCCCGGCGATCCCGCGCGGCATCGTCGCGATGAACGACTATTCCATCTATGACGACTACGCCCATCTCGGCGCAGCCAAGTGGCATGCGATGGCGAATCTCTTGCATTTCGGCGAAAGCCGCCCGGACTTCCTGTCCTGGAAGGTCGTCGACCTCGAAAGCGCGGCGCCCTATCTCTGCCGCAACGCGCTCGGCATGCCGCTGATGAGCTGGACGGTGCGCACCCCGGCCGATCGCGAGATGGCGGCACGCCACGCCGACCAGATGGTCTTCGAGGGCTTCACGCCTTGAGTTCTGGCGAGGGAGGCGACCTCAGGGTTCGCGTCACGACCTCGCTGAAGACCGTGCCGGCGGGCGCCTGGAATGCCTGCGCCAATCCCGGCGCGCTGGACGATGCGTTGGGCGCCGCTTGCGAACCTGTCAGGCCGGCGCAGGCCGGGCTCGACATCGACAATCCCTTCGTCAGCCATGAATTCCTGCGCGCGCTGGAGGACAGCGGTTGCGTCGGCGGGCGCTCGGGCTGGTCGCCGGCCTATCTCCTCGTCGAGGACGCCGCAGGCGCCCTGCTTGGGGCCGCTCCGAGTTTCCTCAAGAGCCACAGCCAGGGCGAATATGTCTTCGACCATGGCTGGGCCGATGCCTATGAGCGCGCCGGCGGGCACTACTATCCCAAGCTGCAGGTCGCGGCGCCCTTCACCCCGGCGACCGGCCCACGCCTGCTGGTCGCTAATGGGCCGCGTGCCAGCGAGGCGCGGGCGGGACTGATCGCAGGGCTTGAGGCGCTGCGCGATCAGGCCGAAGCCTCCTCGGTTCACGTTACCTTCGCCCAGGAGCCCGACATCGCGACGCTGCGCGAGGCAGGTTATCTCGAGCGGCACGATCTGCAGTTTCACTGGCGCAATGAGGGCTTCGCTGCTTACGACGATTTCCTGGCGACGCTGGCCTCGCGCAAGCGCAAGGCGTTGAAGCGCGAACGCCGCGAGGCCTTGTCTGCCGGGATCACGGTCGAGGTTCTTTCCGGCAGCGACCTGACGGAGGCGGTCTGGGACGATTTCCATTCCTTCTATGAGGATACCGGCGCGCGCAAATGGGGCCGGCCCTATCTCAACCGCGCCTTCTTCTCAGGCGTAGGCGCGGCGATGGGCGAGCGCATCGTGCTGATGATGGCGAAGCGTGCGGGGCGCTATATCGCCGGCGCGATCAATTTCCGCGGTGCCAACACGCTCTATGGCCGCAACTGGGGCTGTATCGAGGATCATCCCTTCCTGCATTTCGAGCTCTGCTACCATCAGGCGATCGACTATGCGATCGCGCACGGGCTCGCCCGCGTCGAGGCCGGCGCCCAGGGCGAGCACAAGCTCGCGCGCGGCTATCGCCCGGTCCTCACGCGCTCGTTGCACCATCTGGCCGATCCAGGGCTGCGGCGCGCGGTCGCGCATTATCTGACAGGAGAACGGCAGCAGATCGCGCAGGCGCAGGAGGCGCTCGCGACGGAGAGCCCGTTCCGCAAAGCGGGAGACGTGAATGAGTGACGGAAGCAGGCCAGCATTCGGGACGGATGAGCCCGTATTCAGCAGCGATGTGGGACTCGGCTATCTGCGCAGCCGCACCCAGTTCGCCGCCGGTGCCCCGCTGATGCTCGACGAGCCCTACCGTCTGGCGCATCTGCCGCTGGTGGCGCCGGCCCATTCCGGCGTGATCGCACGCAAGGAAGGACGCTTCTACGAGATGGGCCGCCATCCGAGCGTGTTTTCGCTCGTGCTGCCGATCGCGGAGACGACGCTGGCTACATCCGAGCCCCTCAAGCGTCTCGACGACGAGATGCGACGGGCTCCCTTCGCTCGGAAGATCGCCTGGGACATCCAGCCGCGACGCTCCGACAGGCTGCATGCCACGCTGTGCGGCACGCTATCGACCGGGGATGCACCCGTGATCGATGCGGCGGCCCGCGAGGCGATCTCCGCTATCGGGCCGTTTCAGGTCGAGCTGCGTGGGCTTTTCTCGGGCAACGTCAACCGGGGCCGCCTCTATCTGCGGGTTTATCCCGAGATGCGTGGTGGGGCGAACCCCATCCACGCGATCCAAGCGGCGTTCGGCCGGCAGCCGGGCGATCTCTACCTCGTCGGGCTCTACAACCTGACCGACGACCTCGACGCCGAGGAGACGGCGGCGCTGGCGGCCTTGATCGAGCGCTGGTGGGAAGAGCCGCTGCTGCGCTTCGAGGCGACGGCGCTCTGGGTGCTGGGTGCCTGTGACGATCTCGTGCTGGATGCCGAACTGGCCGAAGTCCTGCCGCTGCATGCGGGGCCGGCTCGGCCGATGCCGAGGCTGCGGTCTTGACGTCGGTGGCCAGCTCGCGACACGCTGGCAACCTGTCCTGTTTCCTCTCGCACGCTTCCTCTCGCCCGCCGGACCTGACATGACCTCCTATGATCCCGCCAATATCTTCGCCAAGATCCTGCGCGGCGAGCTGCCGGCGCACACCGTCTATGAGGACGCCGAGACGCTGGCGATCATGGACATCATGCCGCGCGCCGACGGGCATGTGCTGGTGATCCCGAAGGCTGCGTGCCGCAATGTCTTCGATGCGCCGGCCGATGCTCTCAAGTCGGTTGCCCTGACGACGCAGAAGCTCGCACGCGCGGTCAAGACGGCCTTCAGCGCCGATGGCGTCACCATCCAGCAGTTCAACGAGGCCGCTGGCGGACAGGTCGTGTTCCATCTGCACATGCATGTCATGCCGCGCCATGACGGCGTGGCCCTGCGGCCCCATACCGGCGCGATGGAGAAGCCGGACATCCTGACGGCGAATGCGGAGAAAATTCGCGAGGCGCTGAAAAACATCTGAGCCATGTCACAGCGGCGGAGGCTGCCTCGTCTTGTTTCCATCGACACTGATGGAGATGACGATGACCCAACGCCTCAATGCCTTCCAGGCCGGCCCCGCCGCGCTCAACGCCGTGCTGGCGCTGTCGAAACATGCGGAAGGGAGCGGGCTCGAGCACAGCCTGCTCGAGTTGGTGAAGATGCGCGCCTCGCAGATCAATGGCTGCGCCTATTGCCTGCACATGCATGCGGCCGACGCGCGCAAGGCCGGCGAGACGGAAGCGCGGCTTTATCTGCTCACCGCCTGGCACGAATCCGAGCTCTACACGCCGCGCGAGCGCGCTGCACTGCGCTGGACCGAGGCGCTGACCCGCCTCTCCGAGGCGAGCCCGAGCGACGACGCCTTCGCCGAGCTGCGCGCGCATTTCAGCGAGGTCGAATGCGTCGAGCTTTCCGTCGCGATCGGCACGATCAATCTCTGGAATCGCATCAACGCCGGCTTCAGGACCAGGCATCCGCAGGATCGCCGCCCCTCGGCGGCCGCGTGACGGCGACCGGCCAGGCTGCATGACCATGGCATCCGATCAGGACTTCGAGGCCCATCGCCACCACCTGACGCGACTGGCCTATCGCATGCTCGGTTCGGTCAGCGACGCCGAGGATACCGTGCAGGATGCCTGGCTGCGCTGGCGCGAGGCCGACGACACAGCCGTCGACAACCCACGCGCCTATCTCACGCGCGTGGTCACGCGGCTTTGCCTCGACCTGATGAAATCGGCCAGGCGCCGCCGCGAGCTCTATGTCGGCGCCTGGCTGCCCGAGCCGCTGGTCGAAACGCTGGGCGTCTCAAGCCCCGCCGACGACGAACTCGATGCGCCGATCGCACTCATGCTGGCGCTGGAGCGATTGTCGCCGCTGGAACGTGTCGCCTTTCTGCTGCACGACATCTTCGACATGGAATTCGCCGAGATCGCCCGCATGCTCGATCGTAGCGAGACCGCCTGCCGCCAGCTGGCAAGCCGGGCACGCCGGCACGTCAAGATCGACATGCCGCCGCGCAATCCCGTTTCGAGCGAAGAAGGCGCACGCTTTGCGCGCGCCTTCTTCGATGCGGCGCATCGCACCGACGCGAGCGCGCTCCAGGCCCTGCTGGCGCAGGACGTGGCTCTGCACAGCGATGGTGGCGGCAAAGTGCCCGCGGCGATCAACCCGATCTTCGGAGCCGACAAGGTGGCTCGCTTCTTCGCGGACATCGCCGGCAAGTTCCTGCGCGACACGCAGACTCTGTATCGGCTGGCCCGTATCAACGGCCTGCCCGGCTATGTCAGCCTCGAGGGCGGGGAGACGCTGCAGGCGACAGCACTCGACATCCGCGACGGCCTGATCCACGCAATCTATGCCGTTCGCAATCCCGACAAGCTGCGGCATGTCGTGCTGGAGGTCGATCGCCCAGGTTAGGTTCTCGGCCTGGCAGCGGAAGGCGGTTTTCCAGAGCAGGCACCGGGACCGCAGGGCCTATAGCACCAGCAGGCCGCCGCCGATCAGCACCGCCTCGCCGGCGAGCACCGCGAGAAGAACGCGGCGCCGGTCGAGGAGCATGATCGCGAGCGTCACAGCCAGCGCCGCGACCCGCAGCGCCAATGGCACGGCGGCAAGCGCGCCCGGCGGCGCCACGATCAGCTTGGCGACGATCCCGGCGAGCAAGGCCGTAGCGACGGCCCGGACCCATTCGAGCGCCGGCGAGTTGGCATCGATGCGCCGCGAGAAGGCCACCGCGAGCCAGCGCCAGATCTCGGTCGGCAACACCGCAAAGAGCAGCAACGCCAGATAGGGCCAGAGCGGGCCGTCGAGCCAGGGGATCGGCTGCGTCATGCCGTATTCTTCCCCGGCCGCAGCGCGAAGGCGACCGTTCCGGCGATCAACCCCGCCACGATCAGGTCGAAGCCGCCGCCGATGAAGCGGTCGCAGATCGGCGCGAGCGCGAGCCCCAGCACGATCGCGACGACATCGCCGCGATGGCGCAAGCCGGCCGCGAGCGAGGCCAGGAAGAAGATCGGCGTCAGGCAGAGCAGCCCGGCGGCAAAGGGGATCGGCAATGCGCCGACGAGATAATAGCCCAGGAAGGTCCCGATCGAGCTCATCGCCATGCAGGTGTTGGCGAAGCCGAGGAAATAGGCCACCCGCTGCGCCGGCGGCACATGCGGCAATCGGCGCAGGCCCTCCGTCCAGGCCGTCACCGCGACGTAGTGCGCCAGGAGGAGTTGCATCCAGACGCTTTGCCCGGGGCGCCTCAGCAAGGGCAGGATCGCCACCGTCATCGGCAGGAAGCGCAGCGAGGCGAAACCGATCGCAATCGCGATCGCGCTCCAGGCAGCTCCGGCCGCGATCGAGGCGAAGAAGATGACCTGCGAGGGTCCGGCCCAGACCAGCATGGTCGAGAGCACGGCGACCTCGACGGGATAGCCGACATCGCGCGCCAGGGAGCCTACGCCGATCAGGCCGAAACCGACGACCCAGGCCGGCAAGGACAGCGCATCGCGCATGCCGGCCAGCGCAACGCGCCCCCAGCTCCACTCGGCTGACACTGTCATGAAGGCATCAACACGCTGCCGGCTCGGCCTCGAGAAAGGTCACGCCCAGCCGCGAGAGCGGCGAGCCACAGCCGTCTTCACTAGCGCGGCAGCGCGACCAAACCGAGCCCCGACAGCAGATAGTCGGCCCTGCGCCAACTGCACAGGAGCCGGGCTCGCGCGGTCTCTAACGCCCGCCCTTGAAGACGATTCCGATCAGTTCGTTGCCGAAATCGACCAGTTCCTTGGGAATCCCGCCGACCGCCTTCACCGCGAGATAGATCCCGTAGACGAAGGCGGGGACCAGGATCCAGCCGAGAACCTCCTCGAACATCTTGCGGCGCCGCCGGCGGCGGTCGCGCTTCTCGAACCAGCTCAGCTTCTGCTGGCGCACCGGGGCGGCCTGCTCCGGTGCGGGCTCCGCCGCATGGGCGAGCAGGGTGTCTGTCTTGCGCCTGAAGAACACGCTCTCAAGCCTTCGTCAGCGGGACCTTGGGGACGGTGCGGACCGAGCGCGGCGCCTTCGGCGCCTCGGGGGTCTTGCCGCCGCCATCGCCTTTTCCGGCCTTGCCACCACCGGTGGCACCGCCGCGGCGCGGGCCGGCCGAGGCCGGTTTCGTCGCGGACGAGGCCTTCGCGCGCGGCTTGCGCTCGCGCTTCTCGGCAGCGGCCGCGACGTCCTTCTCCGGCTTGGGCTTGACCGGACCGTCGGGGAACTCGAGGCCGAGCACCTTGATGCCGGTCTCCGACTGTACGACCACGACCTTGACCGCGCCGCCGTTCTTGAGGCGCCCGAACAGCACCTCGTCGGCGAGCGGCGTCTTGATCGTCTGCTGGATCAGGCGGGCCATGGGGCGGGCGCCCATCGCCTCGTCATAGCCGTTCTCGACCAGCCATTCGCGGGCCTCGTCGCTGAGCTCGATCGTGACATTGCGGTCGGCGAGCTGCGCCTCGAGCTGGAGCACGAACTTGTCGACGACGCGCGCCACCACGGTCTTAGGCAGATGGCTGAAGGAGATCACCGAGTCGAGCCGGTTGCGGAACTCCGGTGCGAACAGCTTGTTGATCGCATCGGTGTCGTCGCCCTCGCGCTTGCTGCGGGTGAAGCCATAGGCGTTGCGGGCCATGTCGGCGGCGCCGGCGTTGGTGGTCATGATCAGGATGACGTTCCGGAAATCGACCTGCTTGCCGTTGTTGTCGGTCAGCTTGCCGTGGTCCATCACCTGCAGGAGGATGTTGAACAGGTCCGGGTGGGCCTTCTCGATCTCGTCGAGCAGCAGCACGCAATGCGGATGCTGGTCGATCTGGTCGGTCAGCAGGCCACCCTGGTCGAACCCGACATAGCCCGGAGGCGCGCCGATCAGCCTCGAGACGGTGTGGCGTTCCATGTATTCGGACATGTCGAAGCGGACGAGCTCGACGCCGAGCGACGACGAAAGCTGGCGGGCGACCTCGGTCTTGCCGACGCCGGTCGGCCCGGCGAACAGATAGCAGCCGATCGGCTTCTCGCCGTCGCGCAGGCCGGCCCGGGCCAGCTTGATCGAGGAGGATAGCGCCTCGATCGCCTTCTCCTGGCCATAGACGGTGCGCTTCAGCGTGGTCTCGAGATTGCGCAGGACTTCGGCATCGTTCTTCGAGACCGTCTTGGCTGGGATGCGCGCCATGGTCGCGACCGCGGCCTCGATCTCCTTCACGCCGATCGTCTTCTTGCGCTTGCTCTCGGTGACGAGCATCTGCGAGGCGCCGGTCTCGTCGATCACGTCGATCGCCTTGTCCGGCAGCTTGCGGTCATGGATGTACCGCGCCGAGAGCTCGACCGCCGCCTTGATGGCGTCGTTGGTGTAGCGGAGCTTGTGGAACTCCTCGAAATAGGGCTTCAGCCCCTTCAGGATCTCGATCGAGTCCGGGATCGACGGCTCGTTGACGTCGATCTTCTGGAAGCGACGCACCAGCGCCCGGTCCTTCTCGAAATACTGGCGGTATTCCTTGTAGGTCGTCGAGCCGATGCAGCGCAGCCCGCCCGAGGCGAGCGCGGGCTTGAGCAGGTTCGAGGCATCCATGGCACCGCCCGAGGTCGCGCCAGCGCCGATCACCGTATGGATCTCGTCGATGAACATGATCGCCTTGGGGTGGGCCTCGATCTCCTTCATCACCTGCTTGAGGCGTTCCTCGAAGTCGCCGCGATAGCGCGTACCGGCGAGCAGCGTGCCCATGTCGAGCGAGAAGACGGTCGCGTCCTCCAGCACCTCGGGCACCTCGCCGCGGATGATCTTGAGGGCAAGGCCCTCGGCGATCGCGGTCTTGCCGACGCCGGGGTCGCCGACGAGCAGCGGATTGTTCTTCTGGCGACGGCAGAGGATCTGGATCGTGCGCTGGACCTCGGCCTCACGACCGATCAGCGGGTCGATGCGGCCATCGCGCGCCTTGCGGTTGAGGTTGACGCAATAGGCATCGAGCGCGCTTTCCTTCTTCTTCTTGTCCTTGTCGGCATCGTTGCCCTGGTCGGCCGCGCGCGAATCGCGTTGCTGCTCAGGCTCCTCCTCGACGCCACGGACCGGACGCGGCTCGCTCGCGCCCGGGCGCTTGGCGATACCGTGGCTGATGTAGTTGACCGCGTCGTAACGCGTCATGTCCTGCTCCTGCAGGAAGTAGGCGGCGTGGCTCTCACGTTCTGCGAACATGGCAACGAGCACATTGGCCCCCGTCACCTCTTCGCGTCCCGAAGACTGGACATGGATGACGGCGCGCTGGATCACGCGCTGGAAGCCCGCGGTCGGCTTGGAGTCGTCGCGTCCGTCGGTGACCAGATTGGCCAGCTCGGCGTCGATGTAGTCGACGAGATTGCGCCTCAGCATGTCGAGATCGACGCTGCAGGCACGCATCACCGCTGCCGCATCCTGATCGTCGACCAGGGCGAGCAGCAGATGCTCGAGCGTGGCATATTCGTGGTGACGCTCGTTGGCGAGGGCCAGGGCCCGGTGAAGCGCCTGTTCGAGACTGCGCGAGAAACTCGGCACGGATTGCGCTCCTATTCCGATTTCAAAAGGGTGAGCGAACTCAAAACTCTACTTCTTCTCCATCACGCATTGCAGCGGATGCATGTGCTTGCGCGCCAGGTCCATGACGAGCGTGACCTTCGTCTCGGCAACCTCGTAGGTAAAGACACCGCATTCGCCGACGCCATTCTGATGCACATGCATCATGATCTGCGTCGCGGCAGCACGGTCCTTCTGGAAGAAGCGCTCGAGAACGTGAACGACGAACTCCATGGGGGTGTAGTCGTCGTTCAGGAGCAGGACGCGGTAGAGGTTCGGCTTGCGGGTGCGGGTGCGGGTCAGAACGGCGGTACCGGTACCGTCCCGGCCGCCATCGCTCGGCGAAGGCGGGCGTTTGGGGCGATCGGCCATTCCGCGCGGCTCGACAGAGACCGCCGGCGACAGCGCCACGGCGTCGCCCGACCCCATGATGTCCCTTGCCTGCGTCATCGTCGGTGCCGTTGTTCTCAAGATCGGTTCCTGTGCTGCGGCTTCTTGGCGTTTCCTACCCGACATAATGCCTCGCCGATGAATTTACAGACCTCGCCGCCGCTTCGCCAGTGCGTTCGACGCAATGTCGCAGCTTATTGGTCGCAGCTTATCGGCATTGCCTGTGGCGTGGCTTGACCCACAGCCCCTACCGGACATAAGCCCGGCGCCTCATCATCACGGAGATGCCGCCCCATGACCGCCAATGCCATCGTCTCCGTCGGCACCGACCTCGCCTCCCCGGTCCGCTTCGGCAACGGGCTCCCGCTCGCGGTGATCGCCGGACCATGCCAGATGGAAAGCCGCAACCACGCGCTCGAAACAGCCTTCGCGCTGAAGGAAATCGCCGAAGCGCTCGGTATCGGGCTGGTCTTCAAGACCTCTTTCGACAAGGCCAACCGTACGAGCGTCAAGGGCGAGCGTGGGATGGGGCTGAAAGCCGCCCTGCCCGTCTTCGCCGATATCCGCGCCGAGACCGGCCTGCCCGTCCTGACCGATGTGCATGAAGCGGGTCAGTGCGCTGCGGTCGCCGAGGTCGTCGACGTGCTGCAGATCCCCGCCTTCCTGTGCCGCCAGACCGACCTCCTGGTGGCGGCGGCGCTGACCGGCCGTGTCGTCAATGTGAAGAAGGGCCAGTTCCTGGCGCCATGGGACATGGTCAATGTCGCGGCCAAGGTCACCGAGAGCGGCAACCCGAACGTGATGCTGACCGAGCGCGGCTCCTCCTTCGGCTACAACACGCTCATCTCGGACATGCGCGCACTGCCGATCATGGCGCAGTCGATCGGCGCTCCTGTGATCTTCGACGCCACCCATTCGGTCCAGCAGCCGGGCGGCAAGGGCTCGTCCACGGGCGGCCAGCGCGAATTCGTGTCCGTGCTGGCGCGCGCGGCGGTCGCCGTCGGCGTCGCGGGCGTGTTCATCGAGACGCATGAGGACCCCGACAGCGCCCCCAGCGACGGCCCCAACATGGTCCCGCTCAGCGCCTTCCCTGCGTTGATCGCAGAGCTGCAAGGCTTTGATCGCCTTGCCAAAGCCAAGGCCAAGCCTACGCTGGCGTATGTCTGATACGCCGCCCCCGGCGCCGGCCCCCGTGCCGGCGCCCATCTCGCTGACTCCGCTCATTCTGGTCCTCGGCGCCTGCGGCTTCGCCTCGACCTTCACGATGCGGATCATCGATCCGCTGATCCCGACGCTGGCCGGCGACTTCGGCCGCAGCATTCCCCAGATCGTGATGATGGTGACGGCGTTTTCGCTGTCCTACGCGCTCGGCCAGCCCTTTCTGGGACCGCTCGCTGACGCCATCGGCAAGATCCGCACGATCCTGAGCTGCCTGCTGGCGCTGGCGCTGTTTTCGGCCGTCGCGGCCCTGGCGAGTTCCTTCGAGGTGATGGCCGTGGTGCGCGCGGTGACCGGCGTCGCCTCCGGCGGCATCATCCCGATCGCGATGGCGGCGATCGGCGACCGCGCGCCGATGAACGAGCGGCAGGTCGCGCTCGGGCGCTTCACCGTGCTGATGATCATCGGGCAGATGTCGGGCTCGGCCTGCTCGGGCCTCATCGCGACCCATGCCGGCTGGCGCGCCGCCTTCCTCTCCGCGGCCGTCGTCGCGACGCTTGCGGCCGTCCTCGTCGCGATCGTCCTGAAGCCGCGGCGCAACGTCACACGCCAGAAGCTGAGCCTTTCCGGCGCGCTCGCCAACTACCGGACGGTCTTTGCCAACCCTCGGACCAAGCTGCTTTACGGCCTTGTCATCATCGAGGGCACGCTGCTCTTCGGCATTCCCGCCTATGTCGCCGCGATCCTGTTCGAGCGGTCGGGCGTCGGGCCCGCTCAGGCTGGTCTCGTGATTGCCGGCATGGGTTTCGGCTGCCTCGTCTACGGGCTTTCGACACGCATCCTCGTGGAGCGCCTGGGGCCGAGGCGGATGACGCACGCGGGCGGCGTGATCTGCGCGATTGCCCTTGGGTTGTTCGCTTTCGACTGGCCGTGGTGGAGCGCGATCCCGATCTTCGCCGCGCAGGGCTTCGGTTTTTTCCTGCTGCACGGCACCTTCCAGGCCCAGGCGACGGAACTCGCACCGAGCGCGCGCGGTTCGGCGATGGCCCTGTTCGCCTGCTGCTTCTTCCTCGGCCAGGCTACCGGGCCGGTCGTGATGGGTTTCACCATGCACCTGCTTGGAACCGGCACCGCGATCCTCCTGTTCGCGGTCGCCATCGCCGTCTTCGGCTACGCCACGCCGCGCATCATGCCGATCGCCGGAAGCCGCACCTGAACCGATCCGGGCCCTGCAGCCCGGACATCGCCGTGTTTCGGCGGCTGGCGGAACGGAATCTCAATATCTCTGCGTCATAGCCATGCTCTCAGAAGCAACGAGCGTAGACATGCTCGCGCCCGATGTAGCGCAAGGCATTTGCGCCAAGAGAGATGCCGCGATGAGCCAGTCCTTGATGGATTCGTTTTTTCGGCTTGCCCGCCGTTTCCACAAGCAGGAGTCCGGCGCCACCGTCACCATGTTCGCCTTTGCTGGCGTCGTGCTGATCTGCATGGCAGGCGCCGTGGTCGACTATGGCCGGGTTACCAAGGCGCGCACCTCGCTGCAGGCGGCGACCGATGCTGCCGCGCTGGCGGCCGCGCGCCTGCCGAGCAAGGACACGGCCCAGCTGCGGGCAGCGGCGAACAATTTCTTCGTCGCCAACACCGCCAGCATCGACGGGAACAACATCGAGATCACGAACTTCACGTTTCAGGCAGCGACCGGAACCGTCGCGGTCGAAAGCAGCGGCGTGCTCGACACCTCCCTGATGTCGATTGTCGGGATCAAGACGATGGGCTTCAGCGCCAAGTCCTCGGCGGTCAAGGAAGTGAGCGGCACCGTCGAGATGGCGCTCGTCCTCGACAACACCTGGTCGATGTCCGAGAGCGCCGGCGGCAGCGACTCGAAGATCAAGGTTCTCAAGGCCGCGGCCAAGAACCTCGTCGAGACCGTCCTCAAGGAAGGCGGCTCGAATGTCAGGATCGGCATCGTGCCCTTTGCCGAGAACGTCAATGTCGGCACGGCCAACCGCGGCCAGCCCTGGGTCTCGGTGCCAGCCGACTATTCGACCACGAGCGAAAAAAAATGCACCAAGAAAACGACGAAGGACGTCTGCACCAAGGGCGCACCGGCGACCTGCACGCGCACCGTGGACGGCGTCAAGGAAACATATGACTGCACGCCCCAGACCTGCACGACCCAGACCGTTCCGGAGTATGAGACCTGCAGCGGCGGCGGTACGACCAACTACCGGTGGTATGGCTGCGTCCACTCACGCAAGACAGGCAATCTCAGGCTGACGGATGCGGATCCCTCGACGCCATATCCCGGCTGGCCCGAGACGAGCCAGAAATGCCTCAACCCGATCGTGCCCCTGACCTCCGACAAGACCAAGCTGACAAGCGCAATCGACGGGCTGATCATCAACATCGGCGGCTACAGGCCGCAGACCTACCTTCCCGGCGGCATGATCTGGGGCGTCAACGTGCTATCCCCCACAGCTCCGTTCTCGGAGGGCGCAGCCTACGACACTGCCAACAGGCTGCCGCGCAAGGCGCTGGTGCTGATGACGGACGGCTCGAACACCTACCGCTTCCAGGCGTCGGACGGCAAGCATGTCGCGCTGAGCGGCAACCTCACCACCGCGAAGAGCCAGACCACGCAGACGGACAAGGATACATCAGATATCTGCGCCTACGCGAAGACGAAGAACATCGAGGTCTTCACCGTCGCCTTCGCCGTGACGGACGTCGCCGCCAAGACGATGCTGCAGGGCTGCGCCACCGACGCTGCCCATTACTATGATGCGACCAATTCCGCCGCGCTCGCCGCCGCCTTCCAGGCGATCGGGCAGTCGCTGACCAACCTGCGGCTGTCGCACTGACGCCAACCCGGCCAGCGTCCCCGCCCTTGGGCTGGGGCTGGTCAGCGCCCGCGATAGGGCGCTACGCCCTGGTCCGGCAGCCACAGCCCCTTCGGCGGCTCGCCCGTCTGCCAGAACACGTCGATCGGGATGCCGCCGCGCGGATACCAGTAGCCGCCGATCCTGAACCATTCCGGCTCGAGCAGTTCGACAAGCGTCTTGCCGATGCCGACAGTGCAGTCCTCGTGGAAGGCGCCATGGTTGCGGAAGGCGCCGAGATAGAGCTTCAGCGATTTCGACTCGACCAGCCATTGGCCCGGCAGGTAGTCGATCACCAGGATGCCGAAATCGGGCTGGCCGGTCACCGGGCAGATCGAGGTGAATTCCGGACAGGTGAAGCGGGTCAGATAGCTCGTGCCGGCATGCGGGTTGGGCACGCGGTCGAGGCGTGCCTGTTCGGGCGATGCAGGCAGCTCGGCATGCTGCCCGAGCTGCAGGGTCGAGGCGTCGATCGACATCGTAGGGCTCCTGAGGTTTGGCGCCTTCTAGAGCATTGCGAGAGATCGTGGGAGCCGTTTTCGCGGCAGGGGCGCAGGGCCCGCATGTCGTGCGTGCGCACCCCGCCACACCCGGCTGAGGCTACAGGGGACGCCGTTTCCTGATCACCAGAACCAGACGGGCCGGCCCGCCACCACGCAGAGCCCCGCCCACCAGGCAATGGTGACGGCGACCGAGGCCAGGACAACCCCCAGGGACGGGCGGCGGCTATTGGGCATGATACGGAACATCTTCGTCTCCCGATGAAACAGTCGGCCTGCAAACACCGGGAAAGCCGCAAACGGCAGACCAGAGCCGGCGCCGGGATGCCAGCGCTCCATGCACGGTGCGACCAACCGGCCAGATTTCGCTGCCTTGACCGGCACGCCCTCGGATTTGAGGCTTCCCGAGCGCGGGAGCGTTGGCTAGAAGCGCGGCTGACACCCCTTCTTTCGCCCGCCACGGAGCTTTCCATGACCGCGATCATCGACATCATCGGCCGCCAGATCCTCGACTCCCGCGGCAACCCCACGGTCGAGGTCGATGTCGTGCTGGAGGACGGCTCGATGGGCCGCGCCGCCGTTCCCTCCGGCGCCTCGACCGGCGCGCATGAGGCGGTCGAACTGCGCGACGGCGACAAGAGCCGTTATCTCGGCAAGGGCGTCCTGAAGGCCGTCGAGGCCGTCAATGTCGCCATCGCCGAACAGCTCGTCGCCATGGACGCCGAGGACCAGGTCGCCATCGACGAGGCGATGATCGAGCTCGACGGCACGCCCAACAAGAGCAAGCTCGGCGCCAACGCGATCCTCGGCGTCTCGCTCGCCGTCGCCAAGGCCGCCGCCGAGGCCGCGGGCCTGCCGCTCTATCGCTATGTCGGCGGCACCTCGGCCCGCATCCTGCCCGTGCCGATGATGAACATCGTCAATGGCGGCGCCCATGCCGACAACCCGATCGACTTCCAGGAATTCATGATCATGCCGATCGGCGCGCCTTCCTTATCGGAAGGGCTGCGGATGGGCTCGGAGATCTTCCACACCCTCAAGAAGAAGCTCCACGACGCCGGCCACAATACCAATGTCGGCGACGAGGGCGGCTTCGCGCCGAACATCAAATCGGCGGAAGCGGCGCTCGACTTCGTCATGCAGGCCATCGAGGCGGCCGGCTACAAGCCCGGCGAGGACATTGCGCTGGCGCTCGACTGCGCCGCGACGGAGTTCTTCAAGGACGGCGCCTATGTCTATGAAGGCGAACGCAAAACCCGCGATCCCAAGGCGCAGGCGAAGTATCTCGCCAAGCTCGTCGGCAGCTATCCGATCGTCTCGATCGAGGACGGCATGTCCGAGGATGACTGGGAGGGCTGGAAGGCGCTGACCGATCTCGTCGGCTCCAAGTGCCAGCTCGTCGGCGACGACCTCTTCGTCACCAACGTCACGCGCCTGTCGCGCGGCATCAAGGAGAAGACGGCCAACTCGATCCTGGTCAAGGTCAACCAGATCGGCTCGCTGACCGAGACGCTGGCCGCCGTCGAGATGGCGCAGCGTGCCGGCTACACCGCCGTGATGTCGCACCGCTCGGGCGAGACCGAGGATTCGACCATCGCCGACCTCTCGGTCGCGACGAATTGCGGGCAGATCAAGACGGGGTCGCTCGCCCGCTCCGACCGGACCGCGAAATACAACCAGCTCCTGCGCATCGAGGAGGAGCTTGGCCCGCAGGCGGTCTATGCCGGCCGCGCCGCGCTGAAGGCGCTGGCCTGAGCTTGAAACAAGCGCTGCCGCGTCACCAGCGCGGCAGCAGGCTCGAGGCCTGAGACACGGTCCAGACGCCGGCGCTGCCGACCATGCCGGCCGCGCCGGATACGACATTCGCCGCCCGTGCTACCGGTTGGAGGACGACGCGGCCGAGCAAGCTCGGGGCCGGCTGCGGCGCTTCCGGCTCGGCAACCGGGGTAACGCTGGTGGCCACGGCCGGCGCGACCGGCAGCGCTTGCGTAGCGGGCGCGGGCTTCGTGCGCTCGGCAGCGACGACGGCCCGGCGCGCCGGTGCGGCTTCCACCAGCGACACACGCATCACCGTCCCGGCCGTTCCCGCGACGCTCCGCGTCGGCTCGCTGAAAACGGGCTGCGGCCAGCCTGTCGACATCGGCATGGCGAGCGAGGCCGGCGTCGCCAGGAACGTGCCGTGCGTGAGGGAACCCGCCTCAGCCTCCGTCGCACCGCGGTGACGATCCCGGATCTTGCCGTCGACGGCGGCAAGCGCAAGCCAGACGCTCTCCTGCGGCCCCTCGACCGGCGCGATGGCGACCAGCGCCGGGCCACCGCGGCCGAACAGGAACTCCGGCGCGGCGAAAACCGCCGCGACAGCCCCCGAGACGGCGACGGACATCGCGACCTGACCGCCAAAACTGCGCACGAGCCGGGCAGCGGCCGCGAAGGAGAGAGATTCGAACATCGCTGGATTCCCCATGAACGCCGCGAGAAAAGCGCTCGTGCCGGGCGCCACGAAGGCCGAAACGGGGCACAATTGCGGTGTTGCGACACGGCCTTGTTTCTGCTGCAGTGCGACAAGCAACGCGCGGGGGTCATGCATATGCGCCGGTAGCGCGGCCAGCCGGTTCGGCGCTATGCGTGAGACATGCATCAGATCGTCCCGCTTTCGAGCGCTGTCACGGCGCGCGAACGACTCCGCAGGCGACTGGCGATTGCCGGGATGCTGTTCACGGTGCTGATCTTCGGATCGAATTTCGTGGTCAGCCGCTATGCCGTGCTCAACGGCCTGACGCAGTACGATCTGCTGGCGTTGCGCTTCGCCACGGCCGGGACCCTGCTGCTGCCATTCTTCCTGCGACCGGGTCTGGCCAAATGCGGTGGCGTCGGCTGGAAGCGGGGCTTTTGGCTCGTGCTGACCAGCGGCTTCCCGATGACCTATCTGATGCTGACCGGGCTCACCATGGCCCCGGCCGCGCATGGCGCGACCATCGGGCCGGGCACCGTGACGCTGATCGGCATCATCGGCAGCGTCGTGCTGTTCGGGGCCGTGCTCTCACGCCGCCTGATCGTGGGCGTCACAGGCGTGCTCGCCGGTCTCGCCTGCCTTGCCATCGCCGGCAGCACCGGCGCGACGACGGGAACGCTGTGGGGCGATCTCTGCTTTCTCGGCGTCGGGCTGCTCTGGGGCTTCTACCCCTTGCTGATCCAGCTCTGGAAGGTCGACGGGCTCAAGGGCGCCGCGATCGTCTCGGTCCTGTCGATGGCCTTCCTGCCATTCTATTTCATGTTCTTCTTCAGGGGCTTCGACATCGCACCCTGGTGGATTCTCGGCTTTCACGCGCTCTATCAGGGCGTGCTCAACGTCATCATCGGCCTGTGGATCTGGGGCTGGGCCTCGCATGCGCTGGGCGCCGCGGTCGTCGGGCGCTTTCCGCCGTTGATCCCGGTGACGGGCACCTTGCTCGCCATCCCCGTGCTCGGCGAGATTCCCGGACCGCTTCAGATCACGGGTTTCGCCCTGATCATCGGAGGGCTCTTCATCGCCTCATGGCGTCGCCCGACGCGAGCCGCGGCTTAGGCGCATCAGCGCCAGGTTCCAGCCGACGCAGATCGCCAGTGCAAGGCTCAACGACCACGCCGAGCCGAGCGGGACGGCGGTCAGATGCACCGAGCCCAGCGCCAATCCGAAACCTATCAGGGCGAGCGCGCCATTGGCGATGACGGCTGCGGTCGCGGGGCCGCCGATCCGGGGCTGAAGCAACGCGATCATGCTGCTCAGCACCACCGGCAACGCCGCCAGCGAGCCGGACCAGGTCGGCCCGACATGCGCGCTGATGGTCGTCACCGCGCCGGCGAGCGTCGCGACGAAGGCCGCACGCATCGGGATCAGATACCACGGCCGGCCCGGCGGCTGCTTCGGCCGGGCGGCAAGATACGGCTGGAAGAGCCAATGCAGGCCGCCATAGACCAGAATGGTCGCGGCGATCATGACCGCGAACGAGGGTTCCAGCGTGCGCAGCAGGAACAGAACGGTGGTCCAGGCTAGCACCGCTGCAACGAGACAGGCTGGCGTGCCGAAGCGCTGCGCCAGAAGCACATAGGCGAGGCTCAGGCCGGCATTGGCGAGGTTCGAGGTCATGCCGCCGAGCGCGCTCTCGGCGATGAAGGCCGCGTCGTGATCGAGCGCGAGGAAGACAAGCACCGGCCCCGCCGAGATCGGCAGGGTGGCGATCATCGCCGCGATCATCGGCCCGCTGCGCTCGGCCAGCAGCGAACAACCGACGACGACGGCCGCGGCGGTTGCCATCTTCAAGGCCAGCATCAGGAACCAGGGATCGATCATGGCCAAGCGTCGGTCATGGCTCGCCAGCGATATCGCCCCGGGCCCAGCCTTCCTTGGTTTCCGCCACGAAATCCGCCAGCTGACCGGCCGCGATCGCGGCGCGAAGCCCCGCCATCAGTTCCTGATAATAGGCCAGGTTGATCCAGGTTAGCAGCATCTTGCCCAGCATCTCCTCGGCCTTGACGAGATGGTGGAGATAGGCGCGCGACCAGCCATTGGCCGCCGGGCAGGACGAGGCCTCGTCGACGGGGCGCGGGTCCTCGGCGTGCTTGGCATTCTTGAGGTTCATGCGACCGAAGCGGGTGAAGATCTGGCCGTGGCGACCGGCCCGGGTCGGCATCACGCAGTCGAACATGTCGATGCCGCGGCAGACGGCCTGAACGATGTCGTCGGGCGTTCCGACACCCATCAGGTAGCGCGGCTTGGCCGAGGGCAGATGCGGCTCGACCGTCTCGATCATCGCCAGCATCACGTCCTGCGGTTCGCCGACGGCAAGACCACCGATGGCGTAGCCCTTGAGGTCCATCGCGGTGAGTTCGCGCGCACTCTCGACCCGCAGATGCGGCACTGCTCCGCCCTGGACGATGCCGAAGAGCGCCCTGCCCGCCGGGTTGCCGAAGGCCGCCTTGCAGCGCTCCGCCCAGCGCAGCGACAGCCGCATCGCCTTCTCCGCGACCTTGTCCTCGCAGGGCAGCGAGACGCATTCGTCGAGCTGCATGACGATGTCGGAACCGAGCAGGTTCTGGATCTCGACGGAACGCTCCGGGCTGAGCATGTGCTTCGAGCCGTCGATATGCGACTGGAAGGTTACCCCCTGCTCGGTGAGCTTGCGCAGATTGGCGAGCGACATCACCTGGAAGCCGCCGGAATCGGTCAGGATCGGGTGCGGCCAGTTCATGAGCTTGTGCAGCCCGCCGAGCCTGGCGACGCGCTCGGCGCCCGGCCGCAGCATCAGGTGATACGTGTTGCCGAGCACGACATCGGCGCCCAGCGCCTTGACCTGATCGGGATACATGCCCTTGACGGTCGCGGCCGTGCCGACCGGCATGAAGGCCGGGGTCCGGATCACGCCGCGGGGCATGCGGATCTCGCCCGTGCGAGCCGCGCCGTCGCTTGCGTGGAGATGGAAAGTGAAATCGGTCGCGCTGGCGTGGTTCGTCATGGCCCGCGAGGTAGCGCAGTCGGTCGCCTTGCGAAAGGGCATGTCCCGTGTAGCGGGTGCGCCTTGACCGCGTGTCAGCCGGTTGCTTGCGCCCGATAGGACTGGCGCAACGCGAACACCAGGATCGCTACGGTCAACCAAAGCCGCACCGTCGCGAAGGAGAAGACGAAGGCGAAGGACAGCAGCCCCTTGATGCCGGTCGGCCAGTCGGTGTGGAGCCACATCTCGCGGACCAACATCCGAAACCAGACCTGGACCGGATGAAGCAGGATCGAGACCGCGGCCACCAGCAGGACACCGGGCAGGAGCCAACCCGCCCTCTTCGCAAACTCCCGCATCGCTCTGAAAAGACTGGGTTTCGACGCTTCGTCGACCTGCAGCACCATCAGCAGCAGCACGGCAGCGACGACTGCGCTCCACACCCGGCCCGGATGGCTCGCCTGGTCAAAGGCGATGCCGTCAAACCCCAGCATGAACTCCTGGGGCTGGGCGACGAGGCCAGAGCTCGCCGCGACGATGGTCGCCACGATCAGGAGACCGAAAATGGGCAGCAGAACGGTCCGGGCCATCGTGATCTGCTGCGACAGGCCCATCTGGCCCAGGCCGCTTTGACCGTTGCTGATCAGAACCATGCGCCTTGTCACGATCACGAATGCCAACAGCAAAGCGACATTGGCGATGATGATGGCCGGCAGGGCAATCAATCCGCCACCAAACGCCAACAGGCGCATCGTGGCCGCCAGCACGAGCCAGGGCACCGCCTGGATCTGCCGAAAGGGTCCGTAGGAGACCGAGGGCAGCGTCGGTCGGGGCAAGACAAGGGGAGTTGTCATGCTGCACAACATGACAGCGTCGACCCAACCCCGCGTTGAAACGACGCTTAAAAAGCGCCGCGCCGGCGCCATGAACTGTCAAGCCGCCGCCGGCTTCGTGGCTTCGGCATAGGCCTCGGGCTTGAACCCCACGACCGTCTTGCCTTTGCCCAGATCGAGCACCGGGCGCTTGATCATCGAGGGCTGCGCCAGCATCAGCGCGATCGCCTTCTCGGCATCGAGCCCCTGCTTCTCGGCGTCCGGCAAGGCGCGGAAGGTCGTGCCGGCACGGTTCAGCACCGTCTCCCAGCCATGCTCCTTCACCCAGCGCTCCAGCGAGGCGCGGTCGATGCCGGAAGCCTTGTAGTCGTGGAAGGCATGGGCCACCCCGTGACCATCCAGCCAGGCGCGCGCCTTCTTCATCGTATCGCAGTTCTTGATGCCGTAGATGGTGATCATCCTGGTCTACCGTTTCGAGCCTACTCGCCACGCATGCGACGAGCCCGTCACCGGACCAGGGCGACACGCCCTCATCGGGCGTGATTCGAACGGCGGATCGGGCGGACAGGGGATAGCATGGATCGCGCAACGGGACGTCCGGAAGGTGCCGACGAGCTGCAGGAGCTGCATGTCAGGCGGTGGATGAACTACCCCGCGCCCGGCATCGACTTTCCGGACGCCACCACCTTCACCTGCGATGGCGCCCTCGCCGCCGTCGCGTTCCGCGAGCTGGAGCGCTGCCTGCCGGGCGACGTCGATCTCGTCGCCGGCATCGATGTCGGCGGAATCGGCTTCGCCGGCGCACTGGCCCTGGCGCGCGGCATCGGGTTTGTCGACATTCGCAAGGTAGGCTCGCTCCGCCCGGACGTGGTCCGAAGCGTGATCCCCAATTACGAACTCGGCAACGGGGTCGCGCTGTCCAAGGGCAACCGGCTCGCGGAGCGCAGCGTCGCGGTCATCGACGACTGCCTGATGTCCGGCACGACGGCGCTCGCCTCGGTCCAGTTGCTGCGCCGGCTCGGCGCGCGCTGCACGACCGCCCTCTTCGCCATCGAGCTCGAAGGGCTGGGAGGCCGTGCGGCGCTGGAAGCGCAAGGCATCGCCGTCCGCGCGCTGAGGACGCTCCCACGCACGCAATCCGGGGGATCAACGGCCTGACGATCAGGGGCGTTTGGGGATCTCCAGCCCGCGCTGGACCGCCGGCCGAGCCAGGCCACGTTCGAGCCAGGCGGGCACGTTCGTCAGGCCGGCATAGTCGACCAGCTCGCCCGCGTCGTAAAAGCCGACGAGGTTGCGGACCCAGCCGAGCGAGGCGATGTCGGCGATGGTGTAGTCGTCGCCCATGATCCAGTCGCGCCCTGCGAGCCTTGTCTCCAGCACGCCGAGCAGGCGCTTGCTCTCGGCGGCGTAGCGATCGCGCGGGCGCTTGTCCTCATAGTCCTTGCCGGCGAATTTGTGGAAGAAGCCGAGCTGGCCGAACATCGGCCCGATCGCACCCATCTGGAACATCACCCACTGGATGGTCTCGTAGCGGGCGGCGGGATCGACGGGCAGGAGCTTGCCGGTCTTCTCCGCGAGATAGATCAGGATCGCGCCCGACTCGAACAGGCCGAGCGGCTTTCCACCGGGGCCGTTGGGATCGATGATCGCCGGAATCTTGCCATTGGGGTTGAGCGAGAGGAATTCCGGCCCCCAGGTCTCGTTCTGGCCGATGTTGATCGTGTGCGGCTCATAGGGCAGGCCGAGCTCCTCGAGCGTGATCGAGACCTTCACGCCGTTGGGCGTCGGCAGCGAATAGAGCTGGATGCGGTCGGGATGTTCAGCTGGCCAGCGCGCAGTGATCGGAAAAGCGGAAAGGTCTGCCATCGGAAGCTCCACGGACACCAGAGGCGCCGAGGAATCGACGCAAGCCAGGGCGGGACGATAGCCGCCCTGCCCGGTCGCGCAATCTCACATGGCCGTCATGGGCCTTCAGCGGCAGCAACCTCGCCGCGCGTTCAGTGCATCGTGACCGGGCTGATGCGGCCCGACCAGGGCAGGGTTGCCCTCGCCGGGGAAGACATCACCCGACGGCCGCCGCAGGACCTCGCCGGGCCCCGAAATCATCTCTAAGAGTTGCAGGCATGATCAACCGCGACCTCGACGGCAATGCCGGCGCGTGGCTCGCGCGCGCCTTCATCGCCGCCGTGCCGGGAACCTCATGACGCGCCTGCTCCTGATCAATCCGAACACCAATGCCGCCACGACCAGCATGATGCGCACCATCGCCCAGGCGGCAGCGCCCGGCGGAACCGTGATCGACGCGATGAGCGCGCCTTATGGCGTGCCGCTCATCACCAATGAAGAGGCCCTGGCCCAGTCAGCCAAGGCCGTTCAGGCACTCGCCGGGACGATCGCCGCGACGCCACCGGATGGCGTCATCGTCTCTGCTTTCGGCGATCCGGGGCTGGCGGCGCTGCGCCTGCGCCTGTCCTGCCCGGTGACCGGCATCGCCGAGGCCGGGATGGCGGAGGCGGGGTCCGGCCGACGCCCCTTCGCCGTCGTGACCACGACGCCCGGTCTCGTCGCCTCGATCACGGCCCTGGCCGAGGCTTACGGCCATGGCGCGACGATGCGCGGTGTCGCCCTGACGGACGGCGACGTCCATGCCGTCATGGCCGACCACGCGACGCTCGTTGAGGCTCTCGCCAAGGCCTGCGCGTATGCCATCGAGACACTCGGGGCCAAGGCTCTGGTGATCGGCGGCGGGCCGCTCGGACAGGCGGCGCAGTCCCTGTCCTTGCGCTTTCCAGTCCCGGTCATCGCGCCGATCCCGGCGGCCGTCCGGCTGGCGCAGAAGCGGGTCACGCGGGGATTCTGAGTTCCTGGAGAGCCTCGCCGTCATTCCGGGGCCTTGCGAAGCGGAGAGCCCGGTATGACGGCGAGGTTCGATGCAACTAATCCAGGAGCCGCAACCGCGTGAGACGGCTCGGGCTGCTCTCGGCCAGCAGGATGTCGCCGCCGGGCATGCCGAAGATGCCGTGCGCGCCCATGAGGAAGGGCCGGCAACGGCCGAGCTTCTCGCCCCTCGGGCCGATCTTCTGGAGGGTCGGCTGCGTATCGGTCACATAGGTGTTGCCGTCCTCGTCGCCCCAGATCGCTACGGGATCGCGGAAATGGGTCCAGTTGCCGAGGTGATTGCCGGTGCGGTCGAAGATCTGGACGCGGTCATGCGTGCGGTCGACGACCACGACGCGGCCATCGGCATGGGTCCAGATCGCATGCGGCCAGCTAAACTGGCCGTCGCCGTCGCCGTGCTCGCCCCAGCTCTGGATGTGAACGCCGTAGGCCGAGAAGCGGTGGATCCGGCTCGCGGCATAGCCGTCGGCGACATAGATGTCGCCCCAGGCGGAGACATGCACGTCGGTCGGATGGTTGAAGGGCGCGAGCGGCTCGCCGCGCTGGCCGAGCCCACTGATGCGCTCGCCGGTCGCCGAGCAGATGATGATCTCATGCATGTCGCGATCGACGCAGAGGATGCGCCCCTGCGCATCGGCGGTGAGCATGTGCGAGTCCGCGATCAGGTCTCCGCCCCAGCCGCCGAGATACTCGCCGTCGGGCGATAGTTCGATCACGCGGGGATCGTTTGGCTGGGTCAGCGGGTCGTGCCGCAGCATGACGAAGACATGCCCTCGGGAATCGACCGTCACATCGGTCACGAAGCCCGAATTCTGCGGCCAGGAGCCGAACGGTCGCTCGACAAGGTAACGGGCGTCGCCGAGGGCGACGATGAGTTCGGGAGTGGGCAAGGCGTTCCTCGTTCGATCGACAACAGGGGGGCCGTCATTCCGGGCAAGCGAAGCGCTGACCTGGAACCCAGCATAGGGCCCGATACCCTAAAATGGATTCGCGATCGGCGCCGCGTCGCCATGCGGGTCGCGGCCCGCCCTGGGCATACGACGACACTGCCCATTTCGTCATCGACCGCGTAAGCAGGCATCGAGCCCGTCCGCCCACGACTGAGCCCCCAGCGCCCTTTTCGTCACCGGGAAATGCCATGTCTGACACTCTCGAATTCGGTCTCGACACCTTCGGCGATGTCACATCGGAACCCGATGGCGCTCTGCTGCCGCATGCGCAGGTGATCCGCAACCTGATCGAAGAGGGCGTGCTCGCCGACAGCGTCGGCATCGATTTCTTCGGCGTCGGCGAGCACCACCGCGCCGATTTCGCCGTCTCCGCGCCGGAGACGGTGCTTGCGGCCATCGCCGCGCGCACCAGCCGGATCCGGCTGGGGTCGGCGGTGACGGTATTGAGCTCGGACGATCCGATCCGGGTGTTCCAGCGCTTTTCGACGGTGGACGCCATCTCGAACGGGCGCGCCGAGGTTATTCTCGGACGCGGCTCCTTCACCGAGTCCTTTCCGCTCTTCGGCTATGATCTCAGCCAGTACGAGACGCTGTTCGCGGAGAAGCTCGACCTCTTCGCGGCACTGGTCAGCCAGAAGGCGGTGAACTGGCAGGGCACGATCCGCCCTGCGCTGACGAACCAGCACGTCTTCCCGCCGATCGAGGCCGGCCGCCTCAAGACCTGGATCGGCGTCGGCGGCAGTCCGGAGTCGGTCGTCCGCGCGGCGCGCTACGGGCTGCCGCTGATGCTCGCCATCATCGGCGGCGATCCGGCCCGCTTCACGCCCTATGCCGATCTCTATCGCCGCGCCTTCTCGCAACTCGGCGAGCCCGTGCAGCCGATCGGCGTCCATTCGCCGGGCTTCGTCGGCGAAACCGACGAGCAGGCGCGCGAAGCCTTCTTCGCCGACTACAAGCGCATGCGCGACCGCATCGGCTCCGAGCGCGGCTGGCCGCCGATGGGCCGGGACGAGTTCGAGCGCGAGGTCGAGCACGGCTCGCTCTATGTCGGCTCAGCCGAAACCGTGGCGCGCAAGATCGCGACCACTGTCCGCACGCTCGGGCTCTCGCGCTTCCAGATGAAGTACAGCGCCGGCCCGCTCTCGCATGAGAAGATGCTCGGCAGCATCGCACTCTATGGCGAGAAGGTCGTCCCTCTCGTGCGCGACATGCTCGCCTGACAAGAAGCGGCCGCCCCGGACTGTTCAGGCCGCGACGCCGAAGCGATTGCGATAATCGGCCGGCGACAGGCCGGTGACGCGCTGGAACAGCTTGCGGAAGGCGGCGGCATCACCGTAGCCAACCTCCCAGGCAATCTGCGCGACGGGGCGCCGGCTCAGTTCCAGTGCCTCGCGTGCCTTCGCGATCCGGATCTGCTGCGCGTATTCGGTCGGGCGCAAAGTCGTCGCCTTGCGGAAGCGGCGCAGGAAGGTGCGCTCCTCCAGCCCTGCCCGCTTCGCCAGCGCCGGCACCGCGTGATCCTTGGCACCTGTCGCCTGAAGCCAGTGCTGCACCTTCAGGATCGCGGCGTCGCCATGGTCGAGCCGCGGAACGAAGCTGCTGTAGGGCTGCTGCTGTCGCCCGGGCGGATCGGCGAGCAGGAAGCGCGCCGTCGCCAGCATGACGCTCGGCCCCAGCAAGCGCTCGACCAGCGTCAGGCCGAGATCGGTCCAGGCCAGGATTCCCCCGGCCGTGATGATGTCGCCGTCGTCGATGACCATGCGGTCGGTCTCGACCCGAATGGCCGGGAAACGCGCGGCCAGCGCGTCCGCAAAGGCCCAGTGCGTCGTGGCCGGACGGCCTTCGAGCAGGCCGGTCTCGCCGAGTACGAATGCCCCGGCGCAGACCGAGCAGAGTGTGGTCCCTTGCGCATGGCGCACCGCCAGCCAGGATGCGAAGCCGTCCATGGGCTGCATCTTGCCGGGCATGACGAGACTCGGCGGCGCGATCAGATGGCCCGGCCTGTGCAACGATCCCGGATCGCTGTCGAAAGAACACTCAACGTCTGGGCCGCCCTCCACCTGTCGCCAGTGGCTGACCCGGATCACCGGAGCCCCGGATCCGCCGCGCGCCACGCTCATCTCGCCGGCGATCCGGAACAGATCGGTCAGGCCGTAGACCGCCGCTAGCTGAACGTCGGGGTACAGTATGACGCCGATTTCGGCGATGATCGTCGGGCCTGTCGTCATCTTGTCAGTTTTGCCACTGCACATTGTCGGTTCCGCCAAGCGGCACCATGCATGGCGACACCTATAACGTCCATATCGAAGGGCGACGCTCCTGCCGCCCGGGAAGCCAAGGGGACCCGACGATGAGCACGATCACCACCAAGGACGGCACCGAGATCTTCTACAAGGACTGGGGTTCCAAGACCGCGCAGCCGATTGTCTTCCATCACGGCTGGCCGCTGAGCGCCGACGACTGGGACAACCAGATGCTCTATTTCCTCGACAAGGGATTCCGGGTGATCGCGCATGACCGCCGCGGCCATGGCCGCTCGACCCAGACCGCGACCGGCAACGAGATGGACACCTATGCAGCCGACGTCGCCGAGCTTGCCGCTGCGCTCGATCTCAAGAACGCGATCCATATCGGCCACTCGACGGGCGGCGGCGAGGTGGCGCATTATGTCGCCCGCGCCGAGAAGGGCCGCGTCGCCAAGGCCGTGCTGATCGGCGCCGTGCCGCCGATCATGGTCAAGTCGGAGAAGAACCCGGGCGGCCTGCCGATCGAGGTGTTCGACGGCTTCCGCGCCGCGCTCGTC
>JAESFK010000237.1_pt1 | contig 35885 bp, 31 predicted proteins | sample 9269391 | NCBI WGS metagenome assembly JAESFK01 (sample SAMN14506231, study PRJNA617097) | algae metagenome | isolation source: Drouetiella hepatica UHER 2000/2452 and co-occurring heterotrophs from... | place: Slovakia: Slovak Paradise National Park, Hrabusice, Kosice Region | collected 2000-01-01
GCGGATGAAGAGGTTGAAATCGACGTCTTCGTCGATGTGGAAGCAGATGTGCATCATGCGCGGGAAGGCCGGGCTCATATGGTCGAGCGGTTCGGCGAAGGCGTTGGGCCCGCCCATCGGCTGACCGGCGTCGCGATACTGCAGCAGTTCGAGCACGACATTGTCGAACTGGACGAAGCGGACGTCGAGCCGCTGTGCGCCGCCTCGCAGGTCCGGCACGCCACGGCCGCGCGGGTTGACGTGACGCTCGCGCGCCTCAATCTCCTCGGCGGTCAGGAGCGTGTTGTGGATGCGCTCACCCTGGAAATCGCCGTCGCGCATGATTTCCGTGCCGCCCAGCACCTCGGTATAGAAGGCGAAGGCGCGTTCCATGTTCTGGACCGTCAGGCCGAAATGCTGCACGCCCCGGAGGCGCGCGCCGAGCGAATCCTTGTCCTGCGGCGTGACGGCCGGCTGCTGGCCGCGCTGGCCAGCGACCGGCGTCGCCCCGGCGACGATGAGCCCGCCCAGCATGGCCGCCCCCGCAACTTCGAGAATGGTGCGCCGCTGCGGGCCGGTCTCTTCGGGGTGATTGGTCATGATGCGGCAACCTCGCTTTCACCTGGGGTCGTTGAACCGTCTAAGGCTGCGCCTTCCAGAGGCGGATCGTGGCGATCGACGCCTGCGCGTAGCCGGGCGGCTCCGTGACGCTGCCGAAGGGCGCCCTGCTGGTCAGCGTGTTCGTCGTCAGGAGGCCGCCGGCATAGGGACCGGCCCTGCCGAGCACGAGCTGGCATCGCACCGGAAACAGCCCCTGTTCGGGAAAGTCGAGCGCGAGGGCGAGACACTCGCCGCGTCCCTGCACCAGCAGCGTGCCAAGCCGAATCTCGGCGTAGAAGTTCTGCCGGGCGCGCTCGGCGGTCGGGCCGAAGCAGCCGCGCAACTCGGCGACACGCCCCGCCTGCGCCTCGGTGACCTTGCCGTCCTCGGCGCGCGACTGCACGCTCCAGAAGGAGAAGAAGCGCTCCGCGTCGGTCGGGAAGGGATCGAAGCCGGTCCTGTCCGAGCTGCACCAGGCCGCCTCGGCGGCCTGCGGCTCGCGGATACTGCGAAGAAGATAGATGTCCTCCTTCGCGCCCGCCCGCGCGTCGCCCTGCGCGAGGGCCGGTCCCGCCACCATCACGAGGAGGGCCACCGCCTGCAAAACGAGGGACGACCGCGCAATCATCGCGGCAGCCAGCCGATCGTGCGGGCATGCAGGCTCTGGATGTAGAGCCGGTCCGCGGTCTCGGTCGCCCCCGTCGTCTCGGGATAGGCACCGTCCGGATCCTGCAGGTCCTCAACGACCTTGCCGCTTTCGTCGATGGCGAAGACGTGCCCGTAGGAGGGTCCGAGCGGCAGCAGCGCGCGCGGCAGTCTAAGCAGGACCGTCCGCAGGAAGGGCCAGCCAGCAAGGCTGTCGGCCGCGGGATTGCGCGGCTTGAACAGGCCGACCCAGATCCGTCCGTCGCGCCCGCGCATCAGATTGTCGGGATAGCCCGGAAGATTATCGAGCAGCACGGTGGCCTGTGCGCCCCCCTGCCTCACGTCGATGTCCCGAGCGTTCGCGTCGATCTTCCAGAGCCGGTAGCGGCCGGTCTCGCTGACGAACAGGAATCGACCATCGGCCGAGAGTGCGATTCCGTTGGCGAAGGAGAGGCCGTGTGCCACGATCCGGATGGACTTGCGCGCAGGATCGTAGGCCAGCACGCGCCCGGTGGCGGATTGCTCGAGGATGTCGAGGATGCTCGCCTCGTAGGTGCCGCCCCATCGGGCCGGCGCGAAGCGGGCCGAGGCATCGGTGAAGTAGACGATCCCGTCCTGCGCTATGACGAGGGAGTTCGCATAGCCGATCGGGTCACCGGGCCGCACGTGATCGGCCAACAGCTCGACGCGCGAATCAGGATGGATCGCCAGCAGCCCCTTCATCGCATCGGCGACGATCATCCGTCCGCCGGAGTCGAAATCGAAGCCCAGGACGCGGCCGCCGGTCCGCGCGAACACCTTCTGCTGCGTGCCGTCCGGCTGCATCCGCACGAGGTTGCCGCTGGTCATCGCGGCATACAGGCTTCCGTCGGGGCCGATCGCGAGATGCTCGGGCCCGAATTCCTCTCCGAGGGGAATCGTTCGCAGGCCGGCGAGCCGGGTGTTCGGGGCATGGGCGCCGACATAGCCGGGCGGCGTCTCAGCCGACCAGGCCACGGGATCCGCCGGCACCGGCCACAGGCAGAGGTAACCCACCACACCGGCCGCCAGGACCAACGCGACCCCGGCCCCCCAGCGGAAAACTGACGCTTTCATCGTAGCAACCATCTGCGAACGGGCACGCCCAACACTGCGGCGCCGCTCACCGGCCTGACGAGTTAATTGTGGTTAAGAAGGACGGGCGGTCGCGGCCCCGGTCAGAGCAGGCTTTCCATCAGCTGGCGCGCCGAGCCGACTTCGGTCTCCGGCCCCCGCTCGGAGAAGCGGGCCGAGGTTCGGCCCAGGACCGCCGCCGCAGCATCGCGACATCCGCGCGACGCGAGAGAGCGCGCCAAGTCGCAGGCGGCGCGGAGCTCGAAGCTCAGCGTCCCGATCGCGGAAGCCTCCGCGATCGCCGCCTCGAACAGGCGCTCCGATGCCTGCCCCTCGCCGCGCGCGGCCTTGATCCGTCCCCGCAGGCGCAGGAGTTCGGGGCTGCACCAGCGCTCGCGATGGCGAGCGAGCTGGCGGGCGGCGGCGTCCAGCCGCGCCCCGGCCTCGTCGATGCGGCCGTGCTCGAGCAGCGCCTCGGCCAACATGGCGATGTACATTGGCGCCCGCGTCACGCAGCCCGTCTCAAGCAGCTCGTCGAGCGCCGTGCGCATGTCCGCAGCCGCCGTTCGCTCGCCCCGCGCGTGCCCAAGCGACGCTTCGAAGAAGCGCGCGGCCCGCGGCCACACCGCCGTGTTCCGGATGGCACGGTTGGGGCGCAGGAGGGCAAGGCCGGCCTCGGCGCGACCGAGCTGCCCCGTCCAGAGAGCCAGCGGCACGCCGGCAAAGACCAGACTGTTGGCGAGCGAGACCGGATGGTCGAGCGCGACTGCCGCCTCGACCGCCTGCGTGGCGGCCTCGAGCGACGAGCGGGTGCAGCCGCGCAGCCACTGCGTGAAGGCGAGCGAGCTGCGGACGATGCAGTAGCGGTCGATCGAGAAGCGCGTGACGCGCGTTTGCTTTTCGAAGCGGTTGATCTGGCGCGCCAGCCGCTGCAGCGCCTCGTCGCCCTCCCTCACCTGGCCGACATAGGCAAGCGCCAGCGCCAGCAGCCGCTGCCCGTCGGGCCGGACGGACGGATCGCCCGTCCGCTCGGCCAGCGCATCGAAGGCCCGTAGATGATCGATGGCCGCAACCGTCCGCCCGGTGAACGTCTCATAGGTCGCAAGGCCCCACAGCGCGCGAAGCTCATATTCACCGTCGCCCGCCGCCCGTGCGAGATCGAGACACTCGCTCCACGGCGCCTCGGTCTCGGGAAGCCGAGCCTGGGACCAGGTCAACGTCCAGGCGTGGCGCAGCGCGAGCCTGGCCTTGAGCCGGAGGTCGCAGTCCGGCAGCGAGCGGGCGACCTCGAGGGCATGGGCGACGCGGAGGCGGGCTTCGTCGACCGAGCACAGCTCCTCCCACAGGGGAATCGCGGCCGCGGTCAGTCGGACCCCTATGGACGGGTCTCCGGTCGGGCCAAACGCCCAGGCAATGGCGTGGCGCAGATCATCGAGGCGCGATCCGTGGCGTGCCACCCATTCGTCGGCCACCTGCCACTGCCATTCTTCCTCCGCACGCTCGACGACTTGCAGCAGATGGCGGGCATGCAACAGACGCGCCCGCTCGCGCTCGCCACCGGCCTCGAGCTGCGCGATGCCGTAGCGACGCACGCTCTCGAACAGCCGATACCAGGGCTGACCTTGCCGCAGTTCGACCGTGGCGAACGACTTGGCGGCGATGCTTTCGAGGCCTGCGAGGATGTCGGCCCCGGGCAGACCGAGCGGAGCGAGCAGCGCGACCGCGTCGGCAATTCCGAATTCGCGTGCGAAGACGGCGATGAACCGCAGGACCAGGCTCTCGGGCGCGGAAAGCAGTCGATAACTCCAGTCGAGCGTCGCGATCAGCGTGCGCTGCCGCGTCGGGACGGCCGCATCGCGCGGGCTGAGCACATCGAGACCGTGCTGCAGCAGTCGCAGCAGTTCGGCAGGCCGCATCGTCCCCAATCGTGCCGCAGCGAGTTCGATCGCGAGCGGCAGGCCGTCAAGCTGCCGGCAGATGCGGGACACCGACGCCGCCTCCTCGTCGTCGCGGAGTGAGAACGTACCGCGGTCGCCGGCGCGCGCCACGAACAGCGCAACGGCCGGGTGACGCACTGCTTCGGCCACCGCGATCCGCGGCCACTCCTCGGGACAGGCGAGCGGCGCAAGACGAAACACATGCTCCGTCCGCGTCCGCAGCGGTTCGCGGCTGGTGGCCAGGATCGCGGCCCCCTGCAGGCCGGCGGCCAGACGCTGGACGGCGGCGGCCACGGCGGCGGCGAGGTGCTCGCAATTGTCGAGGATCAGCAGCCGCGGCGTGAGCCGCAGATGGTCGGCGATGCTCTCCAGCAGATCGCCCGAATCGGCGCGCAAACCGAATTCGACGGCGATCGACTGGACCACGTGTTGCGGATCGTCGAGCGAGGAGAAATCGACGAAGCAGGGCGCCGCCTTGAAACGCCGCCCCAGTCTCGCGGCCGCCGCCAGCGCAAGTGTCGTCTTGCCGACGCCGCCCGCGCCGACGACGGTGACCAAAGAATGCTCCAAAAGCGCGTCCATCAGGCGCCCGAGCTCCTCCTCGCGGCCGAACAGGCGGGGGAGCGCAGCAAGCGTCCGGCGAACCGATGTCCGGGGGCGCCCCGGCACAGGAGGCGCGCGGCCGCGGCGCGCAACCGGCCGCGTGAAACGATAGCCCCGCCCCGGCACGTTGAGGATCGCTCGCGGATCGCCGGAAGCCGTCCGCAGGATCCGACGCAGCGAGACGATATGGACCTTCAGGTTGCTCTCATGGACGAACGTTTCGGGCCAGGCATGCGCTTCGAGGTCGGCATTGGAGACCAGTTCGCCTGCGCGCTCGACCAGCAGCGTGAGGATGTCGAGCGCCCGTCCGCCGACCCTCACGCGGTCGCCGTCTCGCAGCAGCAGCTGGCGGCAAGGAATGAGACAGAACCCATCGAACGAAAACGACTGCTCGGTCGACAGGGGCTCAACGGAAGCCCGAACTTTCATGGCGCATCCAACACGGATCGGAACGCTGATGACGACCGGCGACGCGGATGGCGAGAGCGGGCCGGCCCGCGATGGTGCAGCGGCCGGGCAACGACGTCCATACGGGAATCGACCGCAGCCTCGACGTCCGCCGCTGCGTGAGGGCGAGCCGCGTACTACTGACCCAGCGCGAGCACTTTCCTGCGGACCGCGGCCGTCTCCAGCCACTTTCGCGCCCGATCGACTTCGGTGAAGATCCGCATCGGCCGGCGGGGCGTGGCGAGAATCCCGAGAACCCGGGAAAGCAGCGGGTACTTGTCCGCGGGGATGACGACGGCGAGAGGTCCGAGGGGCGCGCTGTCACCGTGGAGGGTGCGCATCCGGACGCCGATGTTCAGGATGTCCAGGGCGCCCATTCCTGTGTCCGCGTGAGTGCCGTCGAACAGCTTCCGATAGCCCAGCGCATCCGAGCCGACCAGGACATCCAGCATCCGGTGGATTTCGTCCGCTTGGACGACACCCGAGCAGGTGACCTCGAAAATCTTCGCCTCTGAATTGATCGTCCAATGCACGGGCATTGCCGTCGCTCTCCCAAGGCCATCCCACTGGCCAACCCAATATTACATGTGGATGTACTATTTGCGTCGCGATGGCAATATTATCATGCGCACGCTGCCCGATCGAAGTATGTTGCCGTCACTAAAGGCATCGGCATGCGTAGTATACTTGCGAACAAACGGTTTCGATGCCTGGTGGATGGGCGGGAAAAGCCTGACGGCGGTAAAGTCGTCCGGACCTCTCGGAAGGGATTGGGCAGGCCGTTGGGAGGCCCTCATGACGTCGCTGGTCAATAATCTGGGCGGCAGTGCCGGGTTCGGGGAGTTCTCGCTCCCCGGCAACGACGACGGCTCGACGGGGTTCATCGACCTCACGCCGATCTTCGGTACGCAGGGCATCAACTTCTTCGGCCGCTACTACACGGGCTTCTATCTCAACAACAACGGCAGCGTGACCTTCAACGCCGCCTCCAGCAGCTTCACGCCGAGCTCCATCACGGGCTCGACCAGCAATCCCATCATCGCCGCCTACTGGACCGACATCGACACGCGCGGCGGCGCGGTCGCGCCGACGCCCGGCGGCACGTCGGCCGGCACGAACCTGCTCTGGTACGATCTCGATCCGGTAACCCACACCTTCACCGCCACTTGGGACGATGTCGGCTACTACAGCGGCCAGACCAACAAGCTGAACGCCTTTCAGCTCAGCATCCAACAGATCAATGCGGAAGGCGACTTCGACATCACCTTCCGTTACGAGAAAATCGACTGGACCACCGGCAGCGCGTCCGGCGGCAGCAACGGTCTGGGCGGCACGCCGGCCAGGGCCGGTTACAGCGCGGGAAACGGCGTCGAGTACTATGAGCTTCCGCAATCCGGCAACCAGGCGGATCTGCTCGCGCTGGAGAGCGCCAGCAACGTCGGCACGCCGGGCATTTTCGTGTTCTCGGTGCGCAACGGCGTGCCGACGGTGGGCATGACCGTCGGTGATGCCGCGATCGACGAGGGCGACGGCGGCGCTCCCCGCTATCTCAGCATTCCGGTCTTCCTGACCGAGGCTTCCACCTCGACCGTCACCGTCCAGTATGCGACCGCGAACGGCAGCGCGCTCGCCGGGCAGGACTATGTCGCCCAGAGCGGCACCCTCACCTTCGCGCCCGGGGTGATGCAGCAGAACATCCTCGTCGCCATCGCCGGCGATGCGATCGTCGAGGCCAACGAGACCTTCACCGTCACCCTGTCCGATCCGTCTGAGGGTGCGTCGATCCTGGACGGCAGCGCGGCCGGCACGATCCTCAACGACGATGTCGCGCCGGCTGTGCTGTCGATCGCGGCCACCATCGCCAACAAGCCGGAAGGCTCGTCGAGCAGCACGGCCTTCACCTTCACCGTCACCCGCAGCGGCGACCTGAGCGGCGCCGCCAGCGCCCAGTGGGCCGTCACCGGCGCCGCGGTCAACGGCGCCGACTTCACGGGGGGCGTGTTGCCGACCGGCACGGTGAACTTCGCCGCCGGCGAGAGTTCGAAGGTCATCAGCATCGGTATCGCGGGCGACACGGCCGTCGAGGCGAACGAGGCCTTCCGGGTGCAGTTGTCCCAGCCCGGCGCCGGCACCATCCTCGGCACCGCCTCGGCGAAGGGCATCATCCGCAACGACGATGCGTCGCTGTCGATCGCCGCCACCAGCGCCGACAAGGCAGAAGGCCAGTCGGGCAGCACGGCCTTCACCTTCACCGTGACCCGCACCGGCGACCTGAGCGGCGCCACCAGCGCCCAGTGGGCCGTCACCGGCCCCACCGTCACCGGCGCCGACTTCACGGGCGGCGTGTTGCCGACCGGCACGGTGAGCTTCGCCGCCAGCGAGAGTTCGAAGGTCATCAGCATCGGTATCGCGGGCGACACGGCCGTCGAGTCGAATGAGTCCTTCTCGGTGACGCTGTCCAACCCCGGCGCCGGCGGCATCCTCGGCACCGCCTCGGCGACCGGCATCATCCACAACGACGATGCGTCGCTGTCGATCGCCGCCACCAGCGCCAACAAGCGGGAAGGCTCGTCGGGCAGCACGCCCTTCACCTTCACCGTGACCCGTACCGGCGATCTGAGCGGTGCCGCCAGCGCCCAATGGGCCGTCGCCGGCGCCGCGGTCAACGGCGCCGACTTCACGGGCGGCGTGTTGCCGACCGGCACGGTGAGCTTCGCCGCCGGCGAAAGTTCGAAAGTCGTCAGCATCAACGTCAGCGGTGACAGCGCCGTCGAGGCGAACGAAACCTTCTGGGTGACGCTGTCCAATCCCGGCGCCGGCGCCAGCCTCGGCACCGCCTCGGCGAAGGGCATCATCCGCAACGACGATGCGTCGCTGTCGATCGCCGCCACCAGCGCCGACAAGGCAGAAGGCCAGTGGGGCAGCACGGCCTTCACCTTCACCGTGACCCGCACCGGCGACCTGAGCGGCGCCACCAGCGCCCAGTGGGCCGTCACCGGCCCCGCGGTCAACGGCGCCGACTTCACGGGGGGCGAGTTGCCGGCCGGCACGGTGAGCTTCGCCGCCGGCGAGAGTTCGAAGGTCATCAGCATCGGCGTCGCCGGCGACGCGGCGGTCGAGTCGAACGAATCCTTCTCGGTGACGCTGTCCAATCCAGGCGCCGGCACCAGCCTCGGTACCGCCTCGGCCAACGGCGTCATCCGCAATGACGATGTCTCGCTGTCGATCGCCGCCACAAGCGCCGACAAGCCCGAAGACGATCTGGGCGTCACAGCCTTCACCTTCACCGTGACCCGCGCCGGCGACCTGAGCGGCGCCGCCAGCGCGCACTGGGCCGTGACCGGGACCGAGGTCCTCGATTCCGATTTCATCCCATTCGCTGAACTTCTGGGGTCCGCCGAGCAGATTTCCCTGGACGCCTCCTACATCGGTTCCTTCTTTCCTCAGATCCCCTCCGACACCGAAACCTTCTTGCCGGTCTTCTCGCTCTTCGACGGCGTGAAGCCGTCCGGCAGCGTGAACTTCGCCGCCGGCGAGTCCTGCAAGACCGTCACAGTCTGGGTCCTCGGGGAGATTCTGGTGGAACGTGACGAGAGTTTCCTCATCACCTTGTCCAATGCCAGCGAGGGAGTCGTCATCGACACCGCGTGGGCCGTCGGCACCATCCGCAACGACGACAGCGCCTACACGGTCGAGTCCTTCTCGGGCCTCGTCATGGGCCCGGACCTCGTGGGCTGGTCCTGACGGACCAAGACCGGGGTGGCCGGTCACCGAACTGACACGCCGGCCTCACGATAGGGCAACGAGACTGTTGCAATGGGAAGGGAGTGTCCGCCTCCCGCTCCCCGGTCGCATCAGGGCAGAACCATCAGGCGTTGGCCCATCCGGATCTTCATGCCGTCGGCGATCTCGTCGCACAGGCGGAAGCCGCGAGGGGCGAAGACGATGATCGTGGACCCGTGCTCGAACCAGCCCAATTCGTCGCCCCGCCTAACGCGCGTGGAACAGGCGATGTCGGCCGCACCGCGATAGTTCATGTTCATCACGACATCGAGGAAGTGCAGGCGGATGCCGGCGACCAGGATCGCCGCGACCGGCACCAGCGCCACCGGGTGGCCGCCCGAGGCGAGGCGAAGCCGCAGCACGGCGCGCTCGTTACGGCAGAACAGGCGCTCGACCCGCCTGAGCGCGATCGGGTTCACGTTCCAGGTATCGCCCGACACGTAACTCACGCGCTCGACCGTCGCGTCGTGCGGCGCATGGAAGCGATGGTACATGCTCGAGGTCAGGCGCAGCGTGACATAGGTGCCGTCGCGGTAGGTTTCGACCAGGCCCGGATCGATCAGCAGATCCTCCAGCCGGTAGGGAAAGCCCTTGGCCTGGAACAGTTCGGTCCCACGAACGGTGCCGCACGCACCGACGATCCCGTCGCAGGGACTGACCAGCATCGAGGGATCGGCGTCGAGCGGCCGGCTGCCGGCGCGCAGTTCGCGCGTGAAGCAGTCGCGCAGGCTTCTGAAGGTTTTCTTCTTCGACTCGGCGAGATTGAGATCGGCGAACAGGCGCCAGACCGCGATCGAGGCGCGGGCCAGGGCCGGGCTCTCGATGCGGCTGAACCAGCCCATCCAGCGGGTCACGAGCCGGCGCGGGATGCGGTTGGTCAGCAGAAAATTGATGTCCTCCTGCTGGAGGACCTTCAGCAGTTGCGAATGCACGCTCTTGGCCACGACGACAGCTCCGGGGAAGAAGGATGATGAATCTGATGGACGGCGAGACCGTCGCGGCGCTGGTCGCGGGAGGGCTGGCACTGGGGCTGCTGATGCCCAGGCTGCGCAATCGCCTGATGCTTTCGCGGGCCAAGCACCGCTCCCTCGCCGGCCATGCGCGCATGTCTCGGCGCATCGCCGGGTTGGTCCCGCGCTACGTCTATGAAGGCGACCTGTTCTTCCGCGCCGACGATGCGAGCGAAGCCGTCGCCGCCCGCCGCAGGACGGGCTTCGACGCGCTGGCGGAGACATTGCGCTCGGGACACGGGCGGACGCTGCGGCTGACCTCGGAGGCGACGCGCCACATCTCCGACCTGCAGTTCACCGAAAGCTACCGGGTCCCCTTCCAGTTCAGTCCCCGCGTCCGGGCGGCGCTGCCCGCCGGCGCCTTCGTGGCCTCCTCCGAGGGCGTCCAGGTCACCGACCTCGACGGCACGGCGCGCTACGACCTCAGCGGCTCCTACGGAGTCAACCTGCTGGGCTACGACTTCTACAAGGGCTGCATGGAGCGCGGTGCGCAGCGCGTCGCCGGACTGGGGCCGGTTCTCGGGGCCTATCCCGATCTCGTGGCCGACAATGCCGAGCGGCTCGCCCGCATCTCCGGCAAGCCGGAAGTGTCGTTCCACATGTCGGGCACGGAAGCGGTGATGCAGGCCGTGCGGCTGGCGCGTTACCACACGGGCCGCTCCCACCTCGTGCGCTTCTGCGGCGCCTACAACGGCTGGTGGGGCGACGTGCAGCCCGGCGTCGGCAATCCGGTGGCCGCGCACGATACCTACACCCTGGCGGATCTCTCGGAGAAGACGCTCGCCGTCCTGCGCCGCCGCACCGACATCGCCTGCGTGCTGGTCAACCCGATCCAGGCCATGCACCCCAACCAGGGCGCGCCCGCGGATTCGACACTGATGGCCAGCCGGCCCGACCGCGGCGTCAGCCGCGAAACCTACGCCGCCTGGCTGAAGGCCCTGCGCCAGGTCTGCACCGAGCGCGGCATCGTCCTCATCCTCGACGAGGTCTTCGTCGGCTTCCGGCTCGCAGCCCATGGCGCCCAGGAATATTTCGGCATCGAGGCCGACCTCGTGACCTACGGCAAGACGGTTGGCGGCGGGCTTCCGATCGGCGTCGTGTGCGGCGACCACCGACTCATGAAGCGGTTCCGGGACGACCGGCCGGCCGACATCTGCTTTGCGCGCGGCACCTTCAACGCCCATCCCTACGTGATGGGGGCGATGAACGAGTTCCTGCTCCATCTCGACTCGCCCGGAATGAAGCAGCTCTATCGCGACCTCGACGAGACCTGGGACCGGCGGGCCGCCGACCTCAACCGCCGGCTCGCGGAGCGGCGGCTGCCAGTGCGCATCGGGCACCTCTCGTCGATCTGGACGGTCTGCTACCCGGCGGCCTCGCGCTACCACTGGATGTTCCAGTACTACCTCAAGGCCCAAGGCATTGCCCTCAGCTGGGTGGGCACGGGGCGCCTGATCTTCAGCCTGAACTTCACCGAGGAGCAGTTCCAGGCGGTGGCCGACCGCTTCGTGGCGGCGGCCGAAGCGATGCAGCGCGACGGCTGGTGGGAGCCGGGCGCCCTGGCCACCGACCGGGCGATCAAGCGGCGCATCCTGCGCGAGATGGCGTCGCACCTGTTCGGCTTCCCGGGACGGGGACGCAAGGCCCGCCTGGCCGCGCCGCGTCCCCTAGACGCCGCCCTTTGAGGCCGGGGCGACGGCGTCCTCGACGGCGGTCGAGGGCAGCTCGGGAATGACCTCGGGCAGGAGCTCGTCATGCAGGATGGGGGGCAGAATGGGCGCCGCGACGGTCTCCGGCGTGTGGCGGCTGTGCCGGCCGGTCAGGAGTTCCCACGGCGCGCGGTGGTACAGCTTGATGTCGTGGAACGGATCGGTTGCGATCTTGGTCACCCAGACCAGGCCGGTGGTCAGGTCCTTGGTCACGAACAGCTGAAGGGCGCGGAAGCCGATCCCGGCCAGCCCGACGACCAGCCACAGCTCGCCGACATGCGTCACGAATTCGGTCCAGTCGGCGTGCGGCGTGAAAATGCCGAACAGGGTGGGGTCGGCCACCAGCAGCAGCGGCGACGCCGCCCAGATCGCGAGCAGGACCAGCTTGCGCTGGATGTTGTAGCCGACCTTGATCTCCTCCTTGTATTCGTCGGTCGCCTGGTTGACGGCGTCGTAGCCGCGCGGCTCGAAGAACAGGTGGCCGATCTGGCGGGTCGTCATCGCGACCAGCCAGCCGATCAGGGCCGCCATGGCGGGATCGGTGAAAGCCACGACGTAGGCGAACAGGAAGCTCGTCGCACTCAGCAGGTGCAGCGACTGGTTGACCTTGCTGTGATGGTAGTAGCGATGGTCGTCCCATCGCTGGACCTTCAACTCGTGCAACAGTCCGGTCATGGCGTTTTCCTCTGTTCGGCGGGGTTTGGAGGGGGCGCTACAGGTTGACGACGAAATAGACGAGGGCGGCGACGCCGATCGCGGTCGCGGCGATCGCCGCGAGCGGCACCAGCGGGTGAACGATATTGAGACGACGGAACAGGTTGCACAGATGGCCCACGGCCTTCTGCGCCGGCGTGCGCGGGCTCTTCGAGTATTCCATGGCCGCCTTGACCACGTAGAAGACGGTCGTGTTGGCCGCCAGCGCGAACCGGCCGCGGACGCCGGCACCCGGGACGGTCACGAGGTAGTTGCACTTGAGCAGGATGCGCTGGGGCGCGCCTGCCGTGTAGTTGCCCTCGACCCAGTGCAGCTCGCGATGGAAGTCGAGCAGCCCGAACTCGTAAGTGGTGAAGGCCTTCTCGACCCGGCTGTCGCCGAACACCACCTTGTAGCTCGCGTCGGACTGGAGGTAGATCAGCGCCCGCACGACCATGCTCGACGACAGGAAGCGCAGGTTGCCGTCGTAGTGCCTGTCGAACAGGCCCTGGTCGCCGCCGCGGTCCTTGTTGTAGTGCGAGATGTAGAGCTCGTCGGTGTGCTTCATCGGCTCGAACCCGCTGCCGGCCGGAACCTGCCGCACGATCAGGTCGCGGATGACCGGGCTGTCGCGCAGCCGGTCGATCAAGGCGACGACCTCGGGCGGAAGCGTCTCCACATAGACGTGGCAGGACGGCCGCTGGCCGAGTTGCTCGCGGAAATGCGCCTCGACCCACCGCGAGAGGCCGTCGATCAGGGCGCGATCTTCGGGGGCCTCGAAGCGGCCGATCGTGGCGGGAAACAAGGATGATACCGCGCCCCGCGTCGAGCCGGCCGCGGGTGATTCAAGAATGTCGGTCACGAGGTACCCTGGCTGAGGCGGCTCGAATCGGTGTCGTTGCCGGCGGCAACGGTTGCGGTCGCCGCCGTGACCGCGAGGACGAGGACTCCCGCCAGCCGGATGGCCGGCCGGCGGCCCGGTCCGGCCCGTTCCATCGCGAGCAGGCCGAGGTTCAACACGACATGAAGCGCGGCGAGCGGCCACCACGCGGCGCGGAATCCCGGGTTCAGCAGCGTGCCGCCGAACGCCATCACGTTGCCCACGATCATCGGGTGGGACATCAGGGAGTAGGGAAAGGCCGAGATCCTCTGCGCGGCCAGGCCGCAAAGCTCGTGGCCATAGTAGGTCCGGTCGATCCCCAGCACCGCGGCGGCGCGGGCGTTCAGCAGAATGCCGACGGCGATCGTGCCGAGGGAGAGGAGATCGGGCGGCGCCTGCAGGTAGACGAAGGCCAGCGCGGCGACCGACAGGGCCTTCAGCAGCAGGGCGTCCCGCTTGAAGACGCGGAACGAGCCGACGCCCCAGGCGAAGGCGTGCCAATAGAGGCCGTAGTAGACGAAGCTGACGAGGTAGATCGCCAAGGCCGGCTCGCGGCCGATCGCGGCCCCGGCCAGCACGGCGGCGACGAACATCCAGCAGGCGACAGACGACCTGTACTGGTCGAGGATGCTACGACTCCGGGACACCACGCATAACCCCATATGCCGGGCGTGTTGCCGGGCCATGAAGGAACCGCGTCGGTTCGTTGACCGGTGTCAGGGCCGGCTGCAGATGCCGCACCTGATCGTGGAGGCCGGCCATGATTGGGCGTATCCGGCTCCCCGGACGGGCCTGGACATCGAATATCAGGGAATAGTGCCCCGAGACGGGCCTTCCGCGAGTGTCGGGACTACGGGCGCGCTCGCCCGAATCCCGTTCATCAACGGCGGCAAGATTCCTGTTGGCATTCTCTCCAGAGTAGACTCCGGCGAAAGCTGTATGCCGCGCACCGCGACAAACCGGGGTACCGTCGTAACCCGCGACATCGACACCGATACTCAAAAAGCGTCTGCCATGCCCTGAATGATCTGGAGCAAGCGCTAGCATTACGCATCGGTGGCGTCGCAAAGAATGCGAACTTGGAAGGCTCAAGCTCGCGCAGTTTTCATTCTGGCGGAAGCTCTCGCTGCGCTCCATGAGATAACGACGAATTGCTGGGTCTTTCACGGCTCGTTCACGCCTGCGCTGAGGCTGCTGTGATCTTCTGAGCCCTAGAGGCGCTCTTGCCTCTTCCAGCAACGATCCAGGAGGCAAGAATGCCGGCGGGCGCAAACCTTAGATATTGGATTGATCTCTCCTTGGAATGTATCCGGCGAGATCACACGCCAGGCCTGGGCGCCGGCGATCAAGGCGGACCCTGCCTCTCGGCGAGGGCGCTCGGCATGGCCTTGGCCGCGTTGCACGACGGTAACGCAATGGCCTTCGGCGCAGCTCCACTGCTGCTCGTCTCGACCGGGCATGTCCCCAACGGCTCAAACCCCGTCATCGCCGGGGCCGCTGCTTGTCATCAACTGTTAACTCTGCGCTACCCGAACCAGGCACGCCACCTTCAGCCGGCATGGGGCCAGTGGCTGGAACTTCACGGCCTTGCTTCCACCGGCAGCAGTGCCGAGACGGCGGGCCGGGCGCTGGGCTCGGCGATCGACGCTTTCGGCGCCAATGACGCCAGTCTGGGCAAGACCAACACCTACATGGCCACAGGCGCACCCTACACTCATGATTGTCCTCCGACCGATCCCGGTCAGGGGTTCTACGGATCGGACTGGGGCCGGGCGTCGCGGCTCTGCGCCAGCCCGATCGCAGGCTTTCCCCCGCCGCCCGGCCGCGTGTCGCCCACAGCTGTGGTGGCTACCCCGGACTATGCTGCCGATCACGCTCACGTCGCCCAGAAGGGCGTGCATAGCAGGGCATTGGGGACGCGGACTGCGCAGGAGGAAGTGACAGGCATCTATTGGGGTTACGACGGCCCGGCAGAACTGGGAACGCCGCCGCGCCTCTACCTGCAGGTCTTGTTGGCGGTCCTCGACAACGTGGAGATCGGCAAGCCCGGCGCCTTGAGTGTCAACGACGAGCTGAGGATCGCAGCGGCGGCTGCCGTTGCCATGGCCGACGCGGGAATCGAGGCATGGCACTACAAGTATGCCGGCACACACATGTTGTGGCGCCCGGCATTGGGCATTCCGCGCGCTCTTGCAGGCAACGGTGTGCCGGATCCCACTTGGGAGCCGCTCGGCCGTCCGGACACCAACGGAAACACATTGAACCGGACACCGAATTTTCCGGCCTATCCATCGGGGCATGCCACGTTCGGCGCTGCCGCGTTCCAGTTGCTCCGCTTGTTCCTTGTCGAGAGAGGTCTGGCGACCTTCGATCCGAAAGGGGTCGACAATGTCCGGTTCGATTTCGTCTCGGATGAGTTCAACGGCCGGAACAAGGATCCTCGAACAGGAGAACCGCGGGATCTGCTGACCCTGGCGTCCGATAGCCTCTGGTCAGCCATTGTCGCGAACTCGGTCAGTCGGGTTTACCTTGGTGTCCATTGGCAGTTTGACGGCATCACCAAGCGTGACCCCACCGGAAACGATGTGTTCGGAATCCCGGGCGCACCCGTGGAACTCGGTCGAACTGGCGGGGTGTGGTTGGGCGCCCAGATTGCCAACGACGTGGCGCCGACCATCGGCGTCACTGCCTGGACGATCGCAGCCTCCAAGATGTAACGGACAATGGGCAGCGGCTCTCAGCACAACTCCGTCGCTGTTGGGCGAGAGCCGCTGGCGCTGACGGCGCGCACTGGTACGACCGTGGCCACATATGCTTGCCCGCAGCTGGCCACCACTCTCCACGGTTGCACCGCAACAGATAGTAATGCTAGCATAACGTCTAATCGAAGCTGGCAGAGTGCTAATCTCAGAGATTTTGAGCGAGAGTCAGTATCTGGTTTAGCGCGCTCTGCTGCCTTGGTGAGTTGGGGAGAGTCACCGACGGCACCGTTGATGACCATGCAATCAGCGCGTTTGATAGGCGCCGCTCCGTCAGAAGTGGTTGCGCGCATCTACTTGATCGGTCCTTTGCGGGCGGTCGGAAGAGATGGCGAGAACCTCCTTCCGCGGAGTCGCAAGGCCCGTGCGCTCTTGGCGGCTCTGTGTCTTGCAAAGGGCACATGGCTCTCCCGGACGCGGCTGGCCTCGACGTTCTGGGATATGGTCCCAGATGTGCAGGCGAGGGCCAGCCTACGGCAGGCGGTGCGAGAGCTGACGAGGTGCCTTGACCCGTATGCGAGCAATCTCCTCGAGATCGAGAGCCTGCAACTTAGGATCAAGCTCAGTTCGTGCTGGTTGGACGTTCACGCACTGCTAAAGGGGGAATCCGCGTCGAAGACCCAGGAGGACACCGAACTTCTTCGCCTTGGGTCCGGACGCTTGCTTGAGGATCTCGACGGAATCAGTGCCCCTGCCGACCATTGGCTGCTCGAAGAACGCTCACGCTTTGCCGATCGACTGAGGTCGATCCACGACGCGGAGCTTGGACACCTACAGTTGCCGCAAGTCGACACAGCTGAGCGGATCGCAAAGGCACGGCAGATCATCGCGCTTGATCCGGTGAATGAAGCCGCCTCCCGCATCCTCATGGCTGGATTGGCAAAGTCGGGTGATCGAGCGCAAGCACTGCGAGAGTATGACCGACTGGCTGCCGCGCTGAAGACGAGCCTGGACATCGCTCCTTCGGCCAGCACTCGCGCGATCCGAGACAGCGTGCGCATTGTGATGGCCGATGGCACCGGCACTCCAGGCCAGCTGCCAATTGAGAACTTCAGCCCCGCACCCGCGAAGACGCTGCCGGCATCTTCTGCCGGCGCGAGACTGCGGCTTGGAGTGCTACCATTCAGCTGCCTCGCAGCACGGGTAGCACCACATCTTCCCACGGCGATCGCGAACGAGGTCGCAGGGGCGCTCACACGGTTCCGTTGGTTCGACGTCACCGCTCCCGGCGCGCTGCCAAGCGCGAATGATGGCGAAGCCGCGCGACGCCAGGCCTTACATGATGCGGATGCTCACTACGCCCTAGACGGACTCATCTGCTCGCAAGGTGGGCAACTTGCCATCAGCATCAAGCTCCTCAGCACCAAGGGCAGAGGTCAGGCCGTCTGGAGCGAGACCTTAGCCGTCGACCTCACGGCGCTCGACGATTTTCTGGAGCGAATTGTCGGACCGATCGCGGCGCGCGTCGACCCCGCCCTGCTCTTCACCGAAAGTCGGCAACGCAACGTTCCCGACATCTCGCGAGGAATGGATGCCCTACTCCAGGCCATCCCCCTTCTCTACGGCTTGCAGCGCTCGGAGTACAACCAAGCGGGGGAGTTGCTGGAGCGTGCCATGGCCGCGGAGCCAGACAACGCATTGGTCCCGGCTCATCGCGCCTTCTGGTTAATGTTCGGTATGGGACAGCGCTGGGCTGGCTCCCGGGAGAAGGCGTTGAAAGAGGCCGAGCAGATGTGCGTTCGGTCGATCCGGCTGGATCCCGCAAATGCCCACGCTATGTCGACCTATGCGCACCTGTGCGCCTTCTATCACCACGACTTCGACACGGCCCTCTCCTACTTCGCTCTGGCGCTGAGGCTGAATCCAAACTTGGCCATTGCCTGGGCGCTCAGTGCGGTATGTCTCTGCTACGTCGGACAGGCCGATACCGCGTTGGAGCGGATGGCGCGATATCGCGCGCTGGCGCCGTTCGACCCCTACTTCGGGCCCTTCACCGATACGATCGAGGTGCTGGCCTATCTGATGAAGCGCGAATACGACAAGGCCATTCCGATCGGACGACGATCCGTAAAGGCGAATCCAGACTTCACCAACGGGTACAAACCGCTGATCGCAGCGCTTGGCCATCAGGGGCACCGCATAGATGCCGCGCACTACCTCCGAGAGCTTTGCACGCGAGAGCCCAGCTTCACGATTGCCCAATTCAAGAAGACCTATCCCTTCAAAAATCCTGGCGATCGCGATCACTACGTAGAAGGCCTGCGTTTGGCAGGCGTGCCCGAAGCCTAACCATCGAAGGAGCCGACCGTGACCTTGCCACTTGAATATGATCTCCCCATGCCCCCCATCCCTGCCGGCACCTCCGTGCCTGCCGGTGCGGCCGCCAAGGAGATACTCTTCGAGGATCATTTCTGGGGAGACCAGTGGTGGATGACCCTAAGGGAGGCGTCGCGCCTTCGTCACATTATCGATGCCATCCGGCTCGACCCTGTCCCCGACGCCGCAACGACAAGAATGGAACTGGACGTTCTGCTGAAGATGCAGGCGAGCAAGGACCGTGAGGACCGGCGCGCCGCCATCACGGCTGAACACTCCGCTCTCCCAGGCTACTATGCCTCGATCCTACTGACCGATCCGCCGGGCAACCAGAAAACCGACAAAGTGATCAAGTCATCGATCGCCTGGTCGCGCGGCCCGATCATGGCCCTGAAGTTCAAGTATAAGCGGCCTCGTCCGAGCCAGCTAGAGCCTCGGCTGAAGCCTATGCTGGACCTGCCAAGGCATGCCGCCTATCCCAGCGGTCACTCCACGCAGTTTCACCTGATTGCGCACGTTATGGGCGCGATCAGCGGCAACAAGGAGATCGAGGCGACTCTGCTCGACTTTGCCGCAGACGTTGCCTTGAACCGCGAGTACGCCGGCTTTCACTACAAATCCGATAGCAAGGCGGGCATGAAGCTCGCCGCAGAACTGGCGCCACACTTCCTCAAGCTGTTCGCGCGCGAGGTCGATGAGGCCCGCACCGAATGGCAGTAGTCGCGATGCACTTTATTGTGCTCGTCGGCGCCGCGCATGCAGCGAAGCGATGCATGCGCCGGGCTCAAAAGGCAATTCGGAGAAAGCCGTCGAGCGAGCGCTTAGGTTGAGGTATGGCCGCAACGTCCGGCACCCGCAGTTTGCACCTCCCGGGTTCATAAGTCTGTCAACAGTCGCCCGTCGATCAACGCCGGGTTGCCGGTCGATTTGACGGCCCCTTCACGGTCGAATCACGCTCGGCCGACGCCCATCATGCAAGGTTTTCCAGGCTCGCCGCGATTGGCGATGACCCGGAGGAGCCGATATGGACACCCAAACCAGTATCGCGTTGGCCGTACTGGCCATTTACAACGGCGCCACCGTGAGCCTTCTCCGGGTAGCGCTCAGACAAATCGACCTCGGACGCGCGGTTGCAGAGAAGGCGCCCACGGCTCAACCGTCGACCATGGGTCAAGGAGCCGCCCCACAGCCTCCCGACACAAGCTATAGTCGTGTGACGGGCATGATCGGAGCGATCGTTCTCGCGACGCTGTTCTGGAGCATCGGCAATGTCATCCTCTGGAAGGCATTCACGGACCCGACAAAGATCACCGAGCTGCTGCACGGCATGACTAGCTTCTTCGCCGGGGGCGCCACGTTGTTTCTGCCCTACGCCTTCAACCAAGCGCGCGAAGCCTTCGCTCTCCGCAAGTAGGGCGACAGGGGAACGGCCACTGCGGGCCGTGGCTGCTCTCGGGATATGTCCGCAAGAGACCAAATGATCGAACAAGCCAAGGGGAGTCGACGATGAAGCGATCGGTGAAAAAGGTGGCGAAGCCTGAAAGGAAGAGCCCGTTCCAGTTTCGGCCAATCCGCGAGGCCGAGCGGCAGCGCAGGCCACTGGAACACGTCTATGGCAACCGCGTGGTCTGCGTTACCGACAACCGGGGACAGGCCACTCCACGCGGCCAGTCCAGACTTGAGATCGTCGTCGACACGACCAGCGGATTCGTGCCGCTGTGGGACAGGGACGTGACACTGCGATGGCGGTTCCAGGAGCGGAGCCTGGCCGGCTTCCGCGATCCCGAGGCGGCAAAGGCCGAAATCAGGAGCTTGCTGGGCGAAGCTCTCCTGGCATGGGGCGACGCCGCGCCTGTCAAGTTCGCGGAACGGCGGGATCGTTGCGATTTCGAGATCGCCGTCAGGAACGCCGACAACTGCAGTCCCCAGGGCTGCGTGCTGGCTTCCGCGTTCTTCCCTGACGCTGGCCAGCACACGCTGACACTCTATCCGAAGATGTTCACCCAGCCGCGCAAGGAGCAGGTCGATACGCTCATCCACGAGATCGGCCACATCTTCGGCCTCCGGCACTTCTTTGCCCAGGTAAGCGAAACCGCCTGGCCCAGCGAGGTCTTTGGCACGCACAAGCCGTTCTCCATCATGAATTACGGCGATCAAAGCGAGTTGACCGCCCACGATCGCAACGACCTGCGGCGCCTGTACGCGGCCGCCTGGAGCGGTGAACTGACCCGGGTCAACGGCACGCGAATCCAACTCTTCAAGCCGTTCAGCGTCGTAGGCATCTTCGGAAGCGTACCTTTGGTGTTTGGCGAAACTCCGCAGCCGGTGCGCGGCCCGCGGTTTGCCGAGGTCGACGCGCGAGTCCGGAGTCTGCTGCTGGCGCCCGGCGTGATGGTCGACACCGGAGACCTGGACATGGTCGGCTTCACGGAGCCGAAAATGTATCAGCCGCGTCCCGGATGGAGGCTGACGCTCGCCCAGTGGGTGAACGAGCCGCCGGGTACCCCCGACAGCTGGCAGCACCAGATCGCCAACTACTGGCGGTGGCGGACCCTAGACGGCCTGACCCTGAGGGAGGCGTGGAAGGAGTTGCGCATGAAACCTGCTGCCGCGAGGGCGGCGCTCGATCCCGCGGGAGCCGACCGCGGCCTGATCCCGCCGGAGGTGTTCAGCCGCGTGCTGGCACGGTCCCGGGCGACGGACGTCGATCCCGATGACGACATCCTCGATGTGGATATCGCGAAGACCCCGCCCACTGAACTGCCCGACGACCCGGAGGTCGGCTTCACGCCGGCGCAGTCGAACCCGCCGCGTCCGGCCCTCTATCAGCCGCGCGCCGGATGGAAGGCTGCGCTGGACAACGCGCCCGCCAACTCGGCCGGCTGGCTCGCCCAGCTGTTTCTCTTTTGGCAAAAGAGGAACAAGCAGAAGAAAACCGTCGATAAGGCATGGGATGAGTTGAGGTATGATCGCGTCGACGCCCGCACCGCCCTCCACAGGAACCTTTGGGACAGAGGTTCCATTCCGCCGGAATTGATCGGCCACGTCGTCGCCCGTGCCCGGTCAGAACCTGGCACTCCCTACGGCGAGCCGCCCGTCACCGGCATCCTGCTCTATCCCGAACTGAAGGGCTGAGAGGCCGTCGAGCGAGTACGGCGACGATCGTCGTGCCTGCGGAATCCGTCAGGTGCGACGCCGTTCCGGCTCCAACCGATCGATACCGTGACCAAACTGTGGAAATGGCGCCCCGAGACGGACTGCGGGAAGCGAGCGCGATCAAGCACATAACGCCAAGTGCAACACCGAGACGTCCCGTGGCATTCCAAGCCTTTCCACCACCGAGTATCGCACCTTCAAGCCATTGAAACGTGACGCGGGCGGGGCCGCTCGCCGCCCAACGCGACAAGGTGGGGATACCGGCGTAGCAGTGCTCACGAGGGCCTGCGACACGTCAGCAGGGCGACACACCGGCCGGCGCAAGACTTCGGTGAGTCGATCACTGAAAGTGCTGGCTGAACCGGTTTGACAACGCGAGAACTCGAACCGCCATATCACTCCTTCTCTGGAGAAGGAGAGGCTTCAACGACCCCACGATAGGCCGCCCTCCTGATCTAGGCCGTCAGCAACTTTCGATCATGGCTCTTCCAAGGGCTCATCCGGGAACTGTCGGACAACGCATGTTTGCCAACCTCGCGCTCGCGACCTTCATGGTCAGCCTCACCGTCGCCATCCATCTCGGCGGCCTGCTCGGCCTCTTGTGGGTGCTGCGCGACAGGGCGCACCGCATCCGGGCCCACGAAAACCGCCTCGTCCCGCTCGTCGTCATCCTGTTCGTGGTCCTGGGGCTGGTAGCCATCCATTCGGTCGAGATCTGGCTGTATGGAGCCGCCTTCTGGGCGATCGGCGCCGTGGGAGACTTCGAAACGGCACTGTATTTTTCGACCGTGACCTTCACGACCCTGGGCTACGGGGACGTCGTGCTCGAGGGCAACTGGCGGCTGTTTGGCGCCATCGAGGCGGGCAACGGGCTGATCCTGTTCGGCTGGTCGACAGCCTTCCTGCTTTCCGTCACCAGCCGGCTGAGACTGCTGGAGCACGACTGGCTGGAGAAAATCGACGCGGAATGAGGCCTTGGTGCCGGTGCCGTCGAATGGCGACAGAAACGGGTGTCCAGGTGCTTGATAAATAAGGATCGATGAAAGTAGTGGTGCCCCGAGACGGAATCGAACCGCCGACCCCATCATTACGAATGACGTGCTCTACCAGCTGAGCTATCGGGGCATCGGCGGCGGGTTTAAGGGAAAGGGAGCGCGGGCGCAAGGCGCCGTTTCGTCCCCCGGCCGCCCCTCCCCCAATCGCCCGCTTCGGCCGAAACCGAAGCATGCGGCGCGCGGGAAGGATATAGAACCCCCGCCATGACCACGCTGCTCTCGCTCCTGCCCCTCCTCCTCGTGCTGGGCCTGCTGGCCTCGGGCCGCGCCAGCGCGCTGGTCGCGGGACTGGCGGGGCTGGCGGCCACCCTCGCCGCCTCGGCGACGCTCGTTCTGCAATCGGAGGGCCCGGCGGCGGTGGCGCAGCTGTTCCGCCGCGAGGTACCGGCGGGCCTGTGGCTCTCCTGGCACGTGGTCGCCATCATCGTCACCGGCGTCTTCTTCCATCGCGCCACCCTGGCCCGCGGCGGCGCGCTGGGCGCCGGCACGCTCAAGGCCTCGCCGCGCCGCCTGTTCTCGGTCTGCTTCCTGCTGGCGCCCTTCGCCGAATCAGTGACCGGCTTCGGCGTGGGCTACATCATCGCGCTGGCGGCGCTGCGGCGGCTGGGGATCGGCGGGATGCCCGCCCTGCTGCTCGGCCTCTACAGCCAGTCGCTGGTGCCGTGGGGCGCGCTCGCCATCGGCACCACCGTCGGCGCCACCCTGGCCGGCCTGACGCCCGGCCAGCTCGGGCTCAGCTCGGCGGTGCTGCAGGTCCCGATCCACGCGATGTACCTCCTGCTCTACTGGCGCTTCGCCCGCGAGGCCGGCGTCGCCGTGCCGGCGCTGCAGAAGCTCGACGATGCGCTGTGGACGGCGGCGCTGCTGGCGCTGGTCTGGCTGGCCAACCGCTTCAGCGACGTCGAGATCGCCGCCGCCGCGCCGACCGCGCTGCTGCTGGCCGTGCGCTTCTGGCGCGACGAGCGGCCCGACGCCGCCCGCCTGCGCACCACCCTGCGCACCGCCGCGCCCTATGTGGCGCTGACCCTGGCGCTCTGCGCCACTCGCCTCGTGACGCCGCTGCGCGACCTGCTGAAGCCGCTGTGGGCGATGCGGCCGTTCGACAACCAGCCGGCCTTCGCGCCCTTTTACGCACCGGGCTTCTGGCTGCTGGCGATCGGCCTCGCCGTGGTGCTGCTGGCGCGCGCGCCGCTGGGCAAGGTCGCGGCCGAAGCGGCGCGCGGCGCCTGGCGCGCCTGCGCCGTGACCCTGGCCTTCGTGGTGATGGCGGAATTCTATGTCGGCTCCGGCATGGCGACCTCGATCGCCGAGGCGCTGCGCGCCGTCGCGGGACGCGGCGCGGCGCTGGGCGTGCCGCTGTTCGCCGCGGTCGGCGGCTTCCTGACCGGCAGTGGTGCTGCGGCCAATGCCATGCTGATGCCGATGGAGACCGCGCTGGCCCGCGCCCTAGTCCTCGACCCGGCCTGGATCGCCGCCGTCCAGAACAGCGTCACCGCCAACCTCACCATGCTGTCGCCGATCCGCGTCTCGATGGGCGCGGCGATCCTGGCGCTCTCGACCTCCGACGCCGCGCTCTACCGCCGCGCCTGGCCGCTGGCGCTGCCGCCGCTGCTGACCGGGCTGGCGACGGTGCTGGCACTGCTGGCCCTGGGAAATTGACCGAATCCGGGTCAACACCGGGGGTGCGACATCCGCTTCAATTGTTTCGTTTATTTCGTTTGTTTCGTTTACGCGGCTCGGGACACCCTTGACCGGCCGCGCGGCCGTGGGTCATCCTGCGTTCGATCTATGACCGTCACGCGCCGTCCCCGGATCGCCGCCACCCTCGAACGCGCAACCTGACGCCGGGCCCGGGCCCGAACTGACAGATCGGCGCGGGTGGGGTTTGGCATCGGAGAACAATCATGCCCGATAAAGTCGTCAAGGGACCGGCCTCCTACTTTCCGTCGATCGAAAAGAAGTACGGGCGTCCGATCCATGAGTGGCAGGCCCTGGTGCGGAAGGCCCTTCCGGCGAAGCACATGGAACTGGTCGCGATGCTGAAGAACGACCACGGGATGGGCCATGGGCATGCCAACGCCATCGTGGCGCAGACGCTGGCAGAGGACGCGAAGTCGCCCGCCGGACGCACCTAGCCGAAGGGCACGTAGATCCGGCTCGCAACGTGTCGATCAGAAAGAGCGCGAGAAAGGCGAAAGGTCGGACTTGAACCCGAGAGTGCACCTGTGGGGGACCTGGATCTTCTCGCTCCTGTTCGCCGTCTGGGTCGGCGCGAGCTGGGCTGCATCATCCATCGTGACGCTGATCGGAATGCTCGCGACCGTGACGTCTCCGCAGGGACAATGGTGGGTCCTGGCCGCGGTGATGGCGATGTGGGTCCTGCCGATCTGCGTCGCCAGCCTCGGACTCTTTCTGTGGCTCAACACGAGGTTTCCCTGGCTGGCGCTCCTTCCGGCGCTCATTGCCGCCACAACATCCTGGTTCGGATGGTCGATATGGAGCCACTCTTGACCGGCCGCGAGGCCGCCGATCATCCTGCGTTCGATACATGACCGCCACCCGCCGCCATCTGCTCGCCGCCGGCCTTGCCGGATCCGCCGTCCTGCCCGTCGCGCGCCCCGCCGGCGCCGTCATCGTGCTGGACCGCACATGGTTCGCCGAGGGCGGGCGGCCCGGCCGCGAGAGCGAGGGCTTCCGCGCCCACGAGGCGCTGGCCGAGCAGCGCCCGTTCGCCCCCGTCATCCCGCTCTCGACCGACGGCGGCGAGGACTGGGGCATCGGCTCGGCGACCTGGCTGGGCAATTTCGGCGGCAACGCCTGGGTGCTCAGCGCCTCGCATCTGTTCACCCGCGACAATTCGGTCTTCGACTTCACCTTCCGCGCGCCCGACGGCACGCCGTGCAAGGGCGACCGCCAGATCCACCATCCGCTGTTCAACGGCGACAACGACGAGACCACTGGCTACGACGTCGTCCTGCTGCGCCTCCGCGGGCCGATGAACGGCGGCGGCCCGGCGCCCCTGCTTTATGGCGGCACGCGCGAGCAGGGCGCGTCCGTGGTGATGGTCGGCTACGGCGCCCGCGGCATCGGCTCGGTCGGCCAGGACGATGCCTATGAGGGCGCGTCGGGCGCCAAGGCCGCGGCCACCAACATGGTCGACGAGGCGATGGACCGGGTGCAGCCGCCGCCGCGCACCGGCGACCGCGGCAACTGGCTGGCGGTCAAGCTGCGCCGGGAACGGGAAGGCGCCGGCCGGCTCGACGGGCTGTTGGGCTCGGGCGACAGCGGCGGCTCGCTGTGGATGCAGACGCCGGCCGGCTGGGCGATCGTCGGCGTGAACGCCAATGGCGGCGACCGCTACGGCGATTCCTCGTATTTCGCGCGGGTGTCGGGCCTGCGCCCCTGGCTCACCTCGCACGTGCCCGGGTTGCGGTTCGGGAATTGAGCCGCGGCGCTGGCGCGCGTCGGCTCTGTGATCACCCGGCGGAGGTGGGCTTGCCCCGGATCGAAAGTTCGAGACTGGTCGGCTGCCGGTCTCACAGACCTGCATCGAATCCGGAAGAAGATCGACGACCGGGTGCTGATGGCGAATCTCGCCAGGGTGGAACAGGCGTGAGAGGCGCTGCCCGCCGACCGTCGAGGCGAAGGCAGGGCTAGGCAGAGCGCCGCGAGCCGCCCCGCGTTCTGACGCTACTGGCGCGCCTTTCGGACGGCATTACATGGAAATTGAAATCACAGTACGCTGTCTCGTGCATGACCATGGGAACATTCATCCTAAACGCATTGGCATCGTCAGCTGTGGCAGCCGCCGTATTAGCGTGCATTGCATTCGTCTTGCGCAGCACTGCCGCCCGGTGGGTGAATCACCAATTCGATGCACGCTTGGAGGCAGCGAAGGCCGAACATAGGGCGCAAGAGGAGCTGCTTAAGGACGCCCTCACCCAACATCGTCTTAAGATTGAAGCGCTTCAATCCGGGGCACTGTCCGGCCTAGCCGCCCGCCATGTGCTATTGGATAAAAAACGCATTGAGGCGCTCGAAAGCGTGTGGGCCGCCGTAGCGTACATGCATCCGTATCACAATCTTTCCGTGATGTGCGCCACAATTGGCTTTGACCAATTGTCAAAAGTTGCCAAGGACGGCCAGAATGGAGCGGCCATCATCGAGTCGTTCCTCAAGATGGCACCCCCTTTTGACGAGCTAGGTAAACCGGACAATCCCCACTATCGGATCGACCAAGTACAATTGTTCGTGCCGCCACTAGTGTGGGCCATGTTCGATGCCTATCGAAGTGTGATCTTCCTTCCAATGATGATGTTAATCGCAGTAAAGGGCGGTATCGACGTTTCGGACACGTGGGACGCTGCGCGTGTGCAAAACCTAATCAAGGTTGCGCTGCCCGACGTTCAGTTTGACTTCGAAAGTCGAGGAGCTGCTGATCTCGCCAGGGTTGCGGGGCTGCTTAAGACCCGACTACTTGCGGTGACCTTGGAATCTCTGGAAAACCCGGCGACGGATACGAAGAGCGTCGAGCGAGCAAGCGCAATCCTGCGCTCCGCCCAAGCACTGAACCTGGCGGCTACTGCTGTTGCAAATCCTGCAGTTACAGCCCTTACGGAAAAGGGGCGCTAGGTTTCGATGGCCGCAAAGGAAGGGGTTTGCCGCTACTGTGGGCAACTGCGGCCTTTGGTGAAGGCACACATTGTTCCAGAGGCTTTCTTCCGAGCTATAGGCACGGGAAAGGATGCGCCCATCCTTGTGACCAACCGTTCGGACAGTCCCTTTCCGAAGCGGATTCCTATCGGGGTCTACGACAATGAAATCCTTTGCGATTGCTGCGAGCGAAAGTTCGACAAGCTCGATGCATACGGGACCAGGACGCTTCTTCATACGCTTCGAGGCGAAGCTCTCAAACCAATGTCTCATAATGGATTGGTAATCGGCTTTGAAGTCGCAGGGATCAATCAAGAGACCCTATTGCGGTTCTTCATCGCCACTTTGTGGCGGGCCTCAGTTTCGCGAAGCCCAATCTTCGATCGCGTATCTCTTGGGGCTCGGTATGAAGAATTGGCTAAGCGAGCAATTTCCGGGCAAGAATATTCGTCTGACTTTGGTGCGGTCTTGGCTGCATTTAAGAACCCCGAAGGTATTGATCAGTCGATAGGCCTAATGGACCCGATCCGCCAACGGTACGCTGGAGTAAATGTCTACCGCTTCTACTTTGGGCCCTATCACGCTCATATAAAAGTTGATCAGCGCCCGTTTGAACCGGCACTGCGCATTGCTGCTCTTGGTCAAAATGCATTGCTAAGAATCGTGAGGCGGGATTTTGACAGCAGCAAAGACTTCAAAGCGATGAAGCGTGCCGCTGCCGGACAGAATGCGAACTCAATCAAGGCGCGGCAGAGACTCAGCTCCTGGAAGTGAAATTTGGCACGGAAGGCGCAGCCGGCCGTTGCGTCGGTGCCCGACTTGAGCCCGAAGCACTCGCTATCGCTCGCCGGCGTGTGCGGTCGTGAGCGCCAAGCGAGCGAGCCCTGCGCCGGGGACCTGCTCTGACTATCCCACTCCCACTTCACCCCTCTGGCACAGTCCCATTTTGCCTCTATGATCGCCGCCGCCCCTCAAATGGGGCGGATTTCGCGGGAGGGAACGATGGCCAAGGTGGCATTTCTGGGACTGGGCGTGATGGGCTTCCCGATGGCGGGGCATCTCGCCGCCAAGGGTCACGAGGTCACGGTCTACAATCGCACCTTCGCCAAGGCCGAGGCCTGGACGCAGAAGCATAAAGGCAAGGCCGCGAAGACGCCGCGCGAGGCCGCGGCCGGCCAGGAGATCGTGTTCTGCTGCGTCGGCAACGACGACGATCTGCGCTCGGTCGTGCTGGGCCCGGACGGCGCGTTTGCCGGCATGGCCAAGGGCACCATCTTCTTCGACAACACGACCGCCTCGGCCGACATCGCGCGCGAGCTCCACGCCGCGGGCCGGAAGCTCGGCATCGACTTCATCGACGCGCCGGTCTCGGGCGGCCAGGCGGGCGCCGAGAACGGCCAGCTCACCGTGATGTGCGGCGGCGACGCCGCGCCGTTCGAGCGCGCCAAGCCGGTGGCCGACGCCTTCTCCAAGGCGGTCACGCTGATCGGGCCGTCGGGCTCGGGCCAGATCACCAAGATGATGAACCAGATGTGCATCGCCGGCATCGTGCAGGGCCTGGCCGAGGCGCTGAACCTCGGCCAGCGCGCCGGCCTCGACATGGAGAAGGCGCTGGGCGCCATCTCCAAGGGCGCGGCGCAGAGCTGGCAGATGGAGAATCGCTGGCAGAACATGGTCGCCGGCAAGTTCGACTATGGCTTCGCCGTCGACTGGATGCGCAAGGACCTCGGCATCGCGCTGGCCGAGGGCAAGCGCCAGAAGGCCGGCATGCCGCTGGTGGCACTTGTCGACCAGTTCTACGAGCGGGTGCAGGCGCGCGGCGGCGGTCGCTGGGACACCTCGTCCCTGATCCAGCCGCTGCAGAAGCCGTAGGGCCGCCCGGTGAGCGGCGGCTACACGCTGTGGGGCCGGCCGGGCTGGGGCTCGGCCATCGTCGAGGCGCAGCTCGACTGGTACAGGCTGCCCTTCGCCTATGAGACGGTCGGGGATCTGTTCAAGGACCCCGACGCCAAGGCCCGGCTGCAGAAGGTCAATCCGCTGGCCCAGGTGCCGACGCTGGTGATGCAAGACGGCAGCGTCATGAGCGAGAGCGCGGCGATCACGCTGCTGCTGGCCGACGTGACGGGGAGCGATTCGCTGGTGCCGGGGCCGGGTGCGCCGGAGCGGGCGAAGTTCCTGCGCTGGCTGGTGTTCCTGGTGGCCAACATCTATCCCACCTTCACCTATGCCGACGATCCGGCGCGCTTCGTCGCGGTGAACGCCGCGCGCGATCCGTTCCGCGCCGCCGCCGACGCCTATGCCCAGCGCCTGTGGCGCCAGGTCGAGAGCGAAGCCGGCGCCCCGTGGTTCCTGGGCGAGCGCTTCTCCGCCCTCGACATCTATCTCGACGTCATGACCCGCTGGCGCCCGCGGCGCGGCTGGTTCGAGGCCGAGACACCCAAGCTCTTCGCGATCGCGCGCAAGGCCGATGCACGGCCCGAACTCAAGGAAACCTGGAGGAGAAACTACCCATGAAACGCCGCACCTTCGTCGCCCTGGCGACCGCTACGACCGCCACCACCGCCCTCGCCGCCAGCGCGCCCGCCTTCGCTCAGGCGAACTATCCCGACAAGCCGATCACCATGGTGGTCCCGGCGCCGCCGGGCGGCGGCACCGATCTGGTCGCGCGGCTCTATTCCGACCTGCTGGGCCAGGAGCTGGGCGTGCAGGTGCTGGTCGACAACAAGGGCGGCGGCAACGGCAATATCGGCACCGCCATCGTCGCCCGCGCCAAGCCCGATGGCTACACGCTGCTGATGCAGTATTCAGCCTACCATTCGGCCAACCCGGCGCTGATCAAGGACCTCAACTGGAAGCCCGACGATTTCGTGGGCGTCGCCATGGGCGCGGTGGCGCCGCACGTCATCGTGATCGCCAAGAAGGTGCCGGTCGACGACCTCAAGAGCTTCATCGCCTACGCCAAGGCCAATCCCGGCAAGCTGAACTACGCCTCGGTCGGCGCCGGCTCGGTGCCGCATCTCGGCGGCGTGCTGCTGAACAAGGCGGCCGGGCTCGATCTCGTGCACGTCCCCTACAAGGGGGCGGGGCCGGCGACCGCCGACATCGTGGCGGGCCAGGTCGAGCTGCTGATCGTGACGCCGCCCTCCGTCTCCGGCCACATCCGCAACGGCAACCTGAAGGCGCTGGCGCTGGCCAGCGACACGCGCCTGCCGGCCTTCCCCGACATCCCGACGACCGCCGAAGCGGGCCTGCCGGGCTTCATCCTCGACGGCTGGTTCGCCCTGTTCGCGCCCGCCGGCACACCGCAGCCGATCGTCGACAAGCTCAACGCCGCGATGCGCAAGGTCGGCAAGATGGAAGCCGTGGTCGCCCGCGCCAACCAGCTCGGCATCGTGCTGAAGGACTGGCCGGCCGGACAGATGGACAGCTTCGCCAAGGGCGAGGTCGAAACCTGGGGCAAGGTGATCCGCGACAACAAGATCACGTTCACGGAGTAGGTTCGCCGTAGCTCGCACCCTCTTCTCACTTCCCCCGTCAAACGGGGGAGGCCGGGAGGGGGAAAGCAACGCGAAGATCTTGAGTGGGAGAGAGGTCAGAACCCGTGGCCTTCCCCCTCCGCCCCTGCGGGGCACCTCCCCCGTGTGACGGGCAGGGCTATCGCATGTCACCCGCTCACCCGTCGTCTCGACCGAAGCCGAGCCCCTCGAGTACCTCGGGGTAAACTCCGCGAGGCGAAGTGGAGAGACCTTCTCTCCACGATTAGGCGGCTTTTGGTAGAGCGAAGGTCTCTCCACTCCGCGCTGCGCGCTCCGGTCGAGACGACGGAATATTTCACATGCGATAGCCCAGCCCGTGTGACGGGGGAGGCGAGCGATTCGAAACTGCTTGGTCACGCCGCACGGCTGCGCCGCGACGGTGTCGAGGCGTTGGCTTCTTGATCTCCTCCCCATCTGAATGGGGCGAATTGATCAGAACACGTGCCGCACGCCGACGATCTGGCCGAGCGAGCGGCCGACATGTTCGGCGACGGCCGGCTCCAGCCCTTCGACCTCGATCTCGACGCTCAGGCCGTCGGCATCGGCCTGGGCGAAGACGCGAGCCGGGACGAGGCCACGCTTGGCCAGAAGCTCGAGCGCGCGCGGCAGCACGCCGGGCTCGGCGTCGGCCTCGAAACAGTAGCGGACGGCGGAATTGTTACGCTTGAGGGAGAGAACGGCAGACATCGGAGGAGTCCTTGGACGAAGGGCAGGCGAACGCGGCAACGCAGCGGTTTGCAGTGCAAACCGTGGTGCTAATTCGCCTTCCAAGGAGGTCCGTGCGGGCCATGTCGCCAGTGTAGCGCAGGCGCCCGCGGCCGCGCTAGGGTCCCGGCAACGAACCCGCCGGGAAGGAAACAAAGATGCGTTCGACGCCGATCTACGAGGTGCATGCGGTCAAGTATGCCCACCTGCCGCGCAAGGCATGGGAAGTGCAGATCAACCCCGACCCGCACGATGCCGACTTCCCGATGGACTATTTCGTCTGGGTCGCCATCCCGCTCGACGAGAGCGGCCACCGCACCATCGGCGGCAAGCCGATCGTCATCGACACCGGATTCAATGCGACGGTGGGCAAGCAGCGCGGCCGCGAGGTGAAGAAGAATCCGGCCGATCTGCTGAGCGAGATCGGCATCGACGCCAAGGAGATCGAGGACGTCATCGTCACCCACCTCCACTACGACCATATCGGCAACTGGGACCGCTTCCCCAAGGCGCGCTTCCATCTCCAGGACAAGGAGATGAACTTCGCGACCGGCCGGCACATGTGCAAGGGACCGTTCCGCCACGCCTACGAGTGCGAGGACATCGTCGGCATGGTGCGCGCGCTGTACGGCGGCCGGCTGGTGTTCCACGACGGCGACGAGGAGCTGCAGCCCGGCATCTCGCTGCACCTGATCGGCGGCCACACCGCCGGCATCCAGTCGGTGCGCATCAACACGCGCAACGGCTGGCTCGTGCTGGCGTCCGACGCCAGCCACTATTTCTGGGGCGTCAACAACGACAAGCTGTTCTCGATCGTCTACTCGGTCGCCGACATGCTGGCGGGCTACGACAAGCTCAAGAAGCTGGCCGACGGCCGGGTCGAGATGGTGATCCCCGGCCACGACGCCGAGGTGATGGTGCGCTATCCGGCCTCGGGCAAGGGCCTGGAAGGCGTGAGCGTCCGGCTCGACTGACCGCCTCACACGCAAGGAAAGGAACCGGAGTGGCCAGGCTCGTCTTCGGCATGAACCAGTCGCTGGACGGCTATGTCGACCATATGTCGTTCGGGCCGAGCCCCGCGCTCTTCCGCCACTTCATCGCAGAGGCGGAGGGGCAGGCGGGCAGTGTCTACGGCCGCCACGTGTACGAGCTGATGCGCTACTGGGACGACGATCAGCCCGACTGGGACGCCGACCGACGCGCCTTCGCGGCGGCGTGGCGGAGACAGCCGAAATGGGTGGTCTCGCGCTCGCTGGACTCGGTCGGGCCCAACGCCACGCTCATCCGGGGCGATCTCGAGCACGCGATCCCCAGGCTGAAGGCCGAGCGCGCCGGCGAGATCGAAGTCGCCGGCCCGACCCTGGCACAAAGCCTTACCGAACTCGGCCTGATCGACGAGTACCGGATCTACCTCCACCCGGTCGTGCTGGGGCACGGCACCCCCTACTTCGGCGGCCCGCGGCCGCCGCTTCGCCTGGCGAGCCACGACCGGATCGGCGAGGACGTGGTCCGGTTGAGCTACGTCCCGGCCTGATCTCCCGGCCGCCGCCTACGCCGCGAGGGCGGCGCGGGCCTTGCCGATCATCAGCGCGGCACGCGCGGCTTCGCGGCCCTTCTCGACGAAGTGCGCGCGGAAGATCTGATTGTGGTGCTCGGTCTCCTGGTAGTGATGCGGCGTCAGCGACACCGACAGGACGGGCACGCCGGTCTCCAGGCCGGCCCGCATCAGCCCGTCCACGACGGCCTGGGCGACGAAATCGTGCCGATAGATTCCGCCATCGACCACGAAGGCGGCCGCGGCGACCGCGGCATACTTGCCGGTCGCCGCGAGGTCGCGCGAGAACAGCGGCAGCTCGAAGGCGCCCGGCACGTCGAACACGTCGACTTGCTCGGCCGGGATCAGTTCGAGGAAGCCGTCGAGCGCACGGTCGACGATGTCGGCGTGCCACCTGGCTTTGACGAAGGCGTAGCGGGCTTGTGTGTGGCGGGCTTGTGTCACGGCAATCTCCTTTGGCGAACAGACACGTCACCCAAGGCGATCACGCGCGGACCCGCTGCTCGAAGCGAAGCAGCGGGGCACACGTTCTCTTTCATCCGGACTATGACCGTCGGCTCAGGCCTCGCACCTGATCTGCTGACCCTTCCTCGCGGAAGGCGCTCGCGGGCTCGCAGCTCGCGCTGCATACCGCCGGTAGGGAGTCTCACCCTGCCCTGAGAACACTGAAACCATAGGGGCGTGCCCGGGAGCTTGCAATCTTCGGGTCGCGGTCACTTCTTCTCGACGTTCCACAGCGCCAGGGCGGGCGACGGCAGCAGGCCGGAGGCCTTGCGGCCGACGGCGGTCGGCGTGGTGAACTGGCCGAGCGGGGCGTGCGTCGGGTACACGGCGGCGCGCGCCTGGACCTCGGCGGCGATTTCCTTCTGCTTCGCCGGGTCGGTCTCCTTGGCGAAGGCATCGCGCAGCTTCTCGAGTTCGGGATCGCACGGCCAGCCGAACGTCGCCTTGTCGCAGGACGCATTGAGGAACGCGGCGGCCACCGGATCGAGCACGTCGACGGCGGCCCAGGAGGTGAAGAACGCGCTCCAGCCGCCGGCGTTCAGCGGATCCTTCTTGGCGCGGCGGCCGACCAGCGTCTGCCAGTCCATCGACTGCAGATCGACCTTGAAGCCGGCCTTCTCGAGCTGCGGCTTCGCCACGGTGGCGAGGTTGTTGTGACCGGCGATGTCGGTCTGGTGCATCAGCACGACCGGCGTGCCGTCGTAGCCCGCCTCGGTCAGGAGCTGCTTGGCCTTGACGGCGTTGCCCGCGAGCTTGTCCTCCCAGCCCCGCGTCGTCTCCAGCGGCGAGCCGCAGGGGAATAGCGACTTGCACTCCTTGTAGAACTCGGGATTACCGACATTGGCGTCGAGGAAATCCTTCTGGTTCAACGCATAGAGCACGGCCTGGCGGATCTTGGCGTTGTCGAACGGCTTGTGCAGCACGTTGAAGCGCATCGCGTACTGGCGGCCGGCCTGGTTCACGACCTGGATCTTGATGCCCTTCTCCTTCTGGATCAGCGGCAGCAGGTCGGGCGGCACGATCTCGATGAGATCGACCTCGTCGTTCAGCAGCGCGTTGACCTGCGTCTGCGTGTCGGGGATCCAGACCCATTCGACGCGATCGACCTTCGCCACCTTGCCGCCCGCGAGGCCGGCCGACGGCTCGGCGCGCGGCTTGTAGTTGGCGTTCTTGAGATAGACCGCCTTCTCACCGGGCTTCCACTCGTCCTTCTTGAAGATGAACGGGCCGGAGCCGGTGGTGTCGGTGATCTGGGTGTTGGGATCGGTGTCGGCAACGCGCTTGGGCATCATGAACGGCACGTTGGAGCCGGGCTTGCCCAGCGTGTTGAGCACGAGCCCGTACGGCTCCTTCAGCACCATCCTGATCGTCTTGTCGTCGGGCGCCGACAGCTCGGTCACATAGGACATCAGCTTCTGGCCCATCGCGTCCTTGGCGCCCCAGCGCTTGAGCGAGGCCACGCAGTCGGCCGCCGTCACCGGCGCGCCATCATGCCAGGCCAGCCCGTCGCGCAGGGTGAAGGTCCAGGTGAGCTTGTCGGGCGAGGTGTCCCACTTCTCCACCATCTGCGGCTTGACCTGCAGCTTGTCGTCGAGCGCAAACAGCGTGTCGTAAATGAGATAGCCGTGGTGCTGGGTGATCAGCGCCGTGGTCCACACCGGATCGATGATCTTGAGATCCGAATGAAGCGCCAGCTTGAGCGCCGGCTGTTGTGCGAAGGCGGGGGCGGCAAATGGAACCACCGCAGCCGCGGCAAGCGCGCAGATGAAACGACGACCGATAGTCAGCATGAAAACTCCTCAACTCCTGCCCGTCCCCGGCGGACGCGAGAATAAAGCCCTCGCCGCGCTCGCGCGAGCCGCCAGACGCTCGATTTGCCAGAAAAAACGATCAGTCGGCCTGCGCGATATCGAGCAGCGCCTGCCACTCCACGAACTTCACCCGAGGCCGTCCCTGGGCGGCGCCGGCCGCGACCTCGGCCTTGTCGATGCGGTGCCAGCCCGCGGCATCGACGCAGAGCGGCAGGATGTCGGGGCCGCTCTTGGGGTCGCGGTCCTCGAGGAAGTCGATCACTTCCTTGGCCACGGCATGGCTGTCGGCGCGATTGGTCGGGATGGTGCCGCTGGGACCGCGGCGCGCCCAGCCGACCGGGAACACGCTTTCGGCCTGGGGGAAGGCCTCGCCGGTGTAGCCGATGCAGGTGACGACCAGGTCGGCGGCCACTGGACCCGTCGAGAGTTCGAGCGTGCCGGAGCGGATCGCCGTCGG
>JAESFK010000238.1_pt1 | contig 35861 bp, 41 predicted proteins | sample 9269391 | NCBI WGS metagenome assembly JAESFK01 (sample SAMN14506231, study PRJNA617097) | algae metagenome | isolation source: Drouetiella hepatica UHER 2000/2452 and co-occurring heterotrophs from... | place: Slovakia: Slovak Paradise National Park, Hrabusice, Kosice Region | collected 2000-01-01
CGCCCAGGAGACCTCCGTGTCGGGGTCGGCGACGAGCGAGACGAGCAGTGCTGTGGGCTCGGCCCCCATCGCCCCGATGTCGGCGAGGTTCTGCACGGCGACCTTGACGCCGACGTCGTGCCCGCTCGACCAGTCGTCGCGCCAGTCGCGACCGCGGACCATCCCGTCGGTCGTCGCGACGACCGACCCACCGGGCGCCGCGACCACGGCCGCGTCGTCCCCGGGCCCGACCGGCACCGACCCCCACGGGCGCGGGACCGCGGTGTCGTAGAGCGGGAACAGGCGTGCGAGCAGCCGGGACTCGTCGAGGTCGCGCAGGCGTTCCATCGCTGCTCCTCCCAGGGCTTCCCCGCGGTGACGTCCGGACCACCGGCACGGTAGCGTCTGCGGTGCGCCCCTCCCCACCAGGACGGGCGTTCCGGGCGGAGTCACCGACGACCCGCCGACTCGACGACAAGGTGGAGAGCAGTGGTCCAGGCCTACATCCTGATCCAGACCGACGTCGGGCGCGCAGCGGCCGTGGCCGCGGCGATCGCCGACATCGAGGGCGTGGTCCTCGCCGAGGACGTCACGGGCCCCTACGACGTCATCGCGCGCGTCGAGGCGACCACGGTCGACGAGCTGGGCAAGCTCGTCATCTCCCGGATCCAGGACACCGACGGCATCACCCGGACGCTGACGTGCACGGTGGTCCACGTCTGACCCCGCTCCGACTCCGCCCGACGGCGGCAGCGCTCGGCGTTGCCGCCGTCGTGCTGTCGGGGTGCTCGTCGGCCCTGGAGGTGACCGTCCCCGGGGGCGGCGGCGCCCCGGCCTGCGCCGCGGCCGCGTGGCCGGCCACGGTGAGCGGGCTGGAGCGGCGCGAGACCTCGCCCGCCGACCCCGCGGTCGCCGCCTGGGGTGACCCCGCCGTCGTCGCCCGCTGCGGGGTGGCCGCCCTCGGGCCCACCGACACCCAGTGCGTCGACGTCGACGGTGTCGGATGGATCCCGCAGGACCTCTCGGACGGCACCCGGTTCACCTCGTTCGGTACCGACCCCGCGGTCGAGGTGCTCGTGCCGGGCGACTACGACCCCGCGCCCCTGCTGCTGCCCGCCTTCGCCGCCGTCGCGCAGGCCCTGCCCCGCAACGGCCTCGAGTGCCGCTGACGGCCCGTCAGCCGGACGCACCGACCGGCAGAGGCGCCTGGCCCGCCCAGTGCCCCGCACGCTGCGTCCGCTCCCCCTCGGCTCTGCCTGTCCGTCCGCGCGCGACAGTCACCCATCTGCCGAATCAGGTCGGCCGCTGGGCGGTGCCGACGGCCGACCGCAGTAGTAGATCTCCCGCCCGGCTCGCATCGCTGCGTCGCGGTCGGCGCGCCACCGGTCCGGCGCGAGCTCGCCGCTGCGGTGGGCGAAGGTGAGGAGCCCCTCGTAGAAGTACGGCGCCTCGAAGGACTCGGCCGCCTCCCGCAGGGAAGGGCACAGCCGCGCCGAGACAGCCGGCGAGCCCAACGAGCAGCTGGCCGAGTAGGCCAGGACCAGGCTCTCGAGGGCTTCCGGTCGCACCGCGTCCTGGATGCGACCCCACGTGACGAAGTAGCGGCGACTCCCGTCCGCGAGCTCGACCCGCACGGCCACCACGTCATCCACGGGGTCGAGGGTAGGTGAGTGGACTGCCGACGGGGTGACGCCCGGCCGAACCGGTGTTATGGCACCGGTTTCTCCGGGTGAGAAGGTGCGGAGGGGGCTCAGCGCAGGCCGGTGCGGCGCTCCAGCGCCAGGGCCACGAGCTCGTCGATGAGCTGCGGGTAGCTGACGCCGGTCGCCGCCCACATCCGCGGGTACATCGAGCTCGGCGTGAACCCCGGCATCGTGTTCACCTCGTTGACGAGGACGTCGCCGGCGTCGGTGAGGAAGAAGTCGACCCGGGCCAGGCCCTCGCAGCCGGCCGCCTCGAACGCGGCGGCAGCCATCTCGCGGATCCGCTCGGCGACCTGCGTCGGCACGTCGGCGGGCGCCTCGAGCCGCACGTCGTCGGCCGCGAGGTACTTGGCCTCGAAGTCGTAGAACTCGTGGTTCTGCACGACGACGCACTCGCCGAGCTCGCTCGTGCGCGGCGCGTCGGTGCCGTGGCCCTCGAGGACGCCGCACTCGATCTCCCGGCCGGCGATGCCCTGCTCGACGACGACCTTCGGGTCGTGCTCGCGGGCCGCCTCGATGGCCGCCTCGAGCCCGTCCGCCGACGCCACCTTGCTGATGCCCATGCTCGACCCGGCCCGGGCCGGCTTGACGAACACCGGGAAGGTCAGCGCCCCGACGGCGTCCATCGCGGCCGCCGGGTCACGGCGCCACTCGCGGTCGGTGATGACGACGTACGGCCCGACGGGCAGACCGGCCGCCGCCAGCACGGTCTTCATCATCGCCTTGTCCATCATCACGGCCGAGGCGGTGACGCCGGAGCCCACGTAGCGGACGTCGGCGAGGTCGAGCAGGCCCTGGATGGTGCCGTCCTCGCCGAACGGGCCGTGGAGCAGCGGGAAGACGACGTCGACCTCGCCGAGGGTGCGCGGCGGCTGCCCGGCCTCGTGCACGACGAGAGTGCGGTCGGTGGCCGAGGTCGGGACGATGACGCTCGCGGACCCGCCGTCGACCTCGGGGACGTGCCCGGGGGCGAGGCGCAGCGGCTCGGGGTCGTCGGCGGCGAGCACCCAGTGCCCGTCCTTGGCGATGCCCACGGGGACCACGTCGTAGCGGTCGCGGTCCAGGGCCTCGAGGACGCTGGCGGCCGTCGCGCACGAGACGGCGTGCTCCGAGGATCGGCCCCCGAAGACGAGGGCGACGCGGATCTTGTCGGCGGCGTTTCGGTCGGTCATCGCACGCGACTCTAGCCGCCCCTAGGGTGGTGGCTCGTGACGGATGCCTCGCCCAGCGCGCCCGACGGCCCGGACCCCGATGCCCTCGCCCCGGCCACCCGGCTCGTGGCGCTCGGCCGTGAGCCCGCCTCCCCCGGTGGGCAGGTCGGCGCGCCGCTGGTCCTCACCTCGACCTACCACGCCGACGGACCGGTCAGCTACGGGCGCGGCGGCAACCCCACGTGGTCGGCGCTCGAGACCGTGCTCGGCGACCTCGAGGGCGGCGACGCGCTCGTCCTCGCCTCCGGGATGGCCGCCGTCGCCGCGGCCTTCTCGCTGCTCCCCCACGGCGGCACGGTCGTCGTCCCCGATGCCGCCTACAACGGCGTGATGGCCACCGTCGGCGACCTCGAGGCGGCGGGCGCCGCGACGGTGCGCCGGGTCGACCTCACCGACACCGCGGCCGTGGTGGCCGCGCTCCCCGGCGCCGACCTGCTCTGGCTCGAGTCACCGACGAACCCGCTGCTCGAGGTCGCCGACCTGCCCGCCCTCGCGGCCGCCGCTCGCGAGCACGGCGTGCTGACCGTCGTCGACAACACCTTCGCCACCCCGCTGCTCCAGCGGCCGCTGGCCGACGGCGCCGACGTCGTCGTCCACTCCGTCACCAAGTTCCTCGCCGGCCACAGCGACGTCCTGCTCGGCGCGGTCGTCACCGCGCGCACCGAGGCCGGCCGCGCCCTCCACGCCCGCCTGTACCGCCACCGCCAGCTCCAGGGCGGCATCCCCGGCCCGATGGAGGCCTGGCTGGCCCTGCGCGGGATGCGCACGCTGCACCTGCGGCTCGAGCGGGCCTGCGCCAACGCCGCCGACCTCGCCACGCGGCTCGAGGGCCACCCGGCCGTGCAGCGCGTCCGCTACCCCGGGTTCGGCGCCATCGTCAGCATCGAGGTCGCCGGCGGGGCGGTGGGGGCCGAGCGGGTGGCCGCGGCGACGAGGCTCTGGGTGCACGCCACGAGCCTCGGCGGCGTCGAGAGCCTGCTCGAGCGGCGTCGCCGCCAGCCCAACGAGCCGGCCAAGGTCCCCGAGGAGCTGCTGCGGCTCTCGGTCGGCGTCGAGGACGTCGAGGACCTCTGGCGCGACCTCTCGGCCGCCCTCGACCACGCCGCGGGCTGAGCCCGCCCGCGGGTCAGTCGGTCTCGGCCTTGCGGGGCCTGCTCAGCAGCGCCGCGACGACCTCCCGGGCGGTGCGCCCGTGCCGGATCATCGCGTCGACCTGCTCGATGATCGGCACGTCCACTCCGTGGGCGCTCGCGAGGTCGAGGATCGAGGTGCACGACTTGACGCCCTCGGCGGTCTGCTTCGTCACCGCGACGACCTCGTCGACGGCCATCCCCTGGCCGAGGCGCACCCCGAAGGAGTGGTTGCGCGACAACGGGGACATGCACGTGGCGATGAGGTCGCCGACGCCCGCGAGACCGGCGAAGGTGACGGCGTCGCCGCCGACCGCGGTGCCGAGGCGCATCGTCTCGGCGAGGCCGCGGGTGATGATCGAGGCCTTGGAGTTGTCGCCCATCCCGAGGCCCTCGGCCATGCCGACGGCCAGCGCGATGACGTTCTTGACCGCCCCGGCGATCTCCGTCCCGACGACGTCGGTGCCGGTGTAGGGGCGGAAGTACGGTGCGGCGCAGGCGGCCGCGACCCGCTCGGCCATGTGCTCGCTGCGGGACGCGACGACCGACGCCGCCGGCTGCTTCGCCGCGATCTCGCGGGCGAGGTTCGGCCCCGAGACGACGACGACCCGGTCGGGATCGACCCCGCCGACCTCGGCGATGACCTCGGACATCCGCTTCGTCGTGCCGAGCTCGACGCCCTTCATCAGCGAGACGACCGCCGCGTCCCCGGGTAGCACCGAGCCCCACGCCCCGAGGTTGTCGCGCAGCGTCTGAGACGGCACCGCGAGGACGACGACGTCCGCGCCCTCGGCGGCCTCGGCGGGGTCCGTGGTGGCCCGGACGGTGTCGGGCAGGCGCAGCTCGGGGAGGTAGTCCTCGTTGACCCCGGCGTTGACCTGGGCGACGACCTCCTCCCGGCGGCCCCACATCGTGACGGGGGTGCCGGCGTCGGCGAGGACGGCCGCGAACGCGGTGCCCCAGCTGCCGGTTCCGTAGACGGCGGCGCGGCTCACGAGGCCTCCTCGAGGGGTCGGGGTCGTCCGGTCGGCGTGATGCCGGCCCGGCGGGGGTCGAAGCGGGTGGTCGGGGCACGCTCGCCGCGCAGCACCTCGAGCTCGGCGGTGATGGCCGACATGATGCGGTCGGTGGCCTCGGCGAGGACCTCCGCCGTCACGGGCAGACCGTGGAGGTCGTCGAGGACGACGGGGGCACCGGCCCGCACCTGCATCACCGTGCGCGGGAACAGGTGCGGCCACCGCGCGTACGGCGCCAGCATCCGCTCGGGGCCCCACACGGCGACCGGGACGACCGGGCACCGGGTCTCGAGGGCGACCCGGGCCGCACCGGTCTTGCCCCGCATCGGCCAGAGGCCGGGGTCGCGGGTCAGCGTGCCCTCGGGGTAGATGGCGACGCACTTGCCGGCCCGGACGGCGGCGACCGCGGAGCGGTAGGAGTCGGCGGCCCGCCCGGACTCGCGGTGGACCGGGATCTGGTCGGCGGAGCGCAGCACCCAGCCGACGAACGGCACCCGGAACACCTCGATCTTGCCGAGGAAGCGCGGCGAGCGGCCGTGGTCGACGAGGAAGTGCGCGAAGGCCAGCGGGTCGACGTGCGACACGTGGTTCGGGCAGACCACCCAGCCGCCCTCGGTGGGCAGGTGCTCGGCGCCTGACCAGTCGCGGCGGGTCAGGGCCCGGAAGATCGGACGGAGGACAGCGATGGCGAACCGGTAGCCGAAGGGACGGGAGTTGTCCGTGGGGGTGCTCACCTGGGGCCTTCCGTGCGGGGGGTCACCGCATTGTGGTCCGCGGCCGGGGTGATGTCGAGCGTGCCACGGCGGCCTGTCAGGATCGGGCGGTGGCCACTCCCCCGGACCGCGCGCTCGTCGTCCCCGTCAAGGGCGGACCGCTCGCGAAGTCGCGCCTCGACCTGCCCGCGGGCGCACGGCTGGCCCTCGCGGAGGCCTTCGCCCGCGACACGCTGGTCGCGGTGGGCGCGGGCCTGCCCGGGGCGGCCGTCCTCGTCGTCACCGGGGACGCCGTGGTCGAGGCGTGGGCCACGGCGGACGGGCACCACCTCGTGGCCGACCCGGGGGGCGGCCTGGACGCCGCCGTGGCCGCCGGGGTCGACGCCGCCGTGGCACTCGGCGCCCGGAGCATCGGCGTGCTGCTCGCCGACCACCCCGCCCTGCGACCCGACGAGCTCGTGACGGTCCTGGCCGCGGCCGAGGGTCTGGGGCCGACGGTGGTCCCCGACGCCGAGGGCACCGGCACCGCCCTGCTGCTCCTGCCCGGCGACGCCCCGCTGCCCCCGACCCGGTTCGGGTCCGGCAGCGCCGCGGCACACGAGGGGCTCGGCTGGCACCGGCTCGAGGTCGACGCACCGGGGCTGCGCACCGACGTCGACGACGCGGCGTCGCTGGGAGTCGCCCTCGGGCTCGGTGTCGGCCCGCACACGCGCACGGCCCTGGCCCGCGCTACCCTGCCGGGCGTGCAGGCGACGATCCACCGGGTGCCCGGCGACGCGGGCGGCAGCGCCCTGCTCGACGACGGGCGCGAGGTGCACGTGCCGCTCGCGGCGCTGGTGGACAGCGGCCTGCTGCACCTGCGGGTCGGCCAGCGCGTGAGCCTCGAGCTCGACGACGCCGGGGCCGCTGCCACCCGGGTGTGGATCGTCGGGATCGGACCGGGCGAGACCATCCGCTGAGGGACGGCCCGCCCGGCCCGTCCGGGTCAGCGCTTCGCGGCCTTCTTGGCCGGGGCCTTCTTGGCGGGGGCCTTCTTGGCCGGAGCCTTCTTCGCCGGCGCCTTCTTGGCCGCGGTCTTCGCCGGGGCCTTCTTGGCCGCCGCCTTCGCGGGCGCCTTCTTGGCCGGCGCCTTCTTGGCGGGTGCGGCCTTGGTGGCGACCTTCTTGGCAGCCGTCTTCGCCGGAGCGGCCTTCGTGGCGACCTTCTTGGCCGCGCTCTTCGCGGGAGCCGTCGCCTTCGTGGCGGTCTTCTTGGCGGCGGTCTTGGCGGTGGTGGCCTTCTTCGCGGGCGCTGCCTTCTTGGCCGTGGCCTTCGTCGCCGTCTTCTGCCCACGCGGAGCAGGGGACCCGGCCGCGGCCTTCTTGGCCGGTGCGGCCGCCGGCGCGGTGGAACCGGCGCTGGCCCGGCCCGTGGCCGGAGCGGCCTTGGGCAGGGTGCTCGGCTTCTTCGTGAAGGCCTTGAACGCCGTGCCGGGGCGGAAGCGCGGGGACTTGCTCTTGGGGATGCGCACCGAGGTGCCGGTGTGCGGGTTGCGACCGGTGCGGGCGGCGCGCTCGGCACGGTCGAAGGTGCCGAAGCCGGTGATGGCCACCTTCCCGCCGCGAACCACCTCGCGGACGATGGTGTCGAGGACCGTCTCGAGGGCGTCGTTCGCGGCCTTGCGGTTCCCGAGGGTCTTCTCGAGCTCCTTGATGAGGTCTGCCTTGTTCACGTGGTTCCTCCATGGATGGGGCGTCGGCCTGACGCGCCGACGGTGGTGACGTGACGGCCGGGGACACCGACCTTGGAACTGACGGTATGCCTGTGTGACAGGGACGTCCACAACTCTCTCGGCGTGTTCCGGTTGCGCGAGAGACGGTTTGGCCGATGCCTTCGTCACATCCGCCACACCAGCACCACGGCCGCCGTCCGGTGGACGGCGGCCGCGGTGGTTGCACTCGGTGCTGATGAGGCGCGGGAACGCCTGTCCCGCAACGGTTCCGGTCAGGACGTGACGACGGGCTTCCAGGAGGGGCGGGACGCCTCGTACGCCGTGATGTCCGGCTCGTGCCGCAGGGAGAGGCTGATGTCGTCGAGCCCCTCCAGGAGGCGCCACCGGGTGTAGTCGTCGACCTCGAAGCTCGCCACGAGGTCGCCCGCCGACACGGTGCGCGACTCGAGGTCGACCGTGACCGAGGTGCCCGGCTCGTTCTCGAGCAGCTTCCAGAGCAGCTCGACGTCGTCCTGGCTGCACTGGGCGGTGAGCAGGCCCTGCTTGCCGCTGTTGCCGCGGAAGATGTCGGCGAACCGCGAGGAGATCACCACGCGGAAGCCGTAGTTCATCAGCGCCCACACGGCGTGCTCGCGCGAGGAGCCGGTGCCGAAGTCGGGCCCGGCGACGAGCACCGACCCTGCCGCGAAGGTCGGGTCGTTGAGGACGAAGGTCTCGTCGTTGCGCCAGGCGGCAAACAGGCCGTCCTCGAAACCGGTGCGCGTGACCCGCTTGAGGTAGACGGCCGGGATGATCTGGTCGGTGTCGACGTTGCTGCGCCGCAGCGGGACCCCGATGCCGGTGTGCGTCGTGAACTTCTCCATCAGACGGTCTCCTCCACGCGGACGGGCTCGAGGTCGGCGGGGCTGGACAGCGTGCCGCGCACCGCCGTGGCGGCGGCGACGAGCGGGCTGACGAGGTGCGTGCGACCGCCCTTGCCCTGTCGGCCCTCGAAGTTGCGGTTCGAGGTCGAGGCGCTGCGCTCCCCCGGCGCCAGCTGGTCGGGGTTCATCCCGAGGCACATCGAGCAGCCGGGCAGGCGCCACTCGGCCCCGGCCTCGGTGAAGACCCGGTCGAGGCCCTCGCCCTCGGCCTGGAGGCGCACCCGGGCCGAGCCGGGGACGACGAGCATCCGGACGCCGTCGGCGACCCGGCGTCCCTTGATGACCGCGGCGGCGGCGCGCAGGTCCTCGATCCGGCCGTTGGTGCACGAGCCGACGAAGACGGTGTCGACGTGGATCTCGCGCAGCGGCGTCCCGGCGGTCAGGCCCATGTACTCGAGCGCGCGCTGGGCCGCGACCTTGTCGTTGTCGTCGCCCATCGCCTCGGGGTCCGGGACGGCCTCGCCGAGCGGGCTGCCCTGGCCGGGGTTGGTGCCCCAGGTGACGAACGGGGTGAGGCTCGCGGCGTCGAGGACGACCTCGGCGTCGAACTCGGCGTCGTCGTCGGTGCGCAGCTGCCGCCAGGCCTCGACGGCGGCGTCCCACTCGGCGCCGGTCGGCGCGTGGTCGCGGCCCTTGAGGTACTCGAAGGTCGTCTCGTCCGGCGCGATCATGCCGGCGCGCGCGCCGGCCTCGATCGACATGTTGCACACCGTCATCCGCGCCTCCATCGAGAGGGCCCGGATCGCGCTGCCGCGGTACTCGAGGACGTACCCCTGGCCACCGCCGGTGCCGATCTTCGCGATGACGGCGAGCACGACGTCCTTGGCCGTGACACCGTCGGCGAGCTCGCCCTCGACGGTGATGGCCATCGTCCGGAACGGCTTGAGCGGCAGGGTCTGCGTGGCGAGCACGTGCTCGACCTCGGAGGTGCCGATGCCGAACGCGAGCGCGCCGAACGCGCCGTGGGTGGAGGTGTGGCTGTCGCCGCAGACGATGGTGGCGCCCGGCTGGGTGAGCCCGAGCTGCGGGCCGACGACGTGGACGATGCCCTGCTCGGCGTCGCCCATCGGGTAGATCGTGACGCCGAACTCCTCGCAGTTGCGGCGCAGCGTCTCGACCTGCGTGCGGCTCACCGGGTCGGTGATCGGACCGGGCGTCGTCGGGACGTTGTGGTCCTCGGTCGCGAGGGTGAGGTCGGGGCGGCGAACAGGGCGGCCGGCGAGCCGGAGCCCGTCGAAGGCCTGCGGGCTGGTCACCTCGTGGAGGAGGTGGAGGTCGATGTAGAGCAGGTCCGGCTCGCCCTCGCCGCGGCGCACGACGTGCTGCTCCCAGACCTTCTCGGCCAGCGTTCCGGCCATCTCTCACACCTTCCGAGGAGGGCCGCGAGACGGCGGCCCGGACGACTGCTGCACGGGCGACCTGCGCCGGAGCGCCGTCGCCGTCCCGTCGAGATTCGCACGGGCTCATCCGTGGTGGACTTGCGTCTCAGGCAATGAGACGTCAATATCAAGACATGGACAACAGCAGTGGGGTCGGGGTCCTCGACAAGGCGGCCATCGTCCTGTCCGCCCTCGAGGCCGGCCCGTCGACGCTCGCCCAGCTCGTCACCGCCACCGGCCTGGCCCGCCCGACGGCCCACCGGCTCGCCGTGGCGCTCGAGCACCACCGGCTCGTGACGCGCGACCTCCAGGGCCGCTTCGTGCTCGGCCCGCGGCTCGGCGAGCTCGCCGCCGCCGCGGGTGAGGACCGGCTGCTCGCGGCGGCCGGCCCGGTGCTCGGGGCGCTGCGCGACCACACGAACGAGTCGGCCCAGCTCTTCCGCCGCCAGGGCGAGTACCGCGTCTGCGTCTCGGCCGCCGAGCGCCCGGTCGGCCTGCGCGACTCGATCCCGATCGGCGCGACGCTCTCGATGCGGGCCGGCTCGGCGGCGCAGATCCTCCTCGCCTGGGAGGAGCCCGACCGGCTCCACCGCGGCCTCCAGGGCGCCGCGTTCACGGCCACGGCCCTGTCCGGGGTGCGACGCCGCGGCTGGGCGCAGAGCGTCGGCGAGCGCGAGCCGGGGGTCGCCTCGGTGTCCGCGCCGGTGCGCTCCCCCTCCGGGCGGGTCATCGCGGCGGTCTCCATCTCCGGGCCGATCGAGCGCCTGTCGCGCCAGCCCGGGCGCCTGCACGCCGCCACCGTGATGGCCGGCGCCAACAAGCTGACCGAGGTCCTCACCCGGCACGCGGCCCAGCAGGACATCCAGAACAACGTCTGACGCGCACCCCGGACGCGCCCCCCGGATGCGTCGGCCGGCAACGAGAACGCAACATTGCAGGGCGGCAGCGGCAACATCGGTGCGCCAGCCTCGGGTCATCCGCCCGACCGAGGAGCCGCCGTGACCCCGACGCCCGCTCAGCGCATCGCCCGCGACCGCACCCGGCTGCTCGCCTTCCCGCGGGCCGACCGCACGGCGGTCGTCGTCGGCGGCGGGGCGGTGGCCGCCCGGCGGGCCGCGGCCCTCACCCGCTCGCACACGCCGGTCGTCGTCTTCGCGCCGGCCCTCTGCGACGACGCCTTCGACCTGCTCGCCGAGCGGCTCGTCACCTGGGAGAACCGCTGGCCCACGGTGGCCGACCTGCGCGCGGCCTGGCTCGTGCACGCGGCCACGGGTGACGCCCAGCTCGACGCCCGGGTCTGCGCGCTCGCCTCGACGGTGCGCGCCCGCGTGGCCTGAGGCCTCAGCCGAGACCGGACCCCATGCGCTGGCGCGCCTGCTCACCCCGCCGCCCGACGGGCAGGACCCCGGCGACGGAGGCGAGCCCGAAGGGCTTGGGTCCCGAGTAGATGCTCTCGGCGCCGTGCGGCTCGACCGAGTACGTCTCGTGCCAGATCGTCACCGCTGACGGGTCGGCCTTGGCGACCTTGTAGAACTCGGTCCACGCCGGGCGGTGCAGGTGGTCGGCGGCGTTCGCGTAGGCGTAGAGGTCCTCGGTGCTGCGCCAGTACTGGATCATCGTCGTCGCCATGAGGTGCACCGTCGAGCGGCTGCCGAGGTAGCCCAGCGACTCCGCCTCGCCGCGCTCGGCGGCGGCCTTGTTCTTCTCCAGCTCGACGATCATCCGCGGCATCGCCGAGGCCGCCTGCTGGACGATGCGCCGCTTCCAGGGCTTGTGCACCCGCAGGCCGATGAGGAAGACGGTGACGGGTCCGTCGTAGGCGTGGGTCACGCGGTCCATGGGGAGCTCCTGACTGGATAGTGCAACTGTCTGGTGGCACCATGGTGGACAGTGGCACTATCCGGTGTCAAGGCCCCGGGTCGCCCGACCCGACGAGCGGTGAGGAGCGAGGGTGCGGATCTCCCAGCTGGCGGAGCGGACCGGCGTCCCCGTGCACACGCTGAAGTTCTACCTGCGCGAGCGGGTCCTGCCGCCCGGCCGGGCCACGAGCCGCACCTCGGCCGAGTACGGCGAGGAGCACGTCGAGCGCGTCCGGCTGGTGCGCGCCCTCATCGAGCACGGCGGGGTGCCGGTCGCTGCCGTCCGCCGCATCGTCGGTGTCCTCGAGTCCCCTCCCCCGTCGCGCCACGAGATGCTCGGCGCCGCCCACTCGACCCTCGCCGGGGAGGACGCCGGCTCGGGAGCCTCGCCGGAGGTGCTCGCCCTGCTCGCCGAGCTCGGCTGGTGCACGTGGGAGGAGGGCCCGTTCGCCGCCGAGCTGAGCCGTGCGGTCGAGGCCGCCCGGGCGGCCGGAGCGCCGCTCACCCCCGAGGCGTTGCGCCGCTACGCCGAGGGGATGCGCGCTGTCGCCGAGGTCGACGTCGACCTGGCCCTGGCGGCCGGCGACCCCGCCGAGGCGATGCACACCGTCGTCGTCGGCACCGTGATGGTCGACCCCGTGCTGCTCGCGCTGCGGCGGGTCGCCCAGGAGGCGGTCAGCAGCACCCGGACCTGAGCACCGCGGCCACCGGTCCGGCGGGTCCCGGCGGCGCGGCACGCGGCGGGCCCTCAGCGGGTGTCGGGGACCGCTGACGGTGTCGGCTCCTGCCCACCCGCCGAGCGGGGAGCCGCGAGGAGCCCGGCCCGATGCAGCACCAGCCCGAAGAGCCCGGCGACGGGGAACATCACGATGCCGTAGACCGCCGGCGGCACCGCGAGGGTGGTGTCGCCGATCACGCTGAGCGCCACGGCGATCGCCAGGGTGCTGTTGTGGACGCCGATCTCGAACCCGCTCGCGACGCACTGCGCCGGGGCGAGGCCGAGCAGCCGCGGGACGAGGTACCCGGCCACGAGCGAGAGGGCGCAGAACAGCGTCGTGACGACCCCGACCTGGGCGAAGTACTCGCCGACGTTCTCCTCGCCGAGGATCGCCCCGACGACCACGACGAGGAGGATGACGGCCGACGCGACCCGTACCGGGCGGTCGGCCCGCTCGGCGACGTGCACGGCCCGGGAGCGCACGAGCATCCCGATCGCGACGGGCACCAGGACGATCGCGAAGACCTGCACCATCTTGGCCGGCTGGAGACCGATGCCCGAGCCGTCGTCGAGGTAGTGCGCGATCGCGAGGTTGACGACGACCGGGAGGGTCACGAGGGCGAGCACGGAGTTCACCGCCGTCAGCGTGATGTTCAGGGCCACGTCGCCGCGGAAGAGGTGGCTGAACAGGTTGGCGGTCGTCCCACCCGGCGAGGCCGCCAGCAACAGCAGCCCCACCGCGAGGGCGGGCGCGAGGCCGAACAGCTCGGCGAGGGCGAACGCGACGACCGGGAGGACGACGACCTGCACCCCGAGCACGATCGCGACCGCGCGCGGCTGCCGGGCCACCCGCCGGAAGTCGTCGGGTGTCAGGGCCAGCCCGAGCCCGAACATGATGACCGCGAGGGCCGCGGGGAGACCGACCGAGACGAGGACCGAGTCCACTGCTGCTCCGGGGGTGCCGTGGGCGCGCCGTCGCGCCGGGGCCCCGAGGATGGCGCAGGCCCCGACCGGGGTCAAGCCGGTGCGGGCCCGTCCGGCCGCCTGCGGGAGGCGTCCGGCCCCCGGACACGACGAAGGCCCGGTCCTGGTGGACCGGGCCTTCGACCGATGTAGCCCCGACGGGATTCGAACCCGCGCTACCGCCTTGAGAGGGCGGCGTGCTAGGCCACTACACAACGGGGCCGTGGCGGCTGTCCGCGCCGCGCGACGGCGGCTCGGGCAACGGGAGAGAACCTTACCGAACGGGAGGGCTTTCTCCGAAATCGCCCCGGGCGGACCGGGGGCGATGGCTGGGGTACCAGGACTCGAACCTAGAACGGATGAACCAGAATCACCAGTGTTGCCAATTACACCATACCCCATGGGGTAATGCCGGCCGTCGTCCCGCGAGGGCCGACGAGCGGCGAACCGAGACGTGATGCTACCGGGCCCGCTCCCCCGGCCCAAATCGCACGGCGTCCGGTCCCGCGAGGGCCAGGACGTCGGCCAGCGAGCCGATGACGGGGATCTTGCGGGCCTCGACGAGGCGCAGCGAGCGCTCGTCCGGGGCACCGTCGCGCACCAGCCACGCCGAGGGCAGCCCGGCGTCGGCGGCGCCCAGCGGGTCCGTGGCGACCTCGTCCCCGACGTACAGCGTGAGCGCGGGCTCGGACCCCAGCCGGCGGCACGCCTCGTGGAAGGCGCGGGCGTCGGGCTTGCCGAAGCCGAGGGTGTCCCGGCTGCACACGACGTCGAAGAGGTCGTCGAGGCGCGCGGCGGCGAGCTTGGCCCGCGTGTACGCGCCCGAGGAGTTGGTGAGGACCCCGACGGCCAGCCCGGCGGCGCGCAGGGCCGCGACCGCGGGGCGCACGTCGTCGAAGGCGGTCATCGCGGCGAGGAAGGCCGGTTCGTACCGGTCCTCGAAGTCGTCCCACCAGTCGCCGTCGGCGGGCCGCCCCAGCCAGGCGGCGAGCTCGGCGAGCCGGGCGCGGCGCATCTCGTCGAACTCGATCTCGCCCCGGGTGTAGGCCGAGAAGTGGCCCTCCGGGTCGTCGCGGAAGCGGACGCCGGCCAGGGCGAGCCGCTCGGGGTCGGCATCGGGCCAGAGCGCGGTCGCGGCCGCCGCTCCGGCGCTGTGCATCGCCGACCGGGTGTCGTAGAGGGTGTCGTCGGCGTCGAGGAGCACGGCCTCGACCCCGAGGCCGAGGGCGTCCGCGCTCACAGGCCGGCGCGCAGGGTCGCGAGGCGGGTCAGGGTCGAGCCCTTGCCGAGGATCTCCATCGACTCGAAGAGCGGCGGGCTGACCCGGCGTCCCGAGACCGCGGTCCGCAGCGGACCGAAGGCGAACTTCGGCTTCAGCCCGAGACCCTCGACGAGCGCGGTGCGCAGCGCGGCCTCGATGGCCTCGGCCCGCCACGACGGCTCGGAGCCGAGCACGCCCTCGTGCTCGTCCGGCACGTCGCCGAGCGCGGCGAGGGCGGCGTCGAGGGTGGCGCCGGCGTCCTCCCCCAGCTGGGCGCGGGCGTCGTCGGCGACCTCGACCGCGTCGTCCGCGACGTAGAAGGGACCGACGAGCTCGGCGGCCTCGGTGAGGTGGGCCATCCGGGTCTGGATGAGCGCGGCAACCTGCTCGAGGCGCGCCAGCTCACCGAGCGAGGGGTTCGGGCCGAGCACGTCGGCGCGCTGCAGGTACGGGAGCAGTCGCGAGGTGAGGTCGGTGAGGGCGAGCTCGCGGATGTGCACCCCGTTGAGCCAGTCGAGCTTCTTGAGGTCGAAGATCGGGCCCACCGGGTTGACGTCCTCCCAGGCGAAGCGCTGCGAGAACTCCTCGAAGGTGAAGACCTCGACGTCGTTCCCCTCGGCGTCCTGGGCCGGCGGGTAGGCCAGCAGCCCGAGGAAGTTGACGAGCGCCTCGGGGAGGTAGCCCTCCTCCTCGAACCAGGTGAGCCGGGCCTCGGGGTTCTTGCGCTTGCTGATCTTGCTCTTGTTCGTGTTGCGCAGCAGCGGCATGTGCGCGAACTTCGGCGCCTCGAGCCCGAGGAAGCGGTACAGGAGAACGTGCTTCGGGGTCGAGGAGACCCACTCCTCACCTCGCACGACGTGGGTGATGCCCATCTCGTGGTCGTCGACGACGACGGCGAGGTGGTAGGTCGGGAACCCGTCGGCCTTGAGGATGACCTGGTCGTCGGGGCGCGGGGCCGACATCCGGCCGCGGATGAGGTCGTCGAACTCGAGCTCGACGTCGTCGGGGACGAGCATCCGCACGACCGGGGTCTCGGAGAACCCGGGCAGGTCGCGGCGCTCCTCCTCGGTCTTGCCGACGCAGAGGCGGTCGTAGCCGGTGGGCTGCTTGAGGCGCTGCTGCTCCTCGCGCATCGCGGCGAGCCGCTCGGTGGAGCACCAGCAGTGGTAGGCGTGGCCGTGGGCGAGCAGCCGCTCGACGTAGGGGGCGTAGGTGGTCAGCCGCTCGCTCTGGCGGTAGGGGGCGCACGGGCCGCCGATGTCGGGCCCCTCGTCCCAGGTGAGCCCGAGCCAGCGGAGGGTGTCGAACACCTGCTGCTCCGAGCCCTCGACGAGCCGCGCGCGGTCGGTGTCCTCGACGCGCAGGAGGAAGCGCCCTCCCTGCTGGCGCGCGAAGGCCAGGTTGAACAGGGCCATGTAGGCCGTGCCGACGTGCGGGTCGCCGGTCGGGGACGGTGCGACGCGGAGGCGCACCGGGCCGGGCAGGTCGCCGGCGGGGCTCGCGGAGGTCGTGGGGGTCTGCTCGCTCATGGTCGGACCAGCGTAGTGCCGCAGCCGCGGCAGGCCGTCGGGGCGGTGGTCGCCGGCGGCGCAGAACCCCTCCCGGTGGCGAGGGCGGCTGTGGGAGAGTGCGCCATGGCGCAGGAGTCCTCAGAGCCCAAGGTCGGCATCGCCGTCTCCGGAGGGGGCGTGCGCTCGGCCGCCTTCGCCTTCGGAGGGCTCCAGGCGCTCCAGGAACGGCGCGGCCTGGTCCACGGCCCGCGGCACGCGCACTCGCTGTCCGCGGTCTCCGGCGGCTCGTACATCGCCGCCGCCGTCCTCAGCGCCCTCGGCGGCTCGCTCGACACCCCGACGCACACGTGGCCCGGGCGGCGCTGGCAGGTCGACCCCACCGACCTGACCCCCGACGGCCATCCGGTCTACCTCGACGAGACCGAGACCACCCGGCCCACCGCGTACCACCGCTCGCGTCGCCACACCCCGTCGGCCGACCCGCTCACCGACTGGCGCACGGTTCCGGCCGACGACCCGCTGCGGCCCGGCTCCGAGGAGTCGGACTACCTGCGCGTGCACGCCCGGTACCTGCTCGAGCGCTCGGTACTCGTCACCGCGCTGCGCTTCGGCGCCCTCTTCCTGCTGCCGGTCCTCGCCACCCTCTCGTTCACGCTGCTCGTCGGGCTCGCCGCACGGGCGGTCGCCGACCTCGTGGGGTCCTGGCTGCTGCTCGGCGGCGCCATCCTCGGCGTCGTCCTCACGATGGCCGCGCTCTCGGACGTCGTCGACTCGCGTCGCCGCAGCGGGGCCCTCACCGAGCGTCGCGAGGTGGCGTACGGCGACGTGGCGTCGGCCTTCGGCCTCCTCGCGGCGCTCACGGCGGGGGCGATGCTCTACGGCGTCGTCGAGGACCCCCTCTCGGACTGGTTCGACACCTCCGCACCCCAGCTGGTCACCCGCGTGCTCGCTATCGGCGGCCTGTCGACGGCCACCCTCGGCCCGGCGCTGGTCGCCCTCGTCCGCTCCCAGCTCGCGGCCGCCCCTGACTCCGGGACCCGGCTCTCGCGCCTCGGCCGCCTGCTGCGCCGGCTGCTCGTGGCCACGATGCAGCTGCTCCTCCTCGTCCTCGTGCCCGTCACCGTGCTCGCGGCCTTCGTCGTCGGCTGGCTGCACCGTCCCGTCGGCCTGTTCGGCGACACCGTGCACCCGGGCTGGGTCGCGGCGGGCGTCGTCTCCCTCGTCCTGCTCCTCGCCGCGTTCCGTGGGGACGCGGTGATCAGCCCCCACACGGCCTACCGCGACCTGCTCTCGCGGGCGTTCTCCTTCATGCGTCAGACCCGTGAGAAGGCCGGTCGCGTCGGCACGACCGACGGCGAGCGAGTGCGCGTCACCCCCCGCCCGATCAGCCCCCCGCTCAGCGCGCTGGCCCGCGAGGACCTGCCCGACCTCTGCATCTGCGCCTCGGTGAACATCACCGAGCCGGGTGTGGCCGCGGCCGGCGCCCACGCGCGACCCATCGTCTTCAGCCCCCAGCGCGTGGAGATCGCCGGCGTCCCCGGCGGGCGGATGGAGACGCGGGACTACGAGACGCTCATCGGACGCCCCGCCCGCTTCTTCCGGCACTCGTTCGACGGCAGTGTCATGAGCTACGTGGCGCTCACCGGCGCGGCGGTCTCCCCCTCGATGGGCAAGTTCACGAAGTACTGGCTGCGCCAGGTGATGACCATCCTCAACCTGCGCCTCGGTGCGTGGATCCCGAACCCCGCCTCGCCCCAGGCCTTCGACGGCGCCGACACCTCCGGGTTCTCCCACCGGCTCAACCGCTGCCCGGGGCTGGTCCTGTGGTTCCGGGAGTTCCGCGGCCGGCACTACGTGTCGAGCCGGCACGTCTACGTGTCGGACGGCGGCCACTACGAGAACCTCGGCATCGTCGAGCTGGTCCGACGCGGGTGCACCGAGATCTGGGCGCTCGACGCCTCGAACGACGACCGTGGGTCGTGGCGCAGCCTCGCCGAGTCGCTCAACCTCATCTCCTCCGAGCTCGGCTGCACCGTCGAGGGCGACTTCGCAGGCTTCGCCGCCCTGCCCGAGGACGAGGACCCCACCCGGCGGCTCGTCCACGCGACGACGACCGACGTCCACGTCAGCGGGCTCAGGGAGAAGGACCTGGCCGAGGGCGAGGAGGCACCCGTCGACCCCGAGCTGGTGCCCTACTCGTGCGTCATCCACGTCGTCCGCCTCGGGATGACCACCCGCACCTCCCCCGTCATCCGCGAGCTGGGGTCCCGCTACAAGCGCTTCCCGTACGACTCGACCCTCAACCAGCTGTACACCGCCGAGCGCTTCGACCTCTACCGCTCGCTCGGGTACGACTCGACCCGGGCCGCGCTCGACGCCGTGGCTGCCCGATCCGCCGCGGCGAAGAAGGCGACGGTGAAGAAGGCGACGGTGAAGAAAGCCACGGCGAAGAAGACGGCCGCGACGGCCGCACCCGCGAGGAGGGCGACGGCGACGAAGGCCGTCCCTGGTGCGCCGCCCGCGGACCGGGACGACGACGGGTGAGCCCCCGCCCGGCCCGCCGGTGCGTCAGACTCCGGTGATGGCGCAGACGGTGGGTGACGCGGCGGGGCGGGTGCGCGGCCGGAGGGTCGGTGTGGCCATCGCCCTGCTGACCACGATCGTGCTCGTCTTCTTCGCCATCCGGATCGCCACCGACTGGCCGAACATCCTCGCCGGGACGGTCCCCGACGACGACCTCGCCGAGAAGTACGTCGCGAACCCGTGGCTGGCCTACGGGCACATGGTCCCCGGGGTCGTCTACCTCCTCGGGGCGCCGCTCCAGCTCTCGCATCGGTTCCGCACCCGGCACTACACGCTGCACCGGAGGCTGGGTCGGGTCCTCGTCGGCTGTGCGCTGCTCAGCGGGTCGCTCGCCGTGGTGCTCGGCTTCGTCTTCGCGTGGGGCGGGCGGGCCGAGTCCTTCGCCTCCCTCGCCTTCGGCGGCTGGTTCCTCGTCTCCCTGGTGCTGGCCGTCCGGGCGATCCGGTCGGGCCGGGTCGCCGAGCACCGCCGCTGGATGGTCCGAGCCTTCGCGGTGGGCATCGGCGTCGCGACCATCCGGCTGTGGGTCGGGGTGTTCACGGGGATCCAGCTCGGGGTGCTCGGGATGACCGACGACGCGATGCCGCTGCGCAGCACCTTCGGCATCGCGTTCTGGCTGGGTCTCGGGATGCACGTGGCGTTCGGCGAGTGGTGGCTGCGCCGCACCCCGGACCTCGAGGGCTGAGCGGCGCCGACCGATGACTCCGGCGCCCGCCGCGGGTCAGACTGTGCGAGGCGGCTCCCGGCGTCACCGTGGCCGCCCGCCGACCGACGGAAGGACCTCCGATGGACACCCAGGACCCCACCCGCCCGGGACCGCTCGACATCACCTTCGAGGCGCCCGTGACCCGCAGCGATGCCGACAGCGGCTGGACCTATGTCGTCTGGCCCGAGTCGGCCGCCGTCTTCGGCACGCGCGGGCTCGTCAAGGTCACCGGCACGGTCGACGGCGCGCCGCTGCGCACCTCGTTCATGGCCCTGGGCGACGGGCGGCACAAGCTGCCGGTCACCGCCGCGACGCTCGCGGCGACGGGCAAGGCCGTCGGGGACGTCGTCGAGGTGCACCTCACCGAACGTCGCTGACGGTCCTCCCCCGCGGCTGCTCGGACGGGCCGGGACGTGCCGGGGGCTCAGGCGTCGTCCGGGCTCGCGTCGTGGACGCGCGGCGACCCCTCGCCCTCGTGGTCCTTGACGTCGTCGATCTCCTCGACGAGCCGGTCCCGCTCGGCGGGCGGCACCTCGACCTGTGCCTCGTCGAGGCCCTCGTCGAGCTGCTGCCCGATCGTCTCCTTCTCCGCGCTGTACTCCCAGGTCGTCACCTCGTCGACGACGTTCTGGGCGGCTTCGGTCGCGGCCTCGTCGGTCTCGCTCCGGGTGGGCTCGGTGTCGGACATCGTCTGCTCCTGCTCTGCGCGCGGGTGCGCGTCGTCCTCCACGTCCTGCCCGGCGCGGGGAGGACGCAAACGGTGAGCGCGTCCGCTGTCGACCGAAACGCGGTTGCCCGGTCCCCGGAGGCCTGCCTAGCGTGAGGCCGACGGGGGCGCCGAGGCCCTCGCCGCCTCCGGATCGGAGTGATCGCATGGCCGTCCGACTCGACGCCCTGACCGTCGACGCGCAGGACCCCGCCGGGCTGGCCCGGTTCTGGGGTGGGCTGCTCGGGTGGGAGCCGGTCGAGGACCCGCGCGCCGCCGCCACGCTCGAGCCGACCGACGACACCACGTTCCGGATGCGCTTCCTGCCCACCGACGTTCCCAAGACCTCGCAGAACCGGATGCACGTCGAGGTGACGAGCGAGACGCCCGAGCACCAGGCGGCCACCGTGGCCCGGGCGCTCGGGCTGGGTGGTCGCCACGTCGACGTCGGCCAGCTGCCGGAGGAGGACCACGTCGTCCTGGCCGACCCGGAGGGCAACGAGCTGTGCGTCCTCGGGGCGGGCAACACCTGGCTGGCGGACTGCGGGTTCTTCGGGGACATCGCCTGCGACGGGACCCACGCCGTCGGCGTCTTCTGGAGCGAGGCCCTCGGGTGGCCGCTCGTCTGGGACGAGGGCGAGGAGACCGCTGTCCGGGCGCCGTCCGGCGGGCCGAAGATCGCGTGGGGCGGGCCCCCGCTCATGCCGTCGACCGGCAGGGATCGGTTGCGCTTCGACGTGGCGGTGGCCGGCGGCGAGGCCGGGGCCGAGGTCGAGCGGCTCGTCGGGTTGGGCGCGCGACTGCTGACGGAGACTCCCGAGGCCGACGGGTCGTGGCGGATGGCCGACGTCGACGGGACCGAGTTCCGGCTCCTGGTCGGCTGAGGACCTCGGCCGGCCCTCGTCCACAGGCAGAGCTTCCCAGCGGGTCGTCCACAGGCGGGCCGCGGTGGCCTGATGACTGTCGGTGGTCGCTGCGAGAATGGCGGTATGGCAACGGGGAGAACCGAACTCGCGGAGCGACGCTCCGCGATCGAGGCTGCGCGGGAGGCGCTGGCCGGGTTCAGTGGGGTGCTCGACGCGGCGGCGGGGGCCGAGCTGGGTGAGCTGTTGTCGGTGCTCGACGCGGTGGCGGCGGGTGCGTCGGCGGCTCGGGTGTCGGTCGCGGTGGAGGCCGTTCGGCGCGGTGACGTCGCCGGGTCCGAGGTGCAGGCGTGGGTGCGGGAGCACGCACCGTCGCTGCGTCAGGGTGGTGCGGCCGCGGTGGCGCGGGTCGCGGTCGACATCGCCGCAGTGGGGTCGGGCCTCGACGGTGGCGGCCCGGCGGAGGACTCACCGCTCGGGATCGTGTGGGACGCGGTCCGCGAGGGCCGGCTGGCGGCCGGGACCGCGTGCGCGGTGCTGCGCGAGGCGTCCGAGGTCGAGCCCTTGCTGCGGCCGGAAGCCGTGCCGACGGTGGCCACCGCGCTCGTCGCACTCGCCGAGGAGCACGGCACGACGATGATGCGCCGGCTCCGGCCACGGCTGCTGGCGGACCACGGCCACCACGGGGCCGTGGACGACCTGCAGGCCCGGTTGGAGTCCGCGGCCCGGTTGTCGATGCCCCGCGTCGAGTCAGCCGACCTCACGGAGTACCAGCTGTGGATGACCCCGGAACAGGCCGCCACCCTCGAAGCCGCCATCGGGCCGCTGTCCGCACCGTCACCGAACGAGGACACCGGCGAGCCGGACCTCCGCCCCGCCGGGCAGCGCCGCGTCGAAGCCCTCACCGAGGTCTGCCGCACCGCCAGTGGCATCGAGTCCCTCACCGACGCCGGGTCACCCGCGACCCTGCACGTGACGATGTCCCTGGCCGACCTGCGCGCCGGGACCGGAGCCGCGGAGGTCCTCGGCTCCGTCGCCGACGGCACCCTCGTCGGCCCGGAGACGCTCCGCCGCCTGGCCTGCGACGCCGCGCTGATCCCCCACGTTCTCGGCACCGCCGACGAGCCCCTCACCCTCGGCCGGCTCGAACGGCTCTTCACCAGAGCCCACCGCCGCCACCTCTGGGTCCGCGACCGCAGCTGCACCTTCCCCGGATGCACCGCCCCCGCCGCGTGGACCAGGGCTCACCACGTCATCCACTGGGCCGACGGAGGCGCCACCGACGTCTCCAACGCCGCGCTGCTCTGCCAACGCCACCACTCCACCGTCCACCGACGACGACTTTGGGCCACCGTGCTCCGATCACCTGATCATCGCGGCCGCCATGTCGTCTGGGACCTCACCGACGGCTCCTACGACCGAGCCCTCGCCCGGCTCACGGTGCAGGAACGCGCCGCCCCCGCCGCCTGATGCCCGGACCGGCTGCCGCAGGCACGACGGTGACCGATGAGCTGTGCCGCGTCGCGGAGTCTGTACCACCGAGCCGCCGCACCCGGCACGGCCCGACCGACCAGGAGGACCCATGGACGCCCAGGAGATCGCCGAGGCCTTCTCGAGCCACCGCTTCGAGGAGGCCATCCCGCACCTGGCCCCGGACGTCCGCTGGGTGGTGCCGGGACAGGGCGCGCTCGAGGGCCACGACGCCGTGGCAGCGGCGTGCCGCACCTCGGCAGCCGAGATGGAGGCGCTGTCCGGCCACGACCTGCTCCGGCTCGTGTCCGCGGCCAGCGGTTCGGTGGCGGTGGTGGACGCCGTCGGACGCTACGTCGACTCCGAGGGGGTCGAGTCGTTCGTGTCGTCCGCCGACGTGTACGAGTTCGACGCCGACGGCCGGGTCGCCACCATCACCTCGTACGCCGTCGAGGTCGGCGGCCCCGACCCCGCGTCCGCACCGGCAGGGACGGCCGACACCGGCTCCGACGCCCGGACCTGAGGTGGCACCACGGCGATCACCCCCGTCGCTCAGCCCTTCTGCTGGGCCTCCGCGAGCATCACGATGATGCCGCTCGGACCACGCACGTACGTGAGCTTGTAGACGTCCTCGTACGTCGCGACACCGCGCAGCGGGTGGCACCCGTGCCGGGCCGCGATCTCGAGCGCCGCGTCGAGGTCGTCGACCGAGAAGGCGACGCGGTGCATCCCGATCTCGTTCGGCTGCGTCGGGTCGGTCTCGATGGCCTCGGGGTGGACGTACTCGAACAGCTCGAGGCGCCCCGCCCCGTCCGGCGTCTGGAGCATGGCGATCTTCGCGTGGTTGCCGTCGAGGCCGACCGCGGTCTCGGTCCACTCCCCGCTGACCTCGTCCCGGCCGAGGACGCTGAGCCCCAGGTCGGTGAAGAAGGCGATGGTCGCCTCGAGGTCGCGGACGGCGATGGCGACGTTCTCCAGTCGGATGGGCATACGGGCACGCTACCTAGCCCGACGGCCGGAACCGGGCCCACGCGCTCGACGCCTCACCGTTCGCGGACCCGCCGGACGAGGTCCTCGGCCGCTGCGTCCCACTCCGGGTGGTGGAACTCGAAGCCGGCGTCGAGCAGCCGCCCCGGCACCACGCGCCGGCTCTTGAGCAGCAGCTCGGTGTCGGTGCGCAGCGCCCACGCCCCGATCTCGGCCATCCACGACGTCGCCGGCAGGCCGGGCCGCCGCCCCCAGGCGCGCCGCAGGCCGCGCATCAGGTCACGCTGCGGCACCGGGCCGGGCGAGGCGAGGTTGACCGGGCCCTCGAGGTCGTCATGCTCCAGCAGCAGCCCGACCGCCCGGACGAAGTCCTCGTCGTGGATCCACGACACGTACTGACGCCCGCCGGCGACCGGACCACCGAGCCCGAGCCGGGCCATCCACAGCAGGACGTCCAGCACCCCGCCGCGGTCCGGGCTCATGACCATCGCGGCCCGGAGCGCGACCCGCCGGGTGTCCGGCACCACCGCCTCCCGTTGCGCCGCCTCCCAGGCCCGGGCGATGCGGACGCTGTACTCCCAGTAGTCCGGGACGCCGCGCTCGTGACCGCCGATGATGCCCGTGGCCTCGTCGTTGGCCGCGTCCCGTCGGTCGGCGTAGATCGTCGCGGTGCTCATCTGCAGCCACACCCGCGGGGGCCGGGACGACTGCTCGATCGCCGACCCGACGACCCGTGTCGACTCGACGCGTGAGTCCATCATCTGGCGCAGGTTCTCGCTCGTGTAGCGGCAGCTGACCGTGCGCCCGGCGAGGTTGACGACCGCGTCGGCACCGTCGACCTCGGCGGCCCAGTCGCCGAGGTGGCGACCGTCCCAGCCGACGTGCCGCACACCGGGCTCGAGCTCGCCCGGGTGCCGGCTGAGCACCACCACCTCGTGCCCACCCGCCGCGAGCGCGCGACGCAGGATGCCTCCGACCTGACCGGTTCCCCCCGGGATGACGACCTTCACGCGCTCACCCTAGGCAGGCTCGACCGGCGCCGCCGCACCAGCAGCCGGCGCCGTCGTCAGAGCATCCGCTCCACGGCGTCGACCACCGCCGTGACGCCGGCGGGCTCGAGGACCACGGAGTAGTGGTTCGCGTCGACGTCGGTGGTGCGCAACCCCGTCGGCAGGTCCAGCGCGGCGAGCCGCTGCGGGTCGTACAGCCCCTGCGGCTCGTCCATCAGCCCGCGGTGCGCCCACACGAGCTCGACCGGCAGGCCGTGCCCGACGGCGGCCCGCGCCGCGGCGTGTGTCTCGGGGTCGGCGAGGACGTCGGCCCCGTCGGCCCGCACCGCCTCGTCGACGCACGAGCTGCGCCAGCCGCCGCCCCCCGACGCCACGAGGTCGTGCAGCACGTACCGGCGCGCCACCTCCCCCGCGGGCCCGCGCAGCACCGGCCCGAGCGCCGGGTGGGCGTCCCAGAACGCGAGGTACTCCTCCTCGTCGGCGAAGCGCATCGACAGCCGCTCGATGGCCGGGCCGAGCACCGCGGTCAGCGCGGCGTCGACGTCGAGGTCCGGCGGGGTCGGGAAGGCCAAGCCGCCGTCGACGAGCACGACGCCGGAGAACCGCTCGGGATGCCGCGCCGCGGCGAGCGCCGAGACGAACGCGCCCATCGAGTGCCCGACGAGCACCGGGGCCGCCGCGAAGGCCGAGGCGGTGCCGGCGAGGTCCTCGGCGTGCGTCCCCAGCCCGTAGGGGCCCGGCGCCCCTGCGCTGCCGGCGCGTCCGCGCAGGTCCGGGGCGAGGACCCGCACCGCTCCCGGCCGGCGGCGGGCCAGCTCGTCGGCGACCGCCTGCCACGAGAGTCCGTTGGCCGTGATGCCGTGGACGGCGAGCACGACGGGGGCGTCGGCGGCGACCGGCCCGGTCGTGAGGTCGTGGACGGCGAGGTGCCCCTCGGGCAGCTCGATGACGAACGCGGGGTCCTCGGTGCTCATGGACGCACACCCTTCCGCACGAGGCGGCCCCCGAGGCCGGTCAGGCCACCCGGGGCGAAGTAGACGACGGCGACGAAGAACGCGCCGAGGATGAACAACGGCTGCCCCAGCACCGAGCGCAGGACGTCGGGCAGGGAGTCGAAGAGCCCCGACCCGCTCGCCTCGACGAGCCGGGCGTCCGCGTAGTGGTAGAGGAACCCGCCCACGACCGCACCCCACGTGCTGCCCGCCCCGCCGAGGACGACCATGACGAGCAGCGAGAGCGTGAACTCGGAGGTCGTGAGGTGCGGGCTCGAGCCGCCGAGCACGAGGGCGTGCACGATGCCGCCCAGCCCGCCGAGGAAGGACCCCACGACGAGGGCGAGCAGCTTGACCCGGTACGTCGAGAGCCCGAGGACCGCCGCGCGAGACTCGTTCTCCCGCACCGCGGCCATCGCGTGCCCGGCCCGCGAGCGCACGAGCAGGCGGACGACCACGACGGCCACGACGAGGAAGGCCAGCGCCAGCCAGTACCGGTACGGAGCGTTGTCGACACCGACGAGGAGCGAGGGCACGGCGTCGCGGTCCAGCGCGCGCCCCTCCTCACCGCCGGTGACGCCACCCGGGTCTCGCATGACGATGATCGAGGCCGCCTGCGCGAAGGCCAGCGTGACCATCGCGAAGGCGATGCCGCCGACCCGCAGCGCGATCCCGCCGACGACGAGGGCCAGCAGCGTCGTCCCGCCGAGCGCGACGAGGACGGCGACCGGCAGCGGGAGCGACCAGGCCGCGAGCGAGATGGTCAGCAGGTAGCTCCCGGCGGCCACGAAGAGCGCGTGGCCGAAGCTCAGCAGCCCGGTGCGCCCGAACACGACGTCGTACCCCAGCGCGAAGCCGGCGAACACGAGGCAGGTCGCGAGCAGCTGCATCGACCCCGGCCCGTTGAGGCGTCCCGGCAGCAGGCCGGGCACCTCCACCGGCAGGTACGGGAGGTAGGCGAGGACGGCGAGCAGGACGAACGGCGGCAGGACGCGCAGCAGCGTGCGGGCGCTCATGCGGTGGCCCCTTTCAGCGACGACGGGCGCAGGAGGAGGACGAGGGCGAGGAGCAGCACGACCGAGAGGTCGCCGATGCCGCTGGCCGCGTAGTAGTTGGCGAGCTGCTGGGCCAGCCCCACCGCGACCGCCGCGACCGCCGTGCCGGTCAGCGAGCCCATCCCCCCGATGACGACGACGATGAACGCGTAGATCAGCAGCGAGCCGCCCTGCGTCGGCGAGACCGACCCCGCGTACTGCGAGTACAGGACCCCCGCGAGCGCGGCGACCGCCCCACCGAGCCCGAAGACGACGGTGAAGGTCCGCTGCACGTCGATGCCCAGGGCCTCGACCATCGTCCGGTTCTCGACCCCGGCACGGATGACCAGCCCGAGCCGCGTGTACCGCAGGAGCGCGACGAGGCCTCCGTACAGGGCGAGCGCGGCCCCGATGTAGACGAAACGGTCGGTGGGCAGCCGCGCCCCGAGCAGGTCGACCGTTCCGGACATGAACCCGGGCTTCGCCACGACGCGCGGGTCCGATCCCCAGATGCCCTGCACGGCAGCCACACCCGCGAGCGACAGGCCGACGGTCACGAGCACCTGCTGGATGTGGTGCCGGTAGAGCGGCCGGATGAGGACGAGCTCGACGACGACCCCGACGACGGCGCCGACGAGCACGGCCACCACGACCGCCACCAGCAGCCGCAGCCCGACGGCCGTCGAGGACGGGAGCGCGTCCATCGTCAGCCAGGCGGCGTAGGCACCGGCGGTCATGAAGGCGCCGTGCGCGAAGTTGAGCACCCCCATCAGCCCGTAGACGAGTGAGAGGCCGCTCGCGGCGAGAAAGTACAGCGCCCCGAGCCCGAGACCGGTCACGAGGACGAGGACGAGGTCGCTCACGCCGCTCCCTCCCGCCGCATCGAGACACCGAGCAGCTCGGTCGTCAGGGCGGTGTCCGCGACGAGGGCCGCCGCGTCGCCGCGGTGCACGACCCGGCCGGCGTCGAGGACGACGACGGTGTCGGCGATGCGGCGCACGAGGGGCAGGTTCTGCTCGACGAGCAGCACCGGCGTGGTCGCGGCGACCCGGGCGAGGACGTCGGCCACCTCGGTGACCAGCTTCGGCGCGAGTCCCTTCGTGGGTTCGTCCACGAGGAGGACGCCGTTCTCGCGCAGCAGGACCCGCGCGAGGGCCACCATCTGCTGCTGGCCCCCGGACAGGGTGCCGGCGCGCTGGTCACGGCGGGCGACGAGGTCGGGGAACAGCTCGCGGACCACGGGCGCGTCCACGCCCGACTCCGGCCCGACCAGACGCAGGTTCTCGTCGACGGTGAGCCCGCCGAACACCTCGCGGTCCTCGGGCACGTAGCCCACGCCACCGGCCACGATGCGATGGGTCCGCTCCCCGATGACGTCGCGGCCGCCCACGGTGATCCGCCCGGTGCGCGGCGCGAGCCCGAGCACGGCCTTGAGGGTCGTCGTCTTGCCGACGCCGTTGCGGCCGAGCAGGGCGGTGACCCCGCTCGACGGGACCTCGAACGAGACGCCCTGGAGGACGTGCGAGCCGCCGTAGCGGACGTGCACCTCGTCGAGGACGAGGGCGGCGCTCACAGGGCCTCCCCCAGGTAGGCCTGCTGGACCCGCTCGTCGCCGGTGACCTCGTCCGGCGCCCCCACCGCGAGCAGGCTGCCGTGGTGGAGGACGGCGACGCGGTCGGCCAGTCCGAGGACGACGTGCATGTGGTGTTCGACCATCGCCACGGCGACACCCTCGTCGCGGACCTCGCCGATGATCGCCGTCAGCCCGTCGACGTCCTCGGCCGAGACCCCTGCCATCGGCTCGTCGAGGAGCAGGGCACGCGGCTCGGAGGCCAGGGCCATCGCGAGCTCGAGCTTGCGGCGACCGCCGTGGGACAGGTCCCGGGCGAGGGTGTCGGCCGTGCCGCCCATCCGCACGCGCTCGAGGAGTGCGTCGATCCGGTCGCGCGCCACGCCGGCCGCCCGCCGGAACGGCGAGGCCGGCGCGGCGCCGGACCCCTGCACGGCGAGCCGCACGTTCTCGCCGGCGCTCAGGCCGTCGAAGAGCGCGGAGGTCTGGAACGACCGGGCCAGCCCCATCCGTGAGCGCCGGGTGGCCGAGGCACGGCTGACGTCCTCGCCCCCGAGGGTGACCCGCCCGGTGCTCGGCCGGGTCACCCCGGAGAGGATGTTGACGAGCGAGGACTTCCCGGCACCGTTCGGGCCGATGATCCCGACCAGCTCACCCGGGGCGACCGTGAGGCTGACGTCCTCGAGGATGCGGGCCCCGCCGACCCGCCAGCCGACTCCCTCCGCGCCGATCACTTGAAGGGCGTGACGGGGGGTGCGACCGCCGACGCGTGGAGGGTCTTGCCGGTCGTCGGGGCGAAGCCGTCACCCTCCGCGGCCAGGGTCGTCGTGAACATCGGCTGGAGGAGGGCGTGGTCCTCGGCGCGGATCTGCATCGCTCCCTTCGGACCCTCGAACTCCCAGCCCTCGAGGGCCGTGACCATCGCGTCCGCGTCGTCGGTGCTCTTCTCGAGCGCGTGGACGACCATCTGCGCCGCGACGAAGCCGTCGTTGGTGAAGAGGTCGACGGTGCCGCCCTGCTCCTTCATCCCGGCCGCGAGCGCCTGGTACGCGGGGTTGTCGGCGGCGCCGTCGTAGAAGTGCGAGAGGAAGTCGATCTTCGTCGCCGACTCGCCGAAGAGGGCGTGGGTCGGCTTGATGTCGAGCCCGGTGACCACGGTCGTGGTGTCGAAGACCCCCTGCTGCGAGAGGGAGGTCCACATCTGGGTGGCGTTGGCCCCGGCCCAGGCGACGAACAGCAGGTCGGGCTTCCCGGCCTTGACCTTCGAGGCGAAGGGCGTGAACTCGGTGGCCGCAGCGGGCACCTCGACTCCCGTGACCGTCGCCCCCTTCGCCCCGAGGACGCTCGTGACGGCGGCGACGTTGGCCTTGCCGAAGGCGCTGTCCTGCGCGAGCACGGTGACCTTCTTGCCCTGGACGTCCCCGATCATCGTGCCGGCGGTCGCGACGTCCTGGTAGGTCTGACGGCCCGAGCGGAAGGTGTACCGGTTCGCCCCGGTCACGGCGTCGACCGCCGCGGGACCCGAGACGAACAGCACCTTGTTGTCCTCGGCCAGCGGGGCCACCTGGAGGGCCACCCCGGACGACGTCGACCCGGCGAGCACCTTGACCCCCTTGCCGATGAGGTCGGTCGCCGCGGCGACGGCCTTCGCGGGGTCGCCGGCATCGTCCTGCTCGACCACCTCGACCGGGCGTCCGCCCACGGCGTTGCTGCCCTTCGTCGCGTAGTCGAGACCGGCGGTGAAGCCCTGCCGGTACTGCTCGCCGTAGGTGGCCAGGGGGCCGGAGCGGGAGTAGACCAGCCCCACCTGCACCGGGGTGCCGGCGCCGGAACCCCCCGCGTCGCCGGCGGACCCCGCGCCGGGCTCCCCGGGGGAACCGCAGGCCGCCAGGGCCAGGGACAGGACTGCGCTCGCCACGACGAGAACTGGACGACGGGACACGGGTTCCTCCTCCGGGGGGCGCTCGCGCCATTGCCCGATTTCCGGTGACGCCCCGACCGCTGCGGCGACGCTAGTGAGCAGGTCAGCCCCGGTCCGTGGGGCCGGCGCCCACAACCACCGCCTGTCGGTGTGGGCCGGCCCCACGCCCCTGCTCGCGGGATGTCCGGCCCCGACCGCCCCTCGTGCCGACGTGACGCTCCGGACACCCGCGCGCCGACGCCCCACCCCGGTGGCACGGTGGGAGTGGTGGCAGCGAGGAGGCCGTGATGTCCGCGTTCACGCTCGAGCAGGTCCCACCCACGACCGTCGCGACGGTGCGCCGCACGGTGCCGGGCGCCGAGCTCTCGGAGTTCTTCGGGTCGGCGTTCGAGCACGTCGCGGCCGCGGTCGGTGACGCCGGCGGCCGGGTCGCCGGGCCACCCTTCGCGGAGTACCACGGGATGCCGGCCGACACGGTCGACGTGTCCGCAGGCTTCCCCGTCATCGGCGACGTGCACACCCCGGACGGCGGCGTGTGGCTGAAGGAGCGGCCCGGTGGGCGCGCAGCGGTCGTCGAGCACGTCGGGCCGTACTCCGGTCTCGGTCAGGCCTGGGCCGAGCTCATGCGCTGGGTCGGCGAGCAGGGGCTGCACCCGACGGGCGGCATGTGGGAGGAGTACCTCACGGCCCCCGAGGGTGACCCGGCCCACTGGCGGACGCGCATCGTCGTGCTCGTCGCCTGAGGGCTGGCAGGCTGGGCGGGTGCGAGCCCTCGTCTACGACGCCTTCGGCGCGCCGCTGCGCGTCACCGACCTGCCCGACCCGGTGGCCCCGCCGGGAGGCGCGGTCGTGCGGGTCCTCTCGACCGGGTTGTGCCGCAGCGACTGGCACGGCTGGATGGGGCACGACAGCGACATCGAGGCGTTCCCGCACACCCCGGGCCACGAGCTCGCCGGAATCGTCGAGTCGGTCGGCACCGGCGTCGACTCCGCGTGGGTGGGGCGCGCCGTCACCGCGCCGTTCGTCCTCGCCTGCGGCGACTGCCCCACCTGCCTCGCGGGCGAGGGCCAGGTCTGCCCGCACCAGCGCCAGCCGGGCTTCACCGGCCCCGGCTCGTTCGCCGAGCGCGTCGTCGTGCACGCGGCCGCCACCAACCTCGTCGCCCTGCCCGACGACCTGCCGCCCGCTGCCGCAGCGGGACTGGGCTGTCGGGTCGCCACCGCCCACCGGGCGGTCGTGGCCCGGGGTCGCGTCACTCCTCAGGACACCGTCGTCGTGTTCGGTTGTGGCGGAGTCGGTCTCGCCGCGATCCAGGTCGCGGCCGGCCGCGGCGCCCGGGTCCTCGGGGTCGACCTCGACGCCGGCTCCCGCACGCTCGCCCGACAGGTCGGCGCCGAGGCGGCGCTCGACGGCGCCCTTCCACGGGACGAGCTCGTCGCCGCCGTCGCGGACTGGTCCGGCGGCGGCGCCCACCTCTCGGTCGACGCCGTGGGCTCGCCGGCCGCCTGCCGCACCGGCATCCTCTCCCTGCGGCGGCGCGGCCGGCACGTCCAGGTCGGCCTGCTGCCCCGGGCGGCGGGCCGCGCGGAGGTCCCGATGGAGCGGGTCATCGGCTGGGAGCTCGACGTCCTCGGCAGCCACGGGATGGCCGCCGCCGACTACCCGGCGCTGCTGGCCGACGTCACCGCCGGGCGCCTCGACCTCGCCGCCCTCGTGGCACCGGGCGACCCGGTGGGCCTCGAGGTCGCCGCGACGCTCCTGCCGTAGATGGGCGAGACCGCCTCTCGCGGAATGGTGCTCATCGACCCGACGCGCTGACCCGGCCGCATCGGAGCGGGCCTACTGCGTCAGCGCCCCGGTCCGGATGGTCGACTCGGGGTCCGGCCCGGAGCGCAGCGCCGGGCAGACCACCCGGCCCGGCGCCGCCTGTCCGGCCGGACATCTCGACGCTATACCCCTGGCCGTATCCACGCCGTGATGCGCGGCACAGCCCGGGCAGAGGTGGGAGGGGTCACACTGGGGGTGTGGGAGTGCGCCGCTGGTGGGACGAGTGCGCCCTGCCGCGGCTGACGCACCGCTCCTGCCAGGGGGCGGACGTCGACCGCTGGCGGGCGCCGGTCTGTCGTGCGGCGACGGGGGTTGTCCTCGACGTCGGCTTCGGATCCGGCCCGAACCTCGAGCACTACCCGCCGGCGGTCACCCGGGTCCTCACCGCCGAGCCGTCGGACCTCGCGTGGGAGCTCTCGCAGCCCCGGCGGGAGGCGTTCGGCCGGCCCGTGGAGCGCACGTCCCTCGACGCGGCCGACCTCTCGGCCCTCGCCGACGGCTCGGTCGACACGGTCGTCACGGCCTGGTCGCTCTGCACGGTCCCCGAGGTCGGGGCGGCCCTCGCCGAGACCCGCCGCGTCCTGCGCCCGGGCGGCGTGCTCCGCTTCGTCGAGCACTCGCTCGCGCCCGACGAGGGCACCGTCCGCTGGCAGCGACGGGTCCAGCCCGTGTGGGGGCGGGTCGCCGGCGGCTGCCACGTCGACCGCGACCTGCCGGCCCTCATCGAGGAGGCGGGGTTCGCCGTCGAGGTGGCGCAGGCGCGCTACATCGGGCCGGGGCCGGCACGGGTCTGGGGATGGTTCGTCAGCGGGTCGGCCCGACCGACCGGGTCCTGATCAGTCCGCCGGCCGCCGCAGCAGCACGACGGTGTCGAGCGCCGGTCGGGGCGCACCCTCGACCTCCCGCTCGCGCAGCTCCGCGGACACCACCTCCACCGGGAGGCCGTGGACCGCGGCGACGACGTCGTCCGGGTCGTGCAGCACGCTGATGTCCTGCGGCCCACCGGTCCCCTCGGCGAGGTTGCGTGCCGCGTGGCAGACGACGAGGACCGACCCGCCCGGCGCGGCGGCCGCCACGCCGTGGGCGAGCGCCCGGCGCCACGCGTCGTCCGGCAGCTGGAGGTAGGCGAAGAGGACGAGGTCGTAGCCCCCACCCGCGGGCGGTGCCGGGGCCGGCCGCAGCGCATCGGCGACGAGGGCGCGGAACGGCCCGGCGCCCTCGCCCAGCCGCTCGGCCGCGATCTCCCCGGCCCGCTCGACGGCGACGGCCGAGAAGTCGGCCGCGGTGGCGTCCCAGCCGCGCTCGGCCAGCCAGAGGGCGTTGCGCCCCTCGCCGGCCGCGACGTCGAGGGCCCGCCCGGGGGCCATCGGCGCGACGAGCTCCTCGACGAAGCGGTTGGGCGTGCTCGACCAGACGAGGTCGGCTCCCGCGTAGCGCGCGTCCCAGGCGGTGGCGTCCATCAGGGATGCTCGCTCAGGCCAGCGAGAGGAAGAGCTTCTCCATCGACTCGACGTCCATGGTGCCGCCCTCCGGGTCGGTGATGCACTGGCGCAGGCCGAGCGCGATGACCGCGAAGCCGGCCCGGTCGAGCGCCTTGGAGACCGCCGCCAGCTGGGTGACGATGTCCTGGCAGTCGCGGCCGTCCTCGATCATCTTGAGGATGCCCCCGATCTGGCCCTGGGCACGCTTCAGGCGCTTGACGACGGCCTGCATCTCGGTCGGGTCGAGCTCCACGGGGGCCTCCTGGGACGGGGGACGACGGTCGCGATGGTACCCGGGGAGGTACCGGCGGCGCGGGGTTTGCGGACCGGCGGTCCGCGGCCGGAACGCGCAGGTCAGCCGGCCTGCTGCGCGGCGACCTGCGCCCGGACCTCGTCCATGTCGAGGGTCTTGATGCCCTCGAGCACCTGCTCGAGCGCGGCGGGCGGCAGCGCCCCGGCCTGGCGGAAGACGAGGATCCCGTCCCGGAAGCCCATGAGGGTCGGGATGGAGGTGATCTGGGCGGCGCCGGCGAGGGCCTGCTCGGCCTCGGTGTCGACCTTGCCGAAGACGACGTCCTCGTGCTGCTCGCTGGACTTCTCGAAGGTCGGGGCGAACTGGCGGCACGGGCCGCACCAGGAGGCCCACCAGTCGACGAGGACGATGCCCTCGTCGCCGACGGTCTTCTCGAAGGTCTCGGCCGTGAGGTCCACGGTGGCCATGTCTGCTCCTCGCAGTCGGTGTCGATCGGTCTCACCGGGGCAACAGGATACCCCTGTGGGTATATTCCCGAGCCCCGGCGTCCAGGGGGGGAACGCACCGACGACCCGGGATCATCCCGGGCGGGCAGGATGGGCGCCGTGTCCGCCGCCCTGAACCGCGCCCTCGAGGCGGTGCTGGAGGCCGCGGACGCCGACGCCCTGAGGGGGGCGACGAGCCGCCTCATCGAGGTCTACCGCTCCGGGGCAGCCCCCACCCGGCAGGTGCTGCGCGACCCGGTCGCGGCCGCCGCCTACGCCGCCTACCGGATGCCCGCCACCCACGCCGCGGTCGCCCGGGTCTTGCAGCACGCCCTCGACGTGGCCCCCGGGCTCGCCGCGACCTCCCTGCTCGACCTCGGCGGCGGGACGGGCGCGGCAGCCTGGGCGGCGGCCGACGCCCTCCCCCACCTCGAGGACGTCGAAGTGGTCGACGGGTCCGCGGACGCCCTCGCCCTCGGGCGCCGCCTCGCGCAGCACGGGCCGGGGGCGCTGGGCCGGGCCCGGTGGACGCACCGCGACCTCGGCTCCGGCGGCGCGCTGCCGGCCGCCGACCTCGTGACGGTCAGCTACGTGCTCGGCGAGCTGCCGGGTGACCTGCCGGGCCGGGTCGTCGACGCCGCGGCCGCAGCCGGGCGCACCGTCGTGGTCGTCGAGCCGGGCACGCCGCGCGGCTTCGAGGCCGTGCTCGCGGCCCGGGAGCGCCTCCTGGGGGCCGGACGGCACCTCGTCGCGCCCTGCCCGCACGAGGCCGGCTGCCCGCTCGCAGCGGCCGGCGACTGGTGCCACCTCGCCGTCCGCCTCGACCGGACCGCCCTGCACCGGCGGCTCAAGGGAGCCGCCCTCGGCCACGAGGACGAGAAGGTCGCCTACGTCGTGGCGACCCGGGACCCCGTCGCCCTCCCCGCCGGCCGGGTGCTGCGCCACCCCGTCAAGCGCAAGGGCCTCGTGCAGCTCGAGGTGTGCCACGCCGACGGGACGGCCGGGCGGGAGATCGTCACCCGGCGCGACCCCGGGAGGTACCGCTCGGCGCGGGACGTCCAGTGGGGAGACCCGTGGCCGACGCAGGGAACGGACGCGCCGGACCGGCCGTTGACGCCGCCGGACGGGTTCCGGCGGTAGCGTCGGACGTTCACGACCAACCGCACAACTTAGGAAAGGTCCCATGTCGACCAAGAAGGACATCGCCCAGGCCGTCTCCCAGCGCACGGACGTCTCCGCGTCCGCCGCCGAGGAGATCATCAACGCGGCATTCGACGTCGTCGCCGAGCACCTCGCCAAGGGCGAGGACGTCAAGCTCGCCGGCTTCGGCAGCTTCGAGACCCGTGCGCGCGCCGCGCGCACCGGCCGCAACCCCCAGACCGGCGAGGAGATCCAGATCGCCGCGTCGACGTCGGTCGGCTTCAAGGCCGCTGCGCAGCTCAAGCGCGCCGTCAACGGCTGACACCGCACGCACGACGACGGACGGGGCGCCGACCACCTGGTCGGCGCCCCGTCCGTCGTCCCCGCCTCCGCCGCCCCGTCCCCGCCGCGCTGCCCCCGCCGTCGCCCCTGCCGTCGCCCGTCCCGGCCGACCCACTGCCCGTCACCCACTCCGAGAACGCTCTTCGCGGCGATGCCGGGTGGGCAACGGGCAATAAGTCGGCCGTGGTCGGGGTTGGCCCTGAGGACCACGTGACCCCGATGTCGCAGGAGATGACCGATGAGCCTCGAGCGCCCCGTCGCCCCCGACCCGTACGACCTGCTGCCCGCCGTCCCCTCGTTCACCGTGACGAGCGAGGACATCACCGACGGAGCCCCCCTGAAGGACGACCAGGTGGCCGACAAGGGGAACACCTCCCCGCAGCTGTCGTGGAGCGGAGCACCCGAGGGCACCCA
>JAESFK010000239.1_pt1 | contig 35732 bp, 33 predicted proteins | sample 9269391 | NCBI WGS metagenome assembly JAESFK01 (sample SAMN14506231, study PRJNA617097) | algae metagenome | isolation source: Drouetiella hepatica UHER 2000/2452 and co-occurring heterotrophs from... | place: Slovakia: Slovak Paradise National Park, Hrabusice, Kosice Region | collected 2000-01-01
CAGGCGATCGTCATCGACGGGAAGTCCTGCAGCTTGCGGGTCTTCGGGTCCTTGATCGAGTAGGGCACGAGATGCATCTGCACGTCCGGCGTCTCGAGCTCCGGCCGCGTCTTGAGGAAGCCCAGCAGCGGCGCCGAGGGCAGGCTCATGAAGCCGCCGCCGGTGGCGAGGTACTTCATCATCTGCGTCACGGCGCCGATGCCGCGCGCCATGTGATTGTAGGAGACGCTGGCGACCTTCAGGCGCCAGATGATGCGGGCGTTGATGTGGTCGCGGAAATTCTCGCCGACCGCGCGCAGCTCGTGCTTCACCTCGATGCCGTGCTTCTTCAGCAGCTCCGGCTGGCCGATGCCCGAGAGTTCGAGGATCTGCGGGCTGGCGACGCCGCCGGCCGACAGGATCGTTTCCCTGGCGCGGGCCTGTACCGCCTTGCCGTCCTTCTCGTACTCGACGCCCACGCAGCGCTTGCCATCGAGCAAGACGCGCAGCGTGTGGGCGTTGGTGACGACGTGCAGGTTCGGGCGCTTCATCGCCGGCTCGATGTAGCAGTGCGCCACGCTCATGCGCCGGCCCTTGTAGATCGAGGTCTGCGTCTTCACGACGCCTTCCTGGTCCTCGCTGTTGTAGTCGGGGTTGGTCTTGAAGCCGGCGGCCTTCGAAGCCTCGAACAGCGCGTCGTAGAGCGGGTTCTGGTCAGGCACGGTCGAGACCTTCAGCGGCCCATCGGTACCGCGGCCGTTCGAGCCGTCGCCGTCGACGAAGTTCTCCATGCGGGTGAAAAGCGGCGCCACGTCGCGCCAGCTCCAGCCGCGGCAGCCCATCTGCGCCCAGGTGTCGAAGTCGAGCGGCTGGCCGCGCACCCAGACTAGGCCGTTGATCGAGCTGGAGCCGCCCAGCACCTTGCCGCGCGGCACCGGGATGACGCGGTTGGCCGTGCCCGGCTCGGGCTCCGACTGGTAGAGCCAGTTGGCGGCCGGATTGTCGATCAAGAGGCCGAACGACAGCGGCATGCGGGAGTAGGGATGGCTGGCCGCGCCGGCCTCCAACAGGAGCACCTTGTTGGTCGGCACTTCCGTGAGCCGTGCCGCCAGGGCGCCGCCCGCCGAACCCGCGCCAACGATGATGTAGTCGTACTCGGCCATTTCTCCTGATCTCCCCGCGCTCGCTGTCATGCAACCGTAGCGCACTGCCATGCAGATGACAGGGGCAATCTGGCCTCGGCATGTGTGAATCGTCATGTCCCGGCGGGGCGGGCGATCCCCTGCCGGTCATCGTGGTGTACCCGCGGTACACGAGCTGGCCGCCGTGTGATAAGCGTCCCACCACCACGGCGCGGCGGAGACGGCGATGATCGAAACGGAAAAGGGCAGGGCCGACATCACGCGATTCACGATCGATGTCGCGATCCGGCTCGGGCTGATCGCCACGGTCATCTATGTGAGCCTGCTCCTGCTGGAGCCGGTGGCGCCGCTCTTGATGTGGGCCATCATCCTGTCGGTCGCCGTCTATCCCTTGTTCGACATGGCCCGGCGCCGTCTGCACCTGCGGGACGGGCTCGCGGCCGCGCTTTTCTCGATCCTGATGCTCGTGCTGTTGCTGACGCCGGCCGTCCTGCTCGCGGCGTCCGCCGTGGGAAGCCTCGACGACTATGCGCGGATGCTGCTGCGCGGCGAGCATGTCGTGCCGCCGCCGCCCGAATCGGTCAAGGACTGGCCGATGGTCGGGGCGCGGGTCTACGACTTCTGGCTGACCGCCTCCAACGATGCGCGCGCCATCGTGACGGCCCATGTCGGCCAGCTGGCCTCGGTCGGTCGCTGGATGGGCGGCATCGCGGCGGGCGTCTTCCTGGGGGTCCTGCAGTTCGCCGGCGCCATTGTCGTGGCAGGGGTCCTGCTGGCCTATTCCGACGAGTTGACTGCCGCGCTGCGCGCCCTCGCGGCGCGGGTGGCCGAGACGCGCGGCCGGCACTTCCTCGAGATCGCCGGCTCGACCATCCGCAACGTGTCGCAGGGCGTCATCGGCATCGCCCTCCTGCAGTCGGTGCTGCTGGCGATCGGCATGCTGGTGGCGGACGTTCCGTTCGCGGGCGCCATCACCTTCGTCTGCCTGGTGCTGGCGATCGTGCAGGTCGGGCCCAACATCGTCATGATCCCGGTGATCATCTGGACGTGGATGTATCTGCCGGCCCTGCATGCCGGTCTGTTCACCGCCTACACGGTGCCGTTGCTGCTGCTCGACAATGTGCTGCGACCCATCCTGATGGCGCGCGGCCTGCCGACGCCCATGGCGGTGATCGTGGCGGGCGTCATCTGCGGCACGCTGGCCGGCGGCCTCATCGGCCTGTTCGTGGGCCCTGTCGTACTCTCGGTCTTCTACGACCTGCTGGTCGCCTGGATCGCGGCGGGCCGGAAGGTCGAGGCAAGCGACGTTCCGGCCCCTGCGCCCTGACTACTTCTTCTTCGGACGGAGCGCGTCCCACTGCTCGTCGGTCCAGTCGAGCATCGCCGAGGTGTTGGCGCCGCCGCCGCCGGACTGCAGCATCTTTCCGCCGTCGATGACGATCGCATCGCCGTTGATGTAGGCGGCACCGTCGCTCACCAGGAAGGCGGCCAGGTTGGCCAGCTCGATATGCTCGCCGGTGCGGCGCATCGGGATCGCCTTGATCATGTCGTCCTGCCCGCCGCGTTCCTTGGGCATCAGGCGGCTCCAGGCGCCCTCGGTCGGGAACGGCCCGGGCACGATCGCGCAGGTGCGGATGCCCTTGGGACCCCATTCGACGGCGAGGCTCTTGGTCATCGCCAGCACGCCCGCCTTGGCCATCGCCGAGGGGACGGTGAAGGGCGCCCCGGTCAGCGACGAGACCGTGAGGATCGACATCACCACCTTGTTGCGGTCGCCGGCATCGATCCAGCGGCGGCCGGCCGCGACGGTGCAGTAGGCCGAGCCGTGCAGCACGATGCCCAGCACGGCGTCGATCGCCCGCGAGGACATCTTGTGGGTCTGGGCGAGGATCTGGCCGGCGGCGTTGTTGACCAGAATGTCGAGCGGCCGCTTCTCCCAGATCTTGTCCATCATCGCCTCGTCGGGAATGCGCACGTCGCAGCCCACCGTCTCGATCTCGCCACCGGTCTCCTTCGCGAGCTCGGCCGCGGTCTCCTTCAGCACCTCCTCGCGGCGGCCGCAGATGATCACGTTGGCGCCGAGTTCGAGATAGCGATGCGCCATCGAGCGGCCGAGGCCGGTGCCGCCGCCGGTCACGAGGATGCGCTTGCCCTTGAGCAGGTCGGGTTGGAACATCGTCTTTTTCCTACTTCTTGATCTCGGTGAGGGCGATGCCGGACACGACCAGCTTGTCGATCTCGGTGGCGGAGTAGCCGGCTTCCTGAAGGACGGCCCGGGTGTCGGTGCCGAACTTCTTGGGCTTGGTGCTCACCTTGGGCGGGGTCCGGGAAAGCTTCACGGGATTGCCGACGTTCCGCCAGCCATCCTTCTCCCACACCATGCCGCGATGCTTCGTGTGCGGCGCCTCCATCACGTCGGAGACCTCCAGCACGGCGGCCGAGGGCACGCCGCCCCGCATCAGCTCCTGCGAGAATTCGTTGGCGTCGCGGTCCTTCAGCAGCGCGCGCAGTTCGGCCTCGAGCTCGGCGCGATGGGCGACGCGTTCCTTGTTGGTCTTGAAGCGCGGATCGTCGGCCAGTTCCGGCTTGCCCAGCATTTGCGTGAGCTTGCGGAACTGCCCGTCATTGCCGGCGCCGACCACGATGTTGCGCGTCTTGGTCGGGAAGTTGGAATAGGGCACCAGGCTCGCATGGCTGTTGCCGACGAGCTTGGGCTTGAGCCCGGCCATGAAATAGTTCGGCGCATGCGGCTGGTGCAGCGCGATGGCGCTGTCGTAGAGCGTCGCGTCGACGAACTGCCCCTTGCCGGAACGGTTTCGCTCATAGAGCGCCATCATGATGCCGATGGTGGCGTTCATGCCGGTCGAGAGATCGACCACCGGCACGCCGATGCGGACCTGGCCGCCCTCGGGCGAGCCGTTGACCGAGACCAGGCCGGCCGAGGCCTGCACCATGGCATCGTAGCCCGGGAAGCCGCCCAGCGGCCCGTCGGCGCCGAAGCCCGAGACGCGGGCATGGACCAGCAGCGGGAACTTCGCCGCCAGCACGTCGTGGTAGCCGATGCCCCATTTCTCCATCGTGCCGGTCTTGAAGTTGTCGATCAGTACGTCGGCGGTTTCGAGCAGCTTCAGCAGCACCTCGCGGCCCTCGGGCTTGGAGAGGTCCAGCGCGATCGTGCGCTTGTTGCGGTTGATGCCGGCGAAGTAGGCCGAGATGCCCTCGGCGTCGAACGGAGGGCCCCAGGTGCGGGTCTCGTCGCCCTGCGGCGGCTCGATCTTGATCACGTCGGCGCCGTGGTCGGCCAGCATCTGGCCGCAATAGGGACCTCCCAGCACGCGCGACAGGTCGATCACTTTCAGGCCCTCGAGCGCGCCCCCATTTGCCACCGGCATCTCGTTCCACTCCTCGGATTCATACAGGAGGCGCGGTTATAGACCATGGGACCCGAGCCCGGTACCGTCCGGGCATGATCGAACGCGAGCTGGATATCGCCACGCAAGATGGCGCCATGAACACCTACACCGTGCGGCCCGACGATGGCGGGCCGCTGCCGGTCGTCATCATGCTGATGGACGCGCCAGGCGTGCGTGAGGGACTGCGGGAAATCTGCCGGCGGATTTCGCAGTCCGGCTACTACGTGCTGCTGCCCAATCTCTACTATCGCTCGACGCGCGAATTCGTCTGCGGACCGACCCGCAACCATCCCGACGGCGAAGCCAACCTGAAGCGCATGTTCGGCCTGATGGAGTCGATCTCCAACGCCAGGGTCGCGGCGGATACGGGTGCGGTGCTCGACGTGTTGCCGACCCTGCCCGATGCCAAATCCGGCAAGGTCGGCCTGGTCGGCTACTGCATGAGCGGCGCCTTCGTCACTGCAGCAGCGGCTGCGCATCCCGACCGTATCGGCTGCTTCGCGTCCTACTACGGAACGCGCCTGATCACCGACAAGCCCGACTCGCCGCATCTGATGCTGGGGAGCATCTCCGCCGAGGGCTATTATGCCTTCGCCGAGCACGACACCTACGTGCCGCTGTCCGACGTCGCCAAGTTCGAGAGGCTACTGGCCTCCGCGCCGTTCCCCTCGCGGGTCGAGACCGAGGCCGGCACGCATCACGGCTACGCCTTCTCCGACCGCGGCAACCTGCATGAGGCCGCCCGCGAGAAACACTACGAACGCATGCTGGCGCTGTTTCGTCGACATGTTGGATAGTTCTGTCGTCCTGAGCGCAGCGAAGGACCTTGCAGAACGATCGGAATGGATGTTGCGGAGACGCCAGATCCTTCGCTTCGCTCAGGATGACAAAGAGAGAGCAAGAACATGTTGAATGGCATCCACGGACACCAGGACATCGAGCGGGTGGTCTACGGCAAGCCGGCGGGCGTTGCGTTGCGCGCCGAGGCCGAGCGGCTGGGCGCGAAGAAGGTGTTCATCACCACGTCGAAGTCGGTGGCGCAGAGTGCGTTGCTGGCTTCGGTAATCGACGACCTCGGCGACCTGCACGCGGGCACCTATGCCGGCATCACGGCGCATTCGCCCCGGCCCTGCGTGGTCGAAGGCGCGGAGATGGCGCGCAAGGCCGGCGCCGACCTGATCGTGGCGGTGGGCGGTGGCTCGGTGATCGACGCCACCAAGACCATCCTGATCGCGCTGTGGCAGAACGTGACGACGGTCGACGAACTCGATGCCCACCGCGCGGGCAAGCCGAAGGAAGGCGCCGCGCCCCCGTCCGAGGCCATCCGGCCGCCGGCCGACGCGATCCGCATGATCGCTGTGCCGACCACGCTGTCGGCCGCCGAGTTCAACGCCTTTGCCGGCATCTCCGATCCGCGCAAGGGCATCAAGGAGAGTTTCGGCCATCGCCTGATCGTGCCGCGGGTCATCGTGCTCGATCCCGCCGCCACCCTGGCGACGCCCATGGACCTGATGCTCTCGACCGGGCTGAAGGCCGTCGACCATGCCGTCGAACGCCTGTGTTCGCAGCAGGCTCATCCCTTCGTGCTGGGCACCGCCACCGAGGCGCTGAAGCTGCTCGCCCGCGCCCTGCCGGGGCACAAGGCGAATCCCGACGACATGGCGACCCGGCTCGATCTCCAGTTCGGCATGTGGCTGTCGATCGGCGCCGGTTCGTCGGGTGTCGGCGTGGGTGCCAGCCACGGGATCGGCCATGTGCTGGGCGCCGCCTGCCACGTGCCGCACGGCCATACGTCCTGTGTGATGCTGCCGTCGGTGCTGCGCTGGAACCTGCCGGCCAACGCGGAGCGCCAGAAGCGGGTGGGCGAGGCGTTCGGCAAGCCGGATGCGGCGGCGGGAGATCTCGTGGAAGGGCTGGTTAAGTCGCTCGGCCTGCCGGGACGTCTCTCCGAAGTCAGCGTCGGCCGGGACCGCTTCCGCGAGATTGCCGAGAAGTCGATGCACGACCGGGCGGTGCTGAACAATCCGCGGCCGATCAAGGGACCGGAACAGGTCATGGAGATCCTCGAACTCGCGGCCTGAACCGACATGACCCCATGAATTCTTCTCGTGAGCCCGAGGGGTGGCAAGCGGCTAAAGCCACACGACCTAAGGGGAGCAAACACAAGTCACGGGTGAAACCATGGTCGATGTCCGAACCGCCGAATCCGCCGCCACGCGGCCGCCGCTCGCCGGCTGGGTCGATGCGCCGGTGAACTACCTCGCCGATCTCAGCATCAAGCCGGTCACCTACAATCCGCCACATGGCACCGGCCTGCCGCGCCGGGACGGCAACTACCGGGACTTCACGGTCCGCGTCCACGATGCCCGTCCGATCGCGCGCGAACTCTCCCTCGACCGCCAGGCCTTCATCCTCACGCGCCACGACACCTATGTGCGCGACTTCTACGACGAAGAGGAAGTCCGCACGAAGTACCACGCTGAGGTCGAGGCCCTGATCAAGCGCGAGACCGGCGCGTCGAAGGTGGTGGTGTTCGACCACACCGTGCGGACCGCCGATCGCGCCGTGGAGCGTGGTCTTCGGACACCGGTGCGCAGCGTGCACAACGACTACACCGAAAAGTCGGGCCCGCAGCGGGTGCGCGACCTGCTCCCGCCCGAGGAGGCCGAACGGCGCCTCCGGAAGCGCTTCGCGGAGTACAATGTCTGGCGCAGCATCGATCACGAACCGGTCGAGATGACGCCGCTCGGCTTCGTCGATTCCGAGAGCATCGCGCCGCGCGACCTCGCGGTCTGCGACCTGGTCTATGCCGACCGTACCGGCGAAATCTACCAGGGCGTCTACAACGCCGATCACCGCTGGTACTACTTCCCGAAGATGACGCGGGACGAGGCGGTCCTGATCAAGTGCTACGACTCGCTGAAGGATGGCCGCGCGCGCTTCTCGCTGCATTCCGCCTTCGACGATCCGACCTCGCCGGCCAGTCCACGGCCGCGGCAGAGCATCGAGGCGCGCGCCTTTGCATTCTTCGATTAGACGTACCGGCGTTTATCGCGCGCCGGCGGGCGGCAGCGCCTTCTGAGGCGCGAGAGCCCGCACGGTTCAAATTGCGCACCTCTCGTCATCCTGAGCGAAGCGAAGGATCCAACGTTGGCTATGCAGTACTCTGGTCGTCCCGCTATGTCCTTCGCTTCGCTCAGGACGACAGATTCTTCCTAGCTCTTCACAATCGCCTCGAGATGTTCCACCAGTTCCTCGGGATTGCTGAAGAACGGCGAGTGGCCGCTCTCCAGCCGCAGCACCTTGCAGGGGGTCTCCTTCGCCATCGTCCGCTGCAGGGCGATGCGGATGGCGTTGTCGTGGATGCACTCGATGTACCAGCGCGGCACCGAGCCGAAGCGCTCCTCGGTAAGCGTCACCGGCGTGGTCGAGATGGCGAGCGGCTGCGGTCGCAGCCGCTGCATCGCCCGGTAGCGATCCTCGGGTGAGACGTCGGCGTAGAACAGGCTCGGCAGCTTGTCGCGCGCGAAGGTGTAGGTCTTGCCGTCGGGGCTGACCTGTCGCGACAGCCGGAACATGGCGTCCGGTTCGAGAGAGGTCATGTCCCGGCCGCTCTTGCCCGAGGTCGGCAGCAGGGCGCAGACATAGACCAGCGCCTTGATCTTGCGCCGCCGCGCTTCGGCGAGCTGGCTGATCGTGACGCCCCCCAGCGAGTGGCCGACCAGGATGACTTGCTCCTCCATCCTGTCGAGGAGACGGGCGAGCTTCTCGACATTGTCGGCGAGGGTGACGTTGGCCGGCGGTGTCTGGTCGTCGCCGAGACCCGGCAGGTCGGGCGCGCAGACCTTGTGCCCGGCCGTTTCCAGCAGGGGCACCACCTTCTCCCAGCACCAGCCGCCGGTGCAGGCCCCATGGACCAGCAGGAACGTCGCCACGCGCTAGGCCTTTCCGACGACGGTACGCGCACCGGGGGCCGGCACGAAGAAGTCGGGCATCAGCGACGTTCCGGGCGAGACGGCATACTGGTCGAAGTCGGTGACGCCCTCGGCCGCCAGCACCTCGTCGTCGATGAAGAAGTTGCCGGTACACTCGCGTGCCGGCCGGTTGAAGATGGCATGCGCGGCATCGGCCATGATCTCGGGCTTGCGGCACTGCTTCATGCCTTCGACGCCGCCCAGGATGTTCTGGATCGCGGCGGTGGCGATGGCGGTGCGCGGCCATAGGCAGTTGAAGGCCAGGCCCTTGTCCCTGAATTCCTCGGCCATCGACCAGGCGAAGACCGACATGCCGTACTTGGCCAGCGTGTAGGCCGCGTGATTGGCGAACCACTTCACGTCGAAGTCGAGCGGCGGCGACAGGTTCAGTACGTGCGGGTTGGCGGCCTTCAGCAGGTGCGGGATGCATTTCTGCGAGACCATGAAGGTGCCGCGCGCATTGATCTGGTGCATCAGGTCGTAGCGCTTCATCGGCGTGGCGAGCGTACCGGTCAGGCTGATGGCGCTGGCATTGTTCACCAGGACGTCGATGCCGCCGAAGGTTGCGACGGTCTCGGCCACCGCCGCGTCGACGCTCTGCTCGTCGCGGATGTCGCAGGCGAGCGGCAGCGCCTTGCCGCCGGCCTTCTCGATCTCCTCCGCCGCGGTGAAGATCGTGCCGGGCAGGCGCGGATCGGGCGTCACCGTCTTCGCGGCGATGGCGATGTTGGCGCCGTCGCGCGCGGCTCGCAACGCGATGGCCAGTCCGATGCCCCGGCTTCCGCCGGTCACGAACAGGGTTTTGCTAGCCAAGCTCATGGCGTCCCCAAGAAATCTTCGGGCTCTATAGCCGGGCCGGGGTAGCGGCGGCTAGTGTCGCGGCACTCAAGGGAGGCATGCATGAATCCGTGCTTCGAAACGGCGACGCGACTTGCACGCGCGATACGAAACGGGCGGCTAAGTTCGGTCGAGGCGACCAAGGCGCATCTCGATCGGATCGCACGCGTGAACGGGCCGCTCAAGGCGCTGGTGCTGATCGACGAGGCCGGCGCGATGAAGGCCGCCCGCGGCGCCGATCGTGCGCGAGGCAAAGGAAAGGACCTACCTGCGCTGCACGGGGTGCCGATCACCATCAAGGAAGCGTTCGACGTCGCCGGCCTGAAGACGACTTCGAGTCATCCTCCGCTCGCGGACAACGTCGCCCGGGAAGATGCGAGCATCGTCGCGCGTTTGCGGGCGGCGGGCGCCGTCATCCTGGGCAAGACCAATGTGCCCGAACTCTGCGCCGATTTTCAGACGGACAGCCCGATCTTCGGCACGACGGTCAATCCCTGGGACGAACGCTGCACGGCGGGCGGTTCGACGGGCGGGGGCGGCGTCGCCGTGGCAGCCCGCCTGTCGCCGCTGGAACTGGGCAGCGACATCGGCGGTTCGGTGCGCAATCCCGCGCACTACAACGGCATCTTCTCGCTGAAGCCGACCGAGTGGCGCGTGCCGAGCCGCGGTCACATCCCGGACCTTCCGGGCGCGACGCGCAGCACCCGCTACATGGGCACGTTCGGGCCGCTGGCGCGCTCGGTCGACGACCTAGAGCTGGCGCTGCGCATCATCGCCGGACCGGACGGCCACGAGACCGAGGCGGCGCCCGTGCCGCTGGGGCCGACGCCCAGGCTCACGGCCAAGGGCCTGCGCATTGCCGTGCTGGCCAGCAATCCGCTGGTGCCGGTCTCGGCCGATACGGCGTCGGTCGTGGAGGCGACCGCGAAGCTGCTCTCGAAGGCCGGCGCCCACGTGAAGCATGCCCAGCCTGAGCATCTGGACTGGCAGCAGGGCTGGGACGACTGGTCGGACCTGTTCCAGTACATGATCGTGAACGCCCAGCCGCTCGCGGCGCGCGAGCGGCAGTTCCGCAAGGTCGATTCACCGGATCCCACCGCGCGATCGGTGGCGCGAGCGGCCCGTCTCGACATGGCGCAATTCTTCGCCGTCCTCGACCGGCGCGACCGCATCGTGCGTCAGTGCGAGTCCTTCCTCGACGAGTACGACGCGTGGCTGATGCCGGTGATGCCGGATTCGGCCTTCGTTCGCCAGTCGCAGCGGCAGCCGCTGCGCATCGACGGCGTCGACCATCCCTATTTCTTCGCCGGCACCGCTTACAACTTCCTGGCCAACCTGACGGGCCAGCCGTCGCTCGTGCTGCCCTGCGGCTTCTCGAAGGAGGGGCTGCCGATCGGCCTGCAGCTCACCGCCAAGCGATGGGGCGAAGCGAAGCTGCTCGGCGTCGCGAAGGTGCTGGAGAAACTCCTGCCACCGTGTCCCGTGCCGCCGAGCTTTGCCTGAGCGCAGCGAAGGACCTTTGCGCCGCAGTCGTCACTCCACCTTCACGCCGGCCTTGTCGATGATCGGCTTCCATTTGGCGAACTCGGCCTTCTGGTAGGCGCCGAAGACGTCAGCCTTCATCTGCTCCGGTGTCGGGATGTCCTGGCCGAGATTCTCGAGCTTGCTGCGGATCTCCGGATCTTGCAGGGCCTTGACCGCAGCAGCGTTGAGCTTGTCGATGATCTCCTTCGGCGTTCCCTTGGGCGCCCACAGGCCGTGCCAGATCGCGACCTCGATGCCGGGAAAGCCCGCTTCGGCGGTGGTCGGGATGTCCGGCGCCGCAGCCGTGCGCTGCTTGGCGGTGACGGCATAGACCTTGAGCTTGCCGGCGCGGATGTGCGGCAGCGAGTTCGACGATTGGTCGATCATGACCTGGATCTGGTTGGCGATCAGGTCCTGCACGGCCGGACCGGTGCCGCGATAGGGCACGAGCTGGTAGTTGGCGCCGGTCACCGTGAAGAAGGCCAGCGCGCCGATATGCGAGCCCGAGCCCATACCGGCCGTGCCGCCCGAGATCTTGTCGGCATTCGCCTTCAGATACGCAACCAGCTCCTTGAGGTCCTTGGCCGGCACCTGGTTCGAGGTGACGACCAGCAGCGGGTTGGATGGCAGGAGGGCGACCGGTGCGAGGTCGTTGATCAGGTCGTAGTTCAGGTTCTTGTAGATCGCACCGTTGACGACGTTGGTGCCGAGATGGCCGATGCCGATCGTGTAGCCGTCGGGCGCGGAGCGGGCGAGCTTGCCCATGGCGATCGAGCCGGCCGCGCCGGTGACGTTGTCGATGACGAACTGCTGGCCCAGTTCCTTGGCCATGCGCTCGCCGACGATGCGCGCCATCACATCGGTCGGGCCGCCGGCCGCGAACGGCACGATGAGGCTGATGGGCTTGGTGGGATAGGCCTGGCCGAAGGCGGGCCCGGACGCGGCGACGGCGAGCAAGGCGAGGGCAGCTCTACGCAGCATGGAAAATCCTCCCTGAAGTTCTCTTGCCGGGAGGAGACTAGCGCTAAGCGGCGTCCGGCTCCATCGCGACCAGTACCGTTCGATTGGAGACCTGCTGGCCCTCCTGGACCGAGATCGCCTCAACCTTTGCATCGAGCGCCGCCTTGAGTTGGTGCTGGATCTTCATGGCTTCCAGCACGATCAGCGTCTGGCCGCGGCTGACCCTGTCGCCGGCCGCCACCTTGATGGCGACGATGCGGCCGTCCATGGGGGCGCGCAGCTTGCCGTCGCTGCCGGCCGCCGCCGTCTCGGGCGGAGCGTAGGTCTTGTCGGTGAACCGGATGGTGAGTCCGTCGATGTCGATCACGACGTCGTCGCCATCGATGTGGAACGGCACCTCGACCGGATCGGGCTCGCGGACCTGCATCAGGCGCTCGCTTCCGCCCGCAGCCAACCGCATGGGCGTCGGTTCGGGATTGGAGTTGCGCCAACCCCGCATCGAGGACGGATACTTCCGGGCCGAGGCCTGCCACAGCAGGCTCGCCGCGGCGGACCAGTGGGCGTCGCTGATCGCCGGTGCAGGGAACTCTTGCTTGGTGAGGAAGGCGGTCGTGGCCTCGCCGGCGGCGAAGTCGGGATGCTCCAGAAGGCGGATCAGGAAATGCCGGTTGGTCGTCGGTCCGAGCACGACCGTATCGGCAAGGGCGCGGACGAGGCGCACGCGCGCTTCCTCGCGGGTGGCGCCGTGGGCGATCACCTTGGCGATCATCGGATCGTAGTAGGGCGAGATTGCCAGCCCATCCTTAATGCCGTGGTCGATGCGGACGCCGGGGCCGGTCGCCGGACGCCACACGTCGATGCGGCCGGTCTGCGGCAGGAAGCCCGCATAAGCGTCCTCGGCGTACAGGCGCACCTCGATGGCGTGGCCGGAGAACGTCACCTGTTCCTGGCGCAGCGGCAGGTGCTCGCCGCGCGCGACGCGCAGCTGCCACTCGACCAGATCGAGGCCGGTGATCGCCTCCGTTACCGGATGCTCGACCTGCAGGCGGGTGTTCATCTCCAGGAAGTAGAAGGCGCCATCGGCGCCCAGCAGGAACTCGACCGTGCCGGCGCCGCGATAGCCGATGGCCCGCGCGGCGGCCACGGCCGCGGCGCCCATGCGATCGCGAAGGGTGGCATCGACGGCGGGCGAGGGCGCTTCCTCGATCACCTTCTGGTGGCGGCGCTGCACCGAGCAGTCGCGCTCGCCGAGATGAATGACGTTGCCATGAGAATCGGCGAAGACCTGGATCTCGACATGCCGTGCATCAATGACGGCCTTCTCGAGGATCAGCTCGCCCGAGCCGAAGGCGCTTTCGGCCTCGGTGCGCGCGGTGCGGATCGCTTCCAGCAGGTCAACCGCGTGTTCGACGAGGCGCATGCCGCGCCCACCGCCGCCGGCCGCGGCCTTGACCATGACCGGCAGGCCGATCTTGTGCGCCTCGGCTTCGAGGTTGGCGTCGCTCTGGTCGGCGCCCTGGTAGCCCGGCACGCAGGGCACGCCGGCCTCGATCATGCGCCGCTTGGCGGCCGCCTTGTTGCCCATCGCGGCGATGGCCGCCGGCGGCGGGCCGATGAAGGTGAGGCCGGCCTTCTCGCAGGCCGTCGCGAAAGCCTCGTTCTCCGACAGGAAGCCATAGCCGGGATGGATCGCGTCGGCGCCGCTCTTGCGTGCCGCGTCCAGGATGCGGTCGATGCTGAGATAACTCTCGCCGACCGGAGGCGGCCCGATGCGCACGGCCTCGTCGGCAAAGGCGACGTGCGGCGCGTTTCTGTCGGCATCGGAATGGACCGCCACCGTGCGATAGCCCATCGCCCTGGCCGTTCGCATCACCCGCCAGGCGATCTCGCCGCGGTTGGCGACCAGGACCTTGCTGAAGTTCATCATTCGATGGCCCAACGGGGCGGCCGCTTCTCGGCGAAGGCGCGCAATCCCTCGCCGGCTTCAGGGCCGCGGCGTGCCTCGGCGAACTTGTCCGCGGCGAAGTCGAGCACGGCGGAGAGCGGTTCGGTGCCGACCTTCATCACCACCTGCTTGGTCAGTGCGTTGGCGATGGGCGCGCATTTGTCGATCTGCTTCAGCACCTCCTCGAGTTTGGCGTCGAGGGCGGCGGAGTCGGCGACCAGATAGTGGGCGATGCCGAGCCGCAGCGCCTCGGCGCCCTTGAAGCGCGCGGCCGTGAGCGCCAGGTGCCGCGTCTGCGGCACGCCGATGCGCTGGGCGACAAAGGGTGCGATCTGCGCCGGCACGATGCCGATCGCCGTCTCGCTCATGGCGAAGCCCGCGCCCTCGGTGCAGATCGCCACGTCGGAGACGCAGAGGATGCCGAAGCCGCCGGCAATGGCGTAGCCCTCGACCGCCGCCACGACCACCTGGGGCGTACCGTTCAGCATTTCGAGGAAGGCGCCGAACTGCCGGTTCCAGACGGCGATCGGATCCTTTTCGCCGGTCTTCGGCTTGTCGGTGAAGCTCTGCTCCATGTTCTTGAGGTCGGCGCCCGCGCAGAAGGTGCCGCCCGCGCCCCGCAGGATCACGACCTTGATGTCGCGGCGATCGCGCAGGATGGCGAACACCGACTTCAGCTCCTCGATCAGCGTTGGGTTGAGCGCGTTCTTCACCTCGGGCCGGTTGAGCGTCACATAGAGACGCGACCGCTCACGGCGGAGGAGGAGGGCTTCGTACTTGTCGGCGAACTCGGTCATGGGGACTCCGGCGCTCAGCGGTTTTCAAGACGGGGCAACGTGCCCATGTGCTTGGAGATGATCTGCAGCATCACCTCGTCGGCGCCGCCACCGATCGAGGCGAGGCGCGAATCGCGGAAGGCGCGGGCGGTCGGCGATTCCCAGAGATAGCCGGCGCCGCCCCAGTATTGCAGGCAGCCGTCGGTCACCAGGCGCACCATGCGGCCGGCCTTCAGCTTGGCCATCGAGGCCAGCATCGTGACGTCCGCCCCGTCGAGATATTCCTCGCAGGCGCGATAGCAGAGCGAGCGCACCAGCTCGATCTCGGTGCGCAGTTCCGCAAGCTTGAAATGGATCACCTGGTTGTCGAGTAGCGGCCGGCCGAACACCCTGCGCTCGCGGGTATATTCGATCGTCTGGTCGATCAGCCTTTCCATGCCGACGACGGCGCTGATCGCGCCCCATAGCCGCTCCTCCTGGAACTGCTGCATCTGGTAGATGAAGCCCATGCCTTCCTGGCCGATCAGGTTGCGGACCGGCACCTTCACCTCGTCGAGGAAGATCTGCGCGGTGTCGGAGGAGCGCATGCCGAGCTTGTCGAGCTGCTTCACGACCTCGACGCCCCTGGTCTTCATGGGCAGGCAGATCAGCGACTTGTTCTTGTGTGTCGGTCCGTCGCCGGTGCTGGCCAGCAGGCACATCCAGTCGGCCTGCGTGCCGTTGGTGGTCCACATCTTGCCGCCGTTGATCACCCAGTCGCCGCCGACCTTGCGGGCCGTCGTCTTGATCGAGGCGACGTCCGAGCCGGCGCCGACCTCGGAGACGCCGAGGCAGGCGACGTAATCGCCGGCGATCGAGGGGCTGAGGAATTCCTTCCGCAACTCGTCGCTGCCGTGGCGGGCCAGCGCCGGCGTCGCCATGTCGGTCTGTACGCCGATCGCCATCGGCACCGAGCCGCAATGGATGTGCCCCAGCTCCTCGGCCATCACCATGGCGTAGGAATAGTCGAGGCCCATGCCGCCGAATTCGGTAGCCTTGTTGATGCCGAGCAGGCCGGCATTGCCGAGCTTCTTGAAGACCTCGTGGGCCGGGAAGATGCCGGCCTCTTCCCACTGGTCGACGTTCGGATTGATGTCCCGCTCGATGATCGCCCGCAACGTGCGGCGGATCTCGTCATGTTCCTGGGTGAACTGCATGGCGGGCTCCTAGCGATTTCCCAGCCGTGGGAGCGTGCCCATCAGCTTGGAGATGATCTGCAGCATGACCTCGTCGGCGCCGCCGCCGATCGAGCCGAGGCGGCCGTCGCGGTAGCCGCGGGCCACCGGATTGTCCCAGAGATAGCCGGCGCCGCCCCAGTATTGCAGGCAGGCGTCGGAGACCTCGCGGCGCAGGCGGCCGGCCTTCAGCTTGCCCATGGAGGCCAGCATCGTGACGTCCTTGCCCGCGAGATAATCCTCGCAGGCGCGGTAGACGATGGAGCGCAGCGCCTCGACCTCGCTCTTGAGCTCGGCCAGGCGGAAATGGATCACCTGGTTGTCGAGCAGCGGCTTGCCGAAGACCTTGCGCTCGCGCGTGTAGTCGATGGTGGCGTTGATCAGCCGTTCGCAGGTGTTCAGCGACCCCGCGCCGGCCCACAGCCGCTCCTCCTGGAACTGCTGCATCTGATAGGTGAAGCCCATGCCGGGCTGGCCGATCGTGTAGCGCACCGGCACCTTCACCTCGTCGAAGAAGGTCTGGACCGTGTCGGAGGCGCGCATGCCGAGCTTGTCGAGCTTCCTGGCGATCTCGATGCCCTTGGTCTTCATGGGCACGACGATCAGCGACTTGTTCTTGTGGGCCGGCCCGTCGTCGGTGCTGGCCAGCAGGCACATCCAATCGGCCTGGGCGCCGTTGGTCGTCCACATCTTGCCGCCGTTGATCACCCAGTCGCCGCCGACGCGGCGGGCCGTCGTCTTGATCGAGGCGACGTCGGAGCCGGCGCCGGTCTCGGAGACGCCGAGGCAGGCCACGTAGTCGCCGGTGATGGAGGGGACGAGGAATTCTTTCCGCAGTTCGTCGTTGCCGTAGCGGGCGAGGGCGGGCGTCGCCATCGAGATCTGCACGCCCGTCGCCATCGGGATCGAGCCGCCATTCACCCAGCCGAGCGATTCGGCGCAGACCATGGCGTAGGAGAAATCGAGGCCCGAGCCGCCGAACTCGACGGGCTTGTCGACGCCCAGCAGGCCGGCATCGCCCATCTTCTTGAACAGCTCATGGGCCGGGAACTGGCCGTCTTTCTCCCATTGGTCGACATGCGGATTGATCTCGCGATCGATCAGCGTCTTCCAGGTCTGGCGCAGCGCCTCATGCTCGGGGGTGAACTTCATTGGGACGTCCTTGTTCCAAGGTGTCCCTCCCCATTCAAATGGGGAGGTGGCGCGGTAATCCGCGACGGAGGGGTCATGGGTGTGGAGGCGCAGATGATGACCCCTCCGTCAGCGTAGCACGCTGACACCTCCCCATTTGAATGGGGAGGAAGGCGGAAGCGCTGGATCATCCCCTACATCCTCGCAACGCCGAAGGTGATGGGATTGAGCGGCCGGACCGTCGATTCGCGCGCGATCGAGAGGGTGAAGGCCAGCACCCGGCGCGTGTCGCGCGGGTCGATGATGCCGTCGTCCCACAGGTGCGCCGTGCCGTGGAGGGCCGTCGATTCGCGCTCGAACTGGTCGACGATGCCCTTGAACATCTTGTCGATCTGCTCCTTGGGCGGCTCCTTGCCCTCGCGCAGGAACTTCTGTTCGGTCACGGTCTTCATGACGCCGGCCGCCTGTTCGCCGCCCATCACAGCCGTGCGGCTGTTGGGCCAGGCGAAGATGAAGCGCGGATCGAAGGCGCGGCCGCACATGCCGTAATTGCCGGCGCCGAAGCTGCCGCCGATCACGATGGTGATCTGCGGCACGGTCGCGTTGGCGACCGCCTGGATCATCTTGGAGCCGTGCTTGACGATGCCGCCGCGCTCGCTCTCGGTGCCGACCATGTAGCCGGTCGTGTTCTGCAGGTAGACGATGGGTGTGCCCTGCTGGCAGGAGAGCTGGATGAACTGGGCGGCCTTCACGGCGCCCCTGGCGGTGATCGGCCCGTTATTGCCGATCAGCGCCACCGGCTCGCCCTCGATGGCGGCCCAGCCGCAGATCGTCTGCTGGTCGAACAGGGCCTTGAACTCGAGGAAGTCCGAGCCGTCGACGAGACGCGCGATCACCTCGCGCACGTCGTAGGGGTCCTTGTGCGACGGCGGGACCACGCCGCACAGCTCCTCGACATCGTAGAGCGGCTCCTTGAACGACCGCTCCGCGCGCGGCGGCAGGCGATCGTTCCAATGCCAGGTGGCGATCACGTCGCGCGCCATGCGAATGCCGTCGGCGTCGTTCTCGGCCATCCATTCGGCAACGCCCGAGACAGTGGCATGCATCTCGGCACCCCCCAGCTCCTCGTCGGTCGCAATCTCGCCGGTCGCGGCCTTGAGCAGCGGGGGCCCCGCCAGGAACACCTTGGCCTGGTTGCGCACCATGATGACGTAGTCGGAGAGGCCCGGAAGATAGGCGCCGCCCGCCGTCGAGGAGCCATGCACCACGGTGACCTGCGGGATGCCGCGCGCCGACATGCGCGCCTGGTTGGCGAAGCCGCGTCCGCCGGGCACGAAGATCTCGGCCTGGTAGAGGAGGTTGGCGCCGCCGGACTCGACCAGGTTCACGACGGGGAGCTTGTTCTCCATCACGATCTGCTGGACCCTCTGGCCCTTGCGCTGACCGGAGGGCGCGACGGTGCCGCCCTTGATGGCGGAGTTCGAGGCCGACACGACGCAGCGTACGCCCTCGACATAGCCGATGCCGGCGACCGAGCCGCCGCCGGCGCTCGACCCGTCCTTGTCGTCGTGCATGCGGTAGCCCGCGAGCGGCATCAGCTCGAGGAAGGGCGCTCCTCGATCCAGCAGCAGCGCGATGCGCTCGCGCGGCATCAGTTGCTTACGCTTGGCGAAGCGCTCGCGCGACTTCTCGGTGGCCGCCTGAACGCTTGCCTCGGCCTCGCGGAATTCGGCGATCGCGGCGAGCATGCGTTCGCGGTTCTGCTTGAACTCTTCGCTGTTGCGATCGATCTGGCTCTCGAGAATCGGCATGTCGTCCTCAGCCGCCCAGCACCTTGGGCGTCGTCGCCAGATGGAAGCCGTCGAACGGTTTGGAGCGGTCGGTGGCCGGCAGGTCGACCGAGCGATTGGCGAGCGGTACGCCGCCGTCGATGCGGATCTCCGTGCCGGTGATGTAGGCCGAGGCATCGCTCAGCAGGAAACAGACGGCGGCGGAGACTTCGCTCTCGGTGCCGAGACGGCCCAGCGGGCAATGGCCCTTGAGCTTGGGGATCTGGTCCTTGAAGTCGCCGGTATAGGTGTCCATGCCGGAGGAGGCGATCCAGCCGGGCGCCACGGAGTTCACGCGCACGCCGGCCGCCGCCCATTCGAAGGCCAGCGTCATGGTGAGGTTCGCCATGCCGGCGCGCGCGGCGCCGGTGTGAACCATGTTGGGGAAGCCGTTGCGGTAGTCCGCCGTCATGTTGACGATCGAGCCGCCATGGTTCTGCATCGACTGCGTGAACACCTCGCGGCTCACGATGAAGCCGCCCGTCAGGTTGTTGCGCACGACGACGTCGAAGCCTTTGGCGCTGAGCGATGCCGCGGGCGAGGGGAACTGGCCGCCGGCATTGTTGAACAGGCCGTGGATGCGGCCGTTCTTCGCCACGATCGCGGCCACGGCGTCCCTGACCTGGGCTTCCTCGCGAATGTCGAAGACATGGGTCTCGCAGCTGCCGCCCGCCGCCTCGATTTCGGCTCTCACCTTGTCGAGCTTTTCCTGCTTGCGGCCGGTAATGACGACGTGCGCGCCAAGTGCTGCGATCTCGTGCGCCGTGCAACGGCCGATGCCGCTGCCGCCGCCGGTCACCATGACCGTCCGGCCCTCAAACAGTCCCGGTTTGAAGACCGAGCGATAGGTCATGTTTCCTCCGATTGAACGACCGTTTATCGGCCTGTAGTTGACGTTTACGTAAAGGTCAAGTAATCCCCCAGGGCCATTGCCGACGGGAGGAACTCGCTCATGACCTTGCAGGAAATCACCGAGAAAATGAAGGAAGGCGCTTCGAAGAAGACGGCCTTCGGAAACAGCGTCAAGTTCGCCACGGATCAGGGCGTCGTCCACATCGACGGCCACCAGACCCCGCCGGCCGTCACCAACGACGACACGGCCGCCGACTGCACCATCAAGATGGACTTCAGCGACTTCGCCGACCTGATCGGCGGCCAACTCGACGGCATGACCGCGTTCATGACCGGCAAGCTCAAGATCGAAGGCGACATGGGCGTCGCCATGAAGCTGCAGAGCATCCTGCGTTAAGCGCTGCGCGCTTAACGCCGGTGGGCGACAGCGCGTTCTGCGGCTTGGTTACAAGCCGCGAGGCGCGAAAGCCCACACGGTTGCAATAAGGGCCCCTTCATCGGGGCCCTTTTTTATGCCTGCCTGCTCTTGTGGTAGTGCCGTCGAGCCTTGGCGCGGTTGCCGCACGACGACATGGTGCACCAGCGGCGCTTGCCGCCCCGGCTCTCGTCGAGAAACAGGTAGAGACACTCGGGATTGGCGCAGCGCCGCACCTTGGCGAGGCTCGCGCTCGCCAGCAGGTCTCCGGCCGACCACAGGACGGGGGCGAGAAGGGCGAGCGCCGTGCCCGATCTCATGTCGAGTTCCCAGTCGAACGCCTCGCTGCCGCGCTTAAGTGTCTGACGCGCAGGTGCCGCCGCGAGCGCCGCATTCAGCCCCTCGAAATCGCGGGCCGCGGGTGCCTTGCCCTGGGCCACTGAGTCGAACAGCCGATGGAGGGTCTCGCGCAGTTCCAGCGCCCGCTCGAATTCCTTCGGGGAGGGAGGCTTGGGCGCCCGGGTCCAGGCCGCCAGGTCCGCCGGCGTGTTCAGCGTCTCCGTGGGCGTGTCCTGTCCCCGCCAGTAACGCGTATTGGCGAATTCGAGACAGAGGTCGGGCCGATTCATCGTCGGGACTTACTAACCGGTTGTCGGGTTGACAAGGAATGCCTTCCGAAATAACCATATAACCAGTTATATGGTTATGAAGGAGGAAATCACTATGTTCGACCATGTGTCCATCGGCGTCGCCGACATCGCCCGCACCCGGAAGTTCTACGACGCCGCGCTGCAGCCGCTCGGCTATGCGCGACTGAGCGACGGCGAGACCTCGCTGGGCTATGGCGAAAAGGAAGTCGGCCTGTGGATCGGGAAGGCGGCGAAGCCTGTGAAGGCCGACATGGAATCCGGTCTGCACTTCTGCTTCGTCGCGAAGGACAGGAAGTCCGTTGACGCGTTTCATGCCGCGGCACTCGAGAGCGGCGGCCGGGATAACGGCAAGCCCGGCCTTCGTTCGGACTACAGCCCGACCTACTATGCGGCTTTCGTGATCGACCCCGACGGCTTCCGGATCGAGGCCTATTGCGGGAAGTGACCGCACCCTGACGGCGAGGGGGCAGGATGCTGAGAGGCGGGTGATTCTGCGGCGTCGTCCTGCCCGCCCAGCCGGAGAAGAGGCCGGAGTAGTGAGTCGCGCTCAGGCCGCCTTTTTGCCGTGATGGCTGTGCAGCTTGGCGCTCAGCACGCGACGGATGGCATTGAACTCAGGGCTGGCGACGTCGCGCGGGCGGGCGAGGTCGAGTCCATTGTCGCTCTCGATGCGGCCAGGACCCGGAGTCATGACGACCACGCGGTTGGCCAACAGGATCGCTTCCTCGACGGCGTGGGTCACGAACACGACGGTGAGCTTGGTGCGCTCCCAGATGTCCAAGAGCTCGTCCTGCAGCCGCTCGCGGGTCATGGCATCGAGGGCGCCGAAGGGCTCGTCCATCAGCACCAGCTCGGCATCGTTGGCCAGCACGCGGGCGATCGCCACGCGCTGCTTCATGCCGCCCGAGAGCTGGTGCGGATAGGCGTTGGCGAACTTGGCGAGGCCCACCAGGTCGATGAACTTGTCGACGATCGCCTTGACTTCGGCAGCCCCCAGGCCGCGCGCGGCCGGACCGAAGCCGATGTTGGCGCGCACGCTTAGCCACGGAAACAGCGCATAGTCCTGGAAGACCATGCCGCGCGTCGGATCGGGGCCGGCGATCGGGCGGCCCCACATCAGGGCCTCTCCCGACGACGGCTGGTCGAAGCCTGCCATGATGCGGAGCAGGGTGGACTTGCCGCAGCCGGAGGCGCCGATCAGGCAGATGAACTCGCCCTTGTTGATCGAGAGGTTGGCATCCGAGAGGGCGTGGATCGTCTGGTCCTGTAGCTGGAAGACCTTGGACACGCCCTTGATCTCGACGATGGGAGTGGCGGACTCAGCCATGATGGTTGGGACTCCAGCGCAGGAGATAGTTGCCCAGCGCCACGACGACGCGGTCGGACAGGTAGCCCGCGAGGCCGATCACGATCATGCCGCAGATCACCAGTTCGGTGCGCGAGAGGGTGCGGCCGTCCATGATCACGGCGCCCAGACCCTCCGGCACGCCGGTCATCTCGCCGACGACGATGACGAACCAGGCGAGGCCGAGGCCGAGCCGCAGGCCGGTGAAGATCGACGGCGTCGCGGCCGGCAGCACCACCTTGTAGAACTGGGCGTTGCCGCGGCAGCCCAGCATCGAGGCGGCCTCGAACAGCTTGGGATCGACCGAGCGCACGCCGAAGATCGTGTTGAGCAGGATCGGGTAGAAGGCGCCGAGGCAGACCAGGGCGAAGGCGGACTTGGCGCCCAGCCCGAACAGGATCATCGACAACGGCAGCCAGGCGGTCACCGGGATCGGCCGCATCACCTGCAGGAACGGATCGAGCAGCATGCGCGCGCTCGGCACGCGGCCGATCAGGATGCCGATCGGCAGCGCGAACATCGCGGCCAGTGCGAAGCCGCCATAGACGCGGCTCATCGAGGCCAGCAGGTGGGTGGTCAGCGTCGCGGAATAGGCATCGTCATAGATGCCGCCCACCGCGAAATCGATCATGTACTCCCCGACCGCGTAGGGCGTCGGGATGAGCCGGGTCCATTGCTGGGTCGTCGCCACCTGCCAGAAGGCGAGCAGCAGCAGCGGCACGATCAGCGCCAGCACCGTCGGCTTGAAGCGCGCCCATGTCGTGCGCGTCGCCGCGCGCGGCGTGACGGCGGCCGGTGCCGCCGCCGTGACCGATCCTGTCTCGACGATCGCCATGATGCGCTCCGTCGCCCTTGCTTCGTCTAGCTGGCGATCTCGTTCGAGAACTTCGGGTTGAGGAAGACGTCGAACTTCGGCAGCGCACGGATCTGCTTCAGCTCCAGCATGTGCTGGGCGTAGGTCTTGGCCTGGCCCTGCACCTTGTCGTCGAGCTTCCACACATACTCGACATTGTCGGCACCGAGCGCCTGTTCGACCGCGGCGCGGTTGGCGCCGAGCTTCTGCACCGTCATCTCGACCACGGCCGGCTTGTTGGCCGACATGAACTCGACGGCCTGGCGGTGGGTCTTCAGCATGGTCCGGATCATGTCCGGGTTCTTGGCTACGGTCTCTTCGTTGGTGCCGATGATCATGTTGAGGCCGCCCATGGCGGTGCCGTAGGGGTATTCGACGAGCTGACCGACGCCGGACGTGATGGAAAGCGCCGGGGCCGGCTCGGCGCCGACATAGGCATCGATGTCGCCACGGGCGAGCATCGCCGGCATCTCGCCGAACGGAACCCGGACCGACGTGATGTCCTTCGGCGTGAGACCCTCCATGCGCATGCGCTCGAAGATGAAGACTTCCTGGGTCGAGCCCGGCCAGATGCCGACCTTCTTACCCTTGAGGTCCTTGATCGTCTTCACGTCGGAGCCGGCCTTGGAGATCACGCCCATGCCCCGGTTCGACATCGCGCCCACGACGACCACCGGCTCGCCGGCGGCGGCGCCCAGGATGCCGGCGGCGATGCCGAAGGTGCCGAGGTCGACCGACTTGGTGACCACGGCGTTCTTGCAGTCGGTCGGGCTGTCGAAGGTGATGATCTCGATCTTCAGGCCGGGAGGCGCGAACTGCGCGTAGAAGTGCGGCGGCATCGAATGAACGAGGCGCAGCGCGCCCATCTTGACCGTCTGCCCGCCTTGCGCGCGCAGAATGGACGGCGCGGCCAGGGTTCCCACGGCAGCAAGGCTGGCCCCGGCCAGCAGACGACGACGATTGATCATTAAAATGCCTCCCAAGCAGTCCCCTTGGAAGGCAACAAGCGTGCCAACGTTGGCACGCTTGTTGTGGAAGGTCGCGCGAAGGGGTGTTCCTAGAAGCCGACCGCGGCGCCGTCGCGACGGCTCTCGGAGGCACCGAGGTAAGGGCCGCCGTCGGGGAAGCGCCAGATGATCTGGCTCGATCCGAAGGCGAAGCTCGGCCAGCCGGTGCGCGTGATCTTGTGGCCGCGCGATTCGAGGCCGGTCGCCGTCGCCGCCGGGAAATGATCCTCGGTCCAGACCGTGCCGTCGGTCTCGTGCACGCGCCAGCGGGCGGCGTCGATGGCGGCCTGCGGGTTCTGTCCGTAGTCGACGATGCGCGAGAAGACCTGCATGTGGCCCTGCGGCTGCATGGCGCCGCCCATCAGACCGAATGTCGCGACCGGCTTTCCGTCCTTGGTGATGAAGGCCGGGATGATCGTATGGAACGGCCGCTTCTTGGGGCCGACCTCGTTGGGATGGCCCTTCTTGGTGACGAAGCCGGTCGCGCGGTTCTGAAGCGCGATGCCGGTGCCGGGAACCACGACACCCGAGCCGAACCCCGTGTAGTTCGACTGGATCAGCGACACCATCATGCCGGACTCGTCGGCGGTGCCGAGATAGATCGTGCCGCTCTCCTTGGGCGTGCCGGGGCCGAAATCCTGCGCCTTCTTCGGATCGATCAGCTTGGCGCGGCTCTTCAGGTAGCCCTTGTCGAGCATATGCGCCGGCGTCACTTCCATGAAGCGCGGGTCGGCCACGTAGCGATAGATGTCGGCGAAGGCGAGCTTCATCGCCTCGATGCGCAGATGCGCGACCTCGGGACCGTCCGGATCGCGGCCGGCCAGCTCGAAGTTCTCGAGGATGCCCAGCGCCATGCAGGCGGCGATGCCCTGACCCGACGGCGGGATCTCGTGCAGCGTCGTGCCGCGGTAGGTGAGGCCGATCGGATCGACCCAGTCGGGCTTGTGCTCGGCGAGGTCTTCCTTGCGCAGCGCGCCGCCGGTCTCCCGCGCGTACTTGTCCATCATCTCGGCGAGTTCACCGCGATAGAAGGCCTCGCCCTTGCTCTCGGCGATCTTGGTCAGGGTCCGGGCCTGGTCGGGGAACTTCCAGAGTTCGCCCGGCTGCGGCGCGCGGCCGTTCGGCAGGAACGCCTTCACCCAGCTCTCCTGGCCCTTCAGCCGGTCGATGGCGCTCTCCCACTGGCGTGCCACCATGTAGGAGACGCGGAAACCGTCATGGGCGTAGTTGATGCCGGGCTCGAACAGGTCGGCGAACGGCAGCTTGCCGTAGCGCTTGTGCAGCTCCATCCAGAGAGACACAGCGCCGGGAGTGGTGACGCTGCCCCAGCCGACATGAGGCATGTTGGCCTGGCCGGCATATTGATCGGGCGTCATCAGCGCCGGCGAATGGCCCGAGGCGTTGAGGCCGACCAGCTTCGTTCCGTCCCACAGGATGCAGAAGGCGTCGGCGCCGATGCCGTTCATCGTCGGTTCGACGACCGTAATGGCGACGGCGGCCGCGATCGCGGCGTCGACGGCGTTGCCGCCCTTGGCCAGCATGCGCAGGCCGGCGGTGGCCGCGAGATGCTGCGAGGAGGCCACCATGTTCGAGGCGAAGACCGGCAGTTTCTTGGACGCGTAGGGAAACTCATACGAAAAAGACGGCACCTCGAAATCCTTTCTACTTCTTCGAGGCCTGGAGGGCCTCGACGCGCGCCACGAAGCGTGGCGTCTGCAGGAACTGGCGATGATCCGTGACGGTCTTGCCGAACAGGCGGGAGAGATCGAACACGCCGGAGCCCGCGATCTCGCCCATCCGCCCGGAGATCGTCACCCTTTCGCCAAGCCGCAGGGTTTTTAGCGCCGCAACGGCCGCCTCGGAAAGGCCCGGCGGCGGCGTGGCACGCGATCGTGTGGAGAAAAAGTCGGTTACCGTGCCGGCAAAGGCCAGCGCCCAGTCGTTGAACGCGTAGAGCGAAACCTGCCGGCCGATGTCGAAGGTCACGGCCACGGTCTGGGCATTGCCCTCGATCTTCGTGAGCGTGCCGCACCAGTCGCTGAACGCTCCCACCCTGTCGGCCAGCGCCACGCTCTGGCGGGCCGCCTCCTCGACCCTGAGCGGGTTGTTCGACGTGAGGGCGGGCTTCGCAAGTTCCTGCAGCCCATCCAGAAACGCCTTCTGCGCCGGATTGCGCTCGTGGCAGGGCCGGTCGAAGCACCCGCCCAGCACGAGCCCGGCGCCGCCGAAGAGGAAGATTCGACGCAATACGTCCTCTCCGCCCACGCCAATGGGGGGAGAGGAAGGGGACCCGCGCGTCGGCGCGGGGGAGGTGAGGTTGGTCACGCGCCGCATCACCCCCTCACCTTACCTCAATATGAGGATCACGCCGCCTTCGACTGCGCCTTGGCCCGCTCTTCTTCCTTGAGTTCTTTCTTCGAGAGCTTGCCGACCGGGGTCTTGGGCAGTTCAGGGCGGATCTCGAGGGCGACCGGCATCTCGTGCTTGCCGATCTTGCCGTCGAGATGCTTCTTCAGCTCCTCGAAGGTGAGCGAGGCGCCGGGCTTCAGCTTGACGAAGACCTTGGGCGCTTCCTGGCGATAGGGGTCGGGGATGCCGATCACGATCACCTCGTCGACCGCCGGATGCTCGTAGACGGCCTCCTCGATCATGCGCGGATAGACGTTGTAGCCCGAGGAGATGATCAGGTCCTTCGAGCGGTCGACCAGATAGAGCCAGCCGTCGGCGTCCATGTAACCCATGTCGCCGGTGCGCAGGCCCATCCAGTTGCTCGACGGATGGCGGAACAGGACCTTCTCCGTCTCCTCCGGCTTCTTCCAATAGCCCTTCATGACCTGCGGGCCGATGATGCAGACTTCGCCGACATGCTCCTTGCCGGGCGGCAGCACCTTGTCGCCGTCCTCCATGTCGCGGATCTCGATGATGGTGCCGGGCATCGGCACGCCGCACGAACCGACCCGGCGCACGCTCTTGTCGACCGGGCAGATCGCGCCCGTCGGCGAGGTCTCGGTGAGGCCGTAACCCTCGATCAGCGTGGCGCCCGTCAGCTTCTCGAAGTTCTGCTGCACCTCGACAGGCAGCGGTGCGCCGCCCGACATGCAGATCTTGAGCGAGCTGAGGTCGAGGCCCTGCGCCTTGGGATGCTTGTTGATCGCGGTGTAGAGCGTCGGCACGCCGGGCAGGAAGGTCGGCTTCTTCTTCGCCAGATCGGTCACGATCATGTCGATGTCGGGCCGCGGGTAGAGGATCAGCTGGTTGCCGTTGCGCACCGCGCCCAGCATGATTCCCGACAGGGCGTAGATGTGGAACAGCGGCAGCACGCACACGACCTTTTCGGTGCCGGGCTTCGTGTAGGGCGTCGTCCAGGCCTGGCCCTGGCTCATCGCCGCCATGACGCAGCCGTGCGTCAGCATCGCCGCCTTGGGCAGGCCGGTCGTGCCGCCGGTGTACTGGAGGATCGCCACCTCGTCCCACAGGTTGTCGCCGGCGGGCTTGTGGGGCGCGTACTTGCCGTCGTTCGCCAGCAGGTCCTTGAACGACATGTGCCAGTCGTCGCGCGGCCAGGCCGACAGGTCCTTCTTCTTGGCGATCGGATAGAGCCAGTTCTTGGGCCACGGCAGGTAGTCGGCGATCGAGCCCACGATCAGCTTCTTCAGCCGCGTCTTGCCGCGCATCGCCGCCATCTTCGGATAGAGCGCGGTGACGTCCAGCGTCACCAGGATGTCGGTCTCCGAATCGCCGATCTTGAATTCCAGCTCGCGCGCAGCGTCGAGCGGCGAGTAGTTCACCACGCGGCCGCCGGCCTTCAGCACGCCGAAGAAGGCGATGATGTAGTGCGGCGTATTGGGCAGATAGAGGCCGACATTGACGCCGGGCTTGACGCCGAGCTTCTGGAAGCCGGCCGCCGCCCGGTCGGACGCCTCCTTGTAGTCCCGGAACGTCATCACCTTGTCGAGGAAGTCGGTGAAAGGCCGGTCACCGTAGCGGGCGCAGCTTTCCTCGAAGCTCTGGTGGATCGTCATCTTCGGGACGTCGAGCTCCCACTTCACGCCCGGCGGATAGCTCTTTTCCCACACGTAGTTCGACATTTATTGAGTTCCTCCCTGCATCGACTATGCGAGCCCGCAAGCGGGAGGGTCAAGAAGCTGGTGGAATCAGATATTCGTACTCGTAGACCGTGCGGAAACCCTGCGCCGCATAGAGCGGCATCGCCGCGGCATTGGTCGCGACCACCTGCAGGTAGGCGAAGCGCGCGCCCCGTGCCCACGCCCAGGCGTAGAGACTCTCGGTGACGCGCCGCGCCAGACCCTGGCGTCGCGCCTCCGGCATCACCAGCACGTCGAACAGACCCATGTGATCGCCCTCGACGGCGCCGATCGCCATCGCCATGGGCCGGCCCTCATGCCGGACGAAGGCGAAGCCGGCGGGCTGGGCAATGGCCCGCAGCATCTGCTGCATGGTGGCGCGATGTTCGGGTCTCACCGGGCTGTGAGCGGCGAAGGCCTCGATCCAGGCGGGAGCGGGACTCGGGGAAATCTCGACGGCAGGATCGGCCCGGAAGCCGTCATGCAGTGGGCAACGCTGCAGCAGGCTGCGCTCGATCGGCTCGTAGCCCCGGGTCTTCAGCAAATCCGCCATGCCCACCGGCGCCAGCGGGGTGAGACGCCACACCGGCGGCCGGTGACGCTCGCGGAAGGGCGCCTCCAGGGCTTCGATATCCGTTGAAGGATGTGACCCTAAGGCATTGATAGAATTGGCTCTTTTGGTATAGCCGCCCGAGAATCGCAGATGCCAGCCCATGAGATCCTGGCTTTCGAGCGCGGGCCAGCCGCGAAAGGCCAGGCGCTCGAGCCGGCGTACTTCATCCAATTTCTGAAGAGGTGACATGGTGCGGAGTCTCTGCTAGTATAAAGAACAATAATAACAGCAACTTATTTTTAAAACTGTAAGTTACGCATGAAGTCCGACCCCCTCGATGTCGACTTTCGTGTTTGCTGGCAGCCGCCCCATCGTCCGCTGGATTTGACGATCGGTCTGCGGCTGCCAGCAATCCTTTCGCTCGTCCTCGCCCTGGCGCTCGCCTTGGCCGGATGCGGAGGGGGCGGGTCGGGCACCGACGACCGTCCACCCAGCGACAAGGTCGCCTACACCGCCTGGAAGGAATGGACCAGATTCGGCCGCGCCACCGTCGTCTATGGCGGGCAGGCCAACGGCTACACCAACCGTTACGGCGTGACCGAGCGCAGCGAGCCGCTGTCCAGCCGCGTGGGTGAATACTGGGCGGCGTGCGGCCGTCCGCAGTGGAACGGCACCTCGGGCAAGCCCTGGTCGGGCGCCTTCGTCACCTGGGTGATGCTCCAGTCGGGCTACGGCGCCTCGCAGTTTCCGCGCGAGGGCCGCCACGGCAGCTACCTGGCCTCGCTCTACGATCGCCAGCGCACCTCGCGCGGTGCGCCCTTCGTGCTCCACGCGCCGAACGAATATTCGCCGAAGCCGGGCGACCTCGTCTGCTCGGGCTCCGCCGGTCCGACCTGGCGCCATGCCGACCCGCGCACCGCGCAGCGCCGCATCGACAATACGGCGGCCCATTGCGACATCGTCACCGAGGTGCGCGGCGGCTACGTCCACGCGGTCGGCGGCAACGTGAAGGACAGCGTGGCGATGAGCCTCTTCCCCGTCGACTCGCGCGGCCGCCTGATGAACGTGTCGGGCCGCCCGTGGCTTCTCGTCGTCGAAAAGCGCGGCTGAGCCGGCCTAGTTCGTCATCCCCGCCGCGTGCATGATCGCGGCGGTGCGCTCGGCGAGCATCATGGTGGGCGCGTTGGTGTTGCCGCCGATCAGGGTGGGCATGACCGAGGCGTCGACCACGCGCAGCCCCTCGACGCCGTGCACCAGCAGCTTGTCGTCGACCACCGCCATGGGATCGCTGGCCGGGCCCATCTTGCAGGTGCCGACCGGGTGGTAGATCGTCTCGCACTTGGCGCGGATCCACTGCTCGATCTCGGCATCTGTCTTCACGTTGGCGCCGGGTGCCAGCTCGTCGGCGCGGTAGGGATCGAGGCCCGACTGGGCGAGGATGTCGCGGCCCATCTTTACACCGGCGATCAGCGTCTCGAGGTCCTGGCGCTCGCTGAGATAGTTCGCATCGATCAGCGGATGCTCCTTGGGATCCTTGCTGCGCAGCCGGATCGTGCCCCGGCTTTCGGGCCGGAGCGCGCAGACGTGCAGGCTGTAGCCGTCCTTGTTCAGACGCGTCCGGCCATGATCCATCACCAGCACGGGCAGGAAATGGAGCTGGATGTCGGGCGCCGTGAGGCCGGGCCGTGTCCGCAGGAAGCCGCCCGACTCGGCGATCGGCGAGGTGCCCGGACCCTTCTTGTTCACGACATACTGGTAAAGTGACACCAGCTTGTTGGCGCGATCGTAGGTGTCGCGCGTCTTGCAGAACTGCAGCAGCGACGCGTCGAGATGGTCCTGCAGGTTGCCGCCGACACCGGGCAGGTCGTGGATCGGGCGGATGCCGATCGAGTTCAGGTGATCGGCAGGGCCTATGCCCGACAGCATCAGGAGCTGCGGCGAGTTGACGGCGCCGCCGCACAGGATGATCTCGCGGGTCACGCGCGCGACCTCGTCGCGGCCGTTCAGCGTGTAGCGCACGCCCATGGCGCGCTTCTGGTCGAAGATGATGCGCTCGACCAGTGCGCCAGTGACGACCTCGAGATGGGCGCCGCTGTTGGCGACCGCCGGGCGCAGGTAGGCGCTGGCCGCGCTCCAGCGCTGCTTGTTCTTCTGCGTCACCTGGTAGAGGCCGACACCTTCCTGTTCGGCCCCGTTGAAGTCCGGGGTGCGCTTGTGCCCGGCCTGCTCGGCGGCCTTGAGTAAGGCTTCGTTGAGCTTGCTGGGATCGACCTGGTCGGCGACGTTCAGCGGACCGCCTGTGCCGTGGAAGGCATCGGCGCCGCGCTCGTTGTTCTCCGACTTCTTGAAGTAGGGCAGCACGTCCTCATAGGACCAGCCTTCGTTGCCGAGCTGCCGCCAGTGGTCGTAGTCGGAGGCGTGGCCGCGAACGTAGAGCATCGCGTTGATCGCGGAGGAGCCGCCCAGCGTCTTGCCGCGCGGCCAGTACATGCGGCGATCGTTGCAGTGCTTCTGCGGCGTCGTCTCGTAGTGCCAGTTGTAGGGGTTGTTCTCGCCCAGCGAAGCGAAACCGGCGGGCATCTTCAGCATGAACGACTTGTCGGGACCCCCGGCCTCGAGGACCAGGATGCGGAGCTTGGGCCGTTCCCAGGCGAGTCGCGCTGCGAGAGCGCAACCGGCCGAGCCGGCACCGACGATGATGTAGTCGTAGAGCGAAGACATTGTCCTTCCTTCAGGGCAGCCGGTTTTCGATGACCGCGAAGACGGGTCGGCCGGATATGGGCGATAAAATGCCGTTCGCGTCCAGTGGAAAGACGCTGCGGGTAACGGAGTCCCCTACATTGCCGCCGATCGCGGAGACATGCCCCGGCTGCACATCGACCGCGATGTCGCAATGTCCTGCCCCGCGATTCAGGTTCTGCAACGTCATGCCGCTGCCCTCGCGCGACGCGCAGACGAGGTCGCCGACCTTCGGGGCATAGGCGTCGGGCTCATGCGGGATGAACGCCGCGCCCGGCCTCTTTGCGCGCTCGACGATGCGTTCGACGTAGATCGTGTGGCGCTGGTCGGGGCAGAAGAGGTCGCGCGGCACGCCGGCGCTCTCGATGTCCCACGAGATGAAGGCTGCCGACCAGGGCACGTCGTTCAATCCGCTCAACCTGTTGCCGACGGACGCCCAGTAGTCGGCGATGCGCTGCGGCGCCTCGCGCTCCTTGATGCCCAGCAGTTCCGTCCGGGGCGGTCCGTCGGTCGAGTAGGTGATCACCTGCTTGCCGAAGCGTCCCCATTCGCCGACCGCCAGCAGCACCATCGAGGTCCGGGCGCTTGACGAGGGCGGCGGGGCTTCGGGCTTCCAGGACGATGCGGGGCAGGGACCGAGCGGGGGCAAGTCCTTCGCCTGCACGACCGGCTTGCTCGTCGGCGGCGTCGTACAGGCGGCGGCGAGGACGAAAAGCAGGATCGCGAGAAGGGGACGCATAAGGGGTGCTCAGCCGCCTCCCTGCCAGCGGCCGACGCCACCGATCAGGATCGTCGGCACACCCTCGGTCCCGTTCTTGACGGTGCAGACCTGGCTGCCGGGCCGGCGCCCGTCGCGCGGCTCGGAGACGTCGAGCCCGGCGGCCTTCAGCCGCGCCTGGGCGGCGGCGATGTTGGGCACGCGCCACGACAGCCCCCAGAGATGGTCCGGTTCGTCCGACACGCCCTTCTTGAGGTCGTGGGCGATCTCGACCACCAGGTCGCCGCAGCGGAAGAACAGCAGGCGCGCGCCCCACTTGGGATTGCTGCGGTCGAGCCGCAGGTCGAGCCCGAGGCGTCCGGCATAGAAGGCGATGGCGCGCTCGGGGTTGGGCGTGCGCACGACGATATGGTCGAGGCTGGAGATGGCGGACGCGGCGTCGGCCGTGAGAGGCGAGGGAACTTCGTCGGCTTTCGCAACGACTTCGATCGCGACGCCATGGCCCAGGAGCATGAGCCCCGCATCCGTTCTCGTCGTCGCGACGGCGCGACGCTCGAGAAGCGTCGCCGCCTTGTCGAGGTCCCGTGTCGCGAACACCATCGATCGCAGGCCCGACACGTCTGCCTCGAAACGCAAGCCGACATTGCCGGTGCGCAGGCGCCCGTCCACCGCTCGTCGCCCCAGCAACGTCTCGTACACGCCGACCGAACCGCCGACGACGAGATGGTCGAGTGCCGCGATCATGGTGTCAGCCGATGCGCTTCAGGTTCGCCTTGTAGTCCTGGCCGCGCTGCACGTAGCTCTCCGCGCTCATCGACAGACGCGAGGCATTCTCCTCGCTCAACTCGCGCACGACCTTGGCCGGCGAGCCGAGGATCATCGACCGGTCGGGAAAGCTCTTGCCTTCGGTGACGATCGAGCCGGCGCCGACCAGGCAGTCCTTGCCGATCACCGAGCGGTTGAGCACGACCGACTGGATGCCGATCAGCGAGCCGTCGCCGATGGTGCAGCCGTGCAGCATCACCTGATGACCGACCGTCACGTTGCGGCCGATGGTGAGCGGCGCGCCGGGGTCGGTATGCAGGACGCTCAGCTCCTGGATGTTGCTGTCGTCGCCGATCACGATCGGCTCGTTGTCGCCGCGCAGGACGGCGCCGAACCAGATGCTCACCCGTTCGCCCAGGATCACCGACCCGATGATGGTGACGCCCTCCGCGATGTAGCAGGAGGCCGGGATCACCGGCACGCGGTCGTTCAGCTGATAGATGGCCATGTCGAATACTTCCTATGAAGGTCGGCTTCTCACCTACACCACTTCCGACGTATCGTCTTGCCAACGTGAAGGCCGGTCTGCAAGGCATGCCGAGCCACCGGGGCCAGATGGATGATGGGTCTATCATGATCGTTCGCATGCTCCGGCTGTCGCTCGGTCTGATTTGTCTTGTCCTGTCGGTGACTGTCGGCCACGCCGACAGCGGGGCCGATCTGCTGCGAGCGCTGAGAAAAGCCGCGGGAGAAAACGATCCCGAGGCGCAATACTCCCTGGCGATGGAAATTCTGAACTATTGCCGGCCGACCAGGGAGCAGAAGGACGAGGCGATCGGCTGGCTTCGTGCTGCGGCCGACAGACCGGGCGGCAGCCAACCCGTCGCGAAAGCGCAACTCAGGTTGGCCAGGCTCTATGACGCCGGCACCTACGCTGGAAAAGACACCGACGAGGCCCTGCGCTGGTATAGGCGGGCGGCGGACAATCTCGTCGTTGACGCGATGCTGCGGCTCGCCGACGTCCACCTGCCGAGGAGCGGTGCGCAGTCGCCTGAATCCGCGGAGGGTGTCCGGTGGCTGCAAAAGGCGGCACAGCTTGGCTCCCCCGAGGCGGAGACCTGGCTGGGAGTGCTCTATGCACGCGGCCAGGTCGTGCCCCGCGACTATGCGGAGGCGCGCGCATGGTTCCTCAGGTCGGCGCCCGTCATGCTCCGTGGCTCTTGTCGTCTCGACAGGCGGGACCGCTCGCGCTTCGGCAACTGCCTTCCTGCGGAGTATCTCGGCACCTTATTCGCAGAAGGGCTGGGGACGCCGGAGAACGGCGATGCGGCGCGTTTTTGGTTTGAAGCGGCCTCCAGCAAATATTCGCCCTATTCGGACTATTCGCTGGGCGTGATGTACGAGCACGGAAGGGGCGTTCCCGCGGATATTGCCAAGGCGCTCGTCCATTACCGTGCATCGGCGCAAGGGAATTTCGGCCTTGCGCAGTACCGACTCGGCCTTGCGTATTTGCGCGGCGATGGCGTCCCCGCCGATCGGATCGAGGCCCTCAAATGGTTCGCGCTCGCTATTGGACAGCCACTCAGGGCGATCTCACTGCCCGGGCAGGTCGCCCGGAGTCGCGAGTCGAATACCGAAAGCGATCGGGCGCCATTGGATCTCCGTGGGAAGCTGAATGCAGCAGCCTATGACGATGCCTTTGCCAAAGCCGTCGAACTCTCCAGGACGCTCGATCCTCAGGAACTTGCGAAGGTGGAGGCCTCGATACGGACGGCCGGAATAGGTCGTCCTGAACCGCCGGGACATCCACCGCTGGCACCACCCTGCCGTCCACAGCAGCGATAGGCATTTACCTTCCGTTTACGTAAACCTGTATTGACGTTTACGTAAACGTCAACTAACACTTTTCCATCATGTCAGTCGCCGCCATTCCCTCGGCCAAGACGCCGGCGCTGCGCGACAGCCAGCGCATCTACAGCATCGCCGAACTGTCGCGCGAATTCGCGATCACGCCGCGCACGATCCGCTTCTACGAGGACGAGGGGCTGATCAAGCCGCGGCGGCACGGCACGACTCGTCTCTACACCGTTGGCGATCGCACGCGGCTGAGCTGGATCCTGCGCGGCAAGCGCCTGGGATTCTCGCTCGCCGAGATCCGCGAACTGCTCGACCTCTACCAGGTCGACCGCACGGGCATGCAGCAGCTGCGCGAGCTGCTGCGCCGCTGCCAGCTCCACATCGGCGATCTGGAGCGCAAGCGCGCCGATCTCGACCAGCACATCGGCGAATTCAGGGAAGTCGAAGCACAAGTGAGCGCCGAGCTGAAGCAGCGCGGCCTCGATCCGGAAAGCGACTAAGGAAACTGCGACCGAGGAGGAAGCCATGGCCGTCTACAAGGCCCCGATCAAGGACATCCAGTTCGTTCTGAACGAAGTCATCGACGTCTCGAAGCTCGCCAAACTGCCGGGTTACGAGGACGCGACCCCGGACACGATCCACGCCATCGTCGAGGAAGCCGCCAAGCTCTGCGAGAACGTGCTGTTCCCGCTGAACCGCACCGGCGACGAGGAAGGCTGCCATTACGAGAACGGCGTCGTGCGCACGCCCAAGGGCTTCAAGGAAGCCTACAAGCAGTTCGCCGAGGGCGGCTGGACGGGCATCACCTGCGATCCCGAGTTCGGCGGGCAGGGGCTGCCGGCGACGGTGGGCTTCGCGCTGCAGGAGATGTTCACCGCCGCGAACCAGGCCTTCGCGATGTATCCCGGCCTCAGCCACGGCGCCTACGAGGCGCTGTCGCGCCATGGCTCCGACGAGCTGAAGAAGCGCTACCTGCCGAAGCTGGCCGACGGCACCTGGTCGGGCACCATGTGCCTCACCGAGCCCCATTGCGGCACCGACCTCGGCATGTTGCGCACCAAGGCCGAGCCGCAGGCCGACGGCAGCTACAGCCTCACCGGCACCAAGATCTTCATTTCGGCCGGCGAGCACGATCTCACCGAGAACATCCTCCATCTCGTGCTGGCGCG